>Ga0075160_10000920_pt1 | contig 18102 bp, 23 predicted proteins | sample JI91814C2DNA_FD_70969 | JGI IMG/M metagenome (GOLD analysis project Ga0075160, IMG submission 70969) | Wastewater effluent complex algal communities from Wisconsin, to seasonally profile nutrient transformation and Carbon sequestration -... | ecosystem: Engineered > WWTP > Effluent > Algae... | reverse complement strand
GTTCTGGGTGATTTCGCCCGCTTCATCGCCTTCCCCAACTTTCGGGGGCCCGATCGGTACGCGGCGTTCACGTCGGGATTCCTGCACGACATTCGCCATTTTCACGACGACCTGGGCGCACGGCTCATCAAACTGTGGAACGCCCCGCGATTGCGTGAACTGGTCCCGGTCGAGCACCACAAAGAGATCATCGAGTTCGATTCGCCCTGGCGCGTGAAGGCCGTGGAACTGGCGCAGTCGCTGGGCATGGGCGTCATGGTCCACATCGCCGACCCCGACACCTGGTTCCAGACCAAGTACGCGGACAAGTCAAAGTTCGGCGCAAAGCGCACGCATTATGAGAGCCTCGAGCGGATGATGGATCGGTACGAGGGGCCGTGGATCGCGGCCCACATGGGCGGCTTCTCGGAGGATCTTGATTTCCTCGATGGTCTCCTCGAGCGCAATCCCAATCTATTCATCGACACGAGCGCGACGAAGTGGGTCGTGCGCGAGATCTCGAAGCACCCGATCGAGAAGGCCCGCCAGTTCTTCATCAAGCACCGCGAGCAGATCCTCTTCGGCACCGACATCGTGACGACGGATGAGCAACTCACGCCGCCGCCAGCAGAGAAACCTTCCACGCGCAGCCCGATGGCCGACCTCGCGGACAGCCCGGCCTCGGCGCGTGATCTCTACGCGAGCCGCTTCCACGCGCTGCGCCTGCTCCTCGATACGGGCTACCACGGCGAGAGCCCGATCGCGGACCCGGACCTGATGATGGTCGACCCAACCAAGTACAACGCGATGTCGGCCCCGACGCTGCAGGGGTTGTCCTTGCCGAAGGATGTGCTGGCGGATATTTACCGCAACAATGCGGTGAGGTTGAGCAAGCGCCTTGGGGAATAGGCATCGGGCATTGGGCATCAGGCGAGGCAATGGGGAATGGGCAGTGGGCAATGGGGAAGGCACAGGCGAGCCGGATCGTCACTGCCCGCGATGCGGCTATGACCTTGGTGGCGTGCCCGTGGCGCGTGCGAGGATCACCTGCCCTGAGTGTGGCTTGAGCGTTCAGGCGCGGGAGTTGCCGTCACCGGGCCAGCGTGATGGAGATCCTGCTGACGTCGTTTCCATCGCGGGGTGGGGGATGGCGGCGACGGTGGGGCTCACGGTCCTTGGCGTGTTTGTGGCGCTGTTCGCGAACTTGCGGGGCCTGTCCGCCGCGATCCTGCTCTTTGCGACTATAACGGGGCTGCTCGGCCCGCTGGTGTGCGGCGTGATGATGGGGCGGCAGCCAGAGTCGCCGGCCCCTCGCGAGAGTGGGTCGGTGTTGCTCTTCGGGTGGTTGGTGTTGGGCGTGGTGAGTGCGGCCGCGCTGGTGGTGGTGATCGTGCTGAAGAAGGGCTTTTTCTTGCCGATTGCGTGAGGCGGGCCTCCCGCCATGCTCAACCAGTGCCACCCAAATCAGTTGGGATCCAGGTCGCTCGCCCAAAGGCGTCGGTTATGTTCTATCACGACGCCAGAGTTGCAAGCCGGACAAACACACATGGAACTTTGTTCTGGCAGAATAAAGAGGCACTCGATGCACACCCGTCCGCCGTGGGCACGAGCAAGTGCCTGATATCTGTACGCTCGATGCACATACCACCACGCGAGCGCCAGCAGCAGTACGACGTGCAGCCCCGCGAATACGAATCGCGTTGTGTTGGTGACCGGGACCACTGGTGTGATGATCGGAACCAGCACAAAGTCGCCCAGCAGCACGGCGCCCAATGCGGCATGCTGCCGCTGCGCTCGCTTTCGCAGTGCTGGGATCGACCGTGTCAGGTCTCGTGATCGCACGGCGATGTCGAGCATGAGCACGAACCGAACCAGCGCCCATTGCACTGGAGCACCGAGCCACGCCGCACAGCGATGCCACAACGGGGGCGGGGTGTCGGGACCTGCAAGCATGGCAGATGGTATCGGAGAAAAGAGTGGCCGCGTGGAGCGAAAGGCGCAGAACGCGGCGGGAGCTGCAGATTGTCGGGAACACCTCCCCGCGTCGGCATCACGCGATGCGGTCCTGCGGACGGCGATCAGCGGCGATCGCTCACCATACTTCAAACCGTGAGATCCGACGCAGGTACACTGCCCACTCCCAGCGCCGCAATCTGTGATTCCACGGTGCCGCGAATCATCGACGGTTCTTCGATTCGCTTCCGACACTCGGCCTCGAAGGCCGCTCGCCCACCCATGTGCTTGAACTGCGCCTCTTCGCCCGCTTGAAGAGACTCGCCGAGAATCGAGATGGCGCTTGAGTAGCGGCCGGCCCAAGCATTCAACAAGGACATGTCTCGGTACAGCGAAGCGAACACGGAGTCTCTATAGGCGTCGCCTATTGGCGAGGCCAGGTAGTTTCGATACGCGCTGATGACCTGGTCGAGCGACAAGGCACCAGCAAGAGGCAAGAGCGACTGTCGCACCATTCTTGCTGCGGCCTCCTTGTACTTCTTCTCGTGAAGGCGCACCTCAATGAAGTCCGGGCCGCCGGAGCGGTCGGAGCGCAGTTGCGTGCCGAGCTTGAGATGCACGGTCGGCGCCTCGATCCCAAGGAAGTGAACGTGGAACAACGGTTGATAGATCTCGCCACTCGAGTCTCGCTCGAGGCAAACGCCCACGAGGAGCGGACCAACTCGCCTCAGCAGGTGAAGTGACGCGAACACCCCGAGCCCCGGGATCTCCCGCTGCCAATCGCCCGTGATCTGTTTCGAGATTGATTTGTTGAGGCGTCGCTGAGGGGTCATTGATGTCACTCTGAGGTCGATGTGGTGGTCGTGTGTCTGGGATTGGCGGCGAGAAATGAACTCATCCTGAATGCGGGCACCACTACACATGCCACCCGCCCGATCACACGATTGGTTCACGATCAAAATTGAATATGTCAACTTGGCTCTGTTCGAGTAGATTCTCGAGATGGTCACTGCCCTCTTTCTGGACCACAGCGTGCTCGCCGTCTGATATTGGAACAGCCAGAAGCCACGCGACCGTCTTCTCCGGGAATACCTGTGTTTCCAGGCTCCACAGGAAAGGGGGCACGAACATCGCGTGTTTCATAGCACTGTTGGGCCGGTACATGTCAAGCACTCGTGTATAAACCTGCCCCGGGTGGCATTGCATCTTGCTGTTGATGAGATTGAACGCGCACGTGGCCACGACATTCGGTGTGCACACGAAGTGACTCCCCGCGGCCATCAATAGCTCAACGCCCAGCGGTGTTCCTGACACCTGAAGACCTGTGGAGAAGTCGGACAGTCCCAACGTCGCGTAGGTCGTCACGCCGGAATCAGGGGAATCCGTCGCGCGAAGTATGTCAACGTGGTTTCTGTGGGCTTCATCCCAGTACCTCGAAACCGTCGGCGAGCCGCCTAGAACCGATCGCAGATACCGCGCCAGTGCTTTGTTGTTTTCAGATGCAGGCAAGTCAACTCCTTTGTCGCGGGCCGAGATAGCGCGTCGTGCGCCGACGTTCGAAGACATCACCCCGATGTGCCCGAATTCACTTCGTCTCTTCGTCTCTTCGTCTCTTCGGAACTTCGTCTCTTCTCACTCCGCCCTCGCGCGCGTCGCGCCCACCACCCCAAACTGCACCATCGCCACCGGCCCGGCGTTGCCGATGCCGCCGCGTTGGATGGGGGTGACCTGGTACTGCACGGTCGCGACGCCGGGCGGGACGTGGCGGTCGATGTAGACGCTGCTGCGACGGCCGGGGCCGGGGCTGCCGATGACGTCGATGACGTGCTTGTTCGCGCGGTCGTTGTTGAAGAAGCGTTCGATCTTGTACGACATGCCGGTGCCCGCGCCCATCGTCGCGCCTTGGCCGCACGTCCAGCGGAGTTGGCGGCTGCGGATTGCTTCCACCGGAAAACGTACGCGAGGTTGTGCCACCGAGGAAGACGAGCCTCGGCGGCTTCCTCGATGTGAGGGCGCGCGAAATGAAGTCACTCAACGCGGGACTGACGAGGCGCACCGAGGACTCAAAGCAGTCCTCGGTGGCACATGTCGACCGGGCCGGGCATGAACTTGCTTGGGCCGACGGTTTTCGCATGGGTGGTATTACTCGTTGAGCCGATCTGGACGCGTTCGCAAAGCACCACCCACCTATTCTGGTATGTTCCGCAGACTATTTTGCGAATAGTTGACTCGGATCTGTGGCAATCAGACGCCGACCGCTGCAACGATTTGCCTCTGTCCGTCGTGCTGTTTCGCGGCGGGCCGGAACCAACTCTCATCGCGAACTCAACTGGGCACATCTATGCACCAACCTGACTCCGTGAACGATGCCGACTCGCCGAAACATGACCGTGCGGCGGGGGGATTGCATTCGGGCGCGTCGGCGGTGTTGGGCGAACTCAAGGCGTCGCTGGCCGAGGTGTTCGCGGCGCTCGGGCGCGAGATCCGCCAGCCGAAGGACCTCAAGGCGGCGCTGGAGGTTCATCAGACGCTGGCGTGGAAGGTATTCCGCTTTGCGACCAGTCCATCGCCTCTGGCGAGTGCTCGGCACCTGCCGGGCCACACGGGCATGTCGGCGCTGCTCGCCGCGGCGTCGGCGCGGGGCGTGCCTGCGGCGAGCCTCGACAAGGTCCGCGCGTCGTTTGATCGCTACCGACGACTCGTGGACACGCACACCGGCGATCGCGCGACGCTCGAGGTGATGCTCGAAGGGATGGACGAGAACGGCAAGGCCTCGAGCGGGAAGTCGATCCGGCGCGACGGGTTCAGGTGCAACAGTTCGCTGTGGGGCACGCAGATGCGCCTCAAGTACATGTGCCACATCATCGGGCCCAGCGCGCGGGAGGACCTGCTCGACTTCGTCCTGATCCGCGGGTACGTGGGGATGCGTCGCTTGCGTCAGGGAGCGAAACTCTCGATCATGCCGCTGACGATGGTGGGCAGCGACGGCACGCCGCAGCGTCGCGGCCCGCAGACCGCGCTGGAGCCCGCGTCGGTCGATCGCGGGGTGGCGATGCTGCCCAGGTTCTGCTCGGACCCGCTTCCCGACATTTGCATCGGCAAGAGCCCGGCGGGCCTGCCCGAGTGCCAGTTGGGTGAGACGCCCCTGGGCGGTCGCGACGGCACGACGCTCGTGACGGGCGAGATCTTCCGCGGCGCGGGCTCGCGCTACCGAAGCGCCGTGAGCCCTCACGGGAACACGGCCCTCGCGATTCGCCAGCCCACGGAGTGCGCGGTGCTCGACGTGTGGATGCACACGGGCACGCTCCCCGGCGTGACGCCCAAGGGCTTCATGTACAGTTTGGCGAGCGGCGTCGCACCCGACGACCAGGTCGAAGAGCACGCCGACCTGTTGCCCTTTCCCGAGCGCGCGGAGCGTGTCGGCCAGGGAATATCGAGCGCGGTGCTCGTCAATGTTCCAAAGTACCGCGAACTGATGTCGTTCGCGTTCAGCCGCGCGGGGTGGGACCAACGGGACTTTGTCCTGTTCCGCCTGCGTCAGGATTATCCGGCGATGCCGACGTCGCTGGTGATGCGTTTCGAACTGCCGGCGGGGCCGACGCCATGAACATCGCGGTACCGCCGCACTCGGGGCAGATTGGCGTTGTCAGGCCTTGCCGTGAGTAGCCGCATGTGGGACAGGAGGACTTGCTCTGGAGTTCCTTGTTCCACGCGCGGCGGCCTGCGGTCATGAACAGCACGGCGCAGGTGAGGTGCCACGGGATGGACCACAGGAAGGGGCTGAAGGTGTCGATGGTGCGGCCCGTCGATGCGTCCGGCATGATCGCGACGAGAGCCAGCGTCGGCACGATGCCCCACACCGGAGCAAGCCACGCGACGCCCGTCCGGAAGTCTCGCCTGAGAAATGGCGTGAGCAGAAGCGAGCCAACGATCGCGGGAACTCCAGCCATGACCAGTTGATCAAGGGCGTTGCCCCCGTTGAATGCCATGCCACAAAGTCGGTGGCCTTCGAGAAAACCGACCGGGCCGATGAACGTGAACGCCAGCGCGGCCAGAGTCAGTCGCTGTGGGAATGGCCGTGGAAGCCCACGCGGACGTGCCATGGAGTAGAACATCAGGAAGAGGCCCGCGTTCAGGAGCGAAAAGAAGCCGATGACGACGTAGGCGATCTTTGCCAAGCCGGAGTAGTCTGTTGCAAGGACGACCATGCACCATGTTACTCAGGGGCGGGCTTCCTCGGATCCAGCCCCACGCGGCGGTAGAGGCGCATGAGGCGAAGCGGGATGCCGTTGGTGTCGTCGATCGCGGGGAGGACGACGGTGCGGTAGGACTTAGGATCGTCACGCCGTCTGCGGCGGGCGGCAGGTGGCATCGAAGTCAATCTCCTTCGTGCCGTCGAAGTCTGCTTTGGGAGTTCGAAGCTCGACGAGGACGGCGAGCGTGTTTCACGCAGGTCGCTGCCTAGCACCCGGCTTCGAACCCATTCAGAAAGTACAGGAAGTCATCAATCGTCACGGCCATATCTGGCCTGCCCGTTCCTGAGCCATCGTCCAAGTCGGCCCGAAGATCTCCTGCGTAGAGCCAGTACAGGAATGCGACGATGTCATCTGCGGTGACGCCAGCGTCTCGCCCGCCTTCGCCTTGACCATTATCAACATCCCCCGCGCACGGTGCTGCTTTCGAGAAGACGTAATACACATCGTCGCTTCCTCGCAACAAAACAGAACGTCCGTTGGCGGAAAGCCCTCCGATGGCTGGCACTCGAACTGGAAGCGAACCGAGTTCTTCCAGCATGATCGCTTCCAGCATGCGGAGACCGCCCTGAGCGTCCCAGATCCAAGGGCCATTGATCGCGCCCGCCGCAAAGTTCTGGCCCAGAACGTAACGTCCATCCGACGAGATCGCCAATGCCGTGGAAAGCGGCGTTGATCCCGGCACCTGCCAGAATCCCCGTCCCTCAGTCCAAAGAGTCGCTCGGTTGGAAAGCCGTCCAACGACGGTTTGGCCCGAGGCGGAGAGATCATTGGGCCAGAAAAACTGGGGTGCGATGATTGTTGAAAGCAACTCGAACGAGCCGTTGCGCACCCTCACTGCGCCCGAAGCGGACACAGTCAAAATGCGCGAGCCTTCAAAGTTCAACGCAACTGGTTGTTCACCAGCCCCAGTCTCGTAGGGCATGATCGTTGAACCCGTCTCCGTCCAAAGAACTGTACGAAGCCCCACGTCGTCAGTGCTCTGGTAGAGGATCGCCTGCCCGTTGGCTGAGATGTTCTCGGCAATGGCATTCTCGGTGCCGCCGGGAAGTTCAGGCAGAGGTTCGGTGCCGACGCCTTCCCGCCAGCGCCAGGCGACGCGCGGGGCCGTCCCGGACGTTGTGCCGCAAATCACGCGACCATCCCAAGAAATGGAGTACGCGCGCGAGTTCACGCCAGGATAGTTCGAAACTCTTGGAAGAATCTCCAAGCCGCCATCTCGGGTCCAGCGAAAGGACTCATTGCCTTGAGTCCCACAAACGGCCGTGCCGTCGGCACTGATGGCGGTGATGTTCAGCCCCACGCCAATTGGAACCAAGGACGCTTCATCTCCCGCTCGGACAACGGCGGCGATGCTGATGGAAACCGATATGGCGATCGCCGTCGCGAACCTATTGAATCTGCCTGGCATTGCACATCTCCTTGATCGCACGTCATTTATGATACCTCGCATTCCGGCAGGTGGCATCGAAGTCAATCTCCTTCGTGCCATCGAGATCCGCGTTGGGATCTCGATGCTCTTGGTCCATCCGAAGACATCGAGATCGGTCAAGGCACCGATCTCGATGGCACGGGGGGGCGTCAACTCGATGCCACCCGCCACGTTGGCGCGGTTCTCGCGGCGGCGTTGGCTGGCCTCTTCCTGCCGCTTCCACTGCTTTTCTTCGTCTTGCCGGGGTTGGTTCTGGGCGTCGCCATCGCCTTGATCGTGTTTGTGGCCGAGAGTTCAGTTGGGAAGTGATGGAGGGATGGGTCGTGCGGGGCGATTCGGAGGCACGCGAAGACACCACGCGCCGGTCCTGCGGACGGCGTATCAAGCGGCGGCGGGTGGTGGCAACCCGATTGAGCGACGACCCACGCCACCCGCCCTTGCAAGTGGCACACGGAGATGAGGGTTCAGCCAGTGCAACCCGCCGATCCGCACTCCGGGCAGGTGTTGGCCGCAATACCTTGCAGTGAATAGCCGCACGCCACACACTTCCCGGCGCGCAATCGATGGCGATTGGTGAGGCCACGCCGCAGACCATGGGCAGCGCCAACGAGGGATATCGCGATTCCAGCGAGAAGTCCGATGTTGTGCCAGAAGAACTTGATTCCCTGTTGCACCGGTACTTCCCGGAACACCGCCGGACCCGGGCCATCGAGCCTCTGCGTCACACTGACGGTCGTCGGCTTGAGAGCTATTGGAATGCCCAACCCGACGACTTGGAAATCTGCTCTCAGCATGGCAGGTGACCAACTTGGAGCGGCACTCTGTGCGCGGACGGTCGATACCAAGTCGACTGCCGATCTCAAGTCAAAGGAACCCCACCGCGCAGTATCCGGGAGGGCGACAGGCCTGGAAACAGCGCTTGTAGAGATTTCGGTGATCGTGATCGAGCCTTGGAAGAACGTCGGCTTCGAGTCGGCAAACACGTTCCATGTACCACGCGAAAACTCGTATGTACTTGCCGTGCGCCGACGATCCATCTTGTACACCCACGTGGCCGTCAAGAGCACCAGAATGCAAGCGAACACCCACGTGCGACGCGGTATGAAGCGCGATGACAGATGTTGATCGAGGTTCGTCATGAGTGGATCGTTCCCAGTCGCGTCGGTCGGTTGCCCGGCTCGCTGTTCTCTTTGCGTGGCCCTCGGTGGCCTCCGTGACTCTTCTCTCGGCGTCCCCAGCGTCCTCAGCCGCTCGGCGGTGAGGCTTGTCCGGGCGGCTTCACTGATGCTCCGAATCTGAGTGCCATTATGCGCAAGCGTGCGTCAAGGGTTCAGGCGCCAGATGGTCAGGTTCAGCGCCGCCGCGAAGGTGACCCAGGCGAGATAGGGGAGGAGCAACGCGCCGGCCACCTTGTTGGATCGCCAGAAGAGCACGGCCGTGACGGCCAGCGCGCACCAGAGCAGGGCGATGTCGAGGAACGCCAGGCCGGGTCGATGGGCGCCGAAGAAGAGCGGCGTCCACAACGCGTTGAAGAACCATTGCAGGCAGAACATGCCGAGCGCCCGCGGATGCACCTTCCAGCCGCCGCGTCTCCAGACGAGCCATGCCGCGACGGCCATCATCGCGTAGAGCGTTGTCCACACGGGGCCAAAGAGCCACGAGGGCGGGTTCCAACTGGGCTTGTTCAGGCTGTCAAACCAGCCGTCGATTGAAACGAAGAACCCGGTCGCCGCCGCCGCGAAGCAGAACAAGAGCCACGCGATCAGGCCGACGGCTTGCTGGCCTGTGGAACGTGTTGTCGGGGCGGGTGTGTTCATGTTGTTGATCAAGTGCTTGCGGTCGATTGGGTCCTCACTTCGTCTCTTCGTCTCTTCGGAACGTCGTCTCTTCCCTCGCATCGTCTTTCGCCATCTCGATCAACTCGCGCACTTTCGCCGCGAGGACGGTTGTGTCGCCCTTGGGGGCTTCGAAGGTGCCGCTGAGGCGTGAGGGTCCGAGGAGGTCGCGGAAGTTGGTGGTGGCGCGGCTGAGGCGCATGGAGGCGTTGGCGATCTTGCCGCCGGCTTCGCGGGCGGAGGGTGTGCCTTCGAGGTAGAGGAAGCCGCCGCCGGCGTAGACGCCGATCTCGCCGTTGGCGACGACGATGGCGCGGATGTTGAGGTTCGACGCGTTCTCGCCCATCGGGGCCTTGCCCGCGGCGGGGGGCAGGAACAAGTGCAGGTGCACGATCGTGCCCGAGACGCCGGTGAGGTCCGCGCCCGGACGCCAGACTTCGGGGGGGAGGTCGGTGAGGTAGAAGTCGGCGGTGGAGGCGTCTTCACCCTTGAGGACGCGCGTGGGGAAGTCGATGGTGAGGGTGGTGTCGTGGGCGACGGATTGGAGTGTGAGGCGGCCGTCGGTGGAGCAGCCGGGGAGGAAGAAGGAAATCAGAAGAAGGATGGCGGCGAGTCGCATGGGGGGAGGGTAGGGGAAGAGCAGCGGCATTCGGGATTCGTGATTCGGCATTCGTGGGGATAGGACGGCATTCGGCATTCGTGATTCGGCATTCGTGAAGACCTGGCGGTGGTTGAGGGCGTCTTCTGCCTCCTTCCCGAATGCCGAATCACGAATGCCGCTCGTCATTCAGCCCATTTCCCGCAACCTTTGGCACCCCTCACGCGTCTAATCTGTAGCGGGCAGTGGGTGGAGGCAATCATGAACACCATTCCGGCGATCGTTCTGATCGTGGCCGCGTGCGCGCAGGGGGAGAAGGCGAAGCCAGCGATCGAGGGCGGGCGGCGTCCCGCCGTGGTCGAGCGTTCGCGAGAACCATCGCATCGCCAGCCCGCGCGGCCGTCGTCACAGGATCAGCCCGCGTACACGCCCGACGGGAAGAAGTTCAATCCCAACGCGCCCAAGCGCGACACGTCGCGCCTGCCCGAGCGGTTGCAGGAGATCCTGCGGCGTCAGCAGGAGACGTCGCGACGCGAGGGGGCGCCGGTGCGCACGCTCACGTCGGCCGGGTGCATGGACTGCCACTCGACGCTGCGCGGCATCTCGACGCAGACGTTCGTCGAGCACATCGAGAAGCGTCGCAACGGCAGTGCATACTACCACGACATGCCGGCGGCGCTGGGCGGCGAGGTGATGCTCGCGGACACGCTGAAGGGTGAGAAGACCGGCGCGGATCATCTGAAGGAGGCGATCGACGCGTCAGGGCAGAGCGTGAGGCCTGCTGGGAACATGGCGACGGAGATGGCCCGCGAGAAGTGGGAGGCCATGCGCCGCGAACAGCAGGCGAAGGAAGTGCAGGAAAAGAAGGCGGTTTTGCTGCAGGCGATCGAGTTGATCGAAGAGGGGAAGCACGCCGACGCGCTGCCGCTGATGAAAGAGCACATCGCCAAGCAAATCGCGTTCATGAAGGATGAAGAGAAGCGGGCGGAGGAAGAGCGGCTCGCGAAGGAAGCGAAGGGCAAGACGGAAGAAGCCGCGCCGGTCGAGGCGCCGAAGGAGTTGTCCGCCGAGGAGAAGGTGGCGGCCGAGTTAGCCAGCGCGATGAACGCGATGGAGATCGAGGACACGCGGCGGGCGCTCGCGTTCCTCCTGCTCATGAACAACCAGGCGGACGCGGCGAGCGCGGTCGTGCGTGAGATGTATCGTGCAGATCCGTATCTGGTGCAGCGGCCGTTCGATGCGGGGCGGTTCCATGTCCGCGAGCGGGACATGAGCGCGGCGTTTGCGGCGAGCGTGTCATTCGCGAATCGCGCGAAGACGGGCTCGAGTTGGTTGCTCGCGGCGATGCTCGCGCAGTCGCAGGGGCGGCACGAACTCGCGAAGACGATGGCCGAGAAGGGCGCGGCGTCGGGCCTCGAGCGTGAGTTGGCGGATGCGTTCGCGATCGCGGCGACGGAAGCGGCCGAAAAGGCCAAGCGGGCCGCGAAGCCGGCCATGGCGCCTCAAGCAGCACCCAAATAGGCGGGCTCGGGGTGGAGCGCATGCTTCATGTAGTTGAACGGATCAGCCAAGGGGTTCCTTGGGCCTGGGATGGCCCCTCGAGAACCCAGTCTGGGGGCCAGAAACGCCATGGTTATCCGGCGTCCAGAATTATGTTAGCAATCAGAAACTTCTGGCCCTTTGGTGCGTCATACTTCCTGAGCCTTGCGGAGCACTGAACCTTGTGGAGAGGCGCTCCGGGACGGCGAGATAAGGAGTGATTCAGATGAACGGCAAGTTTGGAATCCTGTCCCTGGTTGCGGCGGTGGCGTTGGCGGCGACGTCCGGCACGGCCCTGGCCGGCCCGAAGCATGGGCGTGGCGATGATCGTGGCCGCGGCCGTGATCGGGACTGCGGGCGGGAAGTTCACTGCCGTCCGAAGCCTCCTGTGTGCCGCCCGGCTCCCCGCTGCGATGATCGTCCTCGTTATGGACATCACCGCCGCGAGTGCGAGACACGGCGGCCCCGTGGCGGGTTCGTGATCGTGATCGGCGGGAACCGCCACCGCCACTGCGATTGATCGCTCGGCGGACGAATCTGACTTCTGTCGGATGACCCACATCCAACACGACTCCCCCGTGACTACTTCGGTAGAAGCGGGGGAGTCTTCGCTTGCACGAGATGAGTGCGGCGATCCGACGCGGAATGAAGTCGGGTTTGCTATGCTGCGAACCTATGGCCGGCCTGTTTGATGGAACATCTCTGCAACGCCCCGTCACCTGCGAAAGGTGCGGGATGGCGCTGCTCGCGTGCGTGTGCCCGCGCGGGGCGGATGGGAAGGTGCTGCTGCCGAAGGATCAGCCCGCGCGCGTGCGGCGTGAGCAGCGGCGCGGCAAAGTCGTCACTTTGATCGGGGGGCTTGATCCCAAAGCGTCGGACCTCGCGGGATTGCTCAAGCAATTGAAGACAACGCTCGGCGCTGGCGGTACGGTCGCGAATGGCGAGATCGAGGTGCAGGGGGACCATCGCGACAAGGTCGTGGCGTGGTTGGTGAAGATGGGATACCCGGCGAAGAGTGCGGGGGGATGAGCATGAACATGACGGGCTTCGCTTGGGCTCGCGGCACTCCACGGAGTTCAGTACGTTGCTGGTTCAGTCTTTTCCTTTGATTGCGACGAGCCATCGCTTTGGAAACCGAAAATGACCAATGACACGCCCAACCGGCCTTCTCAGTTGGTGATTGCCCAACGCTATCGCAACGCCATTGTGTCTTACTTGGAGACCGTGTCCTCCTATGCAAAGCAGCGAGATCTTGAGGCGTACTTGGGTCCGAATCACACTGTGTATGAGATAATCAACCAATGGGAGGATTGGGTGCAGGGTGACAATCTCGGCTGGTTCAACGAGCCCGTGTTTTCGTCCGCCGAGCAGAGGGCGATCCGTGATTTTCATGTCATCTGGGAGAGTTTGGCAGACACTTCTGGGAAGTTGGGGCCATTGTCGAAGCTCATCGGCACAGAGCCTTGGGAGCGCCTTCGACTCGCGGCAGAAGGAGCGCTCGGAGTTTTCACAGAACGCGGGCGATTTCACGAAGAACAGGACGAGCTTTGAGGAAGGCGGCAAGTTCCGCAGCAGGTGTGTGACCACTTTCCGAAGCTGTATGAGATAGTTCCACGATTGGGCGAATACCTGCGGAGGCAACGCATGACCATTCACAAAGATACAAGGGCGTACAACAAGGCACAATCCACGGTGGACAAGCGCACATGCGACCTGCTCGCCAAGACGATCGATGCTTCGCTGAAGGGCGCGGAGAACAAGGTGTGGCATCGTCACCCGGTGTGGTTCCTTGACGGCAATCCGATCGTGGGGTACAGCAAGCGGAAGGGCTGCATCAACCTGATGTTCTGGAGCGGGCGGTCGTTCGATGAGCCGGGGTTGGTGCCAGAGGGGAGTTTCAAGGCCGCCGAGGCGAGGTATGCGTCGGCGGATGAGGTCAAGATCAAGGACCTCAAGCGGTGGCTGAAGAAGTCGATCGAGATCCAGTGGGATTACAAGAACATCGTGAAGCGCAAGGGGCGGCTCGAGTTGCTTGCGGTTGGCGAGGATGGGAAAGTGGCCGCAGCGCCGGGAACAGCCGCGCCCTCAGCGAAGCCTTCAGCGAAGCGGGCAACGTCGACGACGGTGTTGGCAGACAAAGGCGCGGGACCTCGACTTCTCTCCGGCGGCAATCCGCAGATCGCGAAGGCCGACGGCGATGGGCCTGTGCAGGTGTACATCGAGGCGATGCCCGAGTGGAAGCGCGACATTGGCCGACGCCTCGATGCGCTGGTGACGCGGTTGGTGCCCAAGGTGCGCAAGGCGGTGCGTTGGAACACGCCGTTCTATGGCGTGGAGGGGCAGGGCTGGTTCCTCGCGTTCCACTGCATCACGAGGTATGTGAAGGTGGCGTTCTTGAATGGAACGCTACTCGATCCGATGCCGCCGGTGGAGTCGAAGAAGTCACGCACGCGCTACCTGCACATCCACGAGGGAGAGTGGGGGAGCGCGAAGGACACTCAGTTCGATGAGAAGCAGTTGGAACGCTGGGTGAAGCAGGCGGCGAAGGAGATGGGGGAGGAGTGTTTCTGACGGAGCGACTCTCAGACAAAGCGCAGGCATTACGCACCATGCACACGCCATTCACAAGACCCGTCGAGTCCGTCGAACTGATCTACGAGATCCAGCGGGAACTCTCGCGATTGTCTGATCCGCCATCGCTCGTGAAGACGTTTGTCGCGTCACTCGTGCGTGTGCTGCCGATGAGTCGCATCTTGTACGTGCTCCCCTGGCCGCCGGCGGTGCGGCGGTTCGCATGGATTCCAGCGACGGACGTAGCCGTGGGCTCGCTCGGATATCGCGTGTTGCTGGACGTGGACTTGACAGACCCAGGGTGGCGTGAGCGGGCGGACTTTCAAACGTTGTTCAAGGTTCGGCGAGACTTTGAGGCAGACGTCGCTGGCGGGTTCCTCGGTGAGACCATCGCGCAAGACCACCCGCTGGTGCGAAATGACCTTGCGCTGCGTTCTTCAGAACCCGGGCTCGGCGAGGCGGCGGCGAAGCATCGCTCGATGATCGCCGTGCCGATCTTCTGGCAAGGGCACACGCAGGCGTGGATTGTGGTGTTCGCGGATATGCCCGATGCCTTCGTGCCCGACGACGTGCGGCTGCTGCTCACGACCGGCAACATGCTCGCGCGGTCCGCGGTGTATCTCGACACGCTCGCCGAGGCGAAGAACGCCAATGCGCGGCTTCACGCGACGTTTGATGAGATCGGGCGCGTGCAGCGGCTGCTCTTGCCGCGGGACTTGCCGTGCGATCCGCACTTGTGCTTCTCGACCAGTTACCTGCCGTCCGATGCTGCTGGCGGCGACTACTACGACATCTACGCGCCCGATCCGGACACGCTTGATCTCGTGATCGCGGATGTGTCGGGGCATGGCCCGGTCGCGTCGGTGGCGATGGCGATGCTGCGGACGGCGATGCAGGCGTGGTGCCGCAGCGGACACGCGGCGAGCACGGTCGTGCCGGGCATCAACGGGTTGATGCACAAGAGCCTCGACGCGGGGATGTTCATCACGGCGTGCTTTTTCAACCTCGATCGCAAGAGCGGCAGGCTCGACTACGTGAACTGCGGGCACAACCCGCCGATCGTGCGGCGGCGAGAGGGCGGGATCGTGCTGCTCGATGGTGGTGGGGGCCCGCCGCTGGGCGTGTGCGAGGAACTCGATCCGCCGTCGGGTTCGATTACGTTGCAGCCCGGCGATTTGCTCGTGCTGTACACGGATGGAATTCCAGAAGCGTTTGGCCCGCACAACGAGTTGCTGGGCATGGAGCGATTCTGCGAAGCGGTCGAGCGCGGCTTGGGTGATCCGGAACGCACGAGGCAGGCTGTGCTGGACGTGGTGGAACGCCACGCGAAGGGCAGGCCACGCGTGGATGATCAGACGCTGGTGGTGATGGCGTATCGCGGGTCGCGTACGACATGACCGCGTGGATGCTTCAACTCGTGTCGCGTCCTTTCGCTCGGGACGATTGGGCCAAGGATCGAGACATGAGGCAGTTCGCTCTTAGTCTTGGCGGGTTATTCGACCGCATGTCCGCGTTACCAGTTGTGACGGCCTTGTCCAGCGATTGTGGGAGCCGAGTGATACATCCGAAATGTCGCCCGACCCACCCGTTGAAGTTGAATTTGACCGGGAACCTCTGACCGTCGTCCTGGCTCCAAGGAGTGACCGCGTTCCGCACGCGGCGCACAAAGTGGCACCGCGCCATGCGGAACGGGCACGGAGGAACTCATGACCACGAGTGCGCACACAACGACCAGTACGACGCTCGCGTCATTTCAGGAAGCAACGCCCGCACAGGTTCGCCAATGGCTGCGCAGTGGCGAGGCCGTGCTCATCGATGTGCGCGAGCCTGATGAGTTTGCACGCGAGCACATCGCTGGGGCGGTGCTCGTTCCGTTGTCGTGTTTCGATCCCGCGCGGGCGCTGTCGCGGGTGAGGCCGGGGCAGCGGGTCGTTATGCAGTGCAAGGGTGGCCGCCGTTCGGCGGATGCATGTCGCCTGGCGATGGCGCACGCGTCCTCGGGCGTGATGGTCTTCACCCTCGCGGGTGGCATCGAGGCGTGGAAGAAGGACAACCTGCCCGTTGAGATGAACTCAAAGGTCTTGGGGATCAGCGTGATGCGGCAGGTGCAGTTGGTGATCGGCCTCATGGTGCTGATCGGGAGCGCCCTTGCGTGGTTTGTCGATCCGCGATTCGTTGCATTCCCGGCCTTCTTTGGCGCGGGGTTGGCCTTCGCCGGTGCGAGCGGCACATGCGCGATGGCGACTCTCATCGGGAAGATGCCGTGGAATAAGGCGGGCAAGGGCGGCGCTTCATGCGCCACCGGCGCGTGCAAGTGATTGGCCCAGGCGCTCTCGCACGAAAAGTGCGGAACCTCGCCACCTTGGCACGCCTCTCAAACATGGGCCAGATCACTGGCCGAACATCGAACGAGTCACTCGCCTTTATGGAGCACAATCATGCAGCAGAATGCCACCGCGTTTTACGAATCCTGGCCAGCGAAGATGAACGCCATGAAGGCGATGCCCGGCGGCGTCGAGGTCGGCAAGGCGTTCGGCCCGTTCTTTCAGGGGCTGATGAAGGACGCGACCAGCGATGGCGGATTGTCGGTCAAGCAGAAGGAGTTGATCGCGCTGGGCATCGGCGTTGCGAGCCGATGCGAGCCGTGCATTTATGCGCACGTTGAAAAGTGCTTGAAAGCCGGGGCGATGCCGCGCGAGGTGATGGACGCGGCGGGCGTGGCGGTGATGATGGGCGGCGGGCCGGTCTACACGTACACCACGGTGGTCGCGGCGGCGCTGGAGCACTTCGCGGCGCACCCGGTCGTGAACTGAGGAATCGTTGAGAGTGGGACAGTGTCAGGCAGCGAGAGCGATGCGGGTGCTCGGATCGGTGGGGCGCTTGCGCGACGCGCGCTCGGTCACTCGTTCAGAACATCACAAAGTGCCGCGCTGCTCAAAGGGTTCTGCGGGCGCGTGTTCCACGCCCGAAGACACCAGTCGACTCAAAGCCGCCGACCGGTGGCACCCGGCTCTGGGCCTTCTTCTCCGCGACCATTGTGCCAAACACACCAGCGCCAGCGCGGAGAGCCCCGGCGAAGGGACAGAAGATGCAATTCGGAAACCGAGGTCAAACGTTGACAGGCTTGGAAAATCTCCACCGTGGTTGTAAATCTGATCCGAAAGTGGGGCTTGCGGCGTGGCCCAAGCACTTCCATCGAAAAACCTGCCGATTGGCCATACATTCGAAACCAGTACTGGCTCCTCCGTCCACTCCTTGGTCCCCCCCGCCGTGTCGTACAAACCCCACGGGCTTGTCACATTGGCGTACGCGCCCAAGGGAATCGCAAAGGGGCTAGAACCTACGAAGTTGATGCCGTCCCATCCCGCGTTGGCCTGCGCGAGGGGGCCGTTGGGATCGGGGGCGGGAACCACGCCGACGCCTCCCGTACGCACGCGCACACCCGCCGGGCCGTAGGCCGGGGCTGTGTCGCTGCTCGTGCTGTACTTCCACCATCCGCCAGTCGAACCGTCGGGGTTCGCCTTGTTCGGATCGTAATGGGCGGCCTTCAACCACTCGTCCCACGTCGGCACCCAGTAGCGCGCGCCGGGGCTGTGCGCGAGTTGGTCGGTGAACGTTGTTCCGCTGTACCCGAACGTGCTCGCGTCGTACGCGCCGTTCAGGAAAGCTTCGCGATTCGTGGCCTTGTCGTTGTGCAGCCAGTTGCAGTACATCGCCGCCATGCGCCAACTGATGTTGCCGACGGGGACCATCTCGTTGCCCGCGGGCACGGCCCAGCGCCGCGCGCTGGGGTTGGTGTTGTTGGTGGGCGTCGTCCCAGTCGCGCCCCAGAACGTCGGCGGCACAACATGCGGGAGAGCATCGCCCGCAGGCCGATCGAACGCGGCGTTGAAGAACTCGGCCCACTGCGCCGTCGTCACTTCGAACTTGCCGATGCTGTAC
>Ga0075160_10000918_pt1 | contig 18132 bp, 19 predicted proteins | sample JI91814C2DNA_FD_70969 | JGI IMG/M metagenome (GOLD analysis project Ga0075160, IMG submission 70969) | Wastewater effluent complex algal communities from Wisconsin, to seasonally profile nutrient transformation and Carbon sequestration -... | ecosystem: Engineered > WWTP > Effluent > Algae... | reverse complement strand
AATATTGAATATTCCAGTTTCAGTTCCCTTCCCCTGCTTGATTCCATCTTTAAAAAGAATCCTTCACTGAAAAATATTTTTACTGACGGATTGATTACATCTATGATGGCCGGGATGCAGGTAAAAGGCGGACAAAAAAAGAATATCAATGTGTTTAGTCTGAATGCGGAAGTATCCGGCATACTGACCGGACTGATTAAGAAGAATGCTTTTCTCGATAGTAATCTTTTCCGCTTTATTAAGATTGATGCAGATTTCGCGAAAAAGATCAGCATCAATCGATCCGCACTGGTCCTTCATTTCTTTGCGGGGATCGGTTATGCTTTTGGCTCAACGGTACAGGAAGATAAAAAATACAATCTCCCCCTGCTTCGCCAGTACTTTGCTGGTGGTCCCAATAGTATGCGTGCCTGGAGTCTAAGAAAACTGGGTCCGGGTTCTTCTGTACAGGATTTTGGAACAACCGGTTTGCCCGACCGTTATGGTGATCTTCATCTCGAAGCCAATATTGAATATCGTTTTCCGCTCATGAAAGCATTTGGTTTCCCTGTGGAAGGAGCCCTCTTTACTGATATCGGTAATATCTGGTATACCAAACCCTCTCCCACCCGCCCATCAGAACAGGTATTTTCTATGAGTAGTCTTTTAAAAGATTATGCCGTAGGTGTTGGTACCGGCTTCCGGATTGACTTGAACTTTTTTGTAGTGAGACTGGATTATTCCATCAAGGCCAAGGATCCAAGTCCGGCCCCGGATAAATTATCTGTCCAGAATAAATGGTTTGGCTATAAAAGATGGCGGGATGCCGACCAGTTTCAGCTGGCCATCAGTTATCCGTTTATACTGTAAGCTGCTTTTACTTTCTCTTCAAAGCCTGTAATACTCATTGCTTCATCAACATGGAAGGCCCCGATACGGGTGCGGCGCAGACTACTGAGATATCCACCGCATCCAAGAGCAGCACCAAAATCATTGGCCAGGCTGCGGATATAGGTTCCTGTACTGCAAACAACCCGGAAAGAAACAACCGGAAGATCGATGGCCGTAATTTCAAAAAGATGAATCGTTATTTTTCGAGGCTCCAGTTTTACTTCTTTTCCCTGGCGGGCCAGTTCATACACCCTTTTTCCATCAACTTTAATAGCAGAATGGGCTGGAGGAACCTGAAAGATTTCTCCTGTAAATGCTGCGGTGGCTGCATTGATCATTTCATTGGTAATTCCATCCAAAGGTTTCAAATCTTTGGGTTCACTTTCCAGATCATAAGTAGGGGTAACAGCGCCCAAAGTAAAATGGCCGGTATATTCCTTTTCCTGCGCCATGTACTCATTGATACGTTTAGTGAATTTGCCGGTACATACAATCAGCAAGCCAGTGGCCAGCGGGTCAAGGGTTCCGGCATGCCCTACTTTCTTAATACGGATAAGGTTCCGAATTTTCCGAACCGCATCAAATGATGTCCATTGCAATGGTTTGTCGATCAATAATACCTGTCCTTCTTCAAATCCGGTTTTGCTGAATTCCATCGGGTAAAGGTAAACAATGGGAAATTGAAAGTTGAAAATTGAAAATTAAAAATTGTGTTCGTTTTATGAATAAAAGAACTGATTAGCCAGCGTCGCATCCATCATTATCAACCTTCCATTTTCACCTTTCAATTAAATCGACATTCTGGTCTTCAGTTCAAGGTATTTATTGACCGTATTCACCGTGAGATTTTCCGGGCTGGTGAGAATGGAGAGTATCCCGTTTTTATGGAGTTCTTTTACCATCAATCTTTTTTCGTACATGAATTTTTCAGCGATGGTCTTGATATAAATTTCTTCTATAGTAGCTGCTTTTTTATCCAGCACCTGTTTAAGTTCAGTATTCTCAAAAAATACAACCAGGAGCAGGTGATAACGTGCCATTCTTTTCAGGGCAGGCATTTCTCTTTGCAGGCTTTCCAGTGATTCAAAATTGGTGAACAAAACCAGGAGACTGCGGTTGGTGACCCGGTTACGAATCACTGAGAACAATTTTTCAAAATCAGCTTCCAGGAAATCTGTTTTCTGGCGATAGAGGGTTTCCAGCACCAGGTTCATCTGGGTGGGTTTCTTATCTGCCTGTAAAAACATATCAATGTTCTTTTCAAAAGTCACAATCCCGGCCTTATCCTGCCGCACCAATGCCACATTGGCGAGTACAAGAGCGGCGTTGATGGAATAATCCAGCAAGGTCATGCCATGGAAAGGCATTTTCATCACCCTGCCTTTATTGACCAGGCAGTATATCTGCTGGCTTCTTTCATCCGTGTAATTGTTCACCATCAGGCTGTCTTTCCTTGCGGTGGCTTTCCAGTTGATGGTTCTGTAATCATCTCCGCGAACATATTCCTTGATCTGTTCGAACTCCATGCTATGCCCGATTTTACGGATTCTTTTCACCCCCACTTCCTGTAAACGGTTACTCACGGCCAGCAATTGGTACTTGCGCATTTGAACATAAGAAGGATATACTTTCACTACCTGTTGTGCCGGAAAAATAAAACGGCGTCTCACCAGTTGCAAAGGTCCATGCGCGTAGACATTGATATCATGGAAATAGTATTCCCCTCTTGACAGGGGGGTAAGGGTATAATGTAATTCGTTTTCAGACTGACCACTTACCTGTGTTTTCTTCAGCCAGTTGCGGTCCTGGAATTGTACCGGTATTTCATCAATGATACTGGCACGGATGGGAAAGGGATAATTATTCCTCAACCGGATAAAAATCTTATTCGGGTCGCCAATACTAAAACGCTCGCTCAGGATTCTTTCCGCTTCCAGTGCATTTTTTTTGCTGTATAACAGTACCCCATCCACCAGCATGGCGAGCGCCATCAAAAGGAGGATCAGCAAACCGATCCTGTATAATTGCGGAAAAAAATAACTGGTCACAAATACCACGGCGGCAAGACCCGCGATATAATAAACCAGTTTATGTAAGTAAAAAGATTTTATCATGTATAACAGCTGTTAACAGCCGGATTAAAAAACACTTCACATCATTTGAGCGAAACTTATCTCGGAACATCCATACTCTGGATGATCTGTTTGATCACATCATCTTCTGTAATCCCTTCCATTTCCTTATCCGGCGTAAGAATGATCCGGTGTCGTAATACCGGGGGCGCAATAGCCAGGATATCTTCCGGTGTCACAAAATCCCTTCCCTGGATGGCCGCCATGGCTTTGGATGCATTCATGATAGCAAGCGAGGCCCGGGGTGAAGCACCGAGATAAACCGATTTATTGTTCCGGGTCTGATGAACCAGTTTCGCAATAAACTGCAATAGCCTTTCTTCTATCAGCAATGTTTTCACCTGCTGACGAAGGGCAACAATTTGCTGGGACGAAAGAACCGGATGAATCATCTCCAGCGGAGATGCATTTCCCATGCGATGAAACTGACTGAGGATGGTCACTTCTTCAGACTCACTTGGATAAGGAACCGTAACCTTGAAGAGGAAACGATCGAGTTGGGCTTCGGGGAGCCGATAAGTTCCTTCCTGTTCTACCGGGTTCTGTGTAGCCAGTACCATAAAAGGAGTCGCCATCATGTAGGTCTTACCATCCACTGTGGCCTGCCTTTCTTCCATGATTTCAAGCAACGCCGATTGTGTTTTGGCCGGGGCCCGGTTGATCTCATCCACCAGTACGATATTACTGAACACTGGTCCTTTCTTGAATTCGAAACTCGCTTCTCTCGGATTAAACACAGGGGTACCCAATACATCAGAAGGCATCAGATCGGGGGTAAATTGTATTCTTGAAAAACCGGCGTCCACACTTTTGGCCACCAGTTTAGCGGTCATGGTTTTGGCTACACCGGGTACACCTTCAATCAGTACATGTCCGTCAGCGAGCAGGGCAGTAATGATCAGTCTGACCATTTCATCCTGTCCCACAATGATTTTCCTGATTTCATTGCGGATAGACATCACGGCCTGGTTCAGGGCAGTTAAATCAGTACGTTGCTGAAAAAGTGGTTGTTCTTCCATGCTTATGCGTTTTTATAAAATGATTCCAGTTGTTGATGAAAAGCGGATACATCCACGGCTGAAACTGCCGGGCTATCCTCTACATATTTAATAAATGATACGATTCCCCTGATTTCCTTTTCAGCGGCTCCTGTTTTGAATTGCAGCTGCTGAATAAAATTTTCATCCAGTGTACCGGTGGGCAGCTTATAACGGTTCCGGACATGCTCCAGAAAGTAAGTGCCCATTTTCCGGCAGAGATTCTTGTGATCGCTTCTGTCGTAATAAAGGCGGCCGATTGTTTTAACGAAATCCAGCGAATCATTCCGTGGTTTTGTTACCACCGGGATGATCCTTTGCTTGCGCCGCATCTCCAGTATCAGGTAGAGCAGCAGGGTGAGGAAAGCCGTGATCAGTGCTGCTTTTAATCCGGGGTAACGGGACAATACCTTTAACCAGCTTGTTTTATTCCTTTCCTGCTCCTGGTTTCTTTTGTACATAAAATATTCGTCCCATACGACCTTCTTCACATTCGCTGGAATCAGCGACATCACTTCTTCATAATATTCCATGTTCTGCCGGTGCAATAAAAAATAATTGCTGAAAGCCAGCGGGGCCAGGTGCAGGTATAAATGTCCTTTGCCTGCCTGGAACTGAACAAAATTGAGTGCCCCTTCGCCATCATATCCCAGTTTATACACTGTTTGTTCATTTACTCTTGTAAATGCCGCGTCATATTTCCGGCCGGGATAGGCAAAGTTCCTTGTAGTATTGAAATAAGGTTTACTCAGGCGCAGGGAAAGGCTGTCATCTTTTTGGGTTACCAGTGTATTGGATTCAAAATAATAAGGGATGTCCTTATCATTAATGGCACAGTTCAGTAAAGTAGCCGCCGCATCTGAAATTTCCCGGGTACTGATAAAAACATCATTCCCATTTTCAACAAACCGGATGAGCTGACGCATTTCATATTCCTCCGGCATAAAACGGGGCGTAACAGCCATGAAAAACTGCTGACTGCTGTCTGCTGAAATTTCCTCCCAAAGCCCCGGCTCCCTCCGGTTGGTAACAATAGCGGCGGAGGGGAACATCCCTGAAAGCGAACGAAAAGCCACCCAGGTACCGTAAGGAATTTTGTCGTTTTTCCGAAAGCTCAAACGTTCATCCAGTTTTTTCTTGCGACCACTACCTGTAATCACGAGCGCGATCACGGCAACAGCCACAAAAATCAGGATGATATAAAGATTCGTTTTTTTCAACCTTATAATTTCTTTTCAAACTGGTTAAACTCATTGGCAATAACCCGGTAAGTATCTTCCACCACATCAAACTGTCCATACCAGCTGTATTCAAAATGCCGGGTCAGACGGAAAAATTCAGCATACCATGTTTTGGAGGAAAGCTCCATCAGGTAGTCAAGGTTGGTTTTTTCCTGTTTGTATTGAATCATGTTTTTATCAGACAGATTTCGAAGCAGTCGAAGGAAATGAATACGCACCGCCAAACGGTAATTACCCTGTGCAAGGGCCTTGTCAATTTCCTGCTGGTACTGGATCGCAAAAATATCTTCCGGCATTTCTTCCACCATCCCATCAATATTATTAACCGGCACATTCTTTTTTCTAAACAGGCCCACCTGGCTATCCATCAGGTACCACATAATGGCATAGGCAAAGCCGCCAACAATAATGATCCAGAGCAGGGTTTGTACCCAGGTTCGTTGCATAAATGGTACATAATCCAGGTCGGGTTTGGTGTTGGATTCCTTTTTTTCTTTTTCCTTTTTGATCTCCGCATTCGCATACCAGAAATCATCATCTTTTTTCAAGCCATCCGCATAACCAGATGCCAGTCTTCTTTTGTAAAGGACCAGACTATCTTTTTCTTCAAGCGGGGTAAAATGCTCCGTTGATTTTTTTTCGTCCTCCTCCCCTTCTTCCTCATCCGTAAAAACCTCAGTAGAGGGAGGTTCTACAGTAACCCCCTCCTCAATGGTTGGGATCGTATCATTGGAATTTTGAGCCTGTAAGGCGGATGCCAGCAATAAAAATGAGGCCAGCAACAGGAGCCGGAAAAATCGGGAGCTATATTGGATATGCTTTTTCAACTTTAAATTTCTTCTTCGTTGAGCAGGTGGCGGCTTCTTCTGCCGAGCCGGATAGGATAAATTACAAAATACCAGATCACAAATAAAAGGGACAGTACTACCACCAGTGTGGTGATTACAGCAGCATCATTATATAACCTGGTGACATAGGCTTCAAAAAAAGCGGCCATGGCAGAAACGGGTAGCAGTCCGATCATGATCTTCACACCATCCTTGGCCCCCTGCTTCAGGGAGTCCAGCCGACGGATGGTGCCGGGAAATAAATAGCTTTTACCCAGTATAAATCCAGCGCTAGCAGATAGAATCAGTGCCGTCATCTCCAAAGTACCGTGTACAAAAACAACGAGCCAGAAATCCAGTCCCAGCCCATGCTGGTAAAACAAATAATCAAAAGTACCTACCATGATGGCATTGTTCCCTTCGATATACAGACTGGGGGCGCCGGCAAAAATGCCGGATACAAAAATCAGCATATCCACTTTAATATTGTGGATCATCAGTCCCATGAAATTATAAAACGGAGTGCCTCCTTCATATACGCCAAATGGATTGCCCCGGGCAATATTTTCCTGTGTCATATCCACATAGCTATCACCCAGAATACTCCGAACGATTTCTTCATCCTGCATGGAAGTGAAAAAACCGATGGAGAAAAAAATCAGGAAGATGGCAAAGGAAAAAAGGGCCACCCTGTGGTGTTTACGGATAGTGAGTGGAAGATCATATTTCCAGTAATGGACAATCCGGTTGGATTCCTCTTTTTTATTCCGGTAGATATCCAGAAAAACTTTTGAAGCCTGTGAATTGATATACTGGGTTACTTTTCCGGCAGGGTAAAAGGTTTTGGCATAAGCCAGGTCATTCACCAGCTGGGTGAAATCCGATGCCATTTCATCCGGATCAGCGGATGGGGTTTGCTGGATACGGAGCCAGCGGTCTTTGTTTTTCTTGATAAAAAGGGCCTCTCTCAATTCGGGAGCATTTGATTTGTAAAATAAGTATTTTATGCATTGAAATACCTTCTTTTATAAAGAAGAAATACGTTAATTTTCCAACTCATTCCCCTTTCTATGGGTGCCATCAAAGTACCAACCAATTTCAATATCGAGCTGGAATTCGAAGTACCCGAATTCTTCAAACGGCTGCTGGCGCTCGTGATAGACATGGTTGTACAATATTTCTATATCCGTATTGCCATCGAAATCTATAAATCCATCGGCAGCAGCGATGATCCTATTGGCGGAATCGGGCTGACCCTCTTCCTGCCCGTCATGGTTTACCACCTGATGCTCGAAATCACCCTGAACGGACAAAGTATCGGAAAAAAGATAATGGGGCTTCGGGTAGTAGACGAACTGGGCGGCAAACCCTCCATCAGCCAGTTCCTGATCCGGTGGCTGCTTCGCGTATCCGATCTCTGGATCGTGATCCTGCTGCTGATCGTTTTCAGCGGGATGGCAGGGGCCAACACAGAACAGCTTTTTATTGTGTTGCTGGGCCTGGCCTTTCTTACAACAGATATTGTGCTGGTGGTAGCCTCCCGCAAGGGGCAGCGTATCGGGGATATCCTGGCCAAAACCATTATCATCAGCGTCAGAACCCGGGGAAATATTGAAGAAACCGTATTTCAGGAAGTGGCGGATAATTATGTTCCCTCCTTCCATCAGATCATGCAACTGAGTGACAAGGATATTAATGCTATCAAAAGTATTCTTGAAACAGCCCGTAAAAAAGGGGATTACAATATGGCGGAGGCCGCAGCTGCCAAAATCAAATCTCACCTGAAAATTGAATCAGGTATGCCCGCATTCGATTTCCTGGATGTATTGCTGAAAGATTACAATTACCTCTCTACAAAATAAAGAATCCCGGAATTGTCACACTGAGCCTGTCGAAGTGGAGCCTGTCGAAGTGGGTCTGTCAAAGCGGGTCTGTCAAAGCTTTACTATAAATGCAAGTATTTCTGTCACATTAAGCTTGTCGAAATGTGTCAGAAATACTTGCGACTGAGATACTAACAGGGTTCAATTTTCCTGAACAGAAAATTAACCCAGACTTCCTAAAATACCCAGTAAAACAAATAACAGTAAGATGATGATGATCACAGCCCAGAATGCAAAGTAATTCCTTGCGTTGGCAAATCCGGAACTCAAAGCAGCCTGGTCATTCGATCTGAGGGCCGCATTGATTTTCCCGCCTGTATTGATGGCGAAAATGGAAGTGACGATAAAGATCAGGCCTAACACAAGATACCCGATCAACCCGTAATTCCCGATCGCGGTGGCAGAGATTCCGCCACTACGATAACTCCGGTATCCACCATACTGACTCATAGCCTGTTGTACCATGATACCCGCTAATATAAAAAGGATTCCAAGGATCATACCTACCCAGCCCAGTACTTTAGACCAGGAAGCCATGCTGCGGAGTGTATAACTGTTTTGCGCATCCAGATTCAGAGAGAATAATGATGTGTTTTGATTTTGTTCCATATTGGTTTGGTTTTGATGTATTTGATATAAGTAAAAAATATTTTTAGCTTTGACCGATGATAGCCAGTAATCCCAGCAGGATAAAGATAATGGCTATAATGAGCACAATCCCTATGATCCGGAAATAAACGGAAAGTCCCGACAAACCTTCGCTGATCAGGTAAGTTTCATTTGTCTCTAATCCCTGTTTGGTTTTTTTGGAAAACTTCAGCAGGAATACAAACAGCAGCACCCCAATCACAAAACTGATCATAGCAGAAATCAATCCCCCGCCCATCGACGGCTCACTGATTCCATACTCCGTATACTGCCGGTATATGGCCTGCATTTTGGCTCTTTGAACAAAGAAATTCACCATACCCAGTATACTGCTCGCAAAAGAAATCAGGGCGGCCATTCCAGCCCAGTTGGCTGCACCCTGCAAACTGTTTTTCAGTTCTTCGTCATACTGAAATTCAAAAAGCGAACTATCTGCCTGACTGTTTTCCATCTGACTATATAATTTATATCATTTCAGTGATCACAGAAATGATACTGAGTAATGAAATAATAAAACTGATTACAAAATAAACCCGCATGGACCTGAAGCCCTCTGCCAGCAGGGCCGAACTACGAGATTCCAGTCCCCTGTTCAGCAGGCTGGCAGATCTTAGTAAAAAATAAAGCCATCCGCAAATTAAGAGCACGACCACCACCAATACCCCAATCAGCATCCCTGCTTCTTCCTGACTGACCCCGATCTTCAACATGGTTGTAAACACCTGAATAATCTGTGGCCCGTATGCCAGGGCAAAAATCAATGCAATGGCGCCAATGATGATACCTGAAACAGCAATAAACTTAGCCCACTTGCTAACCGAAAGCAGGCTTTGCTGTGACGAATCATCCATTTGCATATCAAACAGTGAATGTTCCTGTTGCGTATCCATTTTTCCATTATTTATGTCCCCTAAATATAGAAAAATAATACACCCGTCAAACAAAAAAGCCCGGCGAACCGGGCTTGTATTATCAGAAGATATAAACCAATTAATAGGCGCGTGCAAAAAGTACCCGTTGAGTAGAGGGTGCGCCTGACAAAATACAGGTACCTTCTTCTTTTGTATTCTGCAACGGGATACAGCGGATGGTTGCCTTTGTTTTTTCCTTGATAGCTTCTTCAGTTTCAGCCGTTCCATCCCAGTGTGCGGCAATAAACCCTCCCTTCTCATCCAATAATCTTACAAATTCATCCCAGGTATCTGCCGGGGTGATTCTTTCATCACGGAATGCTTTTGCTTTGTTATACATATAAACCTGAATGTCCTCGAGTAATTGCGCTACGTAGCCGGAGATGCCTTCCAGTTTCACCACATTTTTTTCTTTGGTGTCACGGCGTGCTACTTCCACCACTCCCTGTTCCAGGTCACGGGCACCAATCGCCAGTCTTACCGGTACACCTTTTAATTCATATTCGGCAAATTTCCATCCTGGTCTGGCATTATCATTATCATCATATTTCACACGGATCCCCAGCGCTTTCAATTCATCAGTGATCGCTTTTACTTTATCATCAATCATTTTTTTCTGGTCTTCCCCCTTGTAAATAGGAACAATCACTACCTGCCATGGAGCAATCCTTGGCGGCAGGATCAGACCACTGTCATCACTATGCGCCATCACCAATGCCCCGACCAGGCGGGTACTCACTCCCCAACTGGTGGCCCACACATATTCCAGCTGATTTTCTTTGTTGGAAAATTTCACATCAAAGGCTTTGGCAAAATTTTGTCCCAGGAAATGGGAAGTACCTGCCTGCAACGCTTTACCATCCTGCATCATGGCTTCGATACAATAGGTTTCTTCTGCTCCGGCAAATCTTTCACTTGCTGTTTTTACTCCACGGATCACCGGAACAGCCATGAACTCTTCCGCAAATGTGGCATAGACTTCCAGCATTTTTTCAGCTTCGATAATGGCTTCTTCACGGGTAGCATGGGCCGTATGCCCTTCCTGCCAGAGAAATTCAGCCGTACGAAGGAAAAGCCGGGTGCGCATTTCCCAGCGAACCACATTGGCCCACTGGTTGATGAGCAATGGCAGGTCACGGTGCGACTGTATCCAATCCTTATAGGTATTCCATATAATTGTTTCTGAAGTAGGTCTTACAATCAGTTCCTCTTCCAGTTTGGCTTCGGGATCCACCACCAGTCCGGCCCCACCCGGATCATTCTTTAACCGGTAATGGGTGACTACCGCACATTCCTTGGCAAAGCCTTCCACATGGGCCGCTTCTTTGCTCAGGAAACTCTTGGGAATAAAAAGGGGAAAGTAGGCATTCACATGCCCGGTATCCTTGAACATTTTATCCAGTGCATCACGCATATTTTCCCAGAGGGCAAAGCCATAGGGTTTGATCACCATACAGCCTCTCACCGCTGAATAATCAGCCAGGCCGCCTTTTAATACCAGGTCATTGTACCATTGCGAATAATCTGCTGCTCTTGATGTGATTTCTTTACTCATAACATTTGGGTATTGGGAATTGGGTATTGGGTATTAGATATTAGTTATTTGGTATTGCCTGTCCGCCGTAGCCCTAGCGAAGGCGGAATATAAGGATATTGCTTGCCCGCTGTAGCCTTGGCGAAAGCGGGAGATATTGATACTCTATTCATCATTCTTAATTCATAATTCTCAACTCGTTATTCATTCAAGGCTTCCGGTGCGTAGTTCCCGACTCTTGACTCACGACTCCCGACTTTTCTTCTTTACCATTTAATTAACAACTTACATGACAATAATTTGACAAAGCCATTTAAACTTTGTGCCGGTTACGCAAACGATTGACTAAATGCAAAAGCCGCACAAAAGTAGTAACTTCACCTTTAACCCGACAAACCATTTGCCATGAAAACCCCAATTTTATTGCTGATACTTGTTGTTCTGGTCCTGGGAAGCTGTACCACCGCTTATAAAACCGGACAGACCCCGGATGATGTGTATTATTCACCTGTGCGTCCTCAGGATGAAACAGTCAGGGAAGAAAGAAAAGAAGAGAGCAATGACCGCTATGATGATGAGTATTATGATGACCGTTTTCTGCGGATGAAAGTGCAGAACCGTTATCGCTGGAGTAATCTGGATGACTGGTACTATTCTGACCGATATAGCATTGGCTACAATTACTACTATGGCAGCTTTAATAATCCCTACAATCGCTGGAACTATTATTATAATCCCTATTGCTGCTGTCTGAATAATTATAATTACGGCTTTATCAATCCCAAACAACCTATCGCCGCTCAACCGGTAAGAAAATATTTTAACCTGGCCGGTTATACGAATACTACAAATAATAATACCAACAACAATCGTGGGATGATGAAGACTTCTACGACCCGTACCGGTACCAATACCAGTATTTACAACAATACCAATAACCGTTCTACCGGAGATGGCCTGAGTAATAAAGTGCGGACTATTTTCAATAACGATAATTCAGGCAGCCGGTCTTCCAGAACCTATAACCCCTCATCTTCCTCCTCATCCGGAACATCCAACAGTGGCTCCAGAAGTTCATCGGGCAGCTCCGGAAGTTCAGGTAGTTCCGGTGGCGGAGGTGCGGTATCAAGACCCACCAGAAACTAAAGACTTAGTAACCATTTCCCGGGTTCAGCGGATGCTGTTCCCTGTAACTGTATGTTCATTTTTTATCCTGGAACCATGAAAAATAAATGTTATCTCCTCCTTTTGCTCTTAGTGGCACAAACGATCCATGCCCAGATTCCGGAAGAAACCATTCGCCTTTCCTGGTTGACTCAAAATGGTACGGCCCGTAACCAGGCCATTGGCGGAGCGATGGGATCCCTGGGAGGTGATGCTACTGCTGCATTGGTGAACCCTGCAGGTCTGGCATTTTTCAAAACATCTGATTTTGTAATGACCCCCGGATTACAATTTGGCAAACCACAAAGTAATTTCCGCGGCAGTTCCTATACCGGAGCCAGTGAGCAAAATTTTAATCTGGGTACCACCGGTTTTGTTTTTGGAGGATTTGGATATAAAGCCAGAAACAGTTTTTCAATTTCCGTTACAAAAATTGCTGATTTCAACCGACCCACTTATTACTCCGGACAAAATGACTACAGCAGTTTTGCCGAACCCCTGGCTGATGAATTTGCAGCATCCAATTTGTCTATTGATGATGCCCTGAACAGCGATAATGTTTCCCTCACCACCAAAATGGCATTATATACTTACCTCGTGGATACGGCAAGGGTGAATGGAAATCTGGAGGTTATTAACCGTGCCGAATTCACGTCCCTCCTCAATCAGGAACAAACCAATCAAACCAGTGGAGGGATCACTGAAATTACTTTTGCCATGGGCCATGAATTGAACCGCAAATGGCTGATTGGCGGTACCCTTGGTATTCCCATTCTGAAACTGGATCGTGATACTTATTTCCGCGAATCAGATGCCAGTGGTGACAATAATAATAACTTCGGCTATATGTCCTATCGCGAGAATTATTCTCTCCGCGGTGCAGGATTTAATCTCAAATTCGGATTGATTTATCGTCCCAAAGACTATGTAAGAATTGGTCTCGCACTCCATTCACCAAATGTGATGATGGTAAAAGAAAATCTGGATGCAGGTTTTGCTGCCAATCTCGAAAATCTCTTCGGCCCGGGTAGAGGATATGATTCCGTTGGTGCCGCTACTGTCCTGGGCGGACCTGTAAGCGATTTCCGTTATTCCTATTTTTCTCCGGGTAAAATCATCCTGAGCGGATCCTATGTATTCAGGGAAGTAGAAAATATCAACAGGCAGAAAGGTTTTATTACCGCAGATATCGAATATGTAAACTACCGCTGGAACCGTTTTGGACCGGAAGGAGAAGTAACAGAAGATTCAAAAGCTTACTTCAATCCTTATAACCAGGCCATTGATGCCATCACCAAAGCCGCTTTCAATTTCAGATTGGGGGGTGAATTAAAGTTCAAAGTGATCATGGCCCGTCTTGGCTTTGCTTATTATGGTAGCCCTTATCAGGACAAAAGTCTAAAAGCCAGCCGGATGAATCTGAGCGGAGGACTTGGCTACCGTAACAAAGGATTTTTTGCAGATCTTACTTATGTGCACCGGATGAATAAGGATATCAGCTTCCCCTACCGGGTGAATGCACCAAGGGCCAATACATATGCAACGCTGAAAGATAATTTCGGCTCAGCAATACTTACTGTTGGGTTCAAAATTTAGTCGTAACCAATCTCTGCTGCAACAGGGCACCTACGGGTGCCTTTTTTTATGCCATCGCCATCTTATTGTATTTGTTCCTGTATTCTACCGGCGTTAGTCCGGTGATTCTTTTGAAGACGGAACGAAATGCCTTGGTATCAGTATAACCCACATCAAACATCACTTCATTGATATTCTTCCGGCTCGATTCAAATTTTCTCTTGGCTGCTTCCATTTTCACCCGCTGAATATAATCCAGCACCGCATGATGGGTGGCCGCCCTGAATCTTCTTTCAAATGTCCTGCGACCGAGGTGTACCAGTGCTGCCAGTTCTTCAATGCCGATCCGGTCATTGATATGCTTTTCAATATAAGCCTGCACCTTTTTGATCTCCGGATCACCATGTTCTTTTTGTCCGTTGAACATGGCAAATGCCGCCTGGCTGTCGCGGTCAATATCAATCGCAAAATATTTGGAAGCCAGGATGGCCGTTTCCCGGTTACTGTATTTTTCCACCAGATGCAGCAGGAGGTTCCAGTAGGAATTTGCTCCTCCGCTGGAATAGATTCCATTTTCTTCCGTTACGATATTTCCTTCTACCACTTCCACTTCCGGAAACCTGCTTTTGAATTCCTGCTGAAAACCCCAGTGTGTAGAACATCGCTTTCCATTCAGCAATCCGGTTGAAGCCAGGAGAAAAGCACCTACACAGAGCGATGCCAGTTCCGCACCGCGATGATACTGGTCCTGAATCCAGGGAATCATTTCTTTGTTTTTTTCTATACTACGCTGCATATCCCCGAATAAAGCCGGGATCAGAACCAGATCTGTTTTTTTTACATCCTGTAGCAGACAGTCAGCATGTACCGTAAACATGCCATTATTCAATACCACTTCTTTACTGGCTGCCACCAGTTCTACTTCAAAAAGTGGTTGCTTCCCGCTGGCCAGCATAAACTGGTTCACTGCACTGAACAGGTATTGCGGATCGGCAATGGCCTGCATCACGGACAATTCCGGCACGAGGATCGAGACTTTTTTCATGAAATAAAGGTAGGGTTTTGAGCTGTCGCAATCAACCCTTAAAACTGTCATATATGACAATCACCCTTTTCAGTGGCCCCGCTGATCTTTGTGAAAGAATGAAAAAAATAGCCCCTTACCTGAGTTTTAATGGCCATTGCCGGGAAGCCATGGAATTTTACCAGCAATGCCTTGGCGGTGAACTGCATTTACAAACAGTGGGCGATTCACCGCTTTCTGATTCCATGCCGGCACATATGAAAGATACCATCGTACATGCCCTGCTGCGCATCAGGCAAATGGAGATCATGGGATCTGATATGGCAGGAGAGAATGGTTTACAAAAAGGAAATGCCATTTCTATGATGCTGGATTGCAGCAGCGAAAATGAGATCCATGAAATATACACTAAACTGGCTGCTGGCGGAGAAGCCACCCATCCGGTGCATGTATCCTTCTGGGGTGCCCTTTTTGGCGACCTTGTGGATAAATTTGGTCATCACTGGCTGTTACATTTTGACAACCGGCAAACAGATTAGCCTAAATAATAAATATATTTATTGTTCTCACTAAAAACCAGCAATCATGTCAACCAGGATGACCAAGGCGGCATCAGTGGATGCATATATCAGGAGTTTTCCCCCCTCCACGCAAACCCTGCTCAATCAAATCAGGAAAACAATCCGTACTGCGGCACCCGATGCTGAAGAAGTCATCAGCTATGGAATCGCAGGATATAAACAAAACGGCATGCTCATTTTCTTTGCCGGTTTTGCCAATCATATCGGTGTTTATCCTGCCCCAAGAACAGCCCCTTTGTTTAAAAAAGAACTGGAACAATACAAAGGAGGAAAAGGAACGGTGCAGTTTCCGTTGAATGAACCACTCCCGCTGGACCTGATCAAAAGAATGGTGAAGTATCGGCTGCAACAAAACGAAGAAAAGAAACTAAGCCCCAAAAAGAAGGCCGCAACCAAAAAGAAAACAGCAATCAAAAAAGCAGCGAAAAAAACTGTAAAAAAATAAAGCCATGCAAAAACTCCGACTCAATACAGCTATCAATGCCACAAAAGAAAAAATATGGGAAGTACTCTGGAATATTCATTGTTATGAAACCTGGACTACCGTGTTCGCGGAAGGGTCAACTGTAAAAACAGATCAGTGGAAAGAAGGCACAAGGATTTATTTCGTGGATGAAAATGGAGCAGGCATGGTCAGTGAGGTAGCTGCTCACCGTCCCAACGAGTTCATGTCGTTCAGACACCTGGGAATGATCAACAATGGGATTGAAGATACCAGCAGTGAAAAAGTAAAAGCCTGGGCCGGATCACTGGAAAATTATACCCTTAGCAGTGATAATGATCATTGCGTACTCACTCTCGAAATGGATATCGCAGAAGAATACAGCGACTATTTTACAAAAACATGGCCATTGGCCCTGGAGAAAATAAAAGGATTGGCAGAAGGCTCGGTGAAACCCGTAATTACCTTCCATGCAGCTATCAATGCCCCGGTTGAAAAAGTATGGAAGGCATGGACCCAACCAGAACAGGTGATGCAATGGAACCATGCTTCCGATGACTGGCATTGCCCGGCAGCTTCGGTGGATCTGCGAGACGGAGGAAATTTTTCGTTTACCATGGCCGCCAAAGACGGCAGTTTCAGTTTTGATTTTGCCGGTGTTTACCAGGATGTGAAAGAAAATGATTTCATCGGAGTTTTACTCGGGGATGGCCGTTTCTGGAAAACGACATTCAAAACACAGGATGGCGGAACAAGGGTAACAGAAAGATTTGAAACAGAGCAAATGAATTCGCTCGAATTGCAACAGGGAGGATGGCAGGCGATCCTGAACAATTTTAAAAAACATGTTGAATCCAATTAAAACAATTTTTATGGCAAGCGTAGGAACCTATCTCAATTTTGCGAACCAGACAGAAGCAGCATTCACTTTTTATCAATCCATTTTCGGTGGCGAATTTGAAGGTGGTATCCGCCGTTTTGGTGATATGCCTCCACAAGATGGAATGCCCCCTCTTCCAGAGGAAGCCAAAAATCTCGTACTGCATGTATCCCTGCCCATCAACGGGGGCCACAAACTCATGGGATCTGATGCACCAGAACATATGGGCTTTGTTGTTAACAAGGGAAATAATGTTTACATCAGTCTGGACTTCGACAGCAGAGAAGATGCAGACCGGATTTTCAAAGGACTAAGTGAAGGCGGTGTAGTGGAAATGGCCATGACCGATATGTTCTGGGGTGCCTACTGGGGCAGTTGTGTTGACAAATTTGGCATCAAATGGATGTTTAACTATGATAAAAAATAATGATGCATAATAAAATTTATCCCTGCCTCTGGTTTGATGGTAATGGAAAAGAAGCCGCTGATTTTTATTGCGACGTGTTTCCCAATGCAAGCCTGCAAACCGACACCGGATTGGTACAAATTTTTGAAATAGCCGGTAAAAAATTCATGGCACTGAATGGTGGCCCTTATTTCAAAATCAATCCTTCCATTTCATTCTTCCTTCCCTGCTCTTCAAAAGAAGAACTGGACAACAGATGGACCAAACTCAGTCAGGGTGGCATGGTCATGATGCCATTGAATAAATATCCCTGGAGTGAATACTATGGCTGGTGCCAGGATCGCTTTGGTGTAAACTGGCAACTGATGATGGGTGGTACTATGGGAGAAGAAACCATTGTGCCCTGTCTGATGTTTACCGGTGACAGATCTGGCAAAACAGAACAGGCGATTTCGTTTTATGTCTCTGTATTCAAAAATGCATCAGTGAAGGACCTGCACCGCTATGAAGAAAATGAACCTGATGTAACCGGTTATATCAAACATGGACAATTCTGGCTGGAAGGGCAATTATTTACTGCCATGGACAGTTCAGGGCCCCATCCATTCGGATTCACTGAGGGATTGTCATTCGTAGTGGATTGCGAGGGACAGGAAGAAGTGGATTATTACTGGAACCATTTAATTGCCAATGGCGGACAGGAAAGTCGTTGCGGCTGGCTGAAGGATTCATTTGGTGTTTCCTGGCAAATTGTTCCCAGACAACTGTCGCAGCTAATGAGCAACCCCGACAGGGAAAAAGCCGGCAGGGTAATGCAGGCCATGCTAAAAATGAATAAAATTATTGTTGCCGATTTACAAGCGGCTTTTGATGGCAGCAACCAGTAATGTATTTTACAACGGCATGGCAGTAGCAAAGAAAAACAGAAAGCAATGTCCGGAAGGTCATATCTTTTTCAAAAGCAGTGATTGCCCTGT
>Ga0075160_10000917_pt1 | contig 18148 bp, 12 predicted proteins | sample JI91814C2DNA_FD_70969 | JGI IMG/M metagenome (GOLD analysis project Ga0075160, IMG submission 70969) | Wastewater effluent complex algal communities from Wisconsin, to seasonally profile nutrient transformation and Carbon sequestration -... | ecosystem: Engineered > WWTP > Effluent > Algae... | reverse complement strand
TCGAGCCTAACCTGCGGTTACGGGTTAAACGAAGGAATATGAGTCAAACGAGCGATTATGGGGCAAACGGTTGAGTAGGTTAAGTCCGACGCTGCGCGTCGAGCCTAACCTGCGGTTACGTGTTAAACGAAGGAACACGAGTCCAACGTGCGATTATGGGGCAAACGGTTGAGTAGGTTAAGTCCGACGCTGCGCGTCGAGCCTAACCTACGGTTACGGGTTAAACGAAGGAATATGAGTCAAACGAGCGATGATGGGGAAAGCGAGTGGAAGGCAAATTCACCCTCTTCCAATTCGACTCGAATACCGGAACCTTCAGGGAAATGCCCTTTGAGCAACTCGGTCGCTAATGGGTTCTGCAATTTGCGTTGAATAACCCTCTTTAGTGGTCGAGCCCCGAAGGCCGGATCGTATCCTTCTTCGGCGATTGCATCGATCACTTCGTCGGAAACTTCAAAGCGAATTTGGTTTTCGGCGAGTTGCTTCTCCAATCGGTCGAGTTGTAAGCGAACGATTTTACGTATTTCGTCCCTCTTCAATGGTTGGAAGACAATCGTTTCATCGATGCGGTTCAGGAACTCAGGCAAAAAGCGTTCCTTGAGCGCGTCTTTGGTCGCGTCAAGCAATTCCTCTTCTGAGGCTCCTTCGGCCGCCAATTGTTGGATCGCGTGAGAACCGATGTTACTGGTCATCACGATAATCGTATTGGTGAAATCGACTGTCTTGCCTTGTCCATCCGTGAGTCGTCCATCATCGAGAACTTGCAGGAGAACATTGAAAACGTCGTTATGAGCTTTTTCAATTTCATCCAACAATAACACGCTGTAGGGACGTCGTCGGACTGCTTCCGTCAGCTTGCCACCTTCTTCATAGCCGACATATCCGGGAGGTGCGCCGATCAGGCGGCTCACGGTATGACGTTCCATAAATTCGCTCATATCAAGTCGCACCATGGCATGTTCATCATCGAACATGACCACAGCCAACGCTTTGCACAATTCGGTTTTGCCGACACCGGTTGGGCCAAGGAACAAGAACGAACCGATCGGACGATTCGGATCTTGCAGGCCGCTACGGCTGCGGCGAACCGCATTGGAAACGGCTTCCACCGCATTGCTTTGTCCGACCACGCGCATGTGCAAGCGTTCTTCCATGACCAGCAGTTTTGCGCGTTCAGTTTCCAACATTCTGGAGACGGGAACCCCGGTCCAGACGCTAACGACTTCCGCGATTTCTTCCGCAGTCACTTCGGTACGGAGCAACTTTCGTCCATCCTCATGTGCGGGAGCAGCATGATCTTCTTGTTCCATGACTTTGCTGAGTTTACGTCGCTCGTTGTCGAGTTCGAAAAGCCGTTGATAATCAGATTCAGGAACAGGTGAGCCACTCGATTGTTTTTCTTTAATCGAGGCTTCCAGTTTTTTGAATTCCAATTCGAGCTGATCGTACTTCTGGCGCATTTCTTGAACGCCGCTAACACCGAGACGTTCGGTTTCCCATTGTTCGCGGAGGCTGGCGAGTTCATGCTGCAGTTTGGCGATTTCTTCTTCGATTTCGGCGAGTTGATCTCCGGTCGAATCGTCCGCTTCTTCGTTTAATTGACGTTGAGCCAATTCGAGTTGGCGAAGACGTCGTTGCACTTGATCGATTTCGGTCGGAACGCTTTCACGTTCCATCGCGAGTCGACTCGCTGCTTCATCCACCAAGTCAATCGCCTTGTCTGGCAAGAAGCGGTCGCTGATGTATCGGTTCGAGAGGTTCGCTGCGGCTACGAGAGCAGAGTCACGGATTTTGACACCGTGGTGAGCTTCATAACGCGCCTTGAGTCCACGCAAAATGGTAATCGTATCTTCGACAGTAGGTTCACCGACAAAGACGGGCTGGAAGCGTCGTTCCAAGGCGGCATCTTTTTCGATGTACTTTCGATATTCATCAAGTGTGGTAGCGCCGATACAGCGAAGTTGTCCGCGGGCCAATTCTGGTTTGAGCAAGTTGGCAGCATCGCTACTACCTTCCGTTTTGCCAGCCCCGACCACGGTGTGCAGTTCGTCGATGAAGAGGATGATGCTACCACCCGCTTCTTTGACTTCACGCAACACCGCCTTGAGTCGTTCTTCGAACTCACCACGGAATTTGGTACCTGCGATCAACGCTCCCATATCGAGCGCGATCACTTTTTTGTTCTTCAAACTTTGTGGAACGTCACCCTGCATGATGCGGAGCGCGAGTCCTTCGACAATGGCCGTTTTTCCCACACCGGGTTCACCGATGAGTACGGGATTGTTCTTGGTACGGCGCGATAGAACTTGGATCACGCGACGAATTTCGTTGTCGCGCCCAATCACAGGATCGATCTTGTTCTTACGAGCCTGCTCGATCAGATCGATGCCGTATTTTTCTAACGCTTGTAGTTTGCCTTCTGGCGATTGATCGGTCACGCGTGCCCCTCCCCTAACAGTTTGTAGACCTGTCAGAATATCTTTTTCAACGACACCATTCACCTTGAGCAGATCGCGTGCCTTGCAATCTGATTTTAGCAATCCCAGCAAAAGATGTTCGGTACTTACGAACTCATCTTGCATCGATTCGGCCACTTTGAATGCAGCTTCCAAAGCTTGATGCAGTGCGGGATTCACGTTGGGTGTGCGCCCGCCAGATACCTTGGGCAAACGCTTCAGTTCATTTTGAACCAAGCTGCGAATCTGCTCGGTATTCGCGTGGATCTTTTTAAAGATAGCGGGAACGATTCCATCGCTGTCTTGCAGGAGGGCTTCTAAGATGTGAAGGCTATCCATTTCAGGATGGCCTGCTTCTTGAGCGGCGCTTTGGGCACCGGCCACTGCTTCTTGAGATTTTTGAGTTAGCTTTTCAAATCGGAACGTCATGTTCAGTCTCCTTCAGGATATTTGCTCTGATAAGCAGTGGCAGGTTCCTGTTGGAAGTGTGCGGCTGCAACACTGGAGTGTCACAGCCGCACATGATCCATTACATCAAAACCCAAGTGGGCTTTGATGAACTCGACCGCTGTTATCAGCTCTTTACTTCGAATTCTGCATCAATCGCATCGTCATCCGAGCCTTTATTGGGGCTGCTAGATGCATTTCCTGCGCCAGTTGCAGAGGTTTTTTCATACAAAGCCTTGCTCAAAGCTTGAGAGGCTTGTTCAAGTTCTTCGGTTGCCGACTTGATCCCAGCCACATCGGTACTCTTGATTGCATCACGCAAACGAGTAATCGATTTGTTGAGTGGATCGCGGTCAGCATCCGTAAGTTTGTCTTTGTGCTCATTCATCAGTTTTTCAAGCTGATAGATGAGGTTGTCACCCTTGTTGCGGGCTTCGGCCAATTCAAACTGCTTGCGATCTTCTTCAGCATGTTCTTCAGCATCGCGTTTCATGCGATCGATTTCATCTTTGGACAAGCCCGAAGATTGTTCGATCTTGACGGACGCTTGTTTACCGCTGCTGATATCGCGAGCAGAAACATTCAAAATACCGTTCTGGTCGATATCGAATTTCACTTCGATTTGTGGCACACCGCGTGGTTGTGGTGGGATACCTTCGAGGTTGAATTCGCCGAGCAAGCGGTTTTGGGCCGCCATACGTCGTTCGCCTTGGAACACTCGCACGGTCACGGCTGTTTGGCTATCGGCCGCTGTGCTGAAGGTGTTTTGCTTAGCAGCTGGAATCGTGGTATTGCGTTCGATCAGTGGAGTGAGGATTCCACCTTCGGTTTCGATACCAAGAGTCAGCGGGGTCACGTCCAAGAGGAGAACGTCACGACGTTCGCCACTCAAAACGCTACCTTGAATCGCGGCACCGATGGCTACAACTTCGTCTGGGTTCACGCCTTGGTGAGGTTCTTTACCGAAGATATCCTTCACCAATTGGCGAACCTTAGGAACACGAGTCGAACCACCGACCAAAACGACTTCATCGATTTGGCCAGGCTTGAGCTTCGCATCTTCCAAGGCTTGCAAGACAGGCTTGCGGCAGCGTTCGATCAACGCGTCGACAAGTTCTTCAAACTTCGAACGAGTGATTGTCATCTGCAAGTGCTTTGGACCGGTCGCATCGGCTGTGATAAATGGCAAGTTGATGTCGGTCTGTGGGACCGAACTCAATTCTTTCTTCGCCTTTTCGCAAGCTTCTTGCAAACGTTGCAAAGCCATTGGATCTTTGCGAAGATCGACGCCATTATCACGCTGGAATTGGCCAGCGACGTAGTGCACGAGAGCCTCATCGAAGTCGTCACCACCCAAGTGTGTATCACCGTTGGTCGAGATCACTTCGAACACCTTGCGGGAGTTGTCGCCATCGGCATCGGTAGCTACTTCAAGCACCGAGACGTCGAACGTACCACCACCCAAGTCGAACACCACGATCTTGTGATCGCGACTCTTGTCCAAGCCGTATGCCAAAGCGGCTGCAGTAGGTTCGTTGATAATACGAGCTACTTCGAGACCCGCGATCTGGCCGGCATCTTTAGTGGCTTGACGTTGAGCGTCGTTGAAGTACGCAGGAACTGTGATCACAGCCTTGCTAACGCGATGGCCGAGATAAGCTTCTGCAGATTCTTTTAGCTTGCGTAAAACCTTCGCGGAGATTTCCTGAGGAGTGTACTGTTTGTCTCCGATTTGGATCTTCACATACTCCTGCTTTCCGCCGACGACTTCGTACGGAACCATCTTCTCTTCGCTCTCAACTTCCGAATGACGGCGACCCATAAATCGCTTCACGGAGTAAACGGTGCGACGAGGGTTCGTCACTGCTTGTCGGCGAGCGGGTTCGCCCACGATGGTGTCTTGTTTGTCGTTGAAGCCCACAACGCTAGGTGTGAGGCGGTTACCTTCTGGGTTCGGAATCACTTTAACTTCCGAACCTTCCATTACCGCCACAACCGAGTTGGTGGTGCCTAAGTCGATTCCAATGATTTTTTCGCCCTGTGCCATTTTGAAAATCCTCTCTCTGGTTTGGCGTGTGATAAAAAAGGTGTTCTAAATTCCGCGTGAAAAGTTGAACTTTTACGCGTTAGATTGTGTTTTGAAATGCCTTCAGAACCTTTCGACTCGGAAGACGCTCTATTTGTAAGCAAGCTGTGTGCCAAACTCGTGGAAATTATTGGATTGTGTCGCAAGTCCTTGTTTGGCAATGGTTTGTGTTTATCGGATTCCTGGCGGCTTTCAGCGGATTGGACTCCTTCTGCCACTTTTTCCGAAGATAACACAGCCGTTGTGCACTAGTTGCCAAAATGACAGCGGTTCCAAAGGGATTTCGTCCGAATTAAACCAACAGACGGAAGTGGAATGTGTTGAAACCGATCTTGGTATTTTCGAAAGTGGATCTGGCTGCCAAACTGAACTGCCAATCTGCGGAAGCTCTGCCGCGCATTGGGTAGTGAAATCGAAAGGTTTATGTGGACAACGCCTGACGCAACGAACCACCTCAAGAGATACTTGCTTCCTGTTGGTCCTTAAATCAAGTGCGTGAAAACTTATTGAAAAAGGGAATGCTCGATGTCCTCCACCAAACGCGGTTCTAGCTCAGGAAAGAATGCGAACGCCGAAGCCAAAACCGCGAAGAGTAGCGAGCAAAACGATGATTGCGAACGAATTGCGGCAATCGATAAACAGATGGTGGAACTGCTCGATCGGCGCGCACGATTGGTGCAACGCTTAGAGAGTCAAAATGAGTTGAGCGATGGACTTCAAGATTTGTGGAAATGGCAGTTAGCAGCCGAGAAACAAACAGCTCACATTCCGAAGGACTCGCCGCTGGAAACGCAAGTCGTGGCTGAATGGTTGAGGCACACGGCATCGGTGAGTTACAAGCCGCTGTCGAGCAAAACTCGAATTGCTTATTTAGGGCCACAATATAGTTACAGTTATTTGGCGGCGATCCGACATTTTGGAGAAGCTGCCAACTTGGTCCCCGTAGCCACGATTGGGGCGGTGTTCCAAGAATTGCTTCGAGACCAATCGAAGTTTGGTGTGGTTCCAGTAGAGAATTCTACGGACGGACGTGTGGTCGATACGTTGGGAATGTTTGCGCGTTATCCGGTGCATATTTGCGGCGAAGTTCTGCTTCCCATTCATCATTGTTTGTTGGGACGCTGCAGTCGCAATGAAGTCACCGAAGTACATAGTAAACCCCAGGCACTCTCACAGTGCCGGACATGGCTCGCACAACATTTGCCCGATGCGCGATTAGTGGAGATTACCAGTACGGCTGCGGCTGCCAAGCTTGCAGCTGAGAAACAGGGTGTTGCTGCCATCGCAAGCCGTGAAGCGGGCGTACATCATGGCTTGCATGTGATTGATGCGAATATCGAAGATAGCGCCAATAATGTGACGCGCTTTGTGATTTTGGGAGGCTCGCCGGCGGAACCCACCGGGAAAGATAAGACCTCGATCATGTTCCAAGTACCGCATAAACCGGGTGCGTTAGCGGATGCCATGTTGGTGTTTCGCAAAAGCAGACTCAACCTTACGTGGATTGAGTCGTTCCCGATTGAAGGGAGCCGGGCTGAGTATTTGTTCTTCATCGAACTGGAAGGGCACCAGGAACGACCAGCCATACGTCAGGCGCTGAAGCACTTGGAAAAGCAGGCGTTGCGTTTAGAAGTATTGGGAAGTTATCCCAAAGATCAGTCGTTGGGATAAGCGAGTGCACCGGTTAACGAAAACGCCCCACGGCTGAGATTAGCGGTGGGGCGTATGTGTATCAATCGCAAACGGTGTTGAGCCAGGCTTGAACTATGCTTCGACTTCGTAGAGTTCGAGCAAAGCGGCATCGATGCTATCGGCCCAATCACCATCCACGACATCGTCGGTCGAGGTCAAGGTGAATGAAGGTAAACTGTCGATGCTGGTGAGAGACCACTCGGTCACTAAACCGTTGACCATGATTTGGCCATCTTTGGCAACTTCAGCGACGTATTCTGTTTCGCCATCGGTGGCCGTTACGGTGCCCAATTCATCGACAGACAAATCCCAAGTCGAATCCTTGAGATAGCTGGTAACATTGGTGGTTATGCCAAGAGTGAGCATGGCTCCTGCAATTCGAGAAGCCGACGTGTCCAGCACATCACCGGATGAATCGACTACGTCGCCATCCAAGATCGTTAAGCTGCTATTGGCCAGTGCATCGCCAGACTCAACTTCATTGAGATCGTTGATAACGACCAAAACGTCGATGGGTGAAAAACGACTATCACCGTTGATGTCGACTTCTTCCATTTCGAAAATTGAAGCTGGACTGCTCGCTGCCACCGCACTTTCCGAAGCGAAAAATGACTGGAAGTAAGTGTTAAAGAAGTTGAACATCAAGATCGCATCGAGAGCCGACACTTTACCATCTTGATTTAGGTCGCACGAATCCCAGGTTGGAAGTGGATCGAACGATGTCGTGGTGACTTCCATCGGCACATCGGTGCGTTGGACCATTTCGTTGTCGAACTCGACAATATCGAACATGACCACTTCCGAATCTTCTTCGGAGGATTCAGCCGTCATTGTTCTGACTTCGTAGATCAATCCGTCAGTCTCTTTTTCAACAACCGAGCTATCGGTTTCTTCAGCAAGTTCAATCTTTACGCCGAAGTCGTCGACGGTCGTATAGGTCATTGCGCCATCGTCGGTATAGCAAATGACCATAACAGGTACATTGCCGTCGATATTGTTATCGTCGAAAACGGCTTCCTCTACATATTCGGTGGTTACTTCACCATCGAGTGTCGCGATGCTGTAAGCCTTCACGATTTCCACATCTTCGATGGTAGACTCTACCTCGATATTCTCGTCAATACCTTCGAAGCTCATGAAGGACATAGCAACGGCATCAGCAGAGGCATCAAACAAAGCGATTTCAGCCGTATCGCCTTCGACCACCGGAATGTCGCAACTAATAGCTTCAGGTTCGTACGTAGCGTCGAAAGCCGAACCGTCCATCGTATAACGATTTTCGAGCGACTGGATCAGGAGCTTTCGCAGCTTGTTTCGGGAGTAATTCATAATTTCGCCTTCAATTCGCAATGTCTGTAGAGCGTAGTTGGTATTGGTTTCGAGTTCCAGCGCCGCACCACAAGGATTCATGATATTTTCCGCGGTGGACGTTGTGGACAAAGATGTCCTTCCATTTGGGCCCTAACTACTAAGGCTCTGTCGTCTTCTTTTTGTCACGCCGAATCCAACGAAGTATTTCTTTACCCCTCGTTGAGGTAGGTAACGCGATCAGGCCCGCGATTAGCAAGCGATAGGTGTTTTCGGATAGTTTTGTCTCTTGGTCCTCTGGCGGCAGGTTTTCCGATGTAGATGGACGGGGTAAGTTCGATGAAACAGAGGCTTGTGCTAATAGGCTGACCAGATCAGCATCCGTTCCGATCACTTCTTCGATTTGTATGCCTGAGAGTCCATCAAAATCCATCGAAGAAATTCCTCTTTGGAAAATCGCTTTCTGCAGCAATCCAAGTTCCGTCGGTTGAACGACCCATTGCTTCGGAAATGAAGTTTCTTCAACCGTCGAAGTATCGAATGGAAGCGTGGCAACTTCTGCTACGACGGGGGGCGTGGCAATAACTGCAACATCCACGGATGATTGGCGATTCTCGATGTCACCAATCGACGGAGTCGCTAGCTCCACAGAGTTTGACGGTGACTCGATTTGATTACCAACCAAAGCTGAGATATCGCGCCGAATCGTCGTCGCATTGGCCATTGATGGCGCTGGTAACGGAAGAATGGTGACCGGTTGTACTAAAGGTAGTGCGTTTGAAAGTGGTGAGGAGGGAGCAGCCACTGAATTCGTTATTGCGATTGCAGGAGCAGCGGGAAAAGTTGGAGCGGAAGAGGGGGAACCCGTTTGCGTGTTTAGTTCCGGAAACACTTGGAGTAATGGTTCTTGCGAAGTATCGAAGACGAAACCGGCTTCTCTGGTAGATTCGGAAGCCGTGTTTGAATAGAACCCATTGGCATCCGACGGTGCAACCGCAGAGGTTACGGGGGAGTCATTCGTCGAAAGTGTTTGATTGGGATCTTCGGGGCCAAAATCAAGTTCATCCTCGGGAGTATCGAACGGATCGTCCTCTAGCGTACCATCAAGATCTTTTTCGTCGTCCTTTGTTTCCTCTTCAGTATTTTCATTCGCAGTATTCCATTCTGTGGTAATCTCGACATAAGTCGAAATTTCGGCTGGTACTTCAGTTGTGGATAGTTCAGGCAGAACGTCGGGCAAGTCGATGGAGAAGCAGAGACGTGGATCGAGTTGTTCGAGTTGGGGGCGCATTGAGGTCGTCCGTTTCTTGTGGGCATCGCCTGGCTTCTTGGATGAATGTGAGTTCATAGTTCCGCCTTTGATGAATTCAAGTTGACGAGCTTCAATTGTTCGGCTCGTTGCCGGATACTGGTTAATTCAATTTCTATGGGTTGTGAGCTGGCGTTATCTAAAATGGTATGCTGCAATTCGTCTTGAAATGCAATACCTTGTTCGTTCCGTGCCTCAGCAGATTTCTCATCGGCAACAGAGGCTAGATTGAGCAGCACATGAAGCAGGGCCAGTTGGGATTCAGCATTCCAGTTGGTTGGCGCGAGCTGACGCGCGTGTCGAAGTTGTTTCGCAGCTTCTGCAAAGCAAGTTTGGGCTTCTGCGCTTGCACCCTTATCTGCGTGTAACATGCCCGCTGTGTTCAACGTGATTGCGAGTTCACTTCTGAGCGCGTGACTTGCAGGATTAAGCAGAATAGCGGTCTCGCGCTGCTGGGCAGTCTGTTGCAGAGTGTCTAAGGCGGCTTGCGTATTACCTTGTTTTTGATGCAGCATGGCAAGATTATGTAGGCTGGTCGCATATTGGCGAATGCGTTTCCAGTTGGTGCGGATAAAGTCGATATGGCGAGTTTGCAGGGAGACCGATTTTTGTGAATAGCCTAACGCCATCTCAGGAGCTTTATCGGCGAGCAATGTCGCTTGATGATCCCAAATTTGAGTTAGTAAGCGTTGGCCTTTCGAATAGGTTGCATCATTCAGAAATGGATCGCAAAGAGTGGCAGCAAGTTGAAGCTGTTCTAAACCGCGGTCGCTTTGCCCATTCGCACGATGAGCTTGACCTAGATTTGTTAGGGCTGCGGCATGTTCGAGTTGCAAGGTTTGCTGAGCAGAAGTATCGAGATCGCTACCCTCAAGTTTTTCGTAGATAGTTATCGCTAACTGAAGCTGTTCAATAGCCTCTGGCGTTCGCTGCAGTTGCAAATATCCCAACCCTAAATTGGCTCGAGCTTTGGCGTACCAACGAAGCTGTGTTGCTGGAGCAGTTGAAGTTTGTGGCTCGTTCCTGACGACGCTTTCGAGTTGGGTAATGGCGGGCGCCCAACGATTGCTACTTGCATAAGCTTCCGCTAATTGCACACGCGTGAGGTCGGTGGCAAATCCAAGTTGCTCGTCTGTTCGGTTTTGTTCTTTATCGAGAAAATGTTCGTAGTATTGAATCGAGTCAGCCAACATTTCTTGACGTATTTGAGGATCCGTGGCATCGTCGGCAAGCAACGGAACGACCTCGGTATTCCATTTATCCAATAGATTGCGGCCGAGCCAATAGTTTTCGTTTGCCGTTTTAAGGTTTTGTTCTGATGCCTGTAGGGCAACTTGAACTTCGTTTTGCTTTACGATCAAAATGGCTAGCGCGATAAAGGACGCAACCGCTGTGAGCAATCCCAGGAGACCGCCAACCAATACGGTGAGGCGGTTTCGTTTGATCCATCGCGCGGTAAGATTCCAGAGAGATGGACGGCGGCCTTGGATCGGCTGTCCATCGCGAACGGCAATGAGGTCTTGCACCATTTCTGCTATGGAGGTGTAACGTTCGCCGCGATCTTTCGAGAGGCCTTTGAGGAGGACGGTTTCCAGATCCACGGAAATATTGTTGTTAATGCATCGAGGCAGAATCGGGTCTACTTCGCGAATGCGGTGAATTGTTTCGGCCACGCTTCCGTTGGGGACCGCTTTCTCCCCAGTGCATAGTTCGTAAAGCGCTGCCGCAAATCCATACACGTCGGTGCGCTGATCGATCGGTTCGCCGGATGCTTGCTCGGGGCTCATGTAGCTGAGTGTTCCGACTAGCTCGCCAGAAGTCGTCAGGCTGTGATTGTTCACTTGCTGCGCTAAACCAAAATCGGTGATCCAGATTTTACCGGATCGGTCATAGATAAGGTTCGATGGTTTGACATCTCGGTGAATCACACCGAGATCGTGAGCGTGCTGCAGCGCATTGCCAGCAGCAATGGCCATATCGAGAAGCGGTTTGAAGTTGTTTTCCTGCCAAGTCTTTTTAGGCATGTGGTCGAGCGATTGGCCATCGATCAGTGGCATCGCAAAAAATCTCACATTACCTTCCGCGCCAATCGCGTAGATGGGGATAATGTTGGGATGTTGCAACAGTGCGGCTGCTTGAGCTTCCAGTTGAAACCGGCGGACACGTTTGGGTTCCAGCCACAAGCTTTCGGGGAGAACTTTTAGGGCAACCGTTCTATTGAGTGAAACCTGAGTTGCCGAATATACAATGCCCATGCCTCCGCGGCCAATTTCTTGGTGCAGAATAAAATCGCCGAGCTGTGTACCCGGTGTGGGTGTGTTTACAAATTTGTTTTTCGAAGGAACATCGCCGACAGCGGTGTGCAGCAATTGCAAACTGCTAAGACATTTTCGCAACGATTCCTGTAGCTCAGGATACTCGGAAATGCAGGTGTCGATATCAACTTGTTGGCCGCTTTCCAACGCCACCATGCAGCGTTCAACGATAACGGCTACTTGTTCTTGTTGTTCTGCTGACAATTGATCGAGAGTTGAAACTGCGGCAACCATCATGACACCTCACGCAGAGATTCTAAAGCTCGCAACCAAATCATTCGCACCGCGCCTGAAGTTTTACCGAGCCGCTGTGCTACCTCTTCGAAGGACAATTCTTCGATATGCCGCAGCAACAATACATCTCGATAATGGGAAGGAAGTTTGGCGATGCGATCCAGGACGCTTTGCAATTGCTCTTGCTTTTGAACGATACTGCTCGGGCTGGCCGCTGAATCGACGAACCAATGGTCGCGCAGCTCGAGGCGCGATTCGTTCGATGCCAATTGCATTGGAGTTTCGACTTCTTTGCGGATGTCGCGTTTCTCGACCAGCACGTGCTGTTTTACGGCACAGGCAAGATTGTGAGCCAGGATTTGGCGGATCCAGCCCAGAAATTCGTTTTCGTGCTGGCCGCGGAATTGGCGAAAATCGCGGAAGGCTTCCAGCATTGTGTCCTGAACGATATCCGATGCATCGCAGCGTGGTCGAAGCCGAGGATCCATGCGGGCGACAGCCAACGCCAATAAATAACTACGGTACATACTGAGTAGCTCTTCGAGCTCACTCGTATGCCCTTCTAGTGCTTTCTTGAGCACTTGGTTTGCGCGACAGCGAAAATCGGAACTGGTACTCAAAATGGGGACATCCTCCAGACGTCAAAGGCTCCGTATTTCCCGGATTGTCACGCAATTGGGACGGAATTTGCGCCCTTTTTTTGGAGCATTTGAAATGGAATGGCCGTTTTTTTGACGAAAGAGCGTGCCCTGAATGTAGGGGTTTGGTCGGTGGATGGATAAAAACGGTGTTTTCTGCGTCCTCCGCCCGAGTAGAGACGAAGCCTGCCTTGCAAAGTTCCCCAAGAGTACGAACTTTTGAGGGATTCTAAATGGGGTGGGGAGCGCCCTCGTTTAACCCGTACGCCGCAGGCTAGGCGCGTTGGACTCGCGACATCGTTTGGGGCGATCACGTGCGCGACGTGTTGAGTAGCCTGCGAGGAGCGAGGTCAGGGTTGAACGCCCTCGTTTAACCCGTACGCCGCAGGCTAGGCGCGTTGGACATGTGTCAGCGTTTGGGGCGATCACGTGCGCGATTGGGTGAGTAGCCTGCGAGGAGCGAGGTCAGAGTTGAGGGGCTGGACGGGGTGTGCGTGGACCTAGCCTGCGCTAGCGCTGCGGCAACGGGCTAAACGATCCGACTGCGTCGTGGGTGATATGCTAGAGACGGCAGTTGGTGATGTCGGTTTGAAGAATGGCGGAGCAACCGAGCGTTTCGAGTTTTTCCATGACGCTGATTACGTCTTGGCGACGGACCATGACGCGAACGGCACACCAGGCAGGATCTTCCAAGGCTGAAATAGTTGGTGATTTGAAGCCAGGCGTAATCGCTTCAGCGGCGGCGAGTTGATCGCGCGGCACGTTGTATTCCAGCAACGAATAATCGCGGGCTATAACTACACCCTCTAAGCGTCGAATGATCCGATCGACCGTAGCAGCTTCGCGTTTTTCTTTGTTCTGAATGAGCACCGTTTCGTAGTGACCGATATCGGTCATGATGCGCAAGCGATTGGCGGCGAGTGTCGAGCCTGTTTCTACCAAGTCGACAATAGCATCAGCCACACCAAGCTGAATCATGATCTCAACCGAGCCCGACAAATTCACCATGTGCACTTTCGCATTGTGTTTTGCCAAGTACCGTTCGGTGATATTCGGAAAACTAGTGGCGAGTCTCTTGCCTGACAGATCTCCCGCGTTTTGCCATGGCGAAGTATCAGGAACACAGAGGGCGAGCTTGCAGCGTCCCACACCCAAGCTCATGCGAACATCAACATCGGCATTGGACTCTTCGACTAAATCGCTCCCCGTGATACCTAAATCGATGGCACCTTCGGCACATAGAACGGGAATGTCTTCCGTGCGAAGAAAGGTAAGATCGACTGGCAATTGGCTGACACGCGCAAACAAACTGCGATCTTGTCGACGGAAGTTGAGTCCAGCTTGTGCTAGGAGTTCGGAAGCAAGTTCGCTGAGACGACCTTTGCTAGGGATACCGATGCGAAGATTATGTGTCATGATCGATGGATTTAGCAGTACTAATTTGGAGCGGAGTGATGAAGGTCTATGAGGGGTTGGCTGGCTTGGACCGATTCTGTTTTTCGACTAATCCCGATGTCCCTTCACGACGTGCGAGCTCGGTTTCCAGTTCGGACAAAGTTATACCACGGCTCCCCAAAAGCACCCATAGGTGATAGATCAAGTCGCAGGCTTCATAAACCAAGTGTTTGTGGCCTGCCTCGCCAGGTTCCGCTGCAGCTTCAACCACTTCGCGAGCTTCTTCGGTGATCTTGGCGCCCATTTTGGGAACCCCACCTTGGATAAGTCGTGTAGTGTAGGAATTTTCAGGCATTTCACGAACGCGCTGATGGATTTGATCCATTAGCCGATGCAATACGGTTAGATCTGCAGCGTTTTCGTCGTTCAATTCCATGCTCCTCGGTCTGCTCGTGCCCAATGCCCGTTTCGACACTATTCGTCGATTTGGGTTCGTAATATTTCTATTGTCGACTAAAATCTGCGATCTGCCTATTGTCCCCGCGCTTGGGTGGGGGGATTTTCAGAGATATTCATCGTTCCCACGGGGCGGGAAAGGTATTTAAGTCGATGCAGGCGTTGGCCGATTGGGCTCATCCACCTATCTGGGATGCATGGTATTTAACCGGGCCTACCGCCAGTGGAAAGTCAGGTCTAGCGTTAGCCCTTGCGCAGCATATCGATGCCGAAATCATCTCGATGGACTCGATGGCTGTCTACAAACACATGGATGTGGGAACGGCGAAACCTACGGCCGAACAACGCGCCACTGTACCGCACCACCTGATCGATTTAGTTGAACCGAACGAAGATTACAGCTTGTCGTGTTTTGTCCAAGATGCTCAGCGAGTCTATCGAGAGATTCGCGAACGAGGCAAACAAGTTCTGTTTGTCGGGGGAACGCCCCTCTATCTTAAATCGTTATTGCGGGGCATGTTTCAAGGGCCGCCCGCTGATTGGGAGTTCCGCAAACAAGTAGAAGCAGATGTCGAACAGTATGGCATCGATGAATTGCGGAAACGACTATGGCAAGTTGATCCTCTTACGGCTCATAAGTTGCATCCGAATGACGCGCGTCGCATGATTCGGGCGCTCGAAGTCGCCAAGATCATGGGGCAACCACTTAGCCATTTACAGGCTCAGTTTGAAAATGGATTACCAGCGGAGCGACTTCGTGTGTTTGTGTTGGGCTTAGAGCGCTCGTGGCTCCATCATCGCATTAATGAACGCGTCGATCAGATGTTCGCCAGTGGTTTGGTAAACGAAGTGAGGGGATTGCTGGCGCGATACACGGCTTTGCAAGGAACGGCCCGTCAAGCGGTTGGTTACAAGGAAGTGATTCAATTTCTGAACAACGAGTTTGATGAAGCGACAGCCATTGAACATGTGAAAGCACATACTCGACAGTTCGCCCGCCGCCAAGAAATTTGGTTCCGCTCTTTATCCGAATGTCGCCGCATAGATGTTTTGCGCGGAGGCGATTTGAATGAAGTCCTTGAGACCATACTAGAGCAGGGACGCGAAGTCGTTGTTCCGATTCCGCGGCGGTCGTAACTCGAAGGAATGATAGTGGTCAAGAAAGATCGGTTATATGTTGTCGGAATCGATGAAGCGGGGTACGGTCCCAATTTGGGGCCACTGGCGCTAGGAGCTTCTGTTTGGCAAGTGCCTGCGAAGCTCAATTTAGAAAAGTTAGCCGTGCAGCTTGAACCGCAGTTTCAAGCGAAGCGATTATCGAGCAAAGAGGCAGAACCTTTTGTCCCTCTCGGTGATTCCAAAGAACTCTACCAGTCCGGTGTTTCAACGGAGTCGTTAGAGATTGGCGTGCTCAGCTTGCTAGCGAATGCAACACGTTACAAGCCAGCGGTCCACCCCGATTTGTGGCTCAGTTTATTAACCGAGACGAATTGCCTGAAGCTTCAGCCAGTGGAGCACAAACAACGTTTACCATGGTATGCACAATTCACCAACTCACCTGCCATGTCTTGGTTGCCCAAGGCGGCAAACTTTGATTCGTTAGCAGCGAAGGGGCTCGAGAAACTAGAGGTTGCCTTCGAAGGTTTTCAAGCTCGTTTGGTGGATGAGATAGTATTTAACCAGGGACTTAAAGAGTTCGGTGGTAAAGGCAAGCTTTTGAGCTTTACCTCGCTCCATTTGGTCAAGGATATTATCGAAAGTCTTGATCTAACGGCTGTGGATGGCGTGGAGATTTATTGCGACCGGCATGGTGGACGGAGCAAATATTTAGAACTGTTGCAATCTGTTTTCGAAGGCGTCTTCTTTTGGATCGAAAAGGAAACGCCGCACGAGAGCAGTTATCGAACGGAATGGAATGATTGTCCGTTTAGAATTCGCTTTACCGTTGGTGGTGATCGATTTCCGCCGACATCAGCCGCATCGATGATAGCCAAGTGGCTTCGCGAAGTGAGCATGGATCACTTCAATGCCTATTGGCAGAGCAAATTACCTGACCTGAAGGCAACGGCCGGTTACCCAGTAGATGCAAAGCGATTTGTGGCTGATTTAGAAGCGGCAGAAATTTGGACATCCGACGACACAGCGCCAAAATTGGAAACGATTTGGCGTCAAGCCTGATGAACGCGGTGCCGTAGCGCGGTCCGTTCTCGGCCGCGAATCCTCGTTCCCAGGCAGTGCCTGGGAACGAGGAGAAAACGGCTATTGCGAAGTTCGTTCGGCGAATGTTTTCAGGGCCAAAATGGCTTGTACCACATCATCCTGACGAACTTCACCCCACTTCATCGCGCGATGGCGAATGATGGCAAGTTTGAATTGTTCCAACGCTTCGGCGATATCGACAGGTAGCGTCGCCAGCGACGCAAATGGATTGTCATAGTCCAGCTTAACAGGTGGCGAATAATCATCATCGCCATCGGCCAAGTTATCTACATCTGGAGCACTGTCTTTGTCCCATGCGGAATCTTCACCGAAATCAGGACCTTCATTCTTTGGCCCCGACGCAACGATACCTTCATTGTCATCGTCTTCAGTCGTTTCGCCACGTTGAGCAATCGGTGTGTAGTCTTCGTCGAGCTCACCGCTGATCACATCGGCATCTTTAGGCTTAAGTTTTGGATCACCGCTAACGGCTTCCCAACGTTGCGCCCGCATTTGCGAAACGCTCCAGCGACTCGACGATGCACCTTGCAACCAAATTTCTGCATCGTTCCAGTCGATCGCGGCTAAGAAGTGGCTCCAATAAAGACCAGTGTAGGATTCATAGCCTTCGTTGAATCTCTCAAACACTCGACGCAAGCGACCGACATGTTGAGCGGTTACACCACCGACGCGTTGACTCCAGGCTTCGTCGCTGTAGGCGGTCACTCGAGCTCCCGCTTCTTGAAGAGCAACTCGCCATTGGAAGATGATACGTCCCTTCTCCCAATTCGTGGTACTGATAAGCGTATTCCAACGACCAACAAACGGATCGCTCTGCTGTTGCAACATAGGATCATCAAGTTGGAATTCGTCATTGCCAACGAGGGCGTTATCCATCGTCGGAGTTTCAATTTCGAATGCAACTTCAGTGGCCGAATCGGTGGGTTCGAATGGTGTATCTTCTGAGTTCATGGCTATCCAATTCACGAGTTCAGATGGCGAAATCGAGCATACAGCTGAAAGGCGATTGAGGTTTGTTTTTCTCGCCGCTCAAGCAGGGTGAGTAACGTAGCGGAGAAAGGGGCGGCATCGATACCCCCAGAGTTGAGAGTCCTCTTTGATTTTGGTGAATTTGCTGTGATGAAAAGTGAGTCGCAACAACTGCGGAAAATGTAGTGAAAAAAACTGTTTCTGCAGTAAAAATCGTCTTTGAGGGGACCCTGCGAAGTGGAGGTAACGATTTTACTGGTAGGCGAAGTGGTGGACGTATTCTCGATTTAGTTGAGATGAGGGGGCCACGTGTCGTTTTAGAAAAGGGAATGTCGCTAAGATAAAGCGAATATTCGTTATAACTGCGACAATGATGCCCAAATCGGATAGAAATCAGTCCGACTAATAGCCAAAAAACTAAAGCTCGATTAGCATAAAGGAGTTCCCCCCCACCTAGTGTAATAAAGGGGGGTGTCTAAGGAATTAACTCGAGTTGCAGCCAATGATTCGTGTCGGCGTGGTCGGTCTGGGGTATTGGGGTCCGAATCTCGTTCGTTGTTTTTCTGAACTTGCCGATTGCAAGGTCACCGCCTTTTGCGATCAGAATATTGACCGGTTGCTGA
>Ga0075160_10000913_pt1 | contig 18173 bp, 14 predicted proteins | sample JI91814C2DNA_FD_70969 | JGI IMG/M metagenome (GOLD analysis project Ga0075160, IMG submission 70969) | Wastewater effluent complex algal communities from Wisconsin, to seasonally profile nutrient transformation and Carbon sequestration -... | ecosystem: Engineered > WWTP > Effluent > Algae... | reverse complement strand
GGCCGCGTGTCTTGAAAGCTGGCGCTGAGTTCGAGCAGCGACTCGCCCTGATCGCTCAGTTCCGCACGCAGCGGGCGGAGATCCACGAGCTGGAAGACGTCACAGGAAATCCCAATGCCGTAGGGATCGCCAGGATCGCTGCCGGGGGCGATAAAGTGCAGCCGGCCATCACGGATCGCGGTTTCATCGCCGCTCCAGATCCCGGTCCGCCTGGGAAAATCACGCTCGAGGCGATTCTCACTGAACGAGCCATTCAAGAGCGAGAAGAGCTGCTCTGTTACCATTTTGGGCGTGGAGATGGCCCAGGCGACCGAGGCGCAAAACAGGCCAATGACCAGCCCGGCAGCCATGGCGGCGATGGGGCGGGTGATCCAGGTGAAGCGCTTGGCGGCGGGAATGCTGACGGGAGGGGCTGTCACACGCTGGAAGGCCTGCTGCCGAAAACGATCATGCAGCGCCATGGAGCGGAGCTGGGTATCGGCGAAGAGTTGGCGTTTGGACGGATCATCGCGCATGGCGGCCTCAAACACGGCGAGTTCATCCGGTGTGAGGACGCCATCCTGGTAGCGCATGGCTTGAGCGATAAAGTCGATGTCATTCATGAGGCAGAGTCAGGTTGAAGGCGGGCGCGGATGCAGTCGCCGAGGGTTTTGTGCAGTCGGGCGAGGGCTTGATAGACGGTCTCGATCTTGCGGCCCATGATCCTGGCCACCTCGGTGCAGTCGCGACGCTCAAAGTAGCGCAGACGCAGCAGCTCGCGGTTGTTCGGCGTGATCTGCGCGATGCAGTGATCCAGGGCCTCCTGCATGGCGTCCGCCTTGGATTCATCCGGCCACTCCGCAGCCAGCAGAGCCAGCATTTCATCGCTGAGGCCGAGGTAGCGCCCATCACGCGCCCGCAGGATGTCGATGGCGCGATTCTTGCCCGTGAGCCGCGTCCAGTTCATGAGATGGGCCGTCGTTTCAAAGCTGTCCGCCCGTGCCACGGCCTTCACGCACACTTCCTGAAACACATCCTCCGCCAGATGAAAATCCCGCGTCACGCTGGCAAAGAAAGCCGTGAGCGGCAGGCGCTCGGCGAGCAACGTGGCGGCGGTGGTTTCTGGGAGCAGCATCGGGGGTGATTCTCTACGGTGAACGCGTCACACTGACCCGCATGAAGCGACGGGTCTGGCCTGAAAGCGGATCGCGATACGTCATCGTCTCCGTGCCGTCGCCATTGGCCACGGGCAGGCCCACCTGCACCGCATTGCTCGACCACGGACCCGTGAGGGAATCCGCCGTCTGCACTTCGTAGCTCAAACCGATGGCGGGCACAGGCCTGCGAAATCCAACGGTGAGATAACTGCTCCCGCTCGCCGACTGCACCGCAGGCGCTGGCAGCCCCGGCAGCGATAGCGTGGGCGATCTCGGATTCGTGCCAAAAGCCAGCTCCACCAGGTTGCTGATGCCATCGCCATCCGGGTCCGCCGCATCACCACTCACCGCTTGATTGGTGAGTTCCAAAGCGGTGAACGCCGAGGTCGGGAAGGCCGGGTAGTCAGCAAACAACGACATGGAAGTCAGCGCCTTCCCGGTGAAGTCAAACAGCGCCTGATTTTCCCAGCTATTGCCGCTGGCCGGGTCGGTGTTGTCCCAGCCATTGCCGGTCACAGGAGTCCAGGTGCCTTCCCAGTAAAAGAGGCCCGCTCCCCGCCCATTCGGCACCGCATTCAGGATGTTCATGATCGCTTTGATCATGGCTCGCTGGCCGGCCTCGGTCGCCGGGTAGCCAGCAGTCAGTGAAGTGGAACCGGCGAGGTTTGGCTGGCTGTCAGCGAAACCGAGTGTGAAGGGATAGGCTGTCTCGCAAACCACCACCGGCTTCGAGTAAGTGGTGGCGGCATTGTTGATCGTCGTCTGAAACGCACTGAGCGAGCCATGCCAGTAGGGATAGTAGGATAGACCCGTGTAGTCCCAGGTCACGCCCTGTGCCACGGCTTTATTGAACCACGATCTCACCGTGGTCCATGTGCCGCCTTCCGCGATGTGCAGAATCACCGCCGTCTGTGGTGATGCGGCTCTGACCGCAGCGATGCCCTCTTTCAAAAGCTGGCCCAGGTTCGTAAAATTGCCGCCATTGGTGGTCAGCCTTCCTTCCGGCCAGAGCATGCCGTCATTGATTTCATTGCCCACCTGCACGTATTCGGGCGGCGTTCCCTGAGCTACGAGTGCGGTGCAGAGACTGTGCGTTGAATTGTAAACGGCGGTCTTGAGCTGGGCGAGATTGTATCCGCTCCACGCCGCCGGTTTGGTCTGGTGGCCTGGATCAGCCCAGACATCGGAATAGTGAAAATCCACCAGCACGCCCAGCCCCAGCGCTTTCGCTCGTGCGGCCATCGCCAGCGTCGTGGCGTGGTTGTTGTAGCCATCTGCCGGATTCACCCACACCCGCAGCCGGATGGTATTGACCCCATTGGCCTTCAGGATCGCCAGCGCATCTCCAGGCACATTTTCGGTCGTCTTATAGATCCCGCCCAGATCCTCACTCTTCTTCAGCGACGACACATCCACCCCCTTGATCCAAACCGCCGCCTCCAGCGGCACCGTCAGCGAGAGCATGGCCGCGACACAGGCCACAGCCAGCCGAGGAGTCTTCATACCGATGCCTTCACCCGGCGACCGGGCGTGCTGGAGGAGCGGAGCGTCGTTCATGAAAAAGGGTTGGTTCAAAGTCATGCGCTGATGCCAGCGCATGAAGACTACGGCGAGGGGTGCGAAATCTCGACATGGCGTGATTCCCCCCATCGCCGCGTGGGCTAGTGTGCGGCGAGGGCTAGGAGACGATTTGCGTGACGACGAAATCAATCGCTCGCAGTTTACCATCGGCATCGGTGATGATGGCGTTGCGGGGCAAGACGTCGGTCACAGCATAGCCTTCCCGCCACCAGGTGTGAGTGGCGACCGTGGCGTCACTGCTCAAGCATTTCCTGAGTTTCTTCCATCATGGCTTGAGTGGCGTGACTTCATTCCTCTTGCCGAGGTTCTGCTGGATCGGCCCCGTGGTGAAGATCTTGCACTGCTCAGCCTTGGCCCCTAGCACCACGGGCATGAGGGTTTGATTGCGCAGCGTGACGCCGCGCGCTGGTCGCTCATTGGGGGTGCCTGCGTTCTCACCCATCGGCGGTGGTGTGAAGCCCAGGAGCACTGGTAGAGGACGCTTGCGCCCGCCGGTGAGAGTCACTGCGGTAGGCGTATAAAGCAGCGAGCGCGGGGTCGGGCTGGTAGCCGTGCTTCTTTGCGAGCTGGCGGATGTGCTCGCGGCGCTCGGCGGAGATGGACGGATGATCACGCAAGGCCAGTGAGACGGTCATCGGCGATACGCCGGCGAGCTTGGCGAGGTCGCGCTGGGAGATGCGGTTGGTCATGTGGAAGGTGTGAACGTGAGCGGTGAGCGGTGAGGGGCCCTTTACAGGAATAACAACCGACCAGTCGTCTGCGCACTCCGACAGGCTCAAGATGGCGGTCTCATGACTCAAAGCTCCAGCCCCTCTTTTAATGTGATCGTTTCCGGCGGCCGTGGCGGCCTGAGCAGCGGGGCTTGTTCCTCATCGATTTCATTGCTCGGTTCGGCGACTACCGTCCTGCGCTCGCCGCACCCGTGCAAGCCGAACTCAAACCTCCGCTGCCCGCGGGTAATTCGTCCCCAAGTCATGCCTGCGTTCTCTTGCTCTGCGAGGCTTTCAACTGGAGCTTACCGAGCGTCGTCACCGTCCTCAGTTGCAGCAACGCGTAATACCTACAACAAGCAATCCCGTCATCTGCGCCCGTGAAATGAACTTCATTCCGTTCCTCCTGCTCGCGACCACAACCGTGCTTCACGCGCAAACCATCGCGCCCGGCGATCACGCGGAGTTTCCGCTGCGCGAACCACCTGCCAAGGCCGTGAAAGGCGAACCGGCACCGGACGCCGAGAGAATCATCTTCCGCACCGGCAACTACGACGAACTCGGCCTCAACCGCACCATCGAGAACATCCAAACGCCCACGCTCACTGTCTATCGACCTACCAAACCCGCGCATGGCAACTCAGCGATGGTCGTCTGCCCCGGCGGCGGCTACGCGATGGAGGTCATTGATCGTGAAGGCCACGCCATCGCACGATTCTTCGCCGCACAAGGCCTCACCGTCGCCGTGCTGAAGTATCGACTGCCCGCTACGGACACCTTTGAGAAAGGGCTGCCCGCGAGCCAGCAGGATGCGCTTGAAGCCATCCGTTACCTCCGCCGCCGCGCCAGCGAGTGGCAGATCAATCCCAAGCGCATCGGCATCATTGGTTTCTCCGCCGGCGGCCATCTCGCTGGCAGCACCGCCATGCTCGGCGAGGCTGCCGATAGCTCTCGACCCGACTTCGCCGTGCTCATGTATGCCGTCACGCTCATGCACGGCGAGCACATGCACGCAGGCTCCCGCGAGCGACTCCTCGGGCCAGATCCAAGCGAAGCCCGCATCGCCGAATTCTCCCTCGAAAAACGCGCCCACCCCGGTCTCCCACCCTTCTTCCTCTGCCACGCCACCAACGACAAAGTCGTGCCACTGCCCAACGCCGAGCTTCTCGCCGATGCGCTGCGACAAGCCAGCGTCCCTGTCGAACTCCTCATCGTCCCCACCGGCGGTCATGGCTTTTCGCTTGGCCGCGATGAAGCCTCCGCAGTGTGGAAAGATCGTTTTCTGCTTTGGCTGGACCAGCTGCCATGAAATCACTCCTTCAGATTGCGATCGCTGCATTCTTTTGCGGCCCAATCATCGCCGCGGGCCAAGTCATGTCGATGCGCTGAAAATATCTGAGAGCCATCACGTTAACGGAACACGACTCCCATGAAAAACCTCCTCACTGCGCTTTTGTTCACCTCCATGCTCGTCTTTGCCGCCGATCCGGTCCCTCCGGCCACGCGGATCTGCGTGGTGGACACGCTCATCTCCGCCGAGGCTTTTGATAGGCCGGAGTCCTTTGCCAAAGAGAAGCAGCCGGGCACCGATGGCTGGCGCAAGGGCATTGGGACATGGAGCATCAAAGATGGCGCGGCCTACGCGGTGCAGGAAGGCCCTAGCGAAAAGCGCCCGAACGGTCATGAGGCCGTCTGCGAGCACATCGTGGACCTCGGTGACTATGTGATGACGGCCGAGTTCAAGCTCGGCACCTCGCCGCAGGTTGGTTTTGTGTGCCGCGACACGAACAAGCCAAACCTGCATCAAGGCCGCGTCATGATCACACCCACGGCCATCTGGATTCAAAAGATGAGCGGCATCGCCAAGGAGACGCGCCGGGAGGAACTGAAGAAGATCGAGGTCAAAGTCGATCCCAACACCTGGCACCGCATCACCATCGAAATCTGCGGCGACCACTTCTTCGCCAAAATCGACGACCATGTGGTCGAAGCAAGCCACGAACGATTCAAGGATCGCAAAGGCCGCGTGGGTTTCGTCGCACGTGCGGAAGGTGCGCAGTTCCGCAACGTGGCGCTGTGGGGCGCAAAGGCGAAGCCTTGATCGCATGCTTGAGCATGGGAGGAACCTCCACTTCTTCTTTGGGCCGGTTTTCTCCGGCGAGAACGTGTCTGGGCAAATGCAGTCTGGTCCACCGTATCACTTGGCCTTCTTTTTCTTCGGCGCCTTGGCCTCGATGATCTGGGCGTCGCTGGGGATGGGGTGGTTGGCGAAGTCGATGACACCGCCCTCCGGCAGTTCTTTGAGCATCACGTCCTTGATGTGGACCTCCATGGCGGGGCCGCGGTGAATCTGGAAGGCGATCAGGCCTTCGAGTGAGCGTTTGGCCTCTTCGAAGTCGGTGAGCTCCATCGTCGTTTTGCCATCAATCTGGTGCACGAGGTGGTTTCCCTTCGCGATGATGGTGAACTCATGCCACTCGGCGATGTCGGCCTCGACGGGATCGTGCTCGCCCGCGAGCCATTTCACGCCGGAGGGGTCGATGACGACGCTCTGGCCGTTTTGCGAGACGATGCCGCGACCGCCTTCCTCATACATCATCGCGCGGTAAGGCGCGTTAGGGTGGATGTCGCACTGGTAGCCGCGGATGGACCATTTTTTGTCGGTGTTCTCGCTGCTGCGGTATTGGATGCCGGTGTTGTTGCCCTTCTGGCGGATTTTGGCCTTCAACTCGAAGTTTTTGACCTTCCCGCCGCGCCAGATGAGGAACTGGTTATACGCGAGCTGCTCCGGTCCGGTCGTGTTGCCGACGATCTCGCCGTTTTCCACCTTCCACAGCTCTGGATTGCCATCCCAGCCGGTGAGGTCTTTGCCGTTGAAAATCGGTTTGAAGCCTGCGTCTTCGCCGAATGACGAATGCAGAATGGCGAATGACGAAAGGAGGATGAAGAGGCGTTTCATGGTTGGTCGCGTGGTTAAACGCGACCGTCTCGCCAAACATGCCAGCAAAAGCTGTGTCGGATCTGGCAAGGGATCACAGACTCACGCCAGCATCTTCGTCACGAGGTCGCCATGGACGCCTGTAAGGCGCATGTCGAGGCCTTGGAAGCGCACAGCGAGCTTCGTGTGATCAAAGCCCAGCAGATGCAGCAGCGTGGCATGGAGGTCATGCACATGCACGGCATCCTGCGTGACATTGAAACCGAACTCATCGCTCTCTCCGAGCGTCATGCCGGGCTTCATGCCACCGCCGGCGAACCACATGGTGAAGGCATTCGGATGATGATCACGGCCATCGCTGCCGCCTTGAACCATCGGCGTGCGTCCAAACTCGCCACCCCAGATCACGATGGTGTCTTCCAGCAGGCCGCGTTGCTTCAAATCGCGCACGAGAGCGGCGCAGGGCTTGTCCGTGAGGCCGCACTGGGTCTTCAGGCCGCCGGTGAGACCGCCGTGATGATCCCAGGCCTCATGGAAAAGCTGCACAAAACGCACGCCGCTTTCGATGAGGCGACGTGCGAGGAGGCAGTTGTTGGCAAACGATGCCTCGCCGGGCTTCGCGCCATACATGTCGAGGATGTGCTGAGGCTCCTTTGAGATGTCCATGAGTTCCGGTGCCGTCTGCTGCATGCGGTAGGCCAGCTCGAAGCTATTGATGCGGCTCGCGATCTCCGGATCGCCCACGACGTTCAGCCGTTCCTCGTTGAGCTGTTTGAGCACATCGAGCGTGTCACGCTGCGTGGCATCATCGACACCTTGCGGATTGTTGAGGAAGAGAACCGGCTCACCGCTGCTGCGGAAGGGCACGCCTTGATAAACGGTCGGCAGGAAACCGCAGCCGAAGTTGCTCATGCCGCCACTGGGACCTTTTTGACCGCTTTGCATCACGACATAGCCGGGCACGTCGCGGTTCTCCGTGCCGAGACCGTAGAGCGTCCACGCGCCAAAGCTGGGGCGGCCAAAAATCTGCGAGCCGGTGCTCATCAGGATCTGCGCTGGCGCATGATTGAAGGCATCCGTCTTCATCGACCGCACGATGGTGAGATCATCGGCGATCTGCGCGGTGTGCGGCAGCAGTTCGCTCAGCTCCGCGCCGCTCTGGCCGTGTCGGGCGAATTTGAACTTCGGGCCGAGCAGCTTGCTGTTTGGATTGATGAAGGCGGAGCGGTAGCCTTTGAGCAAATCCGCCGGAGGCAGCTTGCCGTCCCATTTCGACAGCTCGGGCTTGTTGTCGAAAAGCTCGAGATGACTCGGCGCCCCGCCCATGAAGAGATAAATGACGCGTTTGGCCTTCGCTGGGTAGTTCGGCTTCTTGATGGCCAGCGGGTCCGCCGCCGATGGAGCGGCTTTCGCGGCCAAATCCATCGCCGCGATGCTGGCGAGGCCCACGCCGCATTCTTTGAAGAACCAGCGGCGGGTGCGGTAGCGGGCAAATTCGGCCTGAAGTTCGGTGCGGAGGCTCATGATGAGTCTTTTACACCCTTGGCGGCTCCTTTTCTGCCGCGAACCCGCTGAAAACAAAAAGCGTCGCGGCATTCTCCATGCCGCGACGCTGTGATTTCAGGCCTCATTTGCCCTGCTGACCGCTCCACACCGGCCACCACGCGTCGAATTCCGACGGGCGCACCTTGATGCGCACGAGGTTGTTCGCGTGTAGCGAGAGCAGCTTTTCCTCCATGAGCTCGATGAAGTCCTCGCGGTCGCTGGCGGTGATGTTTTTGGCCGTCCAACGGCGGAGATGCTCCGCCGCCTGCGGCTTCGACATGCGCTTCACGACCACCTCGCGGGCCAGCTCCTTCAGCTCCATGCGGTAGCCCACGGCGAGCCGGTTCGGAGGACCGATCTCATCGCGGATGACGCCGTAGCGGCAGCACGACTCCTCGTAGGCATGCGCAAAGACCTCCCGCATCAGCTCGATGCGGTTCAGCTCATACACGGCCAGGATGCCCGTCGTGTAGTCCCGCACCGGCACGCCGGTGAAGGAGAGCGGGCACATGTTTCCGCGGATGAGCGGGATGTTCGCCGCGAGACGCGAGGTGCGCTTGTTCCCGTCCAGAAAGGGCTGCAGATACGGCATCTGCAGCATCAGGAAAAAGCAGCACTCCAGCGGATCGTGGATCGCGCCGGCTTTTTGCAGAATGAGGTCAAAGCACTCCTCGATGAGCGCGGGATTGTTCGTCGGATGAAAAACACTCCCGCCGATGCCCACCGGCTTCTCCCGCAGCGCACCTTCCATGCCCCGGCTCTCCATCAGGTATTCCGTGAGGATCGCGTGGAGGTTGAGGAAGGTGTAGCGGTTGTAGCCGAGCTGCTCCGGCTCCTCGACGAGGAACTCGATGGCCGCCTTGTGATTGAGGATCATGAGCGCCTCCTGCTGCCGGGCAGGATCGTCGGTGCTGCCCTTTTGGAGCAGGAAGTCTGTCTCCAGCAGCGAGAAGGTGCTGCCCTCGAGGCGGCTGGAGTTCCAGACGAGGTCGATCACGAGCCGGTCCATCACCTGCCGCGCATATGTGCCCGGCGGCATGCCCTCCATCTCAGGCGGCGTGCCGCGGGTGCGCAGGTGCGCCCGCAGATTCTCCGGCAGCCAAGCCGTTTCATTCGGCACATAGCTGTCGAGGAACTCACGACGGTAACCCGCGGGCTTCCGCAGGCTGAAATGCTCGCGAAAGTAGTCCTTCAGGTCACGCAACGGATCGCCCGCCTCGGTGGGTTTGTCCTCGCGGAGGATGTTGGACTCGGAGAGAGGGATCGAAACCGGCGCGGGCGCGGGCTGCGTCGGCGGCTGGGCGGTCCGATACTTCGTCGCCCGGGCCTTCCCGACTCGTTCAAGCTGCCCCTCACGCACCATCTCGTCCAAACGACGTTGCAGCGTGCGGCGGGAGGCTTCTTCGCCGAATCGTGCCATGATCTCGTCGATTCCAAGGCCACGGCTGGCCTGGGAAATGGCGTGATTCAGGGTTTCTGGCGTGATTTCTGGCATGATTGGCGCGATTGTGGCATGATATTGGCACGATTCAAGGCTTGTTTGGCATGATTTTCAAAATCGTGCCAAATCGCGCCAACCTCACCGAAGGCTTGCTCTTTTCCTTCCAATCCTCTGCAATCGCCCAAACCATGAACCTCAAGCCGCTCCTCCTTCTCCTGCCGGGACTTTTTCTCGCCGCGTGTGCCTCGCAGCGTTCACCCATCGCACCCGGTGCCATCCCCAAAGACCACGGAGCCATCGGCGCGACCGAGGGCCCGGCCTGGAAAGAGGGCTCGCTCTACTTCACCGACGGCAAGCACATCAACCGCATGGGCCCCGATGGCAAAACGACCGTCTTCCGCCACAACGCCTCCAACGGCCTGCTCTTCGACCGCGAAGGCCGCCTCATCGCTTGCGAGTCGGGTTTGCGTCGAGTGACGCGCACAGAGAAAGATGGCCGCATCAAGGTGTTGGCGGATCGCTATTACGGCGACCGCTTCAACTCGCCAAACGACCTCTGCATGGACTCCAAGGGCCGAATTTACTTCACCGATCCGAGGTATGGATCGAGGAAAGGAATGGAAATCTCATTGTTTACCTTTGTCGGATCGGGTTCCGCTTTGAAGCATGTATGGACTTTTGTCGAAGGCGTCTATCGCATCGACTCGCCCGACAAAGTCACCAGCATCCTTTGCATCGGCGCCGAGCGTCCCAACGGTATCCTGATCTCGCCCGACGACCGTTATCTCTACATCGCTGACAACAATAACAACACCCATGGCGGATCACGCAAGCTGCTGCGCTACACGCTCGACCCAAACGGCGATGTGAAGCCCGGCACACGGAAAGTCCTCTTCGACTGGAAGGACGGTCGCGGCCCCGATGGGATGAAGATGGATGCAGCGGGCCGCATCTACGTCGCCGCGGGCACGAACAAGGCCACGGAGTTCGAGACGACGCGCTTCAAAGCCGGCTGCTACATCCTTTCGCCCTCCGGCAGGCTCATCGACTTCATCCCGACCGCGCCCGATGAGTGCTGCAACTGCGCCTTTGGCGGCAAAGACGGCAAAACACTCTTCATCACCTCCGGCGGCCATCTTTGGAGCGTGCCTTTGAAATGAAAACGCTGCTCCTCGCCCTCTTTCTTCCCTCGCTGCTGATCGCCGATGATCTGCCGGACATCCGCAGCTTGCTGCCGGATCTCGTCGTGCCTGCTTTGACCGAAGAAAAGCCCGCCGCGGGCAAACGCGTCCGCCTCGGCATCGATGTGCTCTACCTGCCCACGGATTGGAAAGCCGACACGAAATGGCCGGTGATCGTCGAGCTCGCCGGAAACGGCCGCTACACGAACAAGTTTGGCGATGTGAGCACCGGCCTGCCGGAAGGCAGCAACCTCGGTTACGGCCTCTCCGGTGGAAAAGGCTTCATCTGGCTCTGCGTGCCTTATTTGAATGCCAAAGGCGATCAGATCGCCATCACGTGGTGGGGCGACAAACCTGCCTACGATCCTCAACCCACTCTCAAACACCTCCGCGAGACCGTGCAGAGCATTTGCCGCGACTTCAGCGGCGATGAATCCAAGCTCGTGCTCGCCGGCTTCTCGCGTGGAGCCATCGCGTGCAACTACCTCGGCCTCCACGACGACGAAACCGCGAAGCTCTGGTGCGCCTTTTTCGCCTACAGCCATTACGACGGCGTCCACAAATGGCCCTACCCCGGCTCCGATCGTGAATCCGCCCTCACTCGCCTCCAACGCCTCGGCAACCGCCCGCAATTCATCTGCGGCGAAAGTGCCAACGCCCAACAAACCGAGGCCTACCTCCGCCCTCTCGCACCGAATGCCGATCTCACCTTCCTCAGCACCGGCTTCCGCAATCACAACGATGCGTGGACCCTGCGCCCCTGCGAAGCCCGTGATAAAGCCCGCGAGTGGTTGAAACGCGTGACCAACAGCCGGTAGCGGCAGCTTCTCGTGGCGTTCGAGCTTCACCTTGCCAAAGCCGCGCCTACTCCGTAAAACAGCAGAGCCTCACCTCTGCCGTGCCGAAGACCTACAACGACTACTCCAAGCAAGAACTCATCGACCTGCTCCAAGCGCGGGACAGGCGAGACCGCACGCGCTTCGGCCTCGTCTGGGAGGCTAATGAGATTGAGCGGGACCGGGCGCTGAACCAAGACTACGTGGCTCTTGACTTCATCCCGGAGCTGTCGTGCCAGAGCACAGAGCACAGAGCACAGAGCACAGAGCACAGAGCACAGAGCACAGAGCACAGAGCACAGAGCACAGAGCACCTTTACTCTAACCTCATCATTGAGGGGGACAACTACGATGCCCTCCGCGCTCTCAAGCTCGGCTTCTCCGGCCGGGTGAAGTGCATCTACATCGACCCGCCCTACAACACCGGGAACAAGGACTTCGTGTACAACGACCGCTTTGTGGACAAGGAGCACGCCTGGCGGCACTCCCTCTGGTGCGAGTTCATGTTCCGCCGTCTGGAACTCGCCAAAGACCTCCTCGACCAGGACGGCGTCATCTTTGTCTCCATTGATGACAACGAGGTCGCCCACCTCCGGCTCCTCATGGACCGGGTGTTTGGGGAGCATGCCTTCGTGGCGAGCTGCATCTGGCAGAAGCGATACTCGCGTGAGAATCGAGAGGCCATTGGAGACGCGCATGAGTATCTTCTGGTGTACACATTGGATGTGGAGCAGTTCAAACGACGCAGAGGCAGGATTCCACTCTCCGAGGATCAAGCAGCCGTCTATAGAAACCCAAACAACGATCCGAATGGTCGTTGGAGAAGCATCCCGATGACTGCGCAGGGCTTCAGACAGAACCAGATGTATGAAATCACCGCACCAAGTGGGCGGGTTCATGTGCCGCCCGAAGGACGATGCTGGTCTATGATTGAGCCCGAGTTCATCAAGCTACGGGAAGCCGGTAGAATCTGGTTCGGCACGGCTGGAGATTCCCAGCCAGGTGTGATTCGCTATCTCACCGAAGTTGACGGTCTTGTGCCGTGGACTTGGTGGCCGCATGAGGAAGTTGGACACACGGATGAGTCCCGTAAAGAAGTCCGCGACATCTTCGGCACTCAAACCGCCTTCGACACACCCAAGCCCGTACGTCTGCTCGAACGCATCCTTCAAATCGGCTGCGGCCCGGATGACATCGTCCTCGACTTCTTCGCGGGCAGCGGGACCACGGCGCATGCGGTGGCGAAGCTGAACGCGGCGGATGGCGGACGGCGGCGCTTCATCCTCGTCTCCAGCACGGAGGCCACCACGGAGCAGCCGGAGAAGAACATCTGCCGGGATGTGTGTGCGGAGCGCGTGCGGCGCGTGATGAGCGGCTACAAGGACGTGCCGGGTCTAGGCGGGAGCTTTGCCTACCTGCGCACGCGGCGGTTCAAGCAGGCGGAGCTGCTGGACATCGAACACGCGCAGGTGTGGACCGCGCTGCAACTGCTGCACCGGGAGGCGCTGCACGCACCCGCCGCCGGAACGCTGCACTGGCTGCCCGCTACGGACGAACTCGACGCGCTGGCCTACCTGGAACGCGTGGACCGCGCCAGCATGGCCACGCTGAAGCAGCACGTCCGGGAAGCGCCCGCCGTGCGGCTCTACACCTGGCAGCCCGGCCTCGTGAAGGCCCGCCTGGCCGGTTCCCGTCATGTGGAGGTGCTGCCCATCCCGCAGAGCCTCGCCCGGCAGTTCGGTTTCAAAGGGGAGGTCGTGGACCCATGAAAATGAATGCCAGCATGAAATCTCACGCAAAGGCGCAAAGGCGCAAAGATTTGAGTTCTGGAACCTTTGCGCCTTTGCGCCTTTGCGTGAGTCCATTCTGCCGCTTTTCAGGAAGTCCCCGGATCGCTCAGACCTTCACCTCCTACCCGGCATGAAGACCAAGACCTTCCGTGAGTTCCAAACCACCACGGTGCAGGCCGCTGTCACGGCGCTCACCATCGCCAAGGTGAAGTATGATGAAGCTCCGCCGGACCAGCGGGCGCGCATCACCGCGCATCACAGCACCCTCCTGCTGGAGGCACCCACGGGCAGCGGCAAGACGCTCATGGCCGCAGCGGCAGTGGAGCAGTTCACGCAGTCGGAGGACGTGGTGTGGTTCTGGTTCGCCCCGTTCAAAGGTGTGATCGCGCAAACGTTGAGCTTCCTCAAAGGGGAGTGCAGCACGCTGCGGTTGCGTGACCTCGGCAGCGACCGCAGGCCGGAGCAGGCGCGGCGCGGAGATGTCTTTGTCACGAGCTGGCAGTCCGTGGCCGTGCGGGACACCAGCCAGCGCACCGTGCGGCGGGAGCGTGAGAGCGCACCCAGCCTGGACCTGCTCATCAGCGGCCTGCGGGAGAAAAATCTGCGCATCGGCATCGTGGTGGATGAGGCGCATCACAGCTTCTCCGCGGGCTCGCAGGCGGCGGCACTGTGCCGGGAGGTTTTGAAGCCGGACTACACCCTGCTCGTCACCGCCACGCCGGATGACCGGGATATTGACAAGTGGAAGCAGTCGCAAGGCGTGCAGGACCTCTCCCGCCTCAGCGTCAGCCGCGCGGATGCCGTCAAAGCGGGCCTGATCAAAGAGGGCGTGAAGGCCGTGGCCTTCAAAGCCGCGCAGGAGTCCCAGCGGGAGCTGGTGGACTATGAAGGAGCCGCTTTGAGCGCGGGCGTGCGCATGCACCGCCTCATCACGCAGCGCCTCAGCGAGGCGGGCATCTCCTTGAAACCGCTGCTCATGGTACAGGTGGACAGCGAGGAGAAGGACAGCGTGCAGGAGGCAAAGAACCGCCTTATCAAGCTGGGGTTCGCAGAGGATGCCATCGTCACTCACACCGCGGCGGAGCCTGATCCGGGCCTCGCGGGTCTGCCCAACGACGAGTCGAAAGAGGTGCTCATCTTCAAAATGGCCGTGGCGCAGGGTTTTGATATTCCCCGCGCTTGGTGCCTCGTGACGATGCGCAGCACGCGGGATGAAAACTTCGGCGTGCAGATCATCGGCCGCATCCTGCGTGTGCACCGCCGCCTGTTTGGCCGCACGGATCTGCCGGAAGTGCTGAACTACGGCTACGTCTTTCTCGCGCGGCCAGAACTGCAATCCGGCCTCGAGCAGGCGGGGGATCGCCTGAACGAATTCCGCACGCAATGCGGTCTGGTGGCCCCCACTCGCACGGCGCTGGTCACGCTCGGCGGCAAGCCGGAGGTGCAGCAGACGGATGAAGGCGGCCAAACGTGGATTTTCACACCGGAGACGCCCGTCTTCGGCACTGGCGGCACAGCGGACGCGGGCCAGAGCGAGCTGAATTTCGGCCTGGAGGGCGAAACGGCCACCGGAGGCGGCTTTGAAGGCGGAACCGGTTCAGATGGCGGATTGCTACCGGGACTCGTCGTCAGCGTACTCAGTGGTGAAACCGGTAAAAGCCCCGCAACCGGCCCCGGCGGCCCTGTTTCGACCAAAAAGGCCTACTGCTATGCCCTGCGGCCCAACATGCCGAAGCAGTTCAAGACCTGCCTGCTGCCGGAAGAAACGGGCGGGCTGGAGAATGAGTGTGCGCGGCACTTTTTCGTCAGCTCGGACGCGTTGATCGCCGCCATGGCCGCGAAGGTGGCCGTGCACCAGACCACGGTGGAGGTCTTCACCCATCTGGTGCAGTTGGAACTGCTCAAAGCGGAGATGGACGCCGAGGAGGTGGCCCGCCGCGCGAATGAGCTGCTCTCCCGCAATGAGGGCTTTCACGCGAAGGAACTCAAAGCCTGCCTGCGCGCCCAACTGCGCAAAATCGTGGAAGACAAGGGCCTGCCGGGCTTTGAGGACGCAGGAAAACTCGATGCGCTGCTGCACACCCTGCTCATCGCGGACAAAGGCGCGTCCCTGCGCTCCGCGCAGAAGAAGGCGCTGGCCGGCACGGCGGAGGTGGAGCTGGCCGGGGAGCTGCCCGCCGCGCTGGAGAGTGACACGCGCTGCCCGCCCTCCGTGCGCAACGTGTATGGCATCATCCCGCCGAAGATGAACTCGTGGGAGACCGCCTTTGCGCAACTGCTGGACCAACTGCCGGAAGGCACCGTGCTTTGGTGGCACCGCAACGAGGTGAAAGAGCTCTGGTCGGTGGCGATGGTGATGCCGAATGGCAAGGCCTTCTATCCGGACTTCGTCATCGGCATCGAGAACCGCAGCAAGCACGAAGGCGTGCTGCTGGCCGACCCAAAGGCCATGTATGAAACCTCTGAGCAAGCGCCAAAAATCCTCGCCGAGCACCCGGTCTATGGCCGCGCCATGATCGTGGCCCGCAACGCCACCGGCGACTGGGCTCCCGTGGTCTGGGACGAGGCGAACCACAAGGCCGTGCAGAGCGGTCCGCTAGACTGGAAGCAGGCGGTGGTTTGGTGAGCGGGTGCTCCGGGATCAAACGACCGTTTCATAGATCACGGCGAAGCGCTGAGTTCCGTGCCGAGACGCCAGAGTTTCAGCGCGTGGAGTGCGCGGAGGGGTTGTTCGCGGCTTTGATGGAGCAGCGTTGCCATTTGATGCAGGCCGCTGGCTTCGAGCGTGTCGATATGCTGCTGCCAGCCGGGCCATTGGCGTGAGGCGAGGCGGCTGGAGCCTTGCAACAGCAGCTCGGCCAGGCACTCCGCTGCCACGGCATAGGTGCGCGGCATGGTTTGGACCAGCGAAGGAGCATCGTGATGCAGGGTGGCGGTTTGCGGGCTGATCCATGGCAGCACCACGCGGCGGCTGGTGCCTTCACCGGCGAGGACGAGCGCGGTGGGCTTGAAGACGATGGCCGCGCCGGACGACTGCACCTGCCCGGCGATGAAAAGTGGCCGTGCCTGGCTTTGCAGGGCGGCGAGCAGGCTGTCCGCGCCATTTTCACCACGCTGCGTCCACGGATGCTTGAGCAGGCACGCGGCGCCGGTGCTGTCGATGAGGCGGGCGACGATGGAGTTGCTGCTGCTGTCAAAGCGTGCGCCGTCGATGGCTTGCAGCGGGCAGACGTGGAAGTCACCTCCGGCGCGGCGGGGGCGGAAGCAGGCGGGCGGCAGCAGCCGGAGGCGGGCGGTGATCTCGGCGAAGTCCTCGGCGAGCAGCGGTGCTTTGAGCTGCTCCCACGCGAAGTTCTGCGGATTCACGACGGCGCGGGCGCGGCCGATGACGAGACGACCCGCGGCGGTGCGTTTGCCGCCCTGGGTGACGAGCTGGCCCGCGGCGAGTGCCGCGAGCGAGGCGTCTTTGACGCTGGGGGACTGCGCGAGCTGATGAAACGGCTTCTTCACCACTTCCGGCGGCTCTTTGAACTCGCGTGTGACGTTCACCGTGTGCCCGCTGTCGATTTCCTGGAGAAAAACATTCACGGAGGTGCTGCCGCGGCCTTCGAGGACGTTCGCGCCGAGGCCGATGAAGCGGGCGGAGCCGAGTTCGCTGTCACGATCGGCCTTGAGACCGCGAATGAAGGCCTGCGGGACCGGTGCGCAGCCGGCGAGGATGGCGTCGCTGCGCAGCAAAAGCTCGCCACAACGCAGAAGCATGTCTTCCGGCGAGAAACCGGCATCACGCGTGGTGTAGCGGTCGAAATCATCGGCGAGTTCTTCGAGGATCTGTGCTGGCCACGGCAGGCTCTCGGCGGCGATGCGCCGCACACGGTCACGCCAGGCGGTGCTGAGCGTGGCGAGGCCGTTGGAGAGGAGTTCGCGCACGCAATCCGCGGCCGCATCGAGCGGAGAACGCTCCACCGGCGCATCGAGCGGGCCTTCGCTCACGATGCCGGAGTTTTGATCCGCGGGCAGCAGACGAAAGGCCTGCACGGCCATAATGGCATGGGCGCAGGGGGCGGGATCACTGCAACTGCATTGGGCATAGCGCAGATCATCCGGCACGGGGAAGCGCACGGTGTGGCCGGGGCAGTGGAAGCGTGCGCTGGGCTTCACGGCGCAGAGCACCTCCGCCAGCACGCCCTGGCTCCAGAGCAGTTTGGCACGGTCGCGGGTGGTTTTGGTCGTTTGGGATTCGATGAGCGCATCGGTGATGCGGCCGGGATTCCAGACTTCAGGCGTTTTGGCCTCTGAAACGGTCTGACGGGCCTGCCAGGCGAGCACGGTGCGCAAAAGATGCCGGCACATGTCGAGCGCGGCGCAGTCGCAGCGGGCTTCTTTGAGTGTTTTCGAGCCTGGGAGCACGCAGGTGGCTCCATCACTCCAAATCGCCGTGATGGTGCCCTCGTCGGTTTCGGTCCACTGCGCGGTGAGATCGGCGGTTTCGACCTCTTTTTGCGCACGCTTCACCAGACCGCGGTTTGCGAGTGCGGCGAGGTCATCTGGCGTGAGGGCGATGAGATCAGGGCGGTTCATCGGACTTTTTCAGCGACCCACTGCGCGAGTTCTCCGGGCGTCATGGCACCGACATGGGCACCCATGGCGGCGAGTTGTGCAGCGGTGGCGTGGTCGTAGTTGGGCTTGGCCTCGGAATCGAGCGCGGCGAGGCCGAGCAGCAGCGTGCCTTGCTCGATGAGGCGTTTGCAGGCGGCGAAGAGCAGGTTCACCGGCGCTCCTTCATAAAAATCGGTGATGAGCACGACGATGGTGCGGCGTGGATTTTCGATCAGGCCCTCGGCGTAGCGCACGGCCTGGCCGATGTCTGTGCCGCCGCCGAGCTGCACTTTCATGATCGTCTCCACCGGATCAGCGCAGTCAGCGCTGACATCCACGATGCTGGTGTCAAAGAGCACGAGGTGCGTGCGCAGCGTTTTGATGCCAAAGAAGATCGCGGCGGTGACGGCGCTGTG
>Ga0075160_10000909_pt1 | contig 18217 bp, 21 predicted proteins | sample JI91814C2DNA_FD_70969 | JGI IMG/M metagenome (GOLD analysis project Ga0075160, IMG submission 70969) | Wastewater effluent complex algal communities from Wisconsin, to seasonally profile nutrient transformation and Carbon sequestration -... | ecosystem: Engineered > WWTP > Effluent > Algae... | reverse complement strand
GGCGGCCCGCGCCACTGGCTGCAGCGCCTGGCCGGCAGCGGCACGCGCGCCGCACTGCCACGCCTGGACAGCGAGACGCTGGCCCTGCCGCCACGCATCGCCCTGTTCGAGCAGGCGGAGCTGAACCGCGACCTCTACCTCTGGCTGGCCGCCCTGGCCGCCTGCTTCGAACTCGGTGCCAGCGGCAGCTGGGCTGGCGACAACCTGGCCGCTTGCCAGCTGGCCCTGCAGCGCTGCCCGGGCCTGCGGCCGCGCTGGCTGCGCTTGCGCGAGGCCCATTTGGCCCAGCGCCGCGCCGAGGCCGTGGCGCTGCGCACGCCCGAGGCGCAGGCGGCCGAGGCGCGCCTGCAAGCCCTGCTGCTGGCCGAGCCCGGGCTGGCCAGGATCGATGGCAGCTTCGATGTCGAGGCCCCGCTGCTGGCCCCGGTCTGGCTGTGGCTGCAGGCCCTGCCTGCGGCTGCGGCGGGAGCGACGGGCCAGGCGCGCAGCGCAGCCACGGGCGGCAGGCAGCAAGCTCAGCAGGAACAAGAGAAAGCGAAGCGCCGCCGCGCCCGCCCGGCCAAGCCGGCCTCGCAGCGGGCACCGCTGCTGCTGGCCTCCAAGGCCGAGTCCCTGCGCAGCTGGAGCGAGCATGTGCCCCTGGACCGTGCCAGTGAGGACGAGACCGACGAGGACGAGGCACGCGCCGCGGCCGACGATATGGAGGAGCTGACGCTGGCGCGCGAGGGCTCGGCCAGCGCCGCACGCATCAAGTTCGACCTCGACCTGCCCAGCGCCAGCGCCGACGACCTGCCCCTCGGCGAGGGCGAGTCACTGCCCGAATGGGACTGGAAGCGGCAATGCCTGCTGCCCGAACATTGCCGGGTTCAGACCCTGGTGGCGCGACCGAGCGGCCCGGCGTTCTCGCCCCCAGCTGCCTTGCGCCAGACCGCACGCCGCCTGCGCCGCCGCCTTGAAACCTTGCGCAGCGCGCCGCAGTGGCAGCGCGGCTGCAACGAGGGTGAGGTGCTCGATCTCGATGCCTGGGTGCGGCATCTGGGCGGCCTGCACGCCAGCAGCAGCCCCGAGCCCCAAGTCTGGGCCCGGCGCCAGCGCAGCGAGCGCAGCCTGGCCACCTTGCTGCTGGCCGATCTGTCCTTGTCCACCGACGCCTATGCCAACAACGAGCAGCGGGTGATCGATGTGATCCGCGATGCGCTCTATGTCTTCGGCGAGGCCTTGCATGGCTGCGGCGACCCCTTTGCCATGCTGGGCTTCAGCTCGGTGCGGCGCAGCCAGGTGCGCATCCATCAACTCAAGGGCTTCGAGGAAGCCTGGTCCGGCCCGGTGCAAAGCCGGGTCGGCGCGATCAAGCCCGGCTACTACACCCGCATGGGCGCGGCGATTCGCCTGGCCACACGCCGGCTGCAAGAGCGCCCCGAGCGCCAGCGACTGCTGCTGCTGCTGACCGACGGCAAGCCCAATGACCTCGATGTCTACGAGGGCCGCTGGGGTATCGAGGACACGCGCGAAGCGGTGCGCGAGGCGCGCCGCGCCGGCCTGCAGCCCTTTTGCCTGAGCATCGACGAGCAGGCCCAGGACTATCTGCCCCATCTCTTCGGCCACCAGGGCTGGGCCCGCGTGGCCCGCCCGACCGAGCTGCCGCTGCGCCTCGCCGGCGTCTACAGCCGGTTGACGCGCGGCGTTTGACGCTGGCAGGCGCGATAGGCTTGAGACAGGTCAAGTGGCCGGGCGCGGGCCATCTTGACAATCAGGCTCTCTACAAGAATCCTCAGACCGGAGCCCCGTCATGGACATGCGCGCCTTTGACCTTCCTCGTTACCTCTCCGTGCTGCCCTTGTTCACCGATCTCAGTGCTCCGGAGCTGGCACGGCTGGCGCAAGGCTGCAGCCTGCGTCGTCTGACGCGCGGCGACCCGGTGTTCCGCGTCGGCCAGCCTTGCGAGGAGTTCCATGTCACCGTCACCGGGCAGGTCAAGCTCTTTGCCATCTCGCCGGCGGGGCAGGAAAAAGTGACCGAACTGGTCGGCCCCGGCCACAGCTTCGCCGAGGCGCTGATGTTCACCGGCCGGCCCTACATCATCAATGCCCAGGCCCTGACCGACACCTTGTTGCTCTCGGTGTCCAAGCAGGCGGTGCTGACCGAGATCGAGCACGACAGCCGCTTCGCCCTGCGCATGCTGGCGGGCATTTCACGACGCCTGCACGGCCTGGTCCATGATGTTCAGGCCTATGCCTTGCACAGTGGCGTGCAGCGCGTGATCGGCTACCTGCTGCGCGACCAGCTGGCCGAGGACCGCGTCAGCGGCGAGATGGTCACGGTGTCCCTGCCGGTGAGCAAAGCGACCATCGCCTCGCGCCTGAGCCTGACTCCCGAATATTTCTCGCGCGTGCTGCATGAACTCGAAGCCGCGGGCTTGATCGAAGTGGACAAGCGCGACATCCGCATTCGAGATGTCGCCAGCCTGGCGGCCTATACCGGCGGCCAGCAAGCGGGCTGATGCAAGCACCCATCGTTCGAAAGGAGTATTGACCATCGTTCCGTAGAACTACTGGATCAGGCCACTTGATACAGGTCAAACGAGCACGATCAGCGCTGAACAGAATGGCCCCCGCAAGCCCTTCTTTCCCAGCTCGACAAGGCTCAAACCATGCCCACCGCCCATCGTTCTACTGCCTCTGAGTTGCTGAGATACATGGCGGTTCATCCCATGTTCCAGGGCCTGAGCGAAGCGGATCTCGGCCTGATCGTGGACCAAGGGAGCAGCTTGATGCGACTGCCTCGCGGCCAGGCCCTGTTCAGCAGCGGCGAGACCTGCGAGCACTTGATGATCATCATCACCGGGCAGGTCAAGGTGTTCGCCTTGGCCAGCCATGGCGGGGAAAAGGTGTTGGAGCTGATCGGGCCCGGACAAACCATCGGTGAGTCGTCGATCTTCAACGACCAGCCCCAGGCATTCAATGCGCAGACCCTGACGGAAGCGCTGCTGCTGCGCATCCCCAAGCGCGCCATCACGGCCCAGATCAAGCGCGACCCCGGTTTTGCCCTGCGTCTGCTGGCCGACGCATCGCAACGCATCCGCGGCCTGCAGCACGATGTGGAGAGCTATTGCCTGCGCAGCGGCCTGCAGCGTGTCGTCGGCTTCCTGCTGGAAGACCAGCGGCACAGCCCCGAACGGCGCGCACCCCACACGGTGTCGCTGCCCGTCAGCAAGGCGACGATCGCCTCGCGCCTGAGCTTGACCCCCGAGTACTTCTCACGGGTGCTGCGCGAGCTGGAGGACGAAGGCCTGATTCAAATCTCGCGGCGCGATATCCACATCCTGCAGCCCGAGGAATTGGCGAGTTACACCCTGCAATGAGCAGCTGCTGTTTCAGCACCGGTGCCGGTTCGCGGCTGCGCCATGGCCTGCTCGCTTGCCTGGGTCTTCTCGCCTTGTTGCCCGGTGCATCTGCGGGCGGCGAGGCCAGCACGCTCGCCGCAGGCGAATCTAAGGCTGGGGCTCTGAACTGTGCCGACCTGCCGCCCCTGCTCGCCTCCAAGGACCGCCAGCTGGTGCTGGCATCGCGAGACGGATGGGTGGCTGTGTTTGACATGAACCCAAGCAGCCTGCGGCAAGAGCGACGGGTCGCCTCCTCACTCGAAGCCCTGGCCCTGAGCAGCGATGGCCGCTGGCTGCTGGCCAGCACCGAGCAGGCCAGCGCCTTGCAGCTCTTCGATGGACGGCTGCAGCCGGTCAAGACGATTGCCTTGCAAAGCCTGGACGGCCGGCAGCGCACACGCGTCGCGGCCATTCGCGACCTTCCAGAACGCCGCAGCTTTCTGGTCGCGCTGCAGGACCTGGCTGAGGTCTGGGAGATTTCATACGACCCGCTGGCAGAAGAAGTCCATGACGGTCTGGTCCATGACTACCGCATGGGCGAAGCCCTGGGCAAGCCGGGATTTCTGCATCCGCGACGCACACCGCTGGAAGCACCCGTGATGGAATGGCTGAAGGGCACAGCCGCCCCTCACATCTGGCTCGCGCTGCAGCCCAGGGCGGGCGGCGAGCTGCGGCTGCAGCTGCTCCACCTTGATGTTCGCCGCGCCATCGCCAGCATGCCGCTCAGCCGCGCCGTGATGCTGAGCGCGGGCCAGCTCTTTGAGCGACAAGGCCATCCTGTCCTGGCCGTTCCGGCGCAGGATCAGGGTCAGGAACCGTTGGAGTTCATCGACCTCCAGCGCCTTCACCCACCGCTTGGCCTGGACCTGCCCAGGATCGCAAACGCTGTGGGCCAGGCCCAAAGCGCGTCGCTGACTGACGCACTGCGAAAGTTGCCGTGGAGCCAGCTGAAAGGGCGCTACCCCAGGCCGACCCTTGCTGCTGATGCGGTGGAACCGGCAGACCCCTGCGTAGGCGTCGATGGAGCAGAGTCATGAGCATGGCCTCGCCCTGCTTGCTGAGCGCCGAGCAACTGAGCTGCGAGCGCGGAGGCCGCACCCTGTTCCAAGAGCTCAGCGTGCAGCTGAACGCGGGCGACATCGTCTGGCTCCAAGGCAGCAATGGCAGCGGCAAGAGCACCTTGCTGCGCACGCTTGCGGGCCTGCGGCCGGCTGAGCGGGGCAGCATCCAGCATTCGGCGGCTTTGCGCTTTCTCGGCCACAGCAATGGCTTGAAGCCGGACCTGACCGTGCTGGAGGGCTTGCGCTTTCAGGCCCGCTGGCAAGGCCTGGCGGACGATGAGGCCAGCCTGCTGCAGGCGCTGAAGCATTTCGGACTGGCGCCCATGCGCAGCCGCCGCAGCGCTCAGCTCAGCCAAGGCCAGCAACGCCGCGCTGCATTGGCATCGCTGGCCCTGCCACAGGCGGGTGCTTGCTGGCTGCTGGACGAACCCTTCGATGCGCTGGACGACGACAGCGTGAAGCAGTTGTGCGCTCTGTTGAGCAGCCATGCGGCCGCAGGCGGCGCGGTGCTGTTCACCAGCCACCAGCATCTGCCTGGGCTGGCCAGCCGCCAGCTGCCACTGAGCGGAGGCCGCCCATGACCTGGCTGCTGTTGCAGCGCGAGCTGCGCCTGGCGATGCGCCGGCCCGTCGACGCTGGCCTGCCGGTGGCCTTTTTGCTGCTGGCCGCCTGCCTGTTTCCGCTCGGCCTGGGGCCCGAACCCGAGCAGCTGCGGCGCATGGCGCCGGGCGTGCTGTGGGTGCTGGCCTTGCTGGCCAGTCTCTTGTCCCTGCACAGCCTGTATGCCGCCGATGCCCAGGACGGCAGCCTGGACCAGTTGCTGCTGCCGCCGCACTCGGCCTGGCGCCTGGCCGCCGTCAAGGCCCTGGCGCACTGGCTGAGCCATGGCCTGCCCCTGCTGCTGGCCACGCCGCTGCTGGGCCTGATGTACGGCATGCACAGCGACAGCCTCGGTCTCTTGATGCTGAGCCTGCTGCTGGGCACGCCGAGCTTGAGCCTGCTGGGCAATCTGGCCGCCGCCCTGACCCTGGGCCTGCGCAATGGCGCCTTGCTCAATCTGCTGATCGTGCTGCCGCTATCGGTGCCTGTTCTGATCTTCGGCAGCGGCGCGGTCGGCGCGCTGGAGGCCGGCCTGCCTGTTGACGGCCATCTGTCCCTGCTGGCCGCCCTGCTGATCGGCGCCCTGCTCGCCCTGCCGGCGGCCACCGCCGCGGCCCTGCGCATCGCCCTGATCTGATGGACATGCTGAGCTCGCCCCCACATCCCATGACACGCACGCACCGCTTCTACACCTATGCCGCGCCTTCGCGTTTCTACGCGCTGGCCGGCCGCCTGTTGCCGGGCCTGTGGCTGCTGGCCGCGGGGCTGGCGGCCCTGGGCCTGTACCTGGCCTTCTTCAAAGCGCCGACCGACGCCACCCAGGGCCAGGCCTATCGCATCCTCTTCATCCATGTGCCAGCGGCCTGGCTGTCCATGCTGCTCTACCTGGCCCTTGCTTTCTGGGCCGCCATCGGCTGGGCCTTCAAGGCCCGCATGGCCTCGCTGCTGGCGCGGGCGATCGCGCCGACCGGCGCCGGCTTCACCGTGATCGCCCTGCTCAGCGGTGCGCTGTGGGGCCAGCCGAGCTGGGGCAGCTGGTGGGTCTGGGACGCGCGCCTGACCTCGGAGCTGATCCTGCTGTTTCTCTACCTCGGCTATCTGGCCTTGGTGCACGCCATCGAGGACCCGCAGCGGGCCGACCCGGCCGGCGCCCTGCTGGCCTTGGTCGGCGTGGTCAATGTGCCCATCATCTATTTCAGCGTGCGCTGGTGGAACACCTTGCACCAGGGCGCCAGCATCAGCCTGACGGCCGCACCACGCATGGCCGAGACCATGTTGCAGGCCCTGGCCGTGATGAGCCTGGCCTGCTGGGCCTATGCCTTCGCTGTCATCTTCACCCGAGCCCGCGGCCTGATCCTGGAGCGCGAACGCGACAAGGCCTGGGTGCAGGCCCTGAGCAAGAAAGGACAAGCCACATGAACTGGCACAGCGCCGCCGATTTCTTCCATATGGACGGCTACGGCTTTTTTGTCTGGGGCAGCTACGGCTCGGCCCTGCTCTGGATGCTGGTCGAGGTGGGCCTGGCCCGGCGCCGCCACAGCCAAGCCTTGCTGCAGCTGTCCGAGGAGGACGTCGCATGATGATTAAAAAAGCTCGCCACCGCCGCCTGCTGCTGATCGCCGCCGGCCTGCTGGCCCTGGGCGCCATCGCGGCCCTGGTCATGAATGCCTTCCGCAGCAATCTGGTCTTCTTCTACACGCCCAGCCAGGTGGCCGCGCAAGAGGCGCCGCAAGGCCGCAGCTTCCGCATCGGCGGCCTGGTGCAGCCGGGCAGCGTCCGGCGCGAAGGCGTGCAGGTGCAGTTCGTGATCAGCGACGGCAGCGAGCACGTACCCGTCAGCTTCAGCGGTGCCCTGCCCGACTTGTTCAAAGAGGGCAAGGGCGTGGTCGCACAAGGCCAATTGCAGGGCCGGCAGTTCCTGGCCCGCGAGGTGCTGGCCAAGCATGACGAGAACTACATGCCACCCGAAGCCGCCGACGCGCTGCAGCGCAGCCAGCAGGCCCGCGAGCGCGCCGCCCAGACCCTGAAAGGCAGCACGCCGTGATCCCCGAACTCGGACATCTCGCCCTCTGGCTGGCCCTGGGCGTGGCCCTGCTGCTGGCCGGCCTGCCGGTGCTGGGTGCACAGCGCCAACGCGCCGACTGGATGGCGCTGGACCGGCCCTTGACCCTGGCCTTGGCGGCCCTGGTCGGCCTGGGCTATCTGGCCTTGACCCAGGCTTTTGTGGTCAGCGATTTCTCCGTCGCCTATGTGGCCCAGCATTCCAACCGCGAGCTGCCCCTGGCCTACCGCATCGCCGCGGTCTGGGGCGGGCATGAGGGCTCGATGTTGCTGTGGGTGGCGCTGCTGGTGGCCTGGACCCTGGCCGTCGCGGCCGCCGGCCGGCAGCTGCCGGCGCCGCTGCGCGCGCGGGTGCTGGGCGTGCTGGGCGCGCTGGCGGCCGGCTTCCTGGTCTTTCTGCTCGTCACCTCCAATCCTTTTGCCCGCCTGGTGCCCGGCCTGCCCGAGGGCCGCGACCTGAACCCGCTGCTGCAGGACCCCGGCATGGTGCTGCACCCACCCATGCTGTATATGGGTTATGTCGGCTTCGCTGTGGCCTTCGCCTTCGCCATCGCGGCCTTGGCCGGCGGTGAACTCTACGCCGCCTGGGCGCGCTTCGCCCGGCCCTGGACCAGCGCCGCCTGGGCCTTTCTGACCCTGGGCATCGCCCTGGGCAGTTGGTGGGCTTACTACGAGCTCGGTTGGGGCGGCTGGTGGTTCTGGGACCCGGTCGAGAACGCCAGCTTCATGCCCTGGCTGGCCGGCACCGCCCTGCTGCACTCGCTGGCCGTCAGCGAAAAGCGCGGTGTCTTCAAGGCCTGGACGGTGCTGCTGGCCATCGTCACCTTCTCGCTGTCCCTGCTGGGCACCTTTCTGGTCCGCTCGGGCGTACTCAGCTCGGTCCATGCCTTCGCCACCGACCCGCAGCGCGGCCTGGCCATCCTGGTCTTTCTGGTGCTGGTGGTGGGTGGCTCGCTGAGCCTGTATGCGGCGCGCGCCGGCGCGGTCGGCCTGGGGCCGCGCTTCCACTGGCGCAGCCGCGAAACCACGCTGCTGGCCAACAACGTGATGCTGTTGGCTGCCTGCGGCGCGGTGCTGCTGGGCACGCTCTACCCGATGGCGCTGGACGCCGTCAGCGGGCAGAAGATCTCGGTCGGCCCGCCCTATTTCGAGGCGGTGTTCGTGCCGCTGATGGCGCCGGTGATCCTGCTGATGGGCCTGGGCCCGCTGCTGCGCTGGAAGGGCATGGACAGCGCCGAGCTGCTGCGCCGCCTGCGTTGGCCGCTGCTGCTGAGCCCGCTGGCCGCCGGCGCCCATGGCTGGGCCACGGCGCAGCTCAGCCTGGCCGCCTGGGGCGGCCTCTTGCTGGCCTGGTGGGTGCTGGTGTCGGTGGCGCTGGAGCTGGGTGAACGCCTGTGGCCAAGCCCGGGCCAGGGCTGGTGGGCGCGCGCGCGCGCCTTGCCGCGCTCAGCGGCCGCCATGCTGCTGGCTCATGCCGGCGTCGGCGTCTTCATCATCGGCGTCACCCTGGTCGGCAGCCTGGCCCTGAGCCAGGACCTGCCGCTGCAGCGCGGCGAGAGCGCCCGCCTGGGCGAGCACAGCTTCCGCCTGAGTGAGCTGCGGGCCGTGGACGGCCCCAACTACCGCGCCATGCGCGGCACGATGGAGGTGACACGCGAGGGCAGGACTGTGGCCACCCTGTACCCCGAGAAGCGGCTCTACCGCAGCCAGGAGATGCCCATGACCGAAGCCGGCATCGCCAGCGGCCTGCTGCGCGACCTTTACGTCTCGCTGAGCGAGCCGATCAATGAGCAGGCCGATGCCTGGATCGTCCACATCACCATCAAGCCCTACGTCAACTGGATCTGGGGCGGCTGCCTGCTGATGGGCCTGGGCGGCCTGCTGGCCGCCAGCGACCGGCGCTACCGCAGCAACAGCCAACGAGCGAGCGCACGCCCATGAAGCTCAAAGTGCTGATCCCCTTGCTGGGCTTTGCCGTGCTGGCCCTGTTCCTGGCGCGCGGCCTGCAGCTGAAGCCGCGCGAGATCCCCTCGCCGCTGATCGGCAAGCCGGTGCCGTCCTTTGTGCTGCCACCCTTGCTGGAGGGCGGCGCGCCGCTGCGTCAGGCCGACATGACGGGCAAAATCAGCGTGCTCAATGTCTGGGCCTCCTGGTGCGGCCCCTGCCGCGAGGAACACCCGCTGCTGCTGGACCTGGCGCGGCGCCGGCCGGAGCTGCAGCTGCTGGGCCTGAACTACAAGGACGAGCCCGCCCAGGCCACGCGCTGGCTGAAAGAGCTGGGCAACCCCTACCGCGCCATCGGCTCGGACACGCGCGGCCAGGTCGGCATCGACCTGGGCGTCTACGGCGTGCCCGAGACCTTTGTGATCGACCGCCAGGGCCTGATTCGCTACAAGCATGTCGGCCCGCTGACAGCCGAGCTGCTGCGCGACACCCTGGAACCCTTGCTGGACCGCCTATGAGACCCCTGCCTGCGTGTCTGCTTGCTTGCATCATGCTGCTAAGCCTGAGCGCCATGTCTTGCGCCCGGGCCGAGCCCGCCTCTGCCAAGCCCATCTCTGCCGAGCTGGACCGCCGCGCCCAGGACCTGGCCCAGCAGCTGCGCTGCCTGGTCTGCCAGAACCAGACCATCGCCGACTCCCATGCGCCGCTGGCCATGGACTTGAAGGCCCAGCTGCGCGAGCAGCTGCAGGCTGGCCGCCGAGACGAAGAAATCATCCACTACATGACCGAGCGCTACGGCGACTTCGTGCTCTACAAACCGCCGCTGCAAGCCAACACCTGGCTGCTCTGGGCCGGCCCGGCCCTGCTGATGGCCGCCGCCCTGGCCGGCCTGGTGCTGAACCTGCGCCGCCGGGCACGCGAGCCCGATGAGGCCTTTGAGGCGGCGCCCGAAGAGGAGGGAGACATCCGATGAGCTGGCCCACGCAAGAACAGCAGCAGGAACTGCAAGCGCTGCGCCACCAAGGCCTGACCCTGCAAGCCCAGCTGAGCGGCAGCGCCACGGCCGGTGAATCTGCAGGCCAGGCCGCGCTGCAAGCCCGGCTGGACCGCCTGCGCCAGGAGATCGCCGACCAGGTGCTGGCGCCGCCGCCCGCGCCGCTCCCGCGTCCTTCCCATCGCCTTCTCGCTGCCTGCGTGAGCCTGGCGCTACTCATCGGCGCGGGTGGCTATGCCTGGAAGGGTCAACCCGAGGCCATCTCACCCGAGGCACCACCAGACCGCACCGAGGCCATGGTCGCGGGCCTGGCCCGGCGCCTGCAGCAGCAGCCCGCGGACGCCGCCGGCTGGGCCATGCTGGGCCGCTCCTACCTGGTGCTGGGCCGCAGCGAACCCTCGATCGCCGCTTACCGCCGCGCCCTGGCCCTGCGGCCCGAGGATGCCGACCTGATGGCCGATCTGGCCGATGTCATGGCCAGTGGCCAGCAGGGCTCGCTGGAAGGCGAACCGGCGGCCCTGCTGCAGCGCGCGCTGCAGATTGCGCCAGATCACTTGAAGGCCCTGGCCCTGTCCGGCACCCGCGCCATGCGCCAGGGTGACGCAGCCGGCGCCATCCGCCATTGGCAGCGCCTGCAAGACATCGCCCCAGCCGAGCACCCCTTGCGCGAGCTGGCGGTGCAAGGCCTGGTCACCGCACGCGCGCAGAGGCCTCGCGCCCCGGCTGCGCCCCCATCAACCCCGGCCGGTGCAGCTTCGGCGCGCCGGCCATGAACAGGAGTTCCCCATGAGTGTTCTCGGCGTGGTGCTGCGCATGCGGCCCGAGCATGTATCCGATGTGAGCTCTCGGCTCGCAACCCTGCCAGGCGTGGAACTGACACAAAACCCCGGTGACGGCCGATTGGTCCTGGTGATGGAGGACTGCGAGCAGATCTCCGCCGCGGCCCAGCTCGGTGCCATCGCGCTCTGGCCCGATGTTCTCGGCACCTCCCTGGTGTTCGAGTACAGCGGCCCGGATGCCCCCGCACCAGACGGCCACCTGGAACCCGCGCAGGGATGGCGAACCCGTCTTGGAGATTTGGACAGCGCAAAAACTTGAAGCAGCTCAAGGCGCAGACGCGCCAATTCCAGGACCATGCTTCTTATCTACATCCTCATTTCACGGCCGCCAGCCAACACGGCGGGCGGCCACGGGAGCACCTCATGCAAGTCGATCGTCGCGACATCCTGAAACTGCAGGCCGCTGCTGCCGCCGCTGCCGCCGCCGGCATCCCCATCACCGTCCACGGCGCGGCCGCCAAGGCACCGACCAGCAACAGCGCCGTACGCTGGGACAAAGCACCCTGCCGCTTCTGCGGCACGGGCTGCTCAGTCGTCGTGGGCGTGCAGAACGACAAGGTGGTGGCCACCCAGGGCGATATCGAAAGCCCGGTGAACCGCGGCCTGAACTGCATCAAGGGCTACTTCCTGTCCAAGATCATGTACGGAAAGGACCGCCTGACCACGCCGCTGCTGCGCAAGAAGAACGGCGTCTACGACAAGGAAGGCGAGTTCACACCGGTCAGCTGGGACGAAGCCCTGGACCTGATGGCCAGCAAATGGAAAGAGGCGCTGAAGACCGACGGCCCGAACGGCATCGCCATGTTCGGCTCCGGCCAGTGGACGATCTGGGAAGGCTATGCCGCCGCCAAGCTCTGGAAGGCGGGCTTTCGCTCCAACAACCTGGACCCCAATGCCCGCCACTGCATGGCCAGCGCGGTCACCGGCTTCATGCGCACCTTCGGCATCGACGAGCCCATGGGCTGCTACGACGACATCGAGCAGGCCGATGCCTTTGTGCTCTGGGGCAGCAATATGGCCGAGATGCACCCCATCCTGTGGAGTCGCATCACCGACCGCCGCCTCAGCCACCCGGACACCAAGGTGGCCGTGCTCTCGACCTATGAGCACCGCAGCTTCGACCTGGCCGACCAGCCCATCATCTTCAAGCCGCAGACCGATCTGGCGATCCTGAACTACATCGCCCACTACCTGATCAAGAACAACAAGGTCAACAAAGAGTTCGTCAAGAACCACGTTAACTTCAAGAAGGGCGCCGATGACATCGGTTACGGCCTGCGCCCGGCTCATACGCTGGAAAAAGACGCCAAGAGCAATGGTTACCCCGGCGCCGATGGCAAGCCCAAGGGCAATCCCAACGACGCCACGCCGATCAGCTTCGATGAGTTCGCCAAGTTCGTTGCCGACTACACGGCCGACAAGGTCAGCGCACTGTCGGGCGTGCCGGTCAAGCAGCTGGAAGATCTGGCCAAGCTCTATGCCGACCCCAAAGTCAAGGTGGTGTCCTTCTGGACCATGGGCTTCAACCAGCACACCCGTGGCACCTGGGCCAACAATATGGTCTACAACATCCACTTGCTGACCGGCAAGATCAGCCAGCCCGGCAACAGCCCCTTCAGCCTGACCGGCCAGCCCAGCGCCTGCGGCACGGCGCGCGAGGTCGGCACCTTTGCCCACCGCCTGCCGGCGGACATGGTGGTCACCAACCCCGAGCACCGCAAGCACACAGAGGAAATCTGGCAGCTGCCCGACGGCACCATCCCTGACAAGGTGGGCCTGCACGCGGTGGCGCAGAGCCGCGCGCTCAAGGACGGCAAGCTCAAGTGCTACTGGGTCACGACCAACAACAATATGCAGGCCGGGCCGAACATCAACGGTGAGATCCTGCCCGGCTGGCGCAACCCCAAGGCTTTCGTGGTGGTCAGCGACCCCTACCCCACCGTCAGCGCCATGGCGGCCGACCTGATCCTGCCCGCCGCCATGTGGGTCGAGAAGGAAGGTGCCTTCGGCAACGCCGAGCGCCGCACCCAGGTCTGGCGCCAGCAGGTCAGCGCACCGGGCGAGGCCAAGAGCGACCTCTGGCAGTTCATCGAGTTCAGCAAGCGCTTCAAGATGGAAGAGGTCTGGCCGGCCGAATTGCTGGCCAAGAAGCCCGAGTACAAGGGCAAGACGATGTTCGACGTGCTCTTCAAGAACGGCAAGGTCAACAAGTTCCCGCTCGCCGATGTCGGTCGCATCAATGGCAAGTACATCCCCGACTACATGAACAGCGAGTCCAAGGAGCTGGGCTTCTACCTGCAGAAGGGTCTGTTCGAGGAGTACGCCGAGTTCGGCCGCGGCCACGGTCATGACCTGGCCCCCTTCGACACCTATCACGAGGTTCGCGGCCTGCGCTGGCCGGTGGTCGACGGCAAGGAAACGCTGTGGCGCTTCCGCGAGGGCTACGACCCCTATGTCAAGAAGGGCGAGGGCGTGAAGTTCTACGGTCACAAGGATGGCAAGGCCGTGATCTTCGCCCTGCCCTACCAGCCGCCGGCCGAGAGCCCGGACAAAGAGTACGACCTCTGGCTGTGCACCGGCCGGGTGCTCGAGCACTGGCACACCGGCAGCATGACGCGGCGCGTGCCCGAGCTGCACCGTGCCGTGCCCGAGGCCCTGCTCTACATCCACCCCGACGATGCCAAGGACCGCGGCCTGCAGCGCGGCATGAAGGTCAAGGTGGCCTCGCGCCGCGGCGAGATCACTTGCGCCGTCGAGACCAAGGGTCGCAACAAGGTGCCGCGCGGCTTGGTCTTTGTGCCCTTCTTCGATGAAGGCCGCCTGGTCAACAAGCTGACCCTGGACGCCACCTGCCCGATCTCCAAGGAAACCGACTTCAAGAAGTGCGCGGTCAAGGTCGTCAAGGCCTGAATCCGAGCTGAGCCGAGCCGGAGTGAGCACATGAACCTGAGCCGCCGTGCGCTGCTGCAAGGCGCCAGCACCACCGCCAGCGCCGGCCTTCTGGCCGGGGCGGCGGCCGTGCTCTCGCGCCCGACGCAGGCGCACCCGGCCCAGGCCCTGCGGCCGCCGGGCGCGCTGGCCGAACCCGACTTCCTGGCCGCCTGTGTGCGCTGCGGCCTGTGCGTGCGCGCCTGCCCGCCGCACAACCTCAAGCTCAGCGAATGGGGCGCCGGCCTGGCCGCCGAGGTGGCGATCGGCACGCCTTTCTTCGAAGCGCGCGAGATCCCCTGCGAGATGTGCGAGGACATCCCCTGCGTCAAAGCCTGCCCGACCGGCGCGCTTGACCCCAGCTTGCAGGACATCGCCAAAGCCCGCATGGGCCTGGCCGTGCTGATCGACCATGAGAGCTGCCTGAACTTCCTCGGCCTGCGCTGCGATGTCTGCTACCGCGTCTGCCCGCTGATCGACAGCGCCATTTCGCTGGAGAAACAAAGCAACCCACGCAGCGACCGCCACGCCATGCTGCTGCCCACGGTGCACGCCGAGGCCTGCACCGGCTGCGGCAAGTGCGAACGCGCCTGCGTGCTGGAGCAGCCGGCCATCAAGGTGCTGCCGCTCGACTTGGCCCAGGGCGAGCTGGGCCCGCATTACCGCAAGGGCTGGGAAGAGCAGAACCGCCAGGGCAAGCCCCGCTTCGCCCAGCCCGAGCAACGACTGCCCGAAGACGGCAGCGACATCGGCCCGCTGCGCAGCGGCGCCCAGCCCTATGCCCCAGCCTCATCGGAGCCGCAGCGATGAGCGGGCCGACTCAAGTCCCCTCGCAGCCCGCACGCAGCCGCTGGGCCGCCCAGCGCTGGCTGATCCTGCGCCGCAGCAGCCAGCTGGGCGTGATCGGCCTCTTCCTGCTCGGCCCGCTGTTCGGCCTGTGGTGGGTCAAGGGCAATCTGGCCTCCAGCCTCAGCTTCGATGTGCTGCCGCTGAGCGACCCCTTCGTGCTGGCCCAGAGCCTGCTTGCGGGCCTGCGGCACGGGCTCTGGCCTGCCGCCAGTGCCCTGATCGGCGCGGCCATCGTCCTGGCTTTCTACGGCTTGTTGGCAGGCCGGGCCTACTGCGCCTGGGTCTGCCCGGTCAATGTGGTCAGCGATGCGGCCGCCTGGCTGCGCCGGCGCCTGAAGATCAGCAGCGGTCGCGCCCCGAGCCGCCAGCTGCGCCACGCCTTGCTGGCCTGCGTGCTGCTGGCCGCCGCGGCCTTGGGCAGCCCGGTCTGGGAGCAAGTCAACCCGGTCACGCTGACCCAGCGTGCGCTGATTTTCGGCGGCAGCCTGGCCTGGGGCGCGCTGGCCGCCGTCTTCCTGTTCGACCTGCTGGTGGCGCCGCGCGGCTGGTGTGGCCATGTCTGCCCCATGGGCGCGGCCTACGCCCTGATCGGCACCAAACCGCTGCTGCGCGTCTCGGCCGCCCACAGCAGCCGCTGCAATGATTGCGGCGATTGCTTCGCCGTTTGCCCCGAGCCGCAGATCATCGTCGGCCCACTGAAGGCCAAGCAAGACGCCGGCCCCTTGATCCTGGCGCCCGACTGCACGGCCTGCGGCCGCTGCATCGATGTGTGCGACAGCTCCGTTTTCCGATTCACCCACCGCTTTGACACCCGAAGGGACTGACCATGAAGATCCCCCCCCTGCTCCGCCCCGCCCTGAGCCTGCTGCTGGCGTTTTCCGTGTTGGCCGCCGGGCCGGCGGGAGCTGCCGACAAGGCCGCGCCCGTGAAACTGGAAGGGCTGCGCCAAGGCACACCCCTGAACCAGGACAACCCGCCCGCCAACAACCGCCAGGAGCGCGACCACCCTGTCGGTGATCGTGACTTCGTGCAGATGCCACCGCTGATCCCACACACCATCAGCGGATATCAGATCACCAAGAACTTCAATAAATGCATGGACTGCCACGCCTGGCAGAAGACCAAGGAAAGCGGCGCCACCAAGATCAGCGTTACCCACTTCAAGACCCGCGACGGCATTGAGCTCGACTCCGTCAGCCCACGCCGTTACTTCTGCACCCAATGCCATGTGCCGCAGAGTGATGCCAAGCCTTTGGTGGCCAACACCTATGAGCGTGCCAAGGGCATGAAGTGAGGAGCCCGCTGTGAAGAACCTGATCCGACGTGCCTGGGCTTTTGCCCACACCAAGCTGTTCTGGCTGTTGGCGCTCGCCTTTGCCGGCGGCATCATTTTCTGGGGTGGCTTCAATACCGCCATGGAGTGGACCAACCGCGAGGCCTTCTGCATCTCCTGCCATGAGATGGAAAAGAACGTCTACGTGGAGTACCGCAACACCATCCATTACCAGAACCGCACCGGCGTGCGCGCCACTTGCCCGGACTGCCATGTGCCCAAGGAATGGGGGCCGAAGATGTGGCGCAAGATCCAGGCCTCCAACGAGGTGCTGCACAAGGTGCTGGGCTCAATCGATACGCCCGAGAAGTTCAATGCCAAGCGGCCCATCCTGGCCCAGCATGAGTGGGACCGCATGAAGGCCAATGACTCGCAGGAGTGCCGCAACTGCCACAACTTCAGCTTCATGGACTATGCGGAGCAGAACAGCCGCGCCGCGACCCGGCACCAAGTGGCCTTCTCGGCGGGTCAGACCTGCATCGACTGCCACAAGGGCATCGCGCACACCTTGCCGCCGATTGCCCAGCCGATTGGCGCTCACAAGGCCGGTGAAATCACCCTGCCGCCGGCCAGCGCTGCTTCAGGCTCGACGCATTGAAACCGCGCCCGAGGGGCAGACCCCGACGCAGGCGCCGCAAGCGGCGCAGGCACTCGGGCTGATCTCGGGCTGGGCCACGCCACCCAGGCGTGGCCTGAAGCGAATCGCAGCGGCATCACAGGCCTCGCCACAGACCCGGCACTCCACCCCTTGTTGGGCCAGGCATTGCGCGCCGATCTGGGCCTGCCAGTCCCGAAACAGCAGCGGCGGGCGCAGTGCCGACACGGTGCAGGCCGGTATGCAGGCCCCGCAGGCATCGCAGCCAGCGCTCCTGAAGTCCATTTCAGGAAAACCTCCATCGCCGCGCCGGATGACGCCGGCCGGGCAGGCCTTGATGCAGGCGTCGCAGCGTGTACAGCTGGCAAGAAAAGCCGGCTCGGCCACGGCGCCGGGCGGCCTCTGTACGGCGGCGCGCGCCATGGAGGGACGGAACAAAAAACGGCGACCAGGATCCATGCGCGCATTGTGCTGCGCACGCGCTCCCGCCGCCTTATTTGAGATCAAGGCGAGCACATTCCCATGACTCTTTGCAACGAGCATCTCCCATGAAAGTTTTCGGCATCGCCGGCCGCTCCGGCATGGGCAAGACCACCTTGCTGGAACGCCTGATTCCAGCGCTGCGCGCCCGCGGCCTGCGTGTTTCGCTGATCAAGCACAGCCACAAGGACATCGAAGTCGACCGCCCGGGCAAGGACAGCTATCGCCTGCGCGAAGCCGGCTGCCAAGAGGTGCTGCTGCTCGGCCGCACGCGCTGGGCGCTGATGCATGAGCTGCGCGGCGATACCGAGCCGGATCTGGACTACCTCCTCAGCCGCATCCAGGACTGCGACCTGGTCCTGGTCGAGGGCTTCAAGGGCGGCGACTTCCCCAAGCTGGAGGTCTGGCGTGCGGCCGTGGGCAAGCCCATGCTCTGGCCCGAGTGGCCGGGCATCGTGGCGATGGTGGGCGATGCGCCCGACCTCGCCGACGCGCCGCCCCACTTCAGCGCGGCCGAGCTGGCGCCTCTGGTGGAGCTGGTCTTGCAAGAGGCGCGGGAGGTTGGCGCCTGAGCCGGCTGGAACCACGAAGAAAAGGGCGCCCATAGCTGGCCATGGGCGCCCATCTGGCTGGCTGAGGTCTTGGTCAGCTCATTGCTTGAGGATCCACCCCACCCCCTCCTTGAGGTCGGCATCGCTGATTTTCTCGGGCGGATTGGGCGGCATGGGGATGGGGCCGAAAACGCCCTTGCCGCCGCTGCGCACCTTCTGCGCCAGCGCGGCTGCGGCGTCCTGACCCTTGTACTTGGCGGCAATGTCCTTGAAGGACGGGCCGACCAGCTTTTTGTCCTTGGCATGGCAGGCCATGCAGCCGGCCTTGTTGAGCGACTCCTCGGGCGTAGCCGCGGCGGCAGGTAGGGTCAGGCCGAGGCCGGCCAGCAGTAATGCAATCGTGCGCATCAGAATATCTCCGTTTCAGGCTCATCGAGTCCCTGGGCGTAGCTCCAGGGTTCTTCCAACGACGCCCGAGGATCCGGCTTTGCCGGGCCTGCGGGCGTGCCAATCGGCAAGCATGCCGATCGTCCCTCGATGGGCGAGGCGCAGTCCGCGGGGAGTGCGCCTGTCCCATCTCGGCCCCCTTGAGGGGGAGGC
>Ga0075160_10000902_pt1 | contig 18287 bp, 15 predicted proteins | sample JI91814C2DNA_FD_70969 | JGI IMG/M metagenome (GOLD analysis project Ga0075160, IMG submission 70969) | Wastewater effluent complex algal communities from Wisconsin, to seasonally profile nutrient transformation and Carbon sequestration -... | ecosystem: Engineered > WWTP > Effluent > Algae... | reverse complement strand
GTCGGGCTGCTGGATGCCGACCAGGTTGCCCAGTTTTTCCGCCACGCGCAGTTCGCCCGCGTCCTCCAGCGGCACCCGGAAAAGTTCGGCCGGTACGCGCTTCTTCGACACCAGCAGGACTTCGCCGCTCACCGGATCCACGGCCGCGGCCTCGCAGTCGCGCGGGCCGTCGGGCCAGCGGAAGCGCACCGTCCAGGCCAGGGTGGCGGGCTGGCCGAGGTCGGCCGGCTCTTCGAACACGTGCAGGGCCAGGTCCTGGCGGATGCCGCCGTTGTCGCCGGTGTCGGCGATCAGCAGGTAGTGGCGGCCATTGAGCTCGAACGACGCCAGGTCTTCCCAGTCCACGTTCGCCGCGCCCACCACGTCCACGCTGCCCTGGTGCTGGCCGTTGCCGTCCATCAGGTGCAGCTGCGCGGTGTTGCCGCTGTCGTTGATGGCCCAGTAACGGCCGGGGTGGGTGCGCGATGCGGCCAGGCCGCTGATTTCGTCCATCGCCTGGTCGGTGACCAGGCCGGCGACTTCGGGACTGCCCCACCGGGCGGCGAGGCTGGGTGCGGAAAACAGCAGGGCGAGGGGCAGCAGGATCCGGTGCATGGGTGGTGGCTTCCTTGACGCCCCAGCATGACAGAAACCCCGCGACCGATGAACCGCCGGGCGCGTCCCGGCGCAGTGGCTACAATGGACGCCCTCCGCCCACGCACCGACCGCCATGACCGACCACCGCGCCGTTACCCTGGGCACCCCGCTTTCGAACTCCGCCCGTCGCGTGCTGCTGCTGGGTTCGGGCGAGCTGGGCAAGGAAGTGGCCATCGAACTGCAGCGGCTGGGCGTGGAGGTGATTGCCGCCGACCGCTATGACAACGCCCCGGCCATGCAGGTGGCGCACCGCAGCCACACGCTGAACATGCTCGACCCCGCCGCGCTGCGCGACCTGGTGGCCCACGAAAAGCCCGACCTGGTGGTGCCCGAGATCGAGGCCATCCACACCCAGACGCTGGTGGAGCTGGAGTCCGCGCACGGCCTGCGCGTGGTGCCCACCGCCCGCGCCGCGCGCCTGACGATGGACCGCGAGGGCATCCGCCGCCTGGCGGCGGAAACGCTGAAGCTGCCGACCTCGCCCTACCGCTTCGTGGACACCCAGGCCGAGTACCTGGAAGCCGTGGCCGCCATCGGCCTGCCCTGCGTGGTGAAGCCGGTGATGTCCTCGTCGGGCAAGGGCCAGAGCACCGTGCGCACGCCCGAGCAGGTGCAGGCCGCGTGGGACCATGCCCAGACCGGCGGCCGCGCCGGGCAGGGCCGCTGCATCGTCGAGGGCTTCGTCGCCTTCGACTACGAGATCACGCTGCTGACCGTGCGCCACCGCGACGGCACCAGCTACTGCGACCCGATCGGCCACCTGCAGGTGGACGGCGACTACCGCGAAAGCTGGATGCCGCAGCCGATGTCGCCGCTGGCGCTGCAGCGCTCGCGCGACATCGCCCGCCGCATCACCGACGACCTGGGCGGTTGGGGGCTGTTCGGCGTGGAGCTGTTCGTGCGCGGCGACGACGTGTGGTTCAGCGAAGTGTCGCCGCGCCCGCACGACACCGGCCTGGTGACGCTGGTGTCGCAGGAGCTGAGCGAGTTCGCGCTGCATGCGCGCGCCATCCTGGGCCTGCCCATTCCCAATATCGCCACGCTGGGGCCGTCCGCCTCCTGCGCGGTGCTGGCCACGGGCCACGGCGTGCCGGAGTTCAGCCACGTGGACGAAGCCCTGGTGGAGCCCGACACCGCGCTGCGCCTGTTCGGCAAGCCGCGGGTGGAGGGCCACCGGCGCGTGGCGGTGACGCTGGCGCGCGACGTGGACGTGGAATCGGCGCGCGCCAAGGCGCGGCGCGCGGCGGCGGCGCTGAAGGTGGCGCTGCGCTGAGCCGGCGCGCCGGCCCCGGTTACTCCGGGGCGGCCAGGTCTGCCCAAACCATCCGGTGGTCGGTGGCGTCCAGCCACTCCACGCCGGTCTCGCCCGGCCTGGGCCAGAACACGCCGCTGGACTGCACGGCCAGGCCCACCGAAGGCAGCACATAGTCCACGCGGTAGTTGCCGTTGCGGGCGCCGAACGACGCGGTGTCGTGCGCCGGACTGGATTTGTGCACGGCGTTGGCGGCCGGGTTGACACCAGCGTCGGCGGGAGCGCCGTCGCTGCGCGGCGTGGCGTAGCGCAGCACGCGCGGATGCTCGAGCAGCTGGTGGATGGCGCCGGGCAGGCTGCCGCCGTCGGCCGGGTCGGCGTTGTAGTCGCCGGCGATCACGAAGCGCGCGTCGGCGGCCAGGCCGCCGCAGGTGCCGGCGTCGTCGCACAGCCAGGGCTTGTCGCCGGGCGAGACGTATTCGGCCCACAGCCTGATTTCGTCGTGGTTGCGCGCGGCGTTGCGGCGCTCCGGGCCGTCGAACACCGGCGGCGTGGGGTGTGCCACCAGGAAATGGATGCGGCCCATCGGCGTGTCTATCGGCACGTCCCAGTGCGCCTTCGAACTCAGGCGCAGCTGCGACCAGACCCCGGCGGGATAGAAGGGACGGCCGTCCGGGAACTTCGGTTCGCGCGCGCCGGGCATCGTGCTCCAGCGCAGCAGGCGGAAGCTGCGCACGGCGTCGGCATCAATGGGATGCATGGACAGCACCAGCATGCCGTACTGCCCCGGGTGCAGGCCGTAGCCCCAGGCGTCGTTGCCGTGGTAGCGGCCTTCGCCGCCGACGCGGCCATCCTGGTCCAGGTCCAGTCCGCTGGGCACGCCGGTGTTCACTTCGGCGAAGTAGCGGTAGGGGTAGGTGATGGGCTGCTGTCCGGACTGGCCGACGCCGAGGTAGCGCTGCTGGAACAGCGTGGCGGCACGCCCCTGCGGGTCGTAGTCGAATTCGTTGAGCAGCAGCACGTCGGGGCGCTGGTGCTGGATGGTGGCGGCGATCCGGCGCGCGTCCTGGTCGCCTTCGTCCAGGCGCGCCACCAGGCCGCCGTGCTCTTCGTCGAACAGGGACGTGTTGAACGTGGCGAAGCGCAGGGGCATGGCGGGCGTCACCGGTTCGGTGCGGGCGGCGGGCCGCACCTCAGCCGTGCCGCTGCAGCCGGTCAGGACGAGGAGGGCCAGGCAGGCCGCGGAAAAAGAGGGCATTCGCATGGGCGCGATTGTGCCTGAGGCGGCGCGGCCCGTCTGCGAGGGCCGTCACGCCGGGACGGGCCGCCAATGTGCGCCGTCCAGGTACTCCAGCGGCCGGTAGCCGCGCTTGTAGGCCATCTTGGGGTGGCCGTCGAGCCAGAAGCCCAGGTACACGTACGGCCGCCCTTCCTCGCGGGCGCGCTGCACCTGCCGCAGGATGGCGTAGCCGCCCAGGCTGCGGTGGGCATGTTCGGGGGCGAAGAAGGTGTACACGGCCGACAGCGCGTCGGGCACCACGTCGGTGACGGCCACGCCCACCAGTTCGTCGCCCAGCCGGAACTCCATGAAGTCGGTGGGGCTCCAGCCGCAGGCGAGGAAGGCGTCGAAGTTCTCGGGCGCCGGGTCGTCCATGCCGCCGCCCGCGTGCCGCGTGTCGAGGTAGCGACGGTACAGCGCGAAGTTCTCCTCGGTGCGCCTGGCCGGCGCCACGCGCACCTGCAGGTCGGCGTTGCGCGCCATGCAGCGGCGCTGGCTGCGGCTGGGCTGGAACCGCGCCACCGGGATGCGCACCGAAATGCAGGCGCGGCAGCCGTTGCAGTGCGGCCGGTAGACGTGGCCGCCCGAGCGGCGGAAGCCCATGGACAGTGCGCGCCCGAACACCGACGGCAGGTGCGGGTCGGTCGGGTCGATGATCAGGTCGCGCGCCAGCCGCTCGGGCCAGTACCCGCAGGCATGCTCGACGGTCTGGAACAGGCGGATGCCGTGCTGGTCTCCCATGCCGCCAGTCTATAGCGGGGAAAATGGGGGAAAATGTACCAGGTACATTTCCATGGGGAATCCGGCGGAAACCGGACGCCGCATGGAAATGTACCTGGTACATTTTCCCCGCTGCCGGCTCAGCGCCGGAGCACGCGGCCCAGGCGCTGGCCGACGCGGGTGGGGGTTTCGGTGGCGAAGGCGTCCAGCGCCACCGCGTCGCGCGGGAACAGCAGGATTACCGTGGAGCCGTAGTTGAAGCGCGCCATCTCCGCGAAGCGGCCCAGCGTGATGCCCTGGCCGCGCCAGTCGCGGCGCACCGGTTTGTGCGCGTAGGGCGGGATTTCCTCGCCGTTCCACACCGACTCCACGCCCGACACCAGCAGCGCGCCCACCATCACCGAGCACATCGGCCCGAATTCGGTGTCGAAGTGGCAGACCAGGCGCTCGTTGCGCGCGAACAGCCGCGGTATGGCCTGCACGCCCCAGGGCGCCACCGTGAACAGCCGGCCCGGCACGTGCAGCGTTTCCACCAGCGTGCCCGCCCAGGGCATGTGCACGCGGTGGTAGTCGCGCGGCGACAGGTAGATGTTGGCGAACGAACCGTCCGCGTACGGCGCCGCCATGGCCTCGTCGCCCAGCAGTTCGGCCGCGGTGAAGGACTGGCCCTTGGCCTGGAAGATGCGCCCGGCCTCGATGCGGCCGGCCTGGCTGATCTTGCCGTCCGCCGGCATCAGCAGCGTGGACGGGTCGGCGTCGGCCGTGCGCGCGCCGGGCTTGAGTTCGCGGGTGAAGAAGGCGTTGAAGTGCGGGTAGTTCGTGGCCACCGGGTCGGCGGCTTCAGCCATGTCCACGTTGAACTTGCGCACCACCAGCCGGATCAGCCAGTCCTTGAACCAGGCCGTGCGCGTGCGCGCCACGCCGTAGGCGATGCGCGAAAGCAGCCGGTGCGGCAGCACGTACTGCAGGAAAACCTTCGGGCTCATGGCGTGGCCTTGGACAGTGCGATCAGGTCGGCCGCGATGTCGGCGGGCACGAACGGCGGGCGGATGATGCCGGCCTGGCGGCCGCGCGGGTCCAGCAGCACCAGGGCGGTGGAGTGGTCCATGGTGTAGTCGCCGCCCTCGGTCGCCACCTTCATGTAGACCATGCCCAGGCTGTTGGCGAAGGCCTGCAGCGCCGGCTCGGGCAGGGTGGCGGCGAGGGTGTCGGGGTGGAAGTAGGCGGCGTATTCGCCGGTCTTCTCCGGCGTGTCGCGCTCGGGGTCCACCGACACGAACAGCACCTGCGGCCGCAGCGACGGGTCAATGCCGGCCCACTGCTTCTGCACCTGCGCCAGCTCCGACAGCGTGGTGGGGCAGACGTCGGGGCAGTGGGTGAAGCCGAAGAAGACGATGGTCCAGCGCCCCTGCAGCTCCCGGGCCGACAGCGCCGTGCCGTCGGACTGCATCAGCGTGAAGTCGGGCACCGTGCGCACCTGCGGGAACAGCCGCACGGCCTTCATGGACGCCGGGTCCAGCGCCGGGCCTTCGGCGGGGGTGGCGACGGTGGCCGCGCGCTGGGGTCCGAACACGACCTGGGCGGCCCAGAGGCCAAGCCCGGCCGCCAGCGCGGCCATCAGGATGAGCAGGGTGGTGCGGTTGAACACGGCGCGTCCGGACAGGGTGGGCGGGCGGCAATTATAGCCGGCGCACGGCTATACTCACGGCATTGCAAGGGATTTCAAGAACATGCCGGCCGAACTTGCCACCATCGTCGACTTCATCCGCTACGGCGCCAGCCGCTTCGGCGCCGCCGGGCTCAGCTTCGGCCACAGCCACGACAACGCCCTGGACGAAGCCACCCAGCTGGTGCTGTTCGCGCTGCACCTGCCGCCCGACCTCGGGCCGGCCTACGGCCAGGCCAAACTGGTGGCGGAAGAAAAGAAGGCCGTGCTGGCCCTGTTCGAACGCCGCATCCAGGAGCGCATCCCGGCCTGCTACCTCACCGGCGAGGCCTGGTTCGCCAGCCTCAGCTTCAAGACCGACCCGCGCGCCCTGGTGCCGCGCTCGCCCATCGCCGAACTCATCGAGGCGGGCTTCGAGCCCTGGCTGGGCGGACGCGAGGTGCAGCGCGCGCTGGACATGTGCACCGGCTCGGGCTGCATCGCCATCGCCACCGCGCACTACCACCCGCACTGGCAGGTGGACGCGGCCGACCTGAGCGAGGACGCGCTGGCGCTGGCGCGCGAGAACGTCGAGCGGCTCGAGACGCGCAACGTGCGCCTGGTGCACTCGGACCTGTTCCGCAACCTCGACGGCGAGGTGTACGACCTGATCGTCACCAACCCGCCCTACGTCACCCACGCCGAAACCGACGCGCTGCCGCCCGAGTATTCGCACGAGCCCGAGATGGGCCTGCGCGCCGGCGACGACGGCCTGGACCTGGCGCTGGAAATCCTGCGCGACGCCCCGCGCCACCTCTCGGAAAATGGCCTGCTGATCTGCGAAGTGGGCGAGAGCGAACGCGCGCTGGTCGAACTGCTGCCGGAAGTGCCCTTCGCCTGGGTGGAGTTCAAGGTCGGGCAGATGGGCATCTTCGTGGTCGAGCGCAGCGACCTGGTGGAGCACCACGCGCGCATCAAGGCGCTGGCCGACGCCAGGCGGGCCTGACCGGGCATGAGCGACAACAGCTTCGGCCGGCTGCTGCGAGTCACCACCTTCGGCGAAAGCCACGGCCCGGCCATAGGCTGCGTCATTGACGGCTGCCCGCCGGGCATCGCCATCGCCCCCGACGATTTCCGCGCCGACCTCGACCGCCGCGCCACCGGCAAGAGCCGCCACACGTCCCAGCGCCACGAGGCCGACGAGGTCGAGATCCTCAGCGGCGTCTACGAGGGCCGCACCACCGGCGCCCCCATCGGCCTGCTGGTGCGCAACACCGACGCGCGCAGCAAGGACTATTCGAAGATCGCCGAACAGTTCCGCCCCGGCCACGCCGACTACAGCTACTGGCAGAAGTACGGCGTGCGCGACCCGCGCGGCGGCGGCCGCAGCTCCGCGCGCGAAACCACCATGCGGGTGGCCGCGGCGGTGATCGCCAAGCGCTGGCTGGCCGCCAGGCACGGCATCACCGTGCAGGGCCACGTGTCGCAGATCGCCGGCATCCGCCCGCGCGGCTTCGACGCGGCGGCCATCGAGGCCAACCCGTTCTTCTGGCCCGATGCCTCGCAGGTGGCCGAGCTCGAAGCGTTCATGGACGCCCTGCGCAAGTCCGGCGATTCGGTCGGTGCGCGCGTGGACGTGGTGGCGCGCAACGTGCCGCCGGGCTGGGGCGAACCCATCTACGGCAAGCTCGACGGCGACCTGGCCGCGGCCATGATGTCCATCAACGCGGTGAAGGGCGTCGAGATCGGCGCCGGCTTCGCCAGCATCGAACAGAAGGGCAGCGAGCACCGCGACCTGATGTCGCCCGCGGGCTTCGCCAGCAACCACGCCGGCGGCATCGTCGGCGGCATCAGCAGCGGCCAGGACGTCACCTGTTCGGTGGCCTTCAAGCCCACGTCCAGCCTGCGCCTGCCGGGCGCCACGGTGGACGTGCACGGCCAGCCGGTGGAGGTGGTCACCACCGGCCGCCACGACCCCTGCGTGGGCCTGCGCGCCCCGCCCATCTGCGAAGCCATGATGGCCCTGGTGCTGATGGACCACGCCCTGCGCCATCGCGCCCAGTGCGGCGACGTGGGCCCGGTGTCGCCCCTGGTTCCCGGGTCGGCGCCGTGAACCGCTTTTTTTGCCACGGATTTACGCGGATGCACGCGGATCGGAAGCGGATGAAACGGGATCGAAAACGCACGCCTCGGCGAGCCTGGGTCGTAAGCGCCTGAGTGCGCACCGGCCCCTGCGCGCCCGAGGCCCACTTCCAGCCTTTGCTGTCATCCGCGCAAATCCGTGGCCAAAATCTCTTTCCGGAACCCCCCAAACCCATGAGCAAGACCTACACCGTAGCCATCGTCGGCGCCACCGGCGCCGTCGGCGAAGCCATGCTGTCCGTGCTGGCCGAACGCCAGTTCCCCATCGGCAAGCTGCACCTGCTGGCCAGCGCCCGCTCGGCGGGCGAGAAGATCGAGTACGGCGCCCGCAAGGTTGTCGTGGAAGACCTCGCCACCTTCGACCCCGCCGGCGTGGACATCGCACTGTTCTCGGCGGGCGGCGCCATTTCCAAGGAGTACGCGCCGAAGTTCGCGGCGGCCGGCGCGGTGGTGATCGACAACAGCTCGGCCTTCCGCTACGACGACGACGTGCCGCTGGTCGTGTCTGAAGTGAACCCGGAGCAGGCGGCCAACCGCCCGCGCGGCATCATCGCCAACCCCAACTGCTCCACCATGCAGATGCTGGTGGCGCTGGCGCCCATCCACCGCGCGGTGGGCATCGAACGCATCAACGTGGCCACCTACCAGTCGGTGTCGGGCGCCGGCCGCAGCGGCATGGAGGAACTGGGCCGCCAGACCGCCGCCATGCTTGGTTTCCAGACCGTGGAGCCGAAGAAGTTCGCGGTGCAGATCGCCTTCAACCTGATCCCGCAGATCGACGACTTCCTGGACAACGGCTACACCAAGGAAGAGATGAAGCTGGTTTGGGAGACCCGCAAGATCCTCGGCGATGACCGCATCCAGGTGAACCCCACCGCCGTGCGCGTGCCGGTGTTCTACGGCCACTCCGAGGCCGTGCACCTGGAGACCCGCGGCAAGATTTCGGCGGCCGATGCCCGCGCGCTGCTCGAGGCCGCGCCGGGCGTGGAAGTGGTGGACGACCGCGCACCCGGGGGCTACCCCACGCCGGTGACGCATGCGGCCGGCACCGACCCGGTCTACGTGGGCCGCATCCGCGAGGACCTCTCGCACCCGCGCGGGCTGGACCTGTGGATCGTGTCGGACAACATCCGCAAGGGCGCGGCGCTCAACGCCGTGCAGTTGGCGGAACTCGTGGTCAAAGAGCGTTCCTGACCGGTATATTCGGCGGGCACCACCGTCGGGACCGCTGCAGGGGAGTGGTCACGCCAGACTTCTTCGGGGAGATTCACGCGTGAACATCAGGCATCTGCAGTTACCGCTGGCCCTCGCGCTGGCGCTGGGCGCGTCCGGCGCCAACGCGCTCGGACTGGGACAGATCCAAGTGAAGTCCGGCCTCAACGAGCCGCTCGTCGCCGAGATCCCCATCCTGTCCGCGGCCCCGGGCGAGATCGAGGAACTGGAAGTGCGCCTGGCGTCGCCCGAGGCCTTTGCCCGGGTCGGCCTGGAGCGCCCGGTCGGCATGACCGCCAACCTGCAGATGAGCGTCGGTCGCAACGCGGCCGGCCAGCCGGTGGTCCGCGTCACCACTCCGGCGCGCTTCACCGAACCCTTCCTGACGTTCCTGGTCGAGGCCAACTGGGGCCGCGGCAGCCTGGTGCGCGAGTTCAGCGCGCTGGTGGACCCGCCCTACATCGCGCCCGCCGTCATCCGCCCGCTGGAGGCCCCGTCGGTGGCCGTTGCCCCGACGCCCGCGCCGACGCCCGCGCCCATCCGGCAGCCCGAAGCGCAAACGGCGCCGGTGGCGGACCCCGAGCCCATCTTCGAGGTCACCGATATCCCGCCTGCGCCGGCGCCGCTGCCCGAGCCCGCGCCGGCGCCCCTGGCCGAACTGCCGCCCGAGCCCGTGGCCGTGGCGCCGGCGCCCCTGCCCGAGCCTGAGCCTGAGCCGGTGGCGGCGATGCCCGCACCGACCCCGGAGCCCGAGCCCGTAGCCGCGGTGCCCGAGCCGGAGCCGGAGCCGGCACCAGAGCCCGAGCCCCTGGTCGTGCCCGAGCCCGAGCCCGAACCCATCGCCGAAACAGCGCCACCGGCCGCCCCGGTGCCGGCCCCGGTCCCCGAGCCGGCGCCCGTCGCCGAGCCGGTGGATCCGGGCAGCATTGGCCCGGTGGCGGAAGGCCAGACGCTCTGGTCCATCGCCAACCAGAACAAGCCCGGCCCCGGCATTTCCATGAGCCAGATGATGCTGGCCCTGCAGCGCGCCAATCCCGACGCCTTCATTGACGGCAACATCAACCAGCTCAAGCGCGGCGCGGTGCTGCGCATCCCGGCCCGCGACGAAGTGACCGCGCTGGGTGAAGCCGAGGCCGAGGCCCTGGTGCGCGAGCAGGCCACGGCCTGGCAGACGCGCCGCCAGCCTGTGCCGCAGCCGGCGGAAAGCATCGCCAGCGAACCGGCCGCCGCCGCGCCCCGCGCCGCCGCCCGGCGTCCGGCCAGCACGCCTGACGGGCGCCTGGAGATCGTGCCCCCGTCGGGCGACGAGCGCGCCGCCCGCGGCGTGCAGTCGGGAGCCAGCGGCACGGGCACCGGCAGCGAATTGCGCGCCGAACTCACCCAGACCCGCGAAGACCTCGCGGCCCGCGAATCCGAAGTGTCCGAGCTGCGCTCGCAGCTGGCCGAACTCGACCAGCAGCAGGCCGACAGCCAGCGCCTGATCCAGCTGCAGGACAGCCAGATGAAGGCCCTGCAGGAGCGCCTTGGCCAGCCAGCCCCGGTGCCCGCACCGGCCCCGGCACCGGAAGTCGCAGCCACCGCACCGGCCGCGGCCGCGGAAGCGGAAGCGGCGGCCGTAGTCACGCCCAGCCCCTGGTACCTGAATCCGTTCGTGCTCGGTGGCGGCGGCCTGGTGCTGCTCGGTGGCCTGGTGCTGGCCCTGCGCGGACGCCGCACGGCCAGCCCGATGCCCATCCCGGGCCGGCGCATTTCCGACGACGACGCGCTGCACGCCAGCCTTGCCAGCGCCCGCAGCGAGGCCGCCGAGCCGCGCCAGGACGATGCGGACGAAGGCATCGAAGCCGTCGAAGCCTCGCCGCAGGACAGTGAACTGGTTCGCCTGGACGCCGCCGTCGCGGCCCGCCCTGACGACCTGGAAACCCACATCAGCCTGCTGCGCCACCACTACGCGCGCGGCGACAAGGCGCGCTACGAGGCTGCGGCCCAGGCCATGCGCGACCGCGTCCGCAGCACCCTGGACCCGCGCTGGCGCGAGGCCGTGGTGATGGGCGTGGCGCTGTCGCCCGACAATCCGCTGTTCAGCCAGGCCGGCTGGAATACGCCGCGCTTCGGCGACACCGGCGTGATGCCTGCGGCGCCCGCGGTCGCAGCGGCGCCCGTGCCGGCGGCCAGCGAGATTCCGGATCTCGACGACCTGGACGTCGTGATGTCGTCCGCCGCCACTGGGGCGGTGGCCGAGGACCAGGACGAGGAATGGGATCGCCTGGCCATCGCCGCTTCCGGTACCGACGACGCGGCCGCGGTCTCGCCGGCGGACCCGGTGGCCACCGGCCATGCCAGCCCGGTGGACGCCGACGCCGACGACGGCAGCGACACCAAGATCGAACTGGCCAGGGCCTACCTGGACATCGGCGACATCGAGGGCGCGCGCGGCATGCTCGAGGAAGTGATCGCCGAGGCCGGCCCCGCGGGTCGCGCCGAGGCCGAGCGGCTGCTGAAGGAACTTGGCTAAGCCCGCGCCGCCCGCCAACGGTGCGGACACGGGGCCGGGGCAACCCGGCCCCGCTGTTTCCGGCATCCGCTTCGCGCTGGGCATCGAGTACGACGGCAGCGCCTTCCAGGGCTGGCAGCGGCTGGCGCACGGGCCGTCGGTGCAGGCCGAGGTGGAGTCGGCGCTGTCGTTCGTGGCCAACCACCCGCTGGACGTGGTGTGCGCCGGCCGCACCGACAGCGGCGTGCACGCGCGCTGCCAGGTGGTGCACCTGGACACGGCCTCGGGCCGCACGCCGTTCGCGCTTCAGCAGGGCGCCAACAGCCGGCTGCCAGGCGGCATCGCGGTGCTGTGGTGCCAGCCGGTGCCGCAGGATTTCCATGCCCGCTACTCGGCGCGCGCCCGCCGCTACCGCTACACCATCCTCAACCGCCGCACGCGCGCGGCGATGCACCGTGACTACCTCACCTGGGAGCGGCACCCCCTGGACGCCGACGCCATGCACCGCGCGGCGCAGGCGCTGGTGGGCGAACACGATTTCAGCGCTTTCCGCACCGTGCACTGCCAGGCGCCGCACCCCAACCGCAACGTGCACGAGATCAGCGTGCGCCGCGACGACGACCGGGTGGTCATCGAGGTGCAGGCCAACGCCTTCCTGCACCACATGGTGCGCAACTTCGTCGGCAGCCTGGTGCTGGTGGGGCGGGGCGAGCAGCCCGAGGCCTGGCCTGGCGAACTGCTGGCCGGCCGCGACCGCACCGTGGCCGGCCCCACCGCGCCGTCCAACGGCCTGGTCTTCCTGGGCCCGCGCTACCCCGCGCAATGGTCGCTGCCCGCCGAAGTCACGCTGTAGGAGGGCCTTCAGGCCCGACGCTCCAAGACCAAGGGCATCGGGCCTGAAGGCCCTCCCACCGGAGGCATCGGGCCTGAAGGCCCTCCCACAGGAGGCATCGGGCCTGAAGGCCCTCCCACAGGAGGCATCGGGCCTGAAGGCCCTCCCGCAGGAGTGGCCGCGCATACACGGCACGCCCACGCCGCCGGACTACAATGGCGCATGAGAACGCGCATCAAGTTTTGTGGCCTGACGCGGCCCGGCGATGTCCGGCTGGCGGTGGAGCTGGGCGTGGACGCGCTGGGCTTCGTGTTCGCCGCGGCCAGCCCGCGCCGTCTCGCGCTCGACCAGGCCGAGGGCCTGCGCCAGGCGGTGCCACCGCTGGTGGACACCGTGGCCTTGTTCATGGACAACCCGGGCAGCGAGATCGCCGCCGCCATCCGCGTGCTCCGGCCCAGCCTGCTGCAGTTCCACGGCAGCGAGGACGACGCCTTCTGCCGCGGTTTCGGCCTTCCCTTCATCAAGACCGTGCCGATGGGGCAGGGCGCAGCCGATGCGGCGCTGGCGCGGAAACGCTACCCTTCGGCCGGTGCTTTCCTGCTCGACGGCCATGGCCCGGGCCAGCCCGGCGGCCGCGGCGAGCGCTTCGACTGGACCACCATCCCCGCGCTGGGCCGGCCTGTCTTCCTGGCCGGCGGCCTGACGCCCGCGAACGTGGGCCAGGCCATCCGCGAGGCGCACCCGTTCGCCGTGGACGTGTCCAGCGGCATCGAGTCCGCGCCGGGCACCAAGGACGGCGAGAAAATGCAGCAATTCGCAGACGAGGTAAGACGTGCAGACCGCAATGCCAAGCAGTGACATCCCCAAGGCCGCCGACATCGCCGATTTCGGCGCCTGGCCGGATGCCGCCGGACACTTCGGCCGCTACGGCGGCGTGTTCGTGTCCGAGACCCTGATCGGGCCGCTGCGCGAACTCGAGGCGGCGTACGAAAAGTACAGCAAGGACCCGCAGTTCCTGGCCGAACTGCGCCACGACTACCGCCACTACGTCGGCCGCCCCAGCCCGATCTACGAAGCGGTGAGGCTGTCCGAACACGTGGGCGGCGCGCGCATCCTGCTCAAGCGCGAAGACCTGAACCACACCGGCGCGCACAAGATCAACAACACCATCGGCCAGGGCATGCTGGCCAAGCGCATGGGCAAGACCCGCATCATCGCCGAGACCGGCGCCGGCCAGCACGGCGTCGCCAGCGCCACCGTGGCGGCGCGCCTGGGCCTGGAGTGCGTGGTGTACATGGGCGCCACCGACGTCGAGCGCCAGGCACCGAACGTGTTCCGCATGAAGCTGCTGGGCGCCACCGTGGTGCCGGTCACGTCGGGCAGCAAGACGCTCAAGGACGCGCTCAACGAAGCCATGCGCGACTGGGTCACCAACGTGCACGACACCTTTTACATCATCGGCACCGTGGCCGGCCCGCATCCGTACCCGAAGCTGGTGCGCGACTTCAACGCCGTGGTGGGCAAGGAAGCGCGCGCGCAGATGCTGGAGGAATACGGCCGCCTGCCCGACGCCGTCACCGCCTGCGTGGGCGGCGGCAGCAACGCCATCGGCATGTTCCATGCCTTCCTCAACGACCCCGGCGTGGCCATCGTCGGCGCCGAGGCGGCGGGCGACGGCATCGAGACCGGGCGCCACTCGGCGTCGTTGGTCGCGGGCCGGCCGGGCGTGCTGCACGGCAACCGCACCTACGTGATCTGCGACGACGACGGCCAGATCACCGAAACCCACTCCATTTCGGCCGGCCTGGACTACCCCGGCGTCGGCCCCGAGCACGCCTTCCTCAAGGACAGCGGCCGCGCCAGCTACGTGGGCATCACCGACGACGAGGCGATGGAAGCCTTCCACCTGCTGGCCCGCAAGGAAGGCATCCTGGCGGCGCTGGAGTCCTCGCACGCGGTCGCCCAGGCCATGAAGATTGCCCGCGGCCTGCCCAGGGACGGCCTGGTGCTGTGCAACCTGTCCGGTCGCGGCGACAAGGACATCTTCACCATCGCCAAGCGCGAGGGGATCGTCCTTTAAGCGAAGCTTGGCCACGGATGGGCGCGGATGACACGGATAAAAGCCGATACGGCGAACCGAAGTTGATCCCGGCCTGTCCACCGCGCCAGGCGCAAGGCACTCCGCCTTGGATCCAGGTTCCGTCCATTCATCGGCTCTTATCCGCGTCCTCCGTGCAAATCCGTGGCCAATTAAACAATGTCCAGAATCAGCGAAAAGTTTTCCCGGCTCACTGCCGCCAGGCGCAAGGCGCTGGTGCCCTTCATCACTGCCGGCGACCCGTCGCTGGACGCCACCGTCCCGGTGATGCACGCGCTGGTGCAGGCCGGCGCGGACGTGATCGAGCTCGGCGTGCCGTTCTCCGATCCGATGGCCGACGGCCCGGTGATCCAGCGCAGCTCCGAGCGCGCCATTGAACGCGGCGCCGGCCTGCGCTGGATCCTCGGCGCCGTGGCGGCGTTCCGGCGCGACGACGCCACCACGCCCGTGGTGCTGATGGGCTACCTCAACCCGGTGGAAATGTGGGGCGCCGCGCGCTTCGCGCAGGCCGCGGCCGAGGCGGGCGTGGACGGCGTGCTGCTGGTGGACCTGCCGCCCGAGGAGGCCGGCCCGACCCGCGCCGCCTTCAACGCCGCGGGCCTGCAGCTGATCTCGCTGGCCGCGCCCACCACCACGCCCGACCGGCTGGCGCGGCTGGCCACCGAATCGCAGGGCTACCTGTATTACGTGTCCTTCGCCGGCGTCACCGGCGGCGGCCAGCTCGACACGGCCGCCGTGCAGGTCAAGGCCGCCGAACTGCGGGCGCTGGCGAACGTGCCGGTGCTGGTGGGCTTCGGCATCCGCGACGCGGCATCCGCGGCGGCCTTGGCACCTGCGGCCGACGGCGTGGTGGTGGGCAGCGCGCTGGTGGAATCGCTGGCCGCCGCCGGCAGCCCCGATGATGCAGCGCAGCGCGCCGCGGCCTTCCTGGCGCCGCTGCGCGCGGCCCTGGACCGGGCGGGCTGAGGCCAGGCCCGGCCCGGGGACTTCCCGCCCCGGCCTTTCGGGCTAAACTTCACGACCCGAACAAGACCGGTGGCTGAATGAGCTGGCTGACCAAACTGATGCCGTCCCGCATCCGCACCGAGGGCGGCGGCAAGCGCGCCGTGCCCGAGGGCCTGTGGGAGAAGTGCGACCGCTGCGGCGCGGCCCTGTACGGCCCCGAGCTGGAAAAGAACCTGCGGGTCTGCCCCAAGTGCAACCACCACATGAGCATCGGCGCGCGCGAGCGCCTGGTGGCTTTCCTGGACGACGACAGCGGCGAGGAAATCGGCGCCTCGCTGGGCCCGGTGGACGCGCTGCACTTCAAGGACCAGAAGAAGTACGCCGAGCGCATCAAGGCCGCCCAGAAGTCCACCGGCGAGCGCGACGCCATGGTGGCCGTGCAGGGCCAGCTCAAGGGCCGTCCCATCTGCGTGGCGGCGTTCGAGTTCCGCTACATGGGCGGGTCCATGGGTTCGGTGGTGGGCGAGAAGTTCACCCTGGCCGCGGAGCGCGCCCTGGAGATCGGCTGCCCCCTGGTCTGCTTCTCCGCCACCGGCGGCGCCCGCATGCAGGAAGGCCTGTTTTCGCTGATGCAGATGGCCAAGACCTCGGCCGCCCTGGGCCGCCTGCGGGCGGCGGGCCTGCCGTTCGTGTCGGTGCTGACCCATCCCACCACCGGCGGCGTGTCGGCTTCGCTGGGCATGCTGGGCGACATCAACGTCGGCGAGCCTTACGCCCTGATCGGCTTCGCCGGCCCGCGCGTGATTGAACAGACCGTGCGCGAAACGCTGCCCGAGGGCTTCCAGCGCTCGGAGTTCCTGGTCGAACACGGTGCGGTGGACCTGATCATCGACCGTCGCCAGATGCGCGAGAAGCTCGGCGCACTGCTGGCGCTGATGATGCGCCAGCCCATGCCGGCGACCGACCCGGCGCCTGCCGCCGATTGAGCCGGGCATGAGCTTGCGCAGGTATTTCGGCACCGACGGCATCCGCGGCCGGGTGGGCGAAGGCCCGATCTCGGCCGACTTCATGCTGCGCCTGGGCGCCGCCGCCGGCCGCGTGCTGGTGGGCGAGGGCAGGGAACACGCCACGGTGGTGATCGGCAAGGACACGCGCATCTCGGGCTACATGTTCGAGTCGGCGCTGGAGGCCGGCCTGGTCGCGGCCGGGGCCGACGTGCGCCTGCTGGGCCCCATGCCGACGCCCGCGGTGGCTTACCTCACGCGCTCGCTGCGCGCCGACGCCGGCATCGTCATCAGCGCCTCGCACAACCCGCACTACGACAACGGCATCAAGTTCTTCTCGGCCCAGGGTGAAAAGCTGGCCGACGCCATCGAGGCGGCCATCGAGGCCGAGCTGGAGCTGCCCTTCCGCACCCAGAGTTCGGAGAAGCTGGGCAAGGCCTCGCGGGTCACCGACGCGCTGGCGCGCTACGCGGAGTTCTGCAAATCCACCGTGCCCGACGATTTCCTGCTCACGGGCATGAAAGTGGTGCTGGACTGCGCGCACGGCGCGACCTACCAGGTGGCGCCGCGGGTGTTCTCCGAACTCGGCGCCATCGTGGACACCATCGGCGCCGCGCCCAACGGCCTGAACATCAACGACGGCGTTGGCTCGACCCATCCCGAAGCGCTGGCTGCCCGCGTGCGCGAGACCGGCGCCGACCTGGGCATCGCCTTCGACGGCGACGGCGACCGCGTGCTGATGGTGGACGGCGAAGGCCGCCTGGTGGACGGCGACGGGCTGGTCTACCTGCTGGCCCGCGACTGGCACGCCAGCGGCCGCCTGCGCGGCCCCGTGGTCGGCACGCTGATGACCAACTACGCGATGGAGCGATCGCTGGGCGAGGCCGGCATCGGCTTCGTGCGCGCCAGGGTGGGCGACCGCTTCGTGCACCAGGCCCTGGTGCAGGGCGGGGGCGTGCTGGGCGGCGAAGCCTCCGGCCACCTGCTGTGCCTGGACCGCGCCAGCACCGGCGACGCCATCGTCAGCGCCCTTCAGGTGCTGGAAGTGCTGCGCCGCACGCGCCGCACGCTGGCGCAGTCGCAGGCCGGCTACAGCCCGCTGCCGCAGCAAACCGTGAACGTGCGCATTGCCGCCGGCGCCAGCCCGCTCGACCACGCCAGCGTGCAACAGGCCCGCGCCGAAGCCGAGGCCGCCCTGCAGGGCCGCGGTCGGCTGGTGCTGCGCCCGTCCGGCACCGAGCCGGTGGTGCGCGTCACCGTGGAGGCCGACGACGAGGCCCTGATGGCCGGCGTGCTCGAGCGCCTCGCCGGCGCGGTGCGCGCCGCCACTTGAGCCGCGTCAAGGCCGCGCTCACCCGACCGCCCTTAGAATCCAGCCCATTCCCCGACCCGGAAGACCGCCGTGACCGCCAGCATCCCCACCCTCGACATCCAGCGCTTCGACACCGACCGTGACGCCTTCGTCGCCGAGCTCGGCGCCGCCTACCGCGAGTGGGGCTTCGCCGGCATCCGCAACCACGGCATCCCGCAGGCGCAGATCGACCGCGCCTACGACGTCTTCCAGCGCTTCTTCGCGCTGCCGGAAGACACCAAGCGCAAGTACCACGTGCCCGGCAGCGGCGGCGCGCGCGGCTACACCCCGTTCGGCATCGAGACCGCCAAGGGCGCCAAGCACTTCGACCTCAAGGAGTTCTGGCACGTGGGCCGCGAGATCCCGCGCGACTCGAAGTACGCCGACGTGATGCCGGCCAACCTGTGGCCGTCCGAGGTCCCCGAGTTCAGGGAAGTGGCCTACGGGCTGTTCACGGCGCTGGACGCGCTGGGATCGCGGGTGCTCTCGGCGCTGGCGCTGCACCTGGGCCTGGCGCAGGACTACTTCGCCGACAAGACAAACTTCGGCAACTCGATCCTGCGCCCGATCCACTACCCGCCCATCACCGCCGACGACGTGCCCAACGTCCGCGCCGGCGCGCACGAGGACATCAACTTCATCACGCTGCTGGTGGGCGCCAGCGCCGCCGGCCTGGAAGT
>Ga0075160_10000898_pt1 | contig 18330 bp, 9 predicted proteins | sample JI91814C2DNA_FD_70969 | JGI IMG/M metagenome (GOLD analysis project Ga0075160, IMG submission 70969) | Wastewater effluent complex algal communities from Wisconsin, to seasonally profile nutrient transformation and Carbon sequestration -... | ecosystem: Engineered > WWTP > Effluent > Algae... | reverse complement strand
CGGTTGCTGTGAAACCGTATCAGGAAATGGCGTACTCGTATGGTTCCGACCTTCGCGATAAAGCAATTATCCTCGAAACACTCATCCTACTGGGCGACCGTGCGAAAGGATTTGAGCTGTTAAAAGATATTTCCGCTTCGCTCAGCAACGAATCGTACTGGATGAGTACACAAACGGTAGCCTGGTGCCTGAAATCTGTTGGAAGCTTTGCAAGCTCTGAAAAAAGAGGGGAGCTTAAATTCAGTTACACATACAACGGTAAAGATGTGGAAGCGAGCACCGAACTTCCCATCGCACAGGTTACCCTTCCGGTAGATGGAGTAAAATCCGCTGCACTAAAAGTTCAAAGCGAAAGCAAGGGTACCTTGTTTGTACGACTCATTGCAGAGGGAACTCCTGCACGAGGAAACGAGCAGGAAGAGGCAAACAACTTGAATATTAATGTGTCTTACACTGATACGGATGGTGCTGCAATTAATCCTGCACAGTTAGAACAGGGGACAGAGTTTATCGCAGTTGTATCTGTATCCAATCCTGGCACGCGTGGCACTTATAAAAACTTAGCGATCAATCAGATATTTCCTTCCGGGTGGGAGATCAACAACCTGCGCCTGGATGATGCGGAAAGCAGGGTAAGTGGTGATGTTCCTACGTATCAGGATATCCGTGACGACCGGGTTTACACCTATTTTGACTTAACACCCGGTCAGCAAAAAACTTTCCGTGTCTTGCTTACAGCAAGTTATGCGGGTAGTTATTATTTACCTTCGGTTAGCTGTGAGGCTATGTACGATCATAGTATTTATGCCCGAACAAAAGGTCAGCCGGTAGAGGTTGTGAAAGATGCAACTGTTCAGTAACAATATTTGGAATAATTCACTGAGAAAATGGGATTTCGTGAAAGTACTCACGATCCCATTTTTCCTGTTAACAACATCTGTATTTGGGCAATTAACAGATCAGGGAAAGTATAACTGGGAGTTTGTAATGAAGCGGGTAAAGGAAAATAATAGTATAACAAGCGGAACCAAAAAAATTATTACGGAAATATCAGGTAAATACAACTCAGAAGAGCAGCAAGTCGAGCTGATAGAGTTTTATAAAAATGCCTACGACTTTAAAATTGTCGACAAGACCGTTTTAAAAAACCTAATAGATTCAATAGCAACCTACGGATTAACTGAAGAAATAAAGACCTCTGCTCTAGAGGCAAAAAATTCTATCGAATTCAGGCTGCTGAACAAAAAAATTAAAGACTTTAATTTTTCAGACAAAGAAGGAAAACCAATTAGTCTGTATTCACTAAATAGCAAGATTGTTATTATAGAATTATGGGCAACCTGGTGCGGACCTTGTATTGAAGAGATGCCTAAAATATCTGAATTAAGAAAACTGAATCAAAGCATTGAGTTTTATTCTATTTCCCTTGACAAGACTCCGGAGAAAATGAAGAAATTTGTAGAAAAGCAAAAGTACGACTGGCCGATCGTTTATGGAGGTGATGAAGAATCAAACGAAGAACTTTTCGAATATTTTCATATCGTTGCAATTCCAAAATACTACATAATTGACAAAGATGGTATTGTTATTCGTATACTTGATAAGTTGGACGAAGAACTCATCCGAAGCTTAAAATGATGAAATGCTGAAATAGGCAACAGGATTTAACTATAAATCAAAATGAAAGAATATTGTTTGGTAATAATCTTTATGCTTGTATGCGTGTGTAGTCAGGCTCAATCAACGGAGCAGACGGTACTGGATTTATCTAAAAAGAAATTTGGGCTAATGATCCGGAAGCAATATGATTCGCTGCAAGCAGTTCTGGACGATCGATTGATGTTTGTTCACTCCAATGGATGGACTGAAACTAAGTCTGAGCTGATTGAAGATCTTAAATCAGGCAAACTAACCTATGTGAATATTCAAATTTCAGAATCCTCAGCTCGCATGTATCCGGGTACGGCTATTGTTATGGGCAAAGGAAAATTCACGGTCTTGCTGGATGCTAACCCATTAGATATCAACCTCTTTTACACGGAAGTGTACGTTCTTAAAAACGACAAGTGGCTGCTGGCATCGAGGCATGCGAACCGATTGCCGTAGGGGAGATCATGAATGAAAAAGTTCGTTATCCGACATAAAAAATATTTTTTCGGACTCATAGCAGTTTTGCTTGTCGGGTATTATTTCTGCTTGCCTTCTGTTTTATTTGAAGATCCGTATTCAACTGTGTTGGAAGATTATCAGGGTGAACTTCTTGCAGCCTCCATTGCAACGGATGGCCAATGGCGATTTCCGGTACTCGATACTGTTCCGGAAAAATTCGCGAAAGCATTAGTCGCGTATGAAGACAAACGCTTCTGGAATCATCCGGGAGTTGATATTCTTTCTTTCGGCCGTGCTTTACGACAAAATAGTAAGGCGGGGAAAATTCTCAGTGGTGGCAGTACGATTGACATGCAGGTGATCAGGCTTTCCAGAAAGGGAAAAAGCAGAACGGTTATTGAAAAAATGATCGAATCGGTTTTAGCTACCCGATTGGAACTGAAATACTCGAAAGAAGAAGTTCTGGCACTCTATGCATCACATGCTCCTTTTGGTGGAAATGTAGTAGGGCTGGAGGCTGCGTGCTGGCGATACTTTGCGTGTGAGCCAAAAGAGTTATCGTGGGCGGAAGCTGCGATGCTTGCTGTGTTACCAAATTCTCCCGCGTTGATCCATCCGGGGAAAAACAGGGAGAAGTTATTGGTAAAGCGCAACCGGCTATTGGCCAAATTAAACGCCACGAAAGTCATTGATCAATTTACCTATGAGTTGGCGGTTATCGAACCTATTCCTGCCGAACCCCACGCCTTACCACGGCATGCGCGCCATTTGCTTGCGCACGCAGCGAAGGATGGAAATGCAGAGAAAAAGATAAAATCAACTGTAGAGCTTACACTGCAACAACAGGTTGAACAAGTGTTAGAGGACCATCATCAGCGTTTAAAGTCAAATCAAATTTTTAATGCGTGCGCGATTGTGCTGGATGTTGAAACCGGAAATGTGCTGGCCTACGTAGGGAACACGAATACAGATGCTGAGCACGGAACAGATGTTGATGTACTTGTTTCTCCCAGAAGTACCGGCAGTATTTTAAAACCTTTTCTGTATGCAGCGATGCTGGAGGATGGTAAGATACTTCCCAAAGCTTTACTGCCTGACATTCCTACGATGATTAACGGGTTTGCCCCGCAAAATTTCAACAGAGCGTATGATGGCGCAGTGGAAGCTGACAAGGCGCTTATTCGTTCACTGAACATCCCGGCCGTGTATATGCTTCGTGAATATCGGTACGAAAGATTCCATCAATTCCTGAAAAACATAGGGATGAATTCACTGAATCAACCCCCGGATCACTACGGATTATCATTGATTTTAGGAGGGGCGGAAGGTACCCTTTGGGAAATTACTGGCATGTACGCTTCACTGGCCCGAACATTAAACCACTATTCAAATTATACGGGATGGAAGAATAAGTATGATCGAAAGGATTTTCATCAGCCAAACTATGTACGTAAAACCGATTCGACTGAAAAAAATATGGAGGGCAACTCGTGGCTAAGTGCCGCCTCCATCTATCAGACATTTGACGCCTTGAAAGAACTATATCGCCCAGGAGAAGAAACAGGATGGCGGTATTTCTCAAGCTCAAAAAAAATTGCCTGGAAAACCGGAACCAGCTTCGGTTTTCGTGATGGTTGGGCGGTTGGTGTTACTCCGCAGTACGCTGTGGGTGTATGGGTTGGCAATGCAGATGGCGAAGGAAGGCCCGGACTTACAGGAACAGAGACGGCAGCGCCTGTCATGTTTGATATCTTTTCACACTTGCCGGGAGGAAGTTGGTTTCAGCAGCCCCGGTCTGAAATGCAACAACTCGTTGTTTGCGCCAAAAGCGGTCAGCGATACTCACAAATTTGCGAGCAAGCGGACACAGTTTGGACTATAAAATCTGGACAAAACTCAGGTCTATGCAGCTTTCATAAAAAAATACATTTGACCGCCACTAAAAAATTCCGTGTGCACAGTGAATGTGAATCGCTTGATAACGTAGTGCATGTAAATTGGTTTGTACTGCCTCCCTTGCTTGAGTATTATTTCAAGGAAAAGAATCTCACGTACAAACCCTTACCACCTTTTCGAGCAGATTGCCAACCGGCATCGTCTATTATAAGTATGGATCTGATCTACCCAAAATTAAACGCGAAAATTTTTATTCCGCGTGACCTTGATGGAAAGTCGGGAAGTACAATTTTTGAGCTTGCACACCGCAATGCAACAACAACAGTGTATTGGCACATGGACGGTGAGTTTATCGGAAGCACCAAAAAGATCCACCACATGGCGCTGAATCCTGCACAGGGAAAGCACGTACTCACGCTTGTGGATGAATCCGGGGAAACCCTTGAACGGCAATTCGAGATTATCTCAAAACATTGAGACTTGAAGTTTAGGCCTTGAAATTCAAATTGTTAGAAAAATTATTTAGCTTTATATAACTTTTTTAATCTATGAAGGCTTTATATTTTTTGGCCTTGGCGATGTTTATATCGTCCACTGCCTCTTCACAAGCCGATTCCACGAAATTTGATGAACCTTATTACGTGGTTATCGGAGCATTTTCGGTTCAAAAAAATGCAGCACGCTTTACGCGACAGGCTCCGAAGTATGATCTGTCAGCCAAGGCTGCGCTAAATCATAATCGAAATCTTCATTACGTGTATGTGCTAACAACTGACGACCGGGCCAAAGCAATTGATTTAGCATTGACCTTACGGGCTCGTCCGGATTCAGTATTCAGTGATGCATGGGTTTATCATGGCTCTTTTGAAAAATCGAAACAGGGCGAGGTAATAACCGGCAAGGACATCAATCCGGCTGCTGAACAAAAAATTACAGTAGAAAATGGTGCTCCGGTAGTTGCAGCCCAAAGCACTACTCCAAAACAAACCACGGCTTCAAAACCAACGGCAGAAAAGGAAGAGACAAAACCCTTTATTTTCAAAATTGCACGACTAGATGACAGTACCGAAGTCAAAGGTGATGTACTGGTGGTGGATGTTGATCAGGCCCGGAAAATCGGAACGTATGATGGAAATAAAGTAGTTGATGTTATCAAGCCAAAAGGTAAATCAGGAAAGATTACGATGACCTGTAACGTTTTTGGATACCGCAGAGTCCAACATGATTTAAATTATCTCGATCCCGCAGGAGACAGTGTAGAAATGCAGGACAGCACAATCGTTGTTCCCTTTAGGTTAGTACGCCTGCAAAAAGGTGATGTCGCTGTTATGTATGATGTTTACTTCTTTAGAGATGCTGCCATCATGCGCCCTGAATCACGGTTTGAAGTGGGAGCTTTGCTGGAAATGATGAAGGAAAATCCAAAGTATAAAATTAAGATCCATGGACACACTAACGGTAAGGCTCACGGAAAGATCATTTCTTTACAAGAAGGTTCTCAGAATTATTTCTCATTAACTGAGACAAAGGAAGGTTTTGGATCGGCTAAGAAGCTTTCGCAAGAGCGTGCCCAACTCTTAAAGACATATTTGGTAAATAATGGAATCGATGAAAAGCAACTGGTGGTTAAAGCATGGGGCGGTAAAAAGCCAATTTACGATAAGCTCAGCCCGCAGGCGCAATCTAATGTTCGGGTAGAAATAGAAATTCTCGAGAATTAAGCCAGCGGAACGTTCACGTGACGTTCTGCGTGATACGAAGAGCGAACCAGCGGACCGGACTCAACATATTTTAAGCCGCGCTTCAGACCTTCTTCTTTGTACATGGCAAAAGTATCCGGATGAATGAACTCCGCTACTTCCAGGTGCATTTTGGTTGGCTGTAAGTATTGACCGAGGGTAAGAATCATCAGGCCGTTCGCAACCAAATCATCCATCGCCTTGAAAACTTCTTCATGCGTTTCACCAACACCCAGCATAATACCGGACTTAGTTCGTTTACCTGCTTCGCGGATGCGTTTGATCTGCTCCAGACTTCGCTCATACTTGGCCTGCGGTCTTACCATCCGATAAAGTCTGCCTACTGTTTCCATGTTGTGGGAGACAACTTCCTGGCCGCCTTCAATCATTCGGTAGAGCGCATCCCAGTTTGCTTTTGTATCCGGGATTAACGTTTCAATTGTTGTTTCAGGACTAACAGCTTTTGTCTGCACCACTGTTTGATACCAGACTTCAGCGCCCCGATCTTTTAGTTCATCCCGATTGACGGAAGTAATAACCGCATGCTTTACACCCATTAGCTTGATTGCGTCCGCTACACGCTTTGGCTCTTCAACATCGTATTCTGTTGGACGACCCGTTGCCACTGCGCAAAATGTACAGCTGCGGGTGCACACATTGCCAAGAATCATAAACGTTGCTGTTCCTGCCCCCCAGCATTCGCCCATGTTCGGGCAATTGCCGCTTTCACAAATTGTGTGAAGCTTATGATCATCCACGAGCCTGCGCACTTTTGCATACTCAGGCCCAACCGGGAGCTTCACGCGTAGCCAGTCAGGCTTGCGTTTTCGGGTTTCTTCTTTTGATATAACGGGGAGCTCGATCATGAGAGTTATTCGTTACTTGTTAATTGGAAGGTGAAATATTAACAACTAACTATTAACGTTTACTACTTACCGATAAGTTCCTTGTATTGATCAGCTGTTAACAGGCTATCCGTTGCTCCAGACAGTTGGATCTTGATCATCCAGCCTTCTCCATAAGCATCTTCATTCACTTTTTCTGGATTTTTATCCAATACAGCATTTACCTCAAGCACTTTACCGCTAACAGGCATATACAGGTCTGATACCGTTTTCACGGCTTCGACCGTTCCAAAAATCTGGCCATGTTCAACCGTCTGACCAACGGTGTTAATATCAACATACACGATATCGCCAAGTTCGCCTTGAGCAAAATCAGTAATGCCCACGGTGGCCGTATTTCCTTCAATTTTAACCCATTCGTGATCTTTGGTGTACTTTAATCCTGCGGGAATGTTCATAAATAGATGATTTTTAAACGCCCAAAATTAAGGACAATTATTCATTGTTAAGCCCTAAATATAAACTTTTACTGGGCCAGACTGAAACGAACCTGGACCCCGAAACGGGTGGTGGACCTGCGGAAAGCATTGGATACTACCGGGTCATTAATCGTGTGCTCGTAATAGAGCTGAACATTGAGCTTTTGATTTACCGTATAACCGACATTCGGCCGAAGTTGGAAATTTATGTTACCGCTGGTAATCCGGTTAGGTAGTTCGACCGAACGTTGAATTGTTTTTGAATCGGCTACGGTTACGTTTAACCGGAAGGTTACATCATTCTTTAACACGATTGTGCGACCTTTTGTCTTAAACGGAAGACGGAAATTATTTTTTGTGTACCCCACTTCAACGGATACATCTTTACTGTTAAGCTCTGTGATCTGGGCGTTCGATACAAACAACGATAACTCGCGTTTGGTTTTGTAATCAGCCCGAATAGTCAGTCGGTTTTTAGTACGAATGTTGATACCTATCAACGGTGAAAATTGTTCAGAGATCAGCACCTGACTGATAATGTAAATAGGCACATCACCCGTGCCGAACGCTCCGTTATTATAATCTTCAACCGGTACAGTAATACCTACCTTATTTAGATCCTTGTACTCCTGCGAATTGTTATAGTTTAACACCGAGTAAGAGGATGCATATCCATGCGTAATCGTGATAGCTTGAAAGGCTGCTTTAAATGCGGGGATATTAATCAGTCCATTGTAAGTGACTTGCCAGTTGGGTAGCGGTGTCTTCGGAAAGGGGCTAAGGTTAACAATGTTAGCACTCTTGCCTGTGTAAGCTGATATGAAAGAAGCGATCGTCACGTCCTGACTGGTCCTGTCGTAGGTGGTTGTATCCGGGTTTTCGAGGTTGAACCGATCCCGTATGATATCAAGATTTTTTTCGAACTGATGAAATATATCGGATGATTTCTCATCGTTGGTCCGATCAAAGGCTGTAAGAATGCTGATGGTTGAAATTTTGTACGTTCCAATCCGACTTGGACTAAGGGATGAAAAGCCTGATTCATAGTCCGGGCCGTCAGGATCGTCAGGTGTGTACCGGAAAATTTCCTGATAGGTATCGGTTACATCCTTCTTAAGATCAAGCTGAATCTTAAGCTCCTGCGTAGGATCAACCTGCGCACGAAGCGCCAGGGCTCTGGTGCGTGACTGTGTGAAGTAATTGGTGAGTTCCGGAGCGAGTGTTAGCCAATTATTGCTGGCAGCCTTGAAACGAATATCACCGTCTTGATCACCCAGAACAAATTTCCAACCTGGAGCTCCGTATCGATCCAATCCAAATAACCAAGGTGATGGTGCGAAACCAGGTAATATTGTTCCTTCGATAACGGAATATGTTCCGCTGATGGAACGCAACGACATCAGCAGGCGTAACAATCCCTTAGCTGCAGGTGAAGCAGTTCGAACTGTATCGGGTTGTTTTGTTTTAACCGGGTTTATCCGTGGTGGTGTATTGATATTTTTTAAGAACGTTACTTTATTGTAAAGCTTCACCATTTCAATCCGCCCGGTAAACGTTTGGTCACGACTATTCTGGATTATGTTTTTAAAATCATACGAAAGCTTATCCTCAGGATTGTACAGCGGTCCAGCCCGCCAGTTGTAGGTCACCTGGTAACGATACTCAAAACCCAGCCAGTCTGTTAATGGAAATTTATCCAGCGGAGCAACCCAATTTGCAGTAACTGCCTGGTTGAAATTTTTCATCCTTCCGAAATTCTTCAGATTTTTTTTCAGCTCATCCTGAACTTCATCGCCCTCTCCTTCAGGCTCATCAAGAACGGTGTTGGCAGTAGCGGTATACTCCAATGAAAGATTTTCGGTAAGGTCCCACTTAAGTCCATACTTCCGGTCGAAAAGAAAGTATTTTCTATAGTTAGGATCTGAACTGTACTCCGAGTTCCGGTAAACTTTCTTTTCAAAGTAACGGTTTAAGTCACCCCTTACCAGGATGTTATTGGGCAGGAGACCAAATTTAATCTCCTTTAGCCATCGGTAGTACGGTGAGGTAAGGCCGTCAGAATTTTTGAAGGGTTCCAGAACTGATCCTTTTGATGAAAAGTTATACGCGGCTCCTCCCGTGTACTGGCGCTCCACGTATTCATCAATCGTAAAGCTTCTGTTGATTCTATCTCTGTAGGAGTAATTGAACGACAGGTTTTCGATATCATACAAATGATTTTCAGCTTGTGGATTAGTTTTTACCTTTCGTACGTTCGTGAAGTTAATGCTTCGTGATACGGTCCGGTCCTGAATCAAACGTTTGTATTCATCACGCTCTTTTTGAGGTAAGGTGTTCAGGAATCCATCCAGCCGCACATCCGGGTTGGCGGGGTCATACTGCGGATTGATGGTTGTGTTGCCATAGCCGATCATCATCGGTAGTTTGATTCCCGTGTTGCCTAACAGAAACTTATCCAGGTTAAAGCTGGCGGTGAGATCATACGTTGTTGTTTCATCGCGTGAACGTTCACTGATTTTTGAGTTCACGCTTCCAAATCCAAAACCGGTATAACGGAATGACCCGGAGATAACGCCCAGGTCGGCTAACTTGGCATTAAGCACAGTATTAACAGCCCACCCTGCGGTGCGGTCAAAGTCAGTCATGCGAAGCTCATTGGCCCACAAGCATACCGAATGAGTCTTATTGTCGGTTGATTTGGGATTCCGAACACCGATCATAATTACTTTAACTGAAGTCAGATCGGGCCTTCCTAAAATGCGGAATCCGTGTCGCCCCTCAACGCTTGGTCCTTCAAGCGGATAGAGTATGCCAAGGGGTGAGTTATTGTTATCCCGCTCGACCTTAAGCTTATAAAGCTGGCTTAACGCAAAATCGAATTCATTTGCTTCTGGCCAGACTGCGCGTTCGCTTCCATCGTATGTGTTTTTTGATATTTTTAATGGAATTTCTACTTCATAAAAGTTCTGATCAAAGTCTGTACCGAGGCGCATAAACACTACGAGCTCATCATCCTCGGTATCGACACTGTTCGCATGCGTGAACATTTTAATGCGCCCGTAATTAAAAAAATCCATACCAACATTTTTATATATGGCCTCTGCGTCACCATCCTTCAGGTCGTCAATGCACACCTGGATCGATTGTTCGTTAAGCTGTCGTGGAACTGTAGAAGTATTATCACGGTCACGGATAACTCCGGGCGGAACAACGTACGGAGATTTAAGTTCAGTGGGCCTGGAGTTTTCCTCAATGTTTACAACAGAAATGGAAACGTTATCTTCGCCTGGTTCCGGATCGGTACCTATACCAACTTCACGCAGTTTTGGAAGGTATTCTCTCCACTGCGCGCCAACCATTCTGAAGTTAGCCAATCGCAACACCACGGGCTGCTGAAACTCCGTAAGGATCATACGTGCATACCGTATCGAAGTAAAACCACTGATATTTCCGACCTTAGTTCTGCCTTTCTCCTGCTGAATCGGAATCCGGAACAAGTACCATTTTACTTGCTGATCCGGATGGTCCTGTACGGCTGCATTAATTTCATCGACAATGAATTCGCTTCCAACCCTTAAATTTCCAGACTTCAGGTTAATCTCGTACTGGTAATATTCTTCATTGCTAAGGTCGGTTATGGTAGCATCAACATTCAGATCTTCGTTGTCAGGATAAGGACTACCGGAGCGTGCGATTTCATCCTCCCCCGAGATAATCGGAGTGTTGTTTTCCATACCGTTGTAGTTCTTATAACGTTCAAGGATTTGTGCATCGGCATCGTCCAGCTCATCACCCAGGAAATACCGGAAATCATCCGCTGAGGGATCCTGCGAAAAAAGGTCACGAACTTGCGGAGATAACTTTTCCAGATAAATTTTACTAAAATGAGTTTGTTCGTTTATACTGCCGTTACTGTTCGATAGCCCATCAAGGCCAACATCCTGATTTTTGCGGGATGAAGGTGAATTATCAAATGCATTATTCAGGTATGCCTGACGCGTAACATACCCAAATTGAGTTGAGTCTACGAGGGATCTGTCCTGGAGATTGCCATTGTCGGGTAATCCATTTTCAAATGCATGCTTTGTATCGGGCAATACATCTTCTGACAGTGTACCCAGGTGAAAAACCAACTTGCCACCTGTCGTATTGCTTTCAGGGTCAGGGTTTCCATCTACGACTTTTCCGTAGGATGTCTGGATGAAAGGATCCATCATCCAGAACTCGATATACTCAATGTTGGCTTTATTAAAATCGGTTTCCGTGCGAATCGCGGTAGTAATGCCGCCCCAGTTTTCTTTTGCTGCAGTAATGCTGCTGAACTTACCATTTGAATCAAGTCTGGAGGTATCATAATTATAGGGTCCGCGCTCTTCCGGGTAGTACGCTATATCAAATACCTGTTCGAAGAAATTTCCCTGGGTTGGATTTTTGTACGGAAATATTTCCTGCGGACTTACCGAACGCACATAATGGTTGAGTAAATCCTGATCGTTGATATTGTCCGGTTTGAATTGTCCGCCATCGCGGTAAAATTGATTGTCAACCTGGTACCACGCAATTTTTGCCCTCCTTAATCCGGATTCGAAGCCCGAGTTACCATCCCCATATAGACTTTTAGGAGTGGCAGCCAGCTTCCAGGCTGCAGGGTTTAATAGTGAGTATGGAGTTGCTGTGTTTTCAAAATCATCAATGTAGCCCGTACCGTCCTCCTCAACCACGTTTGATGTGCCGGGGAGTAATTGCGCAAACTCTGCATTCCAGCTAAAGCTTGAAGGCTCTTTTGTTTGTATGCCAGGGATTGCATCGATCCATTTAGTGAGCAGACGACTGTCTTTCCGGATGTTTACATCAAATCCATATTGCAAATTCCGGGCAGGCTCGGTTCCAATTGCGTTGCGGGAGATTAGCGGTCGTTCATTATAATATAAAAGTGTTGATCCGAAATTCACGTCATCGCTAAGCTTGTAGTCAAAGCGGGTTCCCAGTAGCGTACGGGTTTGGAATGCAAACGGATCTGATTGCTCGTAGTCAACTGTTATGTTCTTTCCGGAACTAAGAATGGCATCATTTAAAATAGTGACACGCCCAAACGTGTAGTCAACTACGTAATCCGATTGCTCCATAAGAGGTGTACCTCCGGCATACACGCGAACCGAACCGGGCGTTACACCAAAACCAGGGATCATAATTTCTTTAGACGATCCGGAAGAGTTGTACGTTCCGACCAAGTAAAACTTATTCTTGTTCGCCAGGCGACTGGCGTCTGCCTTGGTTATACGATAGAGTGTATCGAATACGTATTTGTTGATCAGGTAAGTTTTTTGGGGCTCATTTTCAAAAGCGGTTCGCAGTGGCGTGTTAAAGGGCTCCAGGTATGGGAAGATGATCAGGCCAGTTTGCGTATTAACAGTAAGACCATCAACAAAATCAAAGTTTCCGTCACCGGGTGGATCTCCAACCGGATTAAGGCGATCCAATCCCATAATTTCAATGAGCTGTTTGTTGCGGGCATAAAGTCCCTCCTGCAGTTGCGGATTGTCAATACCTGTACGGTCATCTCTGTATATAATGCGTAATTGAAATCCATCCTGGGTAAGTTGACTAACATTCAGGTTATAAATGTTCTTCATCATCAAATCCCACATGGGCAACGTTCGGTTCTCTACTTGAGGATAATATTCACGTGAGCGTAGCAGCTTTAAAAATATCACTTCTGACTCAGGTCTTGACGCATAGTCTTCTGAAAGCTCTCCCACTTTCCAGGTACCTTCTGCATTTGTGTATTCGTAGGCTACCGCCAGCGCTTCATCGCTTTGAAGCTTGCGGGAGAGCGTGATGTAGCCCAGTTGTTTATGAACGGTAAATTCAGTTGGTGATAATCTGCGTGCGGAATTTATTTTTTCAAAATCTGTTCCGTTAACCAGGTTCGCTCCATTAAACAAATTACGCGTGGTAAGTGCCTCAATGATCTGATCGTTTGCCCGGTCCTGAGGTGAAAGACTGTTTAATGTTCCATATAAATCATTAGCTCTATTGTCATTGTTCGCTGTGGTACCGGTACGATCTACTGCGGCAGTGTTATAAATAACACGAGACTCAGCAAGGTCAGCAAATCCGACTACCGCTCGAAGTGTTTGGGTATCATTACTACGGTTAATCAGGTAAACCTCAATACGGGTTACATTGATCCCTGAATTTTGCTGCGTGTTTAACGCCCAACGCTGGTAATTGTCCCTGAAGTAATGGCCTAAGAAGAAGTGTCGGCTTTCGTCATACTCCGAAGCAACAAATTCTAATGGACGTCCCTGACCATTGCTGCCGCCCGGAATGTTAATAGATTCTACTTTGCCTCGTTGTGTAGAGGCTATCGAGGTAACAAACAGTTTTCCGAATTGCATCTGGGCTTTTATACCGAATAAGTTTTGAGAGCCCTGAATAAGTGTATTGTTCAACGGAAGGCTGACGTTACCGATCTCCAGCTTTTTTAAGATGTCTTCCTTGAAACCCGTATACTCAACCTTCATATTGTTTTGAAAGTCGAATGAGTTGTTGTTATCAAATGTTGCACTCACAGCAAGCTTTTCACCCACTTTACCCACAACGCTCATGTTAATCTGTTGGTCAAACTCAAAGCCGCCATTCTTTTGCTGACGAATCGGCAACTGCGGATTATAAATCCGTTGAAAAGATCCTCCGAAGTCAAGCTGTACATATCCGCGGGGTATGAGTTCTACGTAACTGCCCCCAAAAATCCGGTCGAGGATCGGGCTAATGAAAATTTTAGGAATAATTCCCCGTCCGGTTACGGTGCTCTCACCATCTATGCCACGGGCCTTATTCTGCCAGTAACCCTTTAACATTCGCCTGTCTTGCAAGGCTTTGAACTCCTCAAACGACATGGTCGTTACAGGGCGAAAGTTTAAATCGCCAACCTTTTCATAAATCGTATAATTAAGATTGGAGTCAAGCTCTACATCCAGGTTAACCTTTGTAGGATCTTTTAAAAAGAGGGGAGATTGCGTGGGGGTATTTGAAAACGGATCGCCATATCGATCTTGCAGCCGGAAGGATGGCTTGCGGCTGGGTCGGTAGTCCTGAGTTTTGATTGTATCCTGCTTGAGGCGCGTACTATCCTGACGCACCTGAAATGCTTCCGCGCGGGTGTGGATCACACCAAACGATGCTGTCAATAGGATAAATACGACAGCACGTGAGAGATTTATTTTCTGCACACAGGTCAAGCGAAGCTTAGGCGTTTTTCAGGGCTTGTTTAACTAAATCTTCTAAAGTAATGGTATTTCCTGTTTTTTTCAGGACCGTATCCACGCTTTTTTCGGCCGCACTCCGGGCTATACCCAAGGTGACCAACGCTGATAACGCTTCATTGCGCAAAGTATTGTTCCGTACTCCCGTACTGGTCGAAAATTCTTCGTATGAGTCCTTTTTAAGCTTGTCCTTTAATTCGATAATTACACGCTGTGCTGTTTTACCGCCTATGCCTTTTATTCGCTGAAGACTAACTGCATCATCGCTGATGATCGCGCTTCTCAGCTCATCGATTGACATGTATGAAAGCATGACAATAGCCGTGCTTGGACCAACGCCATTCACCGAGACGAGTAATTGAAACATTCTTTTTTCTGCTTCTTTGCTGAAGCCGAACAGCACGTGAGCATCTTCACGGATATTCAGGTGGGTATAAAGCAGAATATTTTCCTGATCTTTTATTTCTCCAAACGTTTGAAGCGAGATGTTAACATGATAGCCTACTCCGTTAACGTCAATGACAACGAACGTTGGATCTTTGTGAATAAGTTTTCCTTTCAGAAAAGCAATCATCGGTCTTTGGATTTTAGATTTTAGATTTTAGATCTTTGATTTTAGGGATAAAACTAAAATCGTCAATCTAAAATCTAAAATTATTATAGGTGATCATTCTGGTCATGAAGCTGTGCATCCACAACTGCGATGGCAGCCATATTAACGATCTCGCGGATTGAACTGCCCAGCTGCAATACATGAACTGGTTTTTTCATGCCTAACAGCACCGGACCGATTGCTTCTGCACCGCCAATCTCTGTTAGTAATTTGTACGCTATGTTTCCGGATTCAAGATTTGGGAAGATGAGGGTATTCGCACCTTCTTTTGATAAGGCACTAAACGGAAAGCTTTCTTGTTGAATTTCTGTGTTTAACGCAACGTTTGCCTGAATGTCGCCATCAATCACTAAGTCGGGATATTTTTTCTTCGCCAGCCGAACTGCTTCACGGGTTTTCTCCGGCACTTCACCTTTTGATGAACCAAAGTTTGAATACGAAACTACAGCAACGCGTGGTTCCATATCAAAGAATTTCACGCCACGCGCGGTTAACCCGATAATGTCTACCAGTTGATCTGCGGTAGGGTCAACATTCACGGTTGTATCGGCAAAGAAAAATGTTCCGCGCTTATTGAGCATAATGTACATTCCTGCTACCCGGCTCACCCCTTCTGCGATACCAATTATTTGCAACGCGGGTAAAATTGTTTTGGGATAATCTTTGGTCAGCCCTGACACTAAGGCATCAGCTTCACCAACCTCCACCATCATGGCTCCGTAGTAATTGCGGTCGCGCAACAACTGCTGACAATCACGCAGGGACAATCCTTTGCGCTGACGTTTTTTATACAACACCTCAGCAAACTGTTCAACCTTTTCGTTCTCTCTTCTTGGATAGATGATCGGGCAGTTGAGTTCAAGTCCGTGTTCTTTAATCAGTCTTTCAATCTCATCCTTATCGCCCAATAAGATTGGCTCTGCAATCCCTTCATCCTGTAAGATTTGTGCCGCCTTAAGAATTTTATGGTGATGCGCCTCTGCAAACACAACACGTTTCGGATTTGATTTTGCCCGGTCAATGATGCGCGTCATTAGTTTTTGGTCAATACCGATCCGGTTCAGGAGTTCCTGATGATAAGCGCCCCAATCTGTAATGGGCTTCTTTGCCATGCCTGAGTCCATTGCGGCCTTCGCAACGGCAGGGGAGATGGAAGTAATTAATCGCGGATCGAGTGGCTTAGGAATCAAATACTCGGGGCCGAATGAAAGTTTGGCATCGCCATATGCTTTCACCACCATATCCGGAACGGATTCTTTCGCCAGATTAGCAATAGCGTGAACGGCAGCAAGCTTCATCTCTTCGTTAATCTCTGTAGCACGTACATCAAGCGCTCCACGGAAAATGTATGGGAATCCTAATACATTGTTCACCTGGTTAGGATGATCCGAACGACCTGTTGCGAGAATAATATCCTTACGTACTTTTTTCGCAAGTTCATATCTAATTTCCGGATCAGGATTGGCCAATGCGAACACAATCGGATTTTTCGCCATTGACTTAATGTCGTCTTCTGTCAGTACATCGGCAACGGAAAGACCAATGAAAAAGTCAGCGTCCTTCATCGCTTCACTGAGCGAGGCTAGCTTTCTTTTTGTAATGAATTGCTTTTTGATGTCATCAAGATCAGTCCGGCCATCGTGGATTGGTCCTTTGCTGTCGCACATCACAACGTTCTCAGGCTTAACACCAAGTCGTAAGTATAACTTCGTACAGCTTACCGCGGCAGCACCGGCTCCGTTTACAACAACTTTAATTTTATCAATTTTTTTACCCACAACCTCCAACGCATTCAGCAAGGCGGCTGCAGAGATGATTGCCGTACCATGTTGATCATCGTGCATGATGGGGATGTTCATTTTATCACGAAGCTCTTGCTCAATTTTAAAGCACTCTGGGGCTTTAATATCTTCCAGGTTTATCCCTCCAAACGTGGGCTCCAGGGATTTTACAATTTGAATGAATTTATCGGGATCCATTTCATCGATCTCGATATCGAATACATCAATACCTGCAAATTTTTTGAAGAGAACACCTTTACCCTCCATTACCGGTTTCGATGCCTCTGGTCCGATGTTCCCTAAACCCAACACAGCCGTTCCGTTAGAGATCACTGCAACAAGATTTCCTTTGGCGGTATACTTATAAACGTCCTCTTTATTAGCGGCAATTTCCTTACAGGGTTCGGCTACACCGGGCGAATAGGCAAGTGCCAGGTCAAGCTGCGAACTGAGCATCTTGGTGGGCACTACTTCAATTTTACCGGGTTGACCCTGCGTGTGATAATTGAGGGCATCTTCTCTTCTGATTTTGATAGACATCGTAGTCGATTTTAGAACTGCCAAAGATAGTATTCTGGCTCTAAAATGGGCAATTAGCGGGGTGAAAACCTACCCAAACAGGAACTATAACAAGCCAAATGGACTTTGTTTTACAACTACTGTGCTACGATGAGCTTCTGACCCGGCTGCAGCTTGTTGCTGCTGAGGTTATTGAGTGATTTTAGCTTGTCGATCGTAAGTCCTTCAAACTTACGCGAGATGTCCCACAGGGTATCACCTTCCTGAACCGTATAGGTTTTTGAACCGGGGAGCGGAAGCGGTGCAATTGGTTTTGTTTTGCTTGCCGTTACAGTAGGAATACCCCCCGCTGGCTGCCTCAACCAGATGTTAAGGCGTTGATTAACCCGGATTGTATTTCCACTTAAGTTATTCCACTTACGAATATCGGCAACACGAACGTGGTACCGCATGGCAATAGAACCTAATACATCTCCGCTTTTTACGCGATGGACAATTCTGTCACGACCGTACGTGCTTCCTTCAGAAGTTTTTGCAAGCATCTCCAGCTCTTTCTTGCCAACTTTTGAAGCTGAATCAAGAATCGCAAATCGATTTAACACCAGAACTTCTTTAGCGATTATCGGAACACGAACGATTTGTTTCTTGCCTTTGTATGGAACAGCATTTCGCTGCACGGAAGGATTAAGTAGCTGAAGATCTTCCGTGCAGATTCCGGTAAGGTTGGCGAATGTTTCAAAATTGAAGAAGCGATCTAAGTGGATGGTGTCATATGGCATCATCTGTTCTTCACCTACATCATAGAAGTTATGCTCGTCCATGTAATTCATCGCATAAATGATCGCGACAAATTGAGGAACATACGAACGCGTTTCGCGTGGCATGTACGGATAGGCCAGCCAGAAATTCTTTTTATAACCCGATTTGCGGATTGCTTTTTTTACATTACCAGGGCCTGCATTGTAAGAAGCAAGCGCAAGCTCCCAATCGCCAAACATTCCATACAATTCTTTCAGATACTTGCATGCGGCCTCTGTGGCTTTGTCGGGATCCATGCGGTCATCGATAAACCAATCGCTCT
>Ga0075160_10000894_pt1 | contig 18354 bp, 14 predicted proteins | sample JI91814C2DNA_FD_70969 | JGI IMG/M metagenome (GOLD analysis project Ga0075160, IMG submission 70969) | Wastewater effluent complex algal communities from Wisconsin, to seasonally profile nutrient transformation and Carbon sequestration -... | ecosystem: Engineered > WWTP > Effluent > Algae... | reverse complement strand
GCTCTTTTATCGAAATCAGGTTCCGCCACCACATCACGGAGCATGGATCCCATTTTGGCGACATTTTCCGCTACTTTTTCGAATAATTCATAAAACACTTTGTTCTTCGGCATGAAGATCTTTAGAAAGGATTGCAATGCTGCCATTGGTTTAAGTTTTTTCCGTTTAAAACGGGTTTGTTTGCGAAAATACCAGCTTAACCAGGTGATCCACCCGACAGAAGCAGAGTTAATAATTATTTAATATAGAGATAATAATTCGATAATGTTCAGGTAACAAAGAATTTTTATCGCTACTGCTATCTTGCGCTCCGGTATTAAATAATTATTACCACATTGTTATTAAATGAAAAATTTTAGGTTAACACTTGTTTTCCTTGTTTTTACAGGGATCATTCAGCCCAAAACCTTATTAGCACAGCGGTATCTGGCTGATATTGATTCATCTTTTTTTATCAAGGATACCGTCAGGCCGGTAATCAAGCGATTTGAAAACCTGCGGATTACGGGGTATATCCAGCCACAATTCCAGAAAGCGCAGTCAGATGGTGCTCCCTCATATACCGGCGGTAATTTTTCTCAGTTTTCCAGCAGCCGGTTCATGCTCCGCCGGGCCAGGGTGAAGATTGATTATGTTCTGCCATCCAAAAGCCGTTACCCCAAAGCCCTCTTTTCCTTTCAGATTGACGCCACGGAAAGAGGAGTGATTGTACGGGATATGTTTCTGAAACTGTTTGAAACCAAAAAGAACGTTTTCTCTCTGACGACAGGACTTTTTGCCCGGCCTTTCGGATATGAGGTCAATCTTTCTTCCGCCTTTCGTGAAACCCCTGAAAGAGGTCGTATGTCGCAGATCCTGATGCCTTCCGAGCGGGATATCGGGTTGATGGTGTCTTATGAACCACAGGAAAGAAATCACAAGCTGTCGCATATTAAGTTTGATGTAGGCTTTTTCAACGGTCAGGGTTTGTCAGGAACCACTGATTTTGATGATCACAAAGACCTTATTTCAAGATTATTTATTAAGCCCTATACCCTTGGTAAAGGAGAGTTGTCCGGCGGACTTTCTTATTTACGTGGTGGCTGGAAGAATGGAACCAAATATGTTTACAGAAGTGGAATATCAAACAGTGGTGATCAGGTTTTTGTAGTTGACTCTGCTGAAAAGAATCTGGGTACTTCATCTCCCCGTCATTATTATGGAGCCGATATACAGTTTAAACTGCATCATGGATGGGGTGAAACGGAATGGCGTGCGGAATACTGGTTTGGTACTCAGCCCGGAACGGCGGCATCTACCACCAATCCAGGCACTTTACCCAATTCTAACGGGCAACCTGTACCAACATATGTGAGGCATTTCGATGGGGTATTCCTGCTATTTCTTCAAAATATTATTAATAACAGGCACCAGCTGATGGTCAAGTATGACTGGTACGACCCTAATATCAGGGTGCATGATCTGGCCATTGGTAAACCAGGATCCAATCTGACGGCTGCGGATGTAAAATTTCACACCCTTGGCATTGGATACCTGCATCACCTGAACCCACAGACCAAACTCATTTTTTACTACGATTTTGTAACGAATGAAAAAACAACCCTGTCTGGTTTTCAGTCAGATCTCAAGGACAATATTTTCACCTGCAGGATTCAGTTTCGTTTTTAGCCGGCTTAACATTCCGGTAATATTAGCATCATGATTGCTTAACATGGCGGTAACATGCGGGTAACCCGGGAGATACACCTTTGCGGCAAATAAACCGACTATGTATCCGAGGGCGAGATTGCTGTTTTTGATAAGCTTTTTTTCACTGGTTTCAGTTATTACTGCTGCACAGGGCATCCGCCTTACCGGTAAGGTAACGAACACCAAAAATGAACCACTTCCGGGTGCGACCGTGCTCATAGAGGGCACCAGCCGGCAGGTGGTAGCAGATGTGGAGGGGAAATTTTATATCAGCCTGGATGCCGGGAAAAAATATACCCTGCGTGTTTCCAATGCAGGTTATGAATCCAAGCTGGTGGCTGAAGTAGATGTTACATTGAACCAGGACAATTATATCGAGATCGTTCTATCAGAGAACGCAAAATCAAATCTTGAAGGCGTCGTGCTGAAGACGACCACAAGACGCCAGGAAAATACCGCAGCCCTTCTTAGTTTTCAACGCAGCAACACCGCATTATCCAGCGGGTTGGCTGCCGATTTTATCCGCCGCACTCCAGATCGTAATACCGGTGAAGTATTGAAAAGGGTTAGTGGTGCCTCTATCCAGGATAATAAGTTTGTAGTAGTACGCGGGCTGAGTGACCGTTATAATGCTGCTGTGATCAACAATGCCCAGCTCCCCAGTACCGAGCCTGATAAAAAAGCATTTTCCTTTGATGTGATCCCTTCTTCACTGATTGATAACATCATCATCAATAAAACAGCCACCCCTGAACTGCCTGGCGAATTCGCAGGCGGATTGGTGCAAATCAATACCAAGGATGTTCCCACCCGTGATATGCTCAGCGTTGGTATTAGTCTGGGGTTTAATACACAGTCTGTTTTTAATGATTTTACCAGCAATAAAAGAAATGGCACCGATTTTCTGGGATTTGATGATGGCAATCGCGGACTGCCTGCCGCCTTTCCGGATAAAGCACAAAACTTCCGCAAGGGAAGTCTGGCACAAAGACTTGAATGGAGCCGGCTTCTGAACAGTGATAATTATGCGGAACAAAATAATACGGCCCTTCCTACCCAGACCTATAATATCACCTGGGGCAAAAGCACCCGGTTTAAAAACGGGGCCACTCTTGGAACCATCTTCTCCATACAATACCGCAACAGTATGCTGCAGTACAATGTACAAAGGAGATTACACGAGCAGGATGGCAATACCCTGGTGGAACTGGAAGATCGCCAGAACAAATACAGCGTAAATGCCGGCGCTATTGCCAATATCACTTATGTGAAAGGGGCTCATAAGATTTCATTCAAGAATCTCTTCAATCAACTCTTTGAAGATAATTACTATGTCCGCAGTGGTATCAACCGGGATCGTATCCAGGATATCAGCTTCCGTTCTTCGGTGCTGAACCAACGCTCGTTGTATAGCGGACAACTGGAAGGCGATCACCAGATCACGAAGAGTGGTATCAAACTCCGGTGGAATGGCAATTTTGCCTACAACTGGAAATCACAACCCGATCTCCGGACGATTTCCTATAACCGGGAAACAGGTACCAATAATCCTTTTGAATACAACGATGATGATACCCGGCGCTTTTTCAGTGACCTGAAGGATTATAGTTATGGAGCCAATGGCGCCATTACCATTCCTTTTACACTGGGCAAGAATAAACAGACTTTTAAAGCCGGAGGGTCCACCCTGATCCGTATCCGTGATTTCAAAAGCCGGATTTTCCAGTATGTTCCTGCTTCTGCTACTTCATTCAACAACGCAAAAGAGCTCCTGCCTTTTGATCAGATTTTTACGGAGTCCAATATTGGCAACGACGGATTTGTATTGAATGAATTCACCAATAACCAGGATAAATATTTTGGAGTATCTGTGCTGAATGGCATGTTTGGCATGTTTGATAATAAATTCGGAACGAATATCAGACTGGTATGGGGCCTCCGGGTGGAGAATTTCCAACAGTTCCTCACCACAAGAGATGTTACAGCCAAAAGGGTAGTGGTGGATACGGATAAATGGGACCTGCTTCCCTCCTTTAACTTTACCTATTCTCCTGGGGCGAAGCATAGTATCCGGGTGTCCGGCAGTCGCACCGTGGCCCGTCCCGAGTTCAGGGAAATTGCCCCTTTCTCCTTTTATGATTATGAAGCCAATTTCGGCGTCAATGGTAATACCGGTTTGAAAAGAAGTTCTATTCTCAATGGTGATATCCGTTATGAATTTTATCCCAAGGGTGGGGAAGCCATCACGGCCGGTGTGTTTTATAAATCCTTTGATGATCCCATTGAGTTACGCCTCGATCCTTCCAGTGTGCTGGATCGCAGAAACTATAGCTATACCAATGCTGATAAAGCCTATACGTTGGGCGCGGAACTTGAAGTGAGGAAGAACCTCGACTTTATTCACAGCAGTTTCACCAATTTCAGCATGTTTGCCAATTTGACTTATATCTATTCCAAAGTATCCTTACAGGGCTCCGCTCCCACTTCAAGGCCTTTACAGGGGCAATCGCCTTATCTGCTCAACATTGGCTTGCAGTACAACAGCAAGAAAGGCGGTTGGGCCGGATCCTTATTGTACAACAGGATCGGACAGCGTCTGGCCCTCGTTGGCATTACTGATCTCGGTTTTGCAGATGTGTATGAGCGTCCGAGGGATCAGGCAGACTTCCAACTGAGCAAAAAAATCATGAAGGAAAAAGGGGAGCTCAAACTGACATGGGCTGATATCCTGAACCCTGCTTATTATTTCTATGAGAATATAGATACGAAAAAAGCTTACAGTGGAAGTAATGACCGGTTGTTTAACAGTTATCGTCCGGGCTCCACGATCACGATTGGATTCACCTATGATTTCTCTCTCGGTAAGAAATAAGACATTAAAAATTTTAAAATAAAAAACGTAAGTATGAAAAAGTTGCTTCTCGCAGTGTCTCTGGTATGGGTTATTGCTGCGGTTTCCTGTGTTAAAGTGAATTTTGATGATGGTGATGATACCGGAGGGGGTGGAACCATTGATCCCAACAGCAATGTGATCACTGGTGTGATTTCTTCCAGTAAGTTTTATGCAAAGGGAAAATGGATACTGAAAGGGTATGTGTATGTAACCAATGGCGCCACTGTTACATTCGAGGCAGGTTGTATCATCCAGAGTGATGTAACCGAGAAAGGAGCCCTGATTATAGAAAGAGGAGCTAAACTTATCGCACAGGGTACTGCGGGTAACCCGATTGTATTTACCAGCGGCAAACCAGTTGGTTCAAGGGCTCCCGGCGACTGGGGTGGTATCATTCTGCTCGGTAAAGCACCTACTAACAGACCCCTGGATCCGGCACCAACAATTGAAGGTGGTGTAGGTCGTCAGTATGGTGGTACAGATCCGCTGGATGAAAGTGGAATCCTTCGGTATGTACGGATTGAGTTTGCTGGTATCGCAGCCGAGCCAGGTTCAGAAATCAATGGATTAACCCTGGGTGGTGTAGGTTCCGGAACAATCATTGAAAACGTACAGGTTTCTTACGGAAATGATGATGCTTACGAATTCTTTGGTGGTACCGTGAATGCCAAAAACCTGGTGGCATTTGCCACAGCAGATGATGATTTTGATTTTGACTTTGGTTATACCGGTAAAATCCAGTTTGCTGTTTCCTGCCGTAAGCCTGATTTTGTGGATGCGGGCGATGCCGGAAACGGGGTTGAGTGCGATAATGATGCAACAGGTACATTGGCTACTCCAAGAACCAGACCACAGTTAAGCAATTTCACCATCGTGGGACCCAATGATGCAGTGGGTACTGCGGCTAACCATAATTACTCGCTTCGCTGGAGAAGAGCTACCCAGTTTGTAATGCGCAATTCAGTGATTATCGGCCATCCGGATGCAGGCTTTTCGATGGAATCAGATGCTACATTGAATGACTACTATGTCAACAATATATCAGAGTTTAAGAACAACCTGATTTTTGCAACAGCTAATACCTATCGCTCAGGTAATGCTGCTATTGCAACAGCTACACAGGTTCAGACAAAGGCGGAAGCAGATGGTTGTGTGACGCTCGCCAATACTGCAGCGGCTCAATTGACAAGTCCTTTCTTTTCAATTACCCCTAACTTCCTGCCGGCTACGGGATCGCCTGCACTTGCAGGGGCAAGCTTTACAGGTATGAATGCCTTCTTCACCACAACCGCCTACCGTGGTGCATTTGGTACCACTAACTGGACCAGCGGCTGGTGTAACTGGGATCCGCAGAATACAGTGTATTAATAAAGTAAATAATTTTAATCTCAACGTTCCGGCCAACACCGGAACGTTTTTTTTTGTAGCCTATAGATATGATGATACTGTCAACAGTATTTGTTTTAAAGCTGTATAAGTTATTTAAATCTGAAGCGGAAAATTACCGGGATGGCTGATAGGCATATACTACTTCGAAACCGGTTTTGGCCAGGGAGGGGAGGAGCTGGCCCAGGGCAAGGTCTTCCTGCTGCGGAGTGGGATCGCATACAGAATATTTTTCACCATTGTAAAGAATGGATTTGCCAATAGGTTTATCAAACTTGATGGCAATGGTTACATGCTGCGGATATGCCAGTACGATCATGGGCAGATTGTAAATCTCCCTGACCAGGAAAAAAAATAAAGCAGCCCTGTCCTCACAATCACTTTCTCCATATAACAATGTTTGTTCCGGGCTAAAGCGCTTTTCGGCACCAAAATGTTCTGCATCGGGTTTAAACAGAAAAGCATAACGGGTAAAGCGCATGAGATAGTCCACGCCGTTCTTCACCGACATGCCGCTGGTGTTTTTTTTGAGCAGGGGTATCAGTGAACGATAGGTTTCCTGGCTGAGTGGGATATTGAAATAGGAAGCATAATCGAGTACCGGGTAATTGGCAAAGATGGTTTTAACAGCCGGATTCAGTTTGATGGTAAAATGATAATCGTTCTGGTAATAATTGAAACGGATATCCTTTTCCTCATACACGGCCGTTTTAAACTCAGGCAACTTGGTTACTTTATAGGAAAAGGGCTGTCCGGTTTCAGGAGCCGTCAGATTCAGTTCCCGAAAAGACTCGGCATTGAAATCAATATGATTGCCATAGTCATGATAATTCAGGCAAACATATTGCCGGCCATCTTTATAATAGGCCGGAATATTGTACACCTGATCATCAGTCCTTACATAAAACAGAATCTTTTCATCAGATATTTTGATCGTGGCATCAAAGCCTGACCGGGTCAGTAAAAACCATTTATAAAGGGTATAGCGGGGGTAATTGTCCAGTTTGGGACTGATGGTACCGGCGGTTTTACGGATCAGCTGGTAATAAAGCCAGTTGTCCAGCTGGTACTTGTCCTTCAGTTCCAGCAGGCTGTTAATCAGGGCACTGTAGTCCTGGTTATTGAGATGGTTGACAAATTCAGTGATCGCCCCGGGTGAAATCAGGCTGTTTTCCGCAGTACTAACTAAAGGCAGTGCTGGTAGCTGGATTTTTTCTCCAAAAAAATCAATATCCAATTTTGCCTGCTGAGCACGGGGAGCCTGTAAACACAAGAAAGCAAGCAGGGGTAATATGAAGTACCTGGTTTTCAAAGGCCGATCCTTAACATGAAAGTTACAAAATGGTAACAATAAAGTAATATTAAGTTTTTGGCGGGTTGAGAAATGCCACTTAAAAACTTGGCCGGCAGATTGTATATCTTAGGGGCTAAAATTTCACCCTTGCGAACAACTCTTCTGCTTCTGTTAGTTTTTCTTGTTTCCTGCAGCCGTTCCGGCCTTAGTAAAAAACTGGCGGGATGCGACAGTCTGGTCATCACATTCAATGCGCCGAATAAGGATTCGGTTATTCAGCAAATCAGCACCACGGAGACAAAGGCCATACAAAAGCTGGCGGGTTTTCTGAAAGGAAAAGAAACCGAATTATATAAATGCGGGTATGATGGGAATATGCTCTTTTTTAAGGGCGGCAGACAAATCATGCCCCTAGTGTTCAAGTTCCGGGAGGAAGGCTGTCAGGCATTTATCTATGAGCTGGATAATAAAACAGTCAGCACAGCTATGGGGAATGAAGCCGTTAGTTTTCTGAAAAGCCTGCTGGAAGGGAAGAATTGGTACTAATTCAGGTTATACATCCTGCTCATTAAAGGATAATTCAATCCTGCTGATGCCGGACTGTACTTTCCGGCAGTGAACGCCTGCTTTATCGAGCATATTTCTGGAGGCAATAAATACTTCATTGCCGGCATATTTATCTGACAAATAAATAACTTCTGATATCCCGGCCTGTATAATCGCCTTGGCGCATTCGTTACAGGGGAAGAGGGCCGTATAAATCCGGCAACCATGAAGGTCCATGCCGATATTATTTAAAATGGCATTGAGTTCGGCATGACAAACATAAGGGTACTTGGTTTCAAGGAAAGCACCCTGTTTATCCCATGGGAATTCATCATCATTACATCCTGCCGGGAGTCCGTTATAACCCGCTCCCACGATTTTGTTTCTTGGATTCACGATACAGGCACCCACTTGTGTGCCGGGGTCCTTGCTGCGACGCGCAGATAAAAGAGCAACTCCCATGAAATATTCGTCCCAGGAAATATAATCCGTTCTTTTAGTCATGGGGGGAAGTTAAAAATAAAATCAATCTCTTCGGGTGTCAAGGGTAAATCCCACAGTAGTGCCCAGTCCGGCCGTACTCCGCACATGAATCGTTTGTCCATGCGCTTCAATGATGTGTTTACAGATGGCCAGGCCCAGACCACTGCCACTTACATCAATACTCCGCCCTTCTTCGGTGCGATAAAATCGTTCAAACAAACGTGGCAGGTGTTTCTCGCCAATACCTATGCCATCATCAGTTATTTCAATGAGGATATGCCTTCCATCTGTATTATACATACTGGAAGTAATCACGCCGTTGATCTTGCCATATTTGATAGAGTTGCCAACCAGGTTATTCAGGACCTGCCTGATTTTTTCCTTGTCGGCATAAACACTCAGCGGAGCCTCACAACCTTTCTTGATCAGGCATTGAATGCCCATTACATCCGCTTTCACGGCAAAGCTTTCAAAAACATCCCTGACCAGGTCCTGGATAATAAAGTTTTCGCGGTTCAGCACCAGTTCCCCTCTTTCTAGCCGGGATATTTCATCGAGGTCATTTAGTAAATGGGTGAGCCGGTCTACATTTTTCGCCGTTTTTTCAAGAAATTTCCGGTTGACCTCCGGGTTGCCCAGTGCACCACCTAGTAAAGTATCTACATAGCCCTGGATGGCAAATACCGGGGTTTTGAATTCATGGGAGAGGTTCTGAAGAAATTCTTTTCGGAACTGTTCATTCTTCCGAAGCAATTCAAGTTCCTGCTCATTCGCTTCTGCCCAGGCTTCCACATCTTCCCTCACTTCATCGATCCCCTTCTGCGGTAAAACGTATTTATAAAATGTTTCTTCCCGCCTCGTGGCCTTGGTTTTATTGATGAATTTATAAATGAGTTTGATCTTCCGGTAGATAAACCGTTCGAGCATAAAAAAAATCAGGAAATAACTGCCGGTAAAAATGATCAGGAAGGATCCGACAGCCCAGACCCAGCTTTTTTCGGCAATATAAACGAGGATACTTTCCGGGATGGCCAGTACCAATGCCGTAAAAAAGGCAATTTGTTTGGGGGAAAGATTTTTTACCGAAAACATACTGCGAAGGTAATGGGAGTAAGGAGAAGTGAGACGTCAACAGTGAGACCTCAGAGTTCAAATTTGTAGCCAACACCTTTTACGGTGGTGATACAATCAATCCCCAGTTTTTGCCTGATCTTCCGGATATGTACATCAATGGTACGGTCACCCACGATTACATCATTACCCCAGACCTGGTTCAGGATCTCATTCCGCAGAAAAACTCGTCCGGGTTTCAAAGCGAGCAGGTAAAGCAATTCAAATTCTTTCTTTGCCAGAATGATTTCGGTATCCCCGACTTTTACTATAAAACGCTCGGGATCTATCGTCATGTTCTCGATGGTCAATACCCTTACTTCCGTTTTGTTGAGGCGGCGGAAAAGCGCATTCACCCGGCTCAGGAATACCTTCGGACTGATGGGCTTACTGATATAATCGTCTGCACCCGTTTCCAGTCCTTTGATTTGTGTGCCTTCATCATTCACAGCCGTCAGAAAAATGATCAGGGTATCTTTAAATGCGGCTTGTGCCCGCAGGAGCTGACATACTTCCACGCCTGTTTTTTTAGGCATCATTACATCCAGAACAATCAGATCGGGCTGGTTGCGCCTTGCTTTTTCTAATGCTTCATCCCCGTCCTTGGCTGTAAAAACCTCATAGCCTTCGTTAGACAGGTTATATTTCAGGATCTCGAGGATATCCGGCTCATCATCCGCAATTAAAACTTTCCGTACCCTTGTTTCCATGTATTCAAATGTTTGCGCAAACCTAAAGGGAAAATATTGGGGTGTAAAATGAGGCACTGCTCTTTACACAGACTTAATAAAAAGTTAATAAACCATTATTCCGTCATAAAGTGCTTTTTCGATTTAATTCCCTGAAGATACAGCTATTGGCAGCGTAACAGCGTCTGGATCAATATGGATTCAACCGGGCCATTTAACCCGGGCTTCCTAACTTTGACCTTTCTATCCTTATGCAAAGCAGCGTCAAAAACCTTATTATTTGTGTTTTCCTCAGCCTGGCCGGTAAAACAGGAGCACAGGGCGTCAGTTTAGCCGATACACTGACGATCCCCGGCACTTATAAACCTGCCCAGAACCGTCAGTTATGGCACGACCGTATTGATCAGGAGCAAAAAAGCATTCTTGCCGGGGATGGTATCGCTGATAACAGCTTCACCCCATCCAAAGATGATGATGTGAACTACCTGCTCACCCGCTCACTGGTGAAAAAAACCGATGCCCTGCAGTTTCTTTATGAAACCGATAAAGTACTCGAGCACCGTTTAAAGGTGAATTATCTCTCCGGATTGGAAAACCTGCTGAAATACTTCAGACAGAACTGGAAAAATAAAACAGATCAGGGAACGAATCCCGTTAACCTCCCCGCCATCATCAATACTTATGAAACCTGTGTGCTGCTGGATCGCGATAACCAGTCTGTCAGGGCCGCCATCGGTAAATTGCCCTATGATGCCGGCATGGTTCTGATTAATGCGGGTATTTTTAGCAAGAACCCTGGATTTCAGGAGGCTAAAAATGACCTGGTACTCAAATACTGTATCCTCCATCCTGAAAAAACATTCAGTACGCTTACCCAAAGCCCGGATGTGCCCTTTGCCGACAGTCTGATCCGGATAGTGTCCAGACAATACCCCAAACAACTCTATGATTATTCCCAGGCCGGCAATAAACTGGGTGCCCTCATCAGGGGAATCAGCGATGATATTTTTATCAAGAATGTAGTACGGATGTCCAGAAGCCGTGACGGACAACAGTATTTCTGTTTCCTGGATAATATCATGAAAGGCAGATTGAGTTTCGAGGAGATTGATGCAGCAAAAGGTGACTCAGTTCTCTATTACAAACTATTGGTCAAAACCCGGATGGATTATGCCCAAAGGCTGCTGGATAAGGATACAGCCTATGAATATGAAACGCTCACCCAACGACTGGAAAGAAAGGCCCGGGAAAATTTTGTCAATATCATCAATGGATTACATGATGAACGTAACCATGATATCCGTTTCAGGAATATCCAGTCTTTAACCGCAGAGGAACTTTATTATCTCGCTGTAACCACTGATGGTTCTATTTATACTTCAAGTTTTGTGAAAGGCGTCTATCCCCTGATGATGAAAAAGATCAATAACAAGGGAGATTCATTGCTGCTGTCTTTGCATTTCGACCGTTACCGGAAGTTTATCAAAATGTGCGCAGGTTTTAATACCCTCGATGATTTTTTGTCCAGTTTCCCGGCCCGTAAAAACCCGGATGATGAAAGCGATGCAGAAAAACTGATGAAGGCCTTTGTGGGCAGATTGGAAGCTGGTACCGGTACAGAAGACGGAGTGGATGTGGCCGATTCCTATGCCAGTGTTGCGGAATCCATGAAACCACTGGCCACAGAAATGCTCAAAAATATTCAGCGGAATTACCAGCGAAATGAAAATGCAGGTAATAAACGGGGAATGGCGATCTATAATATTTTGAATAAACTTTTCCTTTCTGCAGATACCACCCAGCATATTGATCTTACTAAAGAACTCGGTATACCGCCGGTGTATGAAGTTCCTTTTCAGGCGCTGGCCAATGACAGCGGAAGGGTGATTGTTCAATTGTTTATATATGGAGATCGCGATGGAATGGGCGTTTTCCCCGGACTGGTCAATATGTTCAACAATGCCAACTGGAAGATTGATGGCAGCAACAAACAATGGGTGGCCATTAACTCTGCCAAGGGAAAACCAGTAACACTTTATATGAACCGTCCGCTCCCGGAGGAAACAAATGAAGATGCCGAAGCACAGAAAGCACTCTGTACTTTTTTGGATAAAAATAATATAGTGCCTACTGTCACCATCAACCGGGGGCATAGTTATAATGCGCCTTATACCATTGAGCAAATGTCAATGGCCTCCAAAATTGTTTTCATGGGTTCCTGTGGCGGTTACCGTATGATCCATGATATCCTGGAAAAAGCCCCCGATGCACATATCATCGGTACCAAGCAGATTGCTGATGCACCGGTGAATAATCCCTTTCTCCGGTTGATTATGGAAAAACTGAGGTTGGGCAGCAATATCGACTGGATTCCATTCTGGGCAGAACTGAGCAAAATGGCCACCGATCCGATTTTTGCCGACTATGTTCCTCCACACAAAAACCTGGGAGCGCTGTTTATTAAGGCGTATAAGAAAGCAATGGAGAATTGAAAATTCGAAGTGGAGTGACGATCTGATTTGATAGCGATGGAAAGCTTAGTTTTGTGCCTTTTCTAAATCATTATTTTGTCGGCACCCAAAAAAGCATTTTTTGATTTTGCACTTCTGCGGAGGGTGTTTCGCTATGCATCGCCCTATAAAAAGAAATTTTATCTCTCCGTAACCCTGGCAATCCTGCTGGCTATTATTACACCGGTCAGACCCTTTCTGATTCAGCTGACCGTGAACAAGTATATCGCCAATGAAGCCGTGGCGATGCTGATCAATATCACTTTGTTTCAGGTGGGATTGATACTGGTGGAAACGGCCATGCGTTTTCTTTTCTCCTTTACTACTGCCACACTGGGGCAATCTGTGGTAAAAGATTTACGGGTAGAAACCTACCGCAAGATCATGGGTTTGAACCTGAGCCAGTTTGACCGGACCCCGATCGGGACACTGACCACGCGGACGATCAATGATATTGAATCCATCAATGATATTTTTTCTGATGGGTTGGTGCCCATTATTGCGGACCTTCTATCTATTGTTTGTGTGCTGGGCTATATGTTCTGGGCCGATTGGGAACTGACCCTGATCGCACTGATTCCCTTTCCCATTATCATCATTGCGACATATTACTTCAAAGAGAGTATCAATAAATCTTTTTACAAAGTCCGGAATGCCGTTGCCTCACTGAATGCATTTGTACAGGAACACCTGACCGGTATGGCCATTGTACAGGCATTTGCGGCAGAGGACCGGGAGTACGAAAAATTTAAAAAGATCAACCGGGAACACCGGAATGCCAATGTCAAAGCCATTTTTGCTTATTCGGTTTTCTTTCCGGTAGTGGAGATTGTACTGGCTTTGGCGATCGGCCTCATTGTGTGGTGGTCATCCAAAGAAGCATTGCAATTACAGGAAAGTCAGCAGGGAACCGTGATCGCTTTTATACTTTGTTTGAACCTCTTGTTTCGTCCGCTCCGGGTGATTGCCGATAAATTCAATGTGCTGCAAATGGGCATTATTGCCAGTGAAAGGGTGTTTAAAGTACTGGACAATCCGGATGTGGCAGATGATAAGGGGACCCATGCTCCGGCCTTTGTAAAGGGGAGTATTTCATTGGAAAATGTCTGGTTTTCTTACGAAGAGGGCCGTCCCGTACTGAAGGATATTTCATTCAAAGCTGCACCCGGTGAAACCATTGCCATCGTGGGGCATACCGGCAGTGGCAAAACAACCATCATCAGTCTGCTGAACAGGTTGTATCATATCCAAAAGGGGGTGATCAAAATTGATGACAGAAATATTGATGAGTACCGGTTGGATAGTTTACGCAGGAATATCGGTGTGGTTTTGCAGGATGTCTTTCTTTTCTCCGGTTCGGTGATCGATAATATTACCTTGCGCAATCCCGAAATCAGCAGGGAACAGGTAATTGAGGCTGCTAAACTGATTGACATGCATGAATTCATCATGCGGCTCCCCGGAGGGTATGATTACAATGTAATGGAAAGAGGGGCGACGCTTTCGCTGGGGCAAAGGCAATTACTCTCTTTTATCAGGGCCATTCTATATAATCCATCAATTCTGATCCTGGATGAAGCCACTTCATCGGTTGATACGGAGAGTGAAATCATGATCCAGCATGCGATTGACACCCTGATCAGTGGCAGGACTTCCATCGTGATTGCTCATCGGTTGTCGACGATCCGCAAAGCGAGCCGGATCATTGTGCTGGATAAAGGTGAAATCAGGGAAATGGGCACCCATGATGAGTTACTGCAAAAAGGGGGCTATTACAGTCAGCTCCATGCCATGCAGTTTGAAAAAAAGACGGGAGCTGCGGATAACTAGTATGCTTGTATTACACTGACTTTCAGTGATTTTTACAGATATACCCTTACCCGTTTCAAATAATAAGCCAGCGCTCTGAAAAATTGACAAATTCCTTTGATCACCGGCCCATATTCAGGGGTACACCCTTATCTTTGCGGCAAATTTCAGGGCAGGTATGAGATCAAGGCTTATCAAATCCTTTACTGTAGCGGTTTTCAGCGTTTTTTCACTGATTTTTTCTATGCCGGCGCAAGCCCAGCATGGAGAGGGTGAGCAAGCGCAGCAACAAGCCGGTCACCAGGAAGAAGGTCATGGAGATGCGAAGAAGAAAGAATTGAATATCGGGGAAGTGATTTTTGAGCACGTACTGGATGGACATGAGTTCCATTTTTTCGGCAAATCCCTCCCCCTGCCTGTTATTTTATACTCCCCCCAGAAAGGATTTACCAGTTTTATGTCTTCTGCCTTCCACCATGGTGAGCATGAGCATGAAGGGTACATGATCCTGACCAACCATAATATTGAAAAAATGGGGCTGGATCCTAAAAAATTCAAACCTGAAACCATTGTAGCGGTAAAGGACGGGGTGATTGATCCTTCAGTTACGGTCTATGACCTGTCTCTCACCAGAAATGTGATCCAGATGATCCTGGCCCTGACCCTTTTTGTAGTGATCATGCTCCGGATTGCCAAAAGATACAAGCAGGGTACTGGTGTTACTTCGGCTCCCAAAGGTTCTCAAAGCCTGCTGGAACCAGTGATTACTTTTGTAAGGGATGAAGTGGCCAAACCCAACCTGGGTCATAAGCAGGAGAAATACCTGCCTTATCTGCTGACTGTTTTCTTTTTTATCCTGATCAATAACCTGTTTGGACTGATCCCCGGATCGGCCAACGTAACCGGTAATATTGCGTTTACGGTTGTGCTTGGTGTGATTTCTTTTATTGTGATCATGTTCAGTTCCAACGGGCATTACTGGGGTCATATTTTCAACCCGCCGGGTGTACCGCTGGGCGTGAAGTTCATCCTGGTGCCAGTGGAGTTCCTGAGTGTGTTCATTAAGCCCTTCGCCCTGATCATTCGTCTTTTTGCCAACATGGTGGCGGGTCACATTATCATTATTTGTCTGGTATCCCTGATATTTATTGCCGGTCAGCTGAACACAACAGCTGGTTGGGCCGCTTCACCTTTTTCAATCGGCTTTACCGTGTTTATTTACATGATTGAAGTACTGGTGGCCTTTTTGCAGGCTTTCATTTTCACGATGTTAACAGCGGTATTTATCGGGCAGGCTTTTGAAGGGGAGCATCATCATGATGAGGCGCATGCGGCTCATCACTAAAGAAGTATTTTTTAACTATCAATAATTGTAACATGGATTTATTTCTCTTAGCAGAAACAGCTAATGCAGGTGGTGCAATCGGTGCAGGTCTTGCTGCGATTGGTGCCGGTATCGGTATCGGTCAGATTGGTAAAGGCGCTGTAGAAGCGATTGCCCGTCAGCCGGAAGCGTCTAATGACATTCGCGGTAACATGATCCTGACTGCGGCCCTGGTTGAAGGTGCTGCTCTGTTTGCGATCATCGTTGGCTTCCTCGCCATGGTAATGTAATACCGGCGGGAAAAAAATTACTGCATCCAATGCACAGGGCGGAGGATGCAGTTCTTTCAACCCAAATCCCTGAAGAGGTTTTTGGGCTGATTTGTAAGAACTTAAAGCGATCTTGAACATACAGATGGTTTATCCCCTGAAACCATTTATGCGATCAAAAGCTATTAACCCCCCTATAGGGGATGGGGGTAAATGAACTACCATGGAATTATTGCTTCCTAAAATTGGATTACTGGCCTGGACCCTGCTGGCATTCCTGATTGTATTCTTTATTCTCCGTAAACTGGCCTGGCCTGCGATTATCAAAGGACTTCGGGAAAGGGAGAATACTATTTCCGAAGCACTGGCAACTGCCCAGAAAGTGAAAGAGGAAATGGCACTGATGAAGAGTGAAAATGAAACCCTGCTGGCCAAGGCCCGTGAGGAAAGAGCTGCCATGCTGAAGGAAGCCAGGGAAACCAAGGATCGCATCATCAATGAAGCCAAAGAGCAGGCTAAGACTGAGGCGAATAAAATCATTACCGAAGCCCAGGCTGCTATTAATACCCAGAAGATGGCTGCCCTGACTGAAGTGAAAAACCAGGTTGGTAAACTGGTGATTGAAGTGAGTGAAAAAGTATTGAGAAGAGAACTGGCCAATAAAGAGGCGCAGGAAGCCCACATCAAAGGAATGGTGGACTCCGTAAAACTGAATTAATAAAAATGTGTAAATGTGTAAATGTGAGAATAAGATACTGCATTCCATCTTCACATTCCCGCATCCTCACATTTTCAAATTAAATTACTTATGCCAAACCCGCGTTTAGCTGCCCGTTACGCCAAATCACTGCTGGATCTTTCCCTGGAACAGGGCCAGCTGGAGCAGGTGTATGCTGATATGCAATGGCTGAATGCCGTTTGCAAGGCCAGCAGGGATTTTGTGAATATGCTCCGGAGTCCGGTGATCAGCAGCGACAAGAAAATCAAGATTGCTGAAGCAGTTACTAACGGTAAAATCAGTGTGCTGACAACTTCCTTTAATAAGTTGCTCATGAATAAGCACAGGGAAAGTAACCTTCCGGAAATCGCCACTGCTTTTATTGCACAGTATAAAGCGTATAAAAAAATATTTACACTTAAACTGACTACCGCCACGCCGGTAAGTGATGCCATTCAGCAGGAGATCATCAGCCAGGTAAAAAAGACCAGCGTGATGCAGCAGATTGAACTGGAGACAACGGTGGATGAAAAACTGATTGGTGGATTTGTATTACAGGCCGGTGATCAGCTGATTGATGCCAGTATAGCTTATGACCTTCGCCAGATTGCCAGACAGTTTGATAACAATGATTTTATTTACAAAGTGAGATAAGTATTCATAAACGATAAATTGGATAATATGCCAGAAATTAAACCAGATGAAATATCAGCGATACTGCGCCAGCAGTTGAGCAATTTTAATGCAACAGCCGACCTGGAAGAAGTGGGAACCGTGCTGCAGGTGGGTGATGGTATTGCCCGGGTATATGGTTTGGGAAATGTGCGTTATGGTGAGCTGGTCGAGTTTGAAAGCGGAGTAAGAGCAATTGCCCTGAACCTGGAAGAAGATAATGTAGGTGTGGTACTGATGGGGGAGACCGGTGGAATTCAGGAAGGTTCTAAAGTGCGCCGGACCGGCCAGATCGCTTCTATCAAAGTTGGAGAAGGAATGGTAGGCCGTGTGGTGAATACCCTCGGTGAACCAATAGATGGCCGTGGCCCTATCACCGGAGAGCGTTATGAAATGCCCCTGGAGCGTAAAGCCCCTGGTGTTATCTTCCGTGAACCTGTAAAAGAGCCCCTGCAAACCGGTATCAAGGCGATCGATGCCATGATCCCGATTGGTCGCGGACAGCGTGAGCTGGTGATCGGTGACCGTCAAACCGGTAAAACAGCGATCTGTATTGATACCATTATTAATCAGAAAGAATTCTACCAGGCTGGTAAACCTGTTTATTGTATTTATGTGGCCATCGGCCAGAAAGCATCTACCATTGCCGGTGTGATGAAGACTTTACAGGATGCCGGTGCCATGGAGTATACTATTATTGTAGCAGCTTCTGCATCTGACCCTGCTCCTTTGCAGTTCTATGCACCATTTGCCGGTGCGGCCATCGGAGAATTTTTCCGCGATACCGGTCGTCCGGCCCTGATCATTTATGATGATCTTTCCAAACAGGCCGTAGCCTACCGTGAGGTATCCCTGCTGCTGCGTCGCCCTCCCGGACGTGAAGCTTATCCTGGTGACGTATTCTACCTGCACAGTCGTTTGCTGGAAAGAGCAGCGAAAGTGATCAGTGATGATAATGTGGC
>Ga0075160_10000891_pt1 | contig 18375 bp, 13 predicted proteins | sample JI91814C2DNA_FD_70969 | JGI IMG/M metagenome (GOLD analysis project Ga0075160, IMG submission 70969) | Wastewater effluent complex algal communities from Wisconsin, to seasonally profile nutrient transformation and Carbon sequestration -... | ecosystem: Engineered > WWTP > Effluent > Algae... | reverse complement strand
AACCCGGACGTGATCCTCTTGGACGAGCCGACGAACCACCTTGATATCGAGGGAAGAATTTGGCTTGAGGACTTCTTGAACGATGAGTTCAAGGGCGCGGTGGTGATGATCAGCCACGATCGGTATCTCTTGGACAATGTGGTGACGCGGATTATTGAGGTGGAGCAGTGCCGCCTGATTGATTATCCGGGGAACTATGAGGCGTTCCGGGAGATCCGGGCGCAGCGACGGCTCACGATGCATCGCGCGTATGAGGCGCAGCAGAGCAAGTTCAAGAAGGAAGAGGAGTACATCCGGCGGTTCAAGGCCGGTCAACGTGCGCGGCAGGCGAAGGGCAGAGAGTCGCGGCTTGATCGGGAGAAGGAACAGAATCGGCTTGAGCGGCCGATGGAGATGGCGAACCTGCGATTAAGTCTGCCCAAGGCGGAGCGGTCGAGCGATGTGGTGTTCTCGGCGCGCGGGATGGCGAAGCAGTACATCAACGAAGAGGGGAAGCCGAAAGTCCTGTTCCACGAGTTGGACCTCGTGGTGAACCGCGGGGAGCGGTGGGGGATCATCGGGCCGAATGGTGCGGGGAAGACGACGCTGGTGCGGTGTATTTTGGGGGATCTGACGCCGGATGCGGGCGTGGTGCGGCTGGGGAGCAATATCAAGGTTGGGTATTACCGGCAGATGCACGAGGAGATTCCAATTGATACGCCGGTGTATCGGTATCTGCAGGGCGTGATTTTGAAGGAGGCTCCGCACGCGGCGCTGAGCGAGCAGGCGGCGCGGAACCTGGCGGGGTCGTTTTTGTTCAGCGGCGATGAGCAAGAGCGGAACATGGATCGGCTGTCTGGTGGTGAGCGAACGCGCGCGGTGCTGGCGGGGCTTTTGTCGAGCGCGAAGAACGTGCTGGTGCTGGACGAGCCGACGAACCACCTGGATATTCAGGCGTCGGAGCGGCTGGAAGATGCGCTCGCGAAGCCTGATGAAGAGAATGATGGGTTTGAGGGGACGGTGATCATCATCAGCCACGATCGTGCGCTGATTGATGCGACGTGCGACCACTTGCTTGTCTTGGATGGGAAGGGTGGCGCGGAGATTCATCTGGGCGGGTTCACGGAGTGGTACGAGACGCAGCGTTCACGCGCGAAGGACAAGGCGGCGGCGGAGTCACGCGAGAAGGAAAAGGCGAACAAGAAGCAGGATCTGAACCGTGTGATTACTGAGTACTCGGCGCCGAAGGCGAACTCGTTTGCGCCGCGCAGCGAGCAGCCGACGCAGCGCCCAGGCAGCGGCGGGAGTTCGGGCAACAAGTCCGGCGGCAAGGGCGCGACGCAGATGAAGCCTGCGGGCGCGAAGTCGCCCTCGGCGGGTGCGCTGGCACGTCTGACCACGGAGCAGTTGGAGCAGAGGATCGAGAAGATCGAGACGCGACTGCGCGAGATCGACGGGAAGTTGCAGGACCCCGACGTGTGGCGTGATGCGAAGAAGGGGAACCAGTTGTCCGACGAGCGCGCGAAACTCGCGGAGGAACTGGAGCCTTTGGAGTTTGAGTGGGCGCGGCGCGCGGAAGAGGCTTGAGTGCGGGCGCGAGGAAGCGCCACGATTCGCATTGAAGACAATGCTCATCGTGGGCGTGGGAACGCGTTTGCGTTCAGCAGCCGTTCTCGAAGTTGACGAGGAAGAAGAGCAGGTCGTCGATTTCGACGGCGCCGTTGGGGGTGCCGGTGCTGGTGCCGTTGTCGAGGTCGGCGGCGGGGCTTCCTGTTTCGAACTTGCTGAGGAAGAAGAGCAGATCGTCGATGTTAACAGCGCCGTCGTGGGTGCCGAGGCCGCTGCCGTTGTCGAGGTCCATGGGGCAGGTGGTCATGGTGCCTGCGAACGCGATGGCGCTGGTGACGAAGGGGAGATCGCCCGACAAGGTTGCGGCGCCGGTGGTGGTGTTGACGGCGTAGATGCGGCTGGAGATGTAGCCCGCGGCCATGAAGAGTTGGCCGGTGATTGGGTCGAAGTCGAGTTCGCCTTCGCCGCCGACGGGGACGCCGAAGGGGCCGACCTTTGTGGCGGCACCGGTTTCGGGATTGATGCGCAGGAGAGAGTCGTCGGTGGTGTCGAGGGCAAAGAGGATGCCCTGGTCGCTCATGGCGAGGCCGATGATGTCGGTGAGAACGCTGTCGGCGCGCGTGATCTGGCCGATGGTGACGAAGTTGCCCGTGACGGAGCCACGCACGAGGAGGTCGCTCGCGCGGTCTTGCGCGACGGAGTAGAAGATGGTGGAGGCGTCGGCGGTGAGCGTGAAGCCGCAATCGCCTGGGCTGGTGATGGGGAGTTGCGCGATGAGGGTGGTGACGCCCTGGTTGAAGCGGTAGAGGCCTGTGGGGGTGCCGAAGAGTTGCGCGGTGTGGATGAGGTAGCCGCTGTTGGGTGAGTCGAGGTCGATGCCGCGGGTGTAGTTGCCGACGAGGGTGGCGAGGCCGCCGCCGGGACCTGGGCTCCATGGGTGGAGCGTGTCGAAGGGGACGATCAGATCGGGATCGGGGCTGAGATCGACGGCGACGAAGTCACTGGCGGGGGCCTGCGATGGAACGCAGACCCCGGCGGCGAAGGCGACGAGTTGTGCAGTGGCGATAAGCATGGAGCGCGGGCGGAGGGGCAGGATACAGGTTGTGGGCGTGTGAGCAAGGGAAAAATGCATGGTGGATGCATCGGCGGGAGTTGCACGCTTCCAATAACTTCTGTTGTGGGCGTGATGTGGGGCCGATTTGGTGTGGTGAAGGTCGTGTGTTTGGAGGGTGTCAGGCCGCTTGAGAGGCGAAGTGCGGGCATGCTGGATTCGCCTAGCGTTCGAGCATGAAGGGGCGGCATGGATCCAGGTGCACGACGGACGGCGTTGAGGCCGTGGTGGTGCCGGTGTACCTGCCCGGGGAATCTGAGCCTTCGGCGTCGCGATTTGTGTTTGGGTATCGGATCACGATCACGAACCATCGCAAGGACATTGTGCAGTTGCTGCGACGGCACTGGGTGATCAAGGATTCGGATGGTGTGCGGCGCGATGTTGAGGGCGCTGGTGTTGTGGGGCGTACGCCGATTCTTGAGCCTGATGAGTCGTTTGAGTACAGCAGTGGATGCCCGCTTGAGACGCCATGGGGAACCATGGAGGGGACGTTCACGTTTCGCACCGTGAATGCGGCGGAGATGGAAACGCTGGACGAGGGTGTGGCGGAAGAGGAGTCGCTGGACGTTGAAGATGAGCGCGTGAACGCGAATGTGCGCCAGGTCTTTGAGGTGAAGGTCGCGCGGTTCTATCTCGTTTCGGCGCAGGCGGCGATGGGGCGCTGACCGGGGACGTCGCGCAAGAATGAGCAGTTGGAGAAAGGGTAAGAGAGACTGCGACTCAAATGAGTCGGGGTTGCAGCGCGCGACCGGTGTTAACGCTGGCTGAATGGAAACATATTGGCCCAATAACTTCGGGGGACACTTCCTTAGGTGGCGTTCTTTGGTGGAGAGGGAACCAACCCTCAATCGAGGGGTCCGGGTTGCCGATTCAAGGTGGACAAGGGGTCCACCATGGCGGGCGAGCAACGTCCACACATCCTGCGCAGTGAGTTCGCCGACGACCCGGAGATCGGGGAGTTGGTGCAGCAGTTTGTGTCGGAACTGCCCGAGAAGGTGGAAGAACTGTGTCGTGCGTTGCAGGGAGGGGACGCGGTGCGTCTACGCACGTTGGCGCATCAGTTGAAGGGTTCGGCGGGCGGGTACGGGTTCCCGATGATCGGGGAGGTTGCGTGCCGCGTCGAGCAGTGTTTGAAGTCGGGTGGTTCGCCCGAGGCGGCCTTGGAGAAGGTTCGCGGCTCGGTGGACGAACTGCTCGCGATCTGTCGTCGGGCGATCCCTGGCGACTGATGAGTTGGTTGTGTGTGGTTGGAAACCGTAGTCCTTGAGGTGGAGTCCGCTTGTCCGAAACTCAGAACAACACCGACGAATCGAAGCAGGTCGTGCTCATCATCGATGACTCGAAGGATGTCCATCGCTTGTTGAAGGCACGCCTTCGCCAGGAAGATCTGGACTTTGCGAGCGCGGAGACGGGCGAGGAAGGGGTCGCGATGGCGGCGGAGCGCCAGCCTTCGTTGATCCTTCTCGATCTCGACATGCCCGGGCTGGATGGGTATGAAGTGCTTCGGCGGCTGAAGGACGCGAAGGCGACGCGTGATGTGCCGGTGATCATCCTGTCGGGCCTGCAGGGTGCGCACGACAAGGTGACGGCGTTTGACCTTGGCGCCGTGGACTATGTGACGAAGCCCTTTGACCTCGCGGAACTGCGGGCTCGTGTGCGGTCGTCGCTGAAGTTGAACCAACTGGTGCGCATGCTCGCCCAGCGCGCGCAGATCGACGGGTTGACTGGATTGTGGAATCGTGCGGCGTTTGATCGTCGCTGGTCGGAGGAATACTCGCGAGCGGCTCGGCATGGACATCCGCTCTCGCTCGTGCTGCTCGACATCGATCACTTCAAGTCGATCAACGACACCTTTGGGCATCCGGCGGGCGATGCGGTGCTGATCGGGCTGGCGAAACTGCTGACGCGCGAGTTGCGGTCGAACGATGTGGCGTGCCGGTATGGCGGCGAAGAGTTTGCGGTGATCATGCCCGACACGGGTACTCAGCCGGCGCGGCAGACGTGCGAACGGCTGCGGGTTGCGCTCGAGTCGGTGGTCTGGCCTCGGCACCCGGAGCGGAAGGTGACCATGTCGATCGGGTGCGTCGGGTGTGATCAGGTGCCGTCGGTTCCTGCGGAGCGGTGGCTGGAACTGGTTGACCAGAATCTGTATGCGGGCAAGCGATCGGGCCGAAATCGCGTGACGGCGGCTTCCCTTGAGGAAGCGCTGGGCATGAAGATCGCTGTCTGACGACGCCTCCAACGTGCTCGAATTATGAAGAAATGCGGGCGGGATGCTGGCATCCCGGGACGGTGTCTACCCTCTTCTCCCCAGAGAACGAGGAGGTTTTTCATGGCCGCAGACGCAGCACTTCAGTGGCTTCTTTCCAATCAGCAGGCTTCGGTGGATCGCCTGGTCGACTGGCTCAAGATTCCGAGCATCTCGACGGATCCGGCGTACAAGGGTGACTGCCAGAAGGCCGCGGAGTGGTGTGCGGCTCGGCTGAAGGAGTTGGGCTTCTCGGTGCAGGTGCTTGCGACGGGCAAGCCGGCGGGGGCTGGGCATCCGATCGTGCTCGCGACGATTGAGGGGACGAAGGCGGACACGCCACACGTGCTTTTCTATGGGCACTATGACGTGCAACCTGTTGATCCTGTGAACCTTTGGCACTCGCCGCCATTTGAGCCGCTGGTGCGTGATGCGGCGGCGGGTGAAGAGGGTGGGAAGCGCGTTGTCGCACGCGGCGCTGTGGATGACAAGGGACAGGTGATGACGTTCCTTGAGGCGTGCCGAGCGTGGAAGGAAACGACGGGGCACGCGACGAATGGCGTGAAGTACACGGTTTTGATCGAAGGCGAGGAAGAGTCTGGCTCGACGAATCTGGATGCGTTTGTGGTGGAGCACAAGAAGGCATTGAGCGAGTGTGACGTGTGCCTCATTTCGGATACGGGGATGCTCGGGCGCGACAAGCCGGCGATCACGTATGGCGTGCGTGGCTTGGCGTACACCGAGGTGACGCTGCACGCGTCGAACCAGGACTTGCACAGCGGTTTGTGGGGCGGACGATGCCCGAACCCAATCACGGAGTTGTCGCGCGTTTTGGCGCAGTTGCACGACAAGAAGCGGCGCGTGACGATCCCGGGTTTCTATGACGATGTGATTCCGATCTCCAAGAAGGAGCGGAAGGCGTGGGCGAAGTTGAAGTTCAACGCGAAGGCGGCGCTCAAGAAGATTGGATTGTCGGGGAAGGCGGACATCGGCGAAGAGGGATACACGGCGATGGAGCGCGAGTGGGGGCGGCCCACGGCGGAGATCAACGGGATCTGGGGCGGGTACACGGGCAAGGGCGCGAAGACGGTGATCCCGGCGCAGGCGAGCGCGAAGGTGTCGTTCCGGCTGGTGGCGGATCAGAAGCCTTCGAAGGTGGTGAAGCAGTTCTTCAAGTGGCTGGAGAAGCGCACGCCGCCGGGATGTCGGTGGGAGTTGAACGATCTGCACGGCGGGTATGGCGTGACGGTGCCGATCGATTCGCCGCATTTGGAGGCGGCGACGCGCGCGCTGAAGAAGGCGTCTGGCAAGTCGGCGTCCTTGATCAAGTCCGGTGGGTCGATCCCAGTGGCGGGGCTGCTCAAAAAGGAGTTGGGAATCGACACGATCTTCATGGGCTTTGGGCTCGATGATGATCGGGTTCACTCGCCCAATGAGAAGTTTGAGTTGGCGTGCTATGCGCTGGGGTGCCGTGCGCATGTGCTGTACATGGATGAGTTGGCGGGTGCGAAGAAGAAGTGAGCGGGCGGTACGAAGGTGTTCTCCCCCGGTGTTTGTTCGGATTGTGTGCGGATTGAGTCGAGAAGAGGGGGCGGGGCGCGTACAGTTACGCAAAGGCCGCTGGGTGTTGGGCCTATGGAGCATTCATGAGCACGCTGGCATTCCTTCCGAACCTCAGTCCGTTCGAGATTGTTGTCATTCTGGTGATCGCGCTTTTGCTGTTCGGTAAGCGCCTGCCGGAGGTTGGACGCAGTCTGGGCAAGGGGATTGTGGAGTTCAAGAAGGGAATCAAGGGCGTGGAGGAAGAGGTCCGAGAGGATCGTCCTGCGCGTCGCGAGGATCGTGCGCAGTTCACGGATGGGGGCGAGCGGCGTGATCCTGTGGATGATCGTCGGGTGGGTCGAGCGGACGGGGTTGAGACGCCACAGGGTGGCGGGGTGCAGGGCTGAGAGAACGTTGGCTTGGGCGAAGGGTGAACCTATACTGACCCCCTTGCCGAGGTAGCTCAGCTGGTTAGAGCGGGACATTCATAACGTCCAGGTCGGCGGTTCGAGTCCGCCTCTCGGCATTTTGGTTCGAACAGACGCCCGGGGCACATGCCCGCGGGCGTTGTTGTTTTTGGCAGTGAGTGTCTTGGGAGCGGGCGAGGCAGCGGCAGTTCCTGTACGATCGGGACTCGCTTTGGAGAACGACATGGCACGACCTCGGACGTTGTTTACGGGACAATGGGCGGATATGCCGCTGGAAACGCTTGCCGCGAAGGCGAAGTCGTGGGGATACGACGGGCTGGAACTTGCGTGCTGGGGCGATCACTTTGATGTGGAGCGTGCGCTGGCAGAGCCTGCGTATTGCGAGGGGCGGCATCAGTTGCTCGCGAAGCATGGGCTCAAGGTGTGGGCGATCAGCAATCATCTCGTGGGACAGTGCGTGTGTGATGTGATTGATGAGCGGCACAAGACGATTGTGCCGACGCGGGTGTGGGGCGATGGTTCGGTGGAGGGTGTGCGGCAACGGGCGGCGGAGGAGATGAAGCGCACGGCGCGGGCGGCGGCGAGGTTGGGCGTGAAGGTGGTGAACGGGTTCACGGGCTCGAGCGTGTGGCACAAGTTGTACTTCTTCCCGCCGACGTCGAACGCGGAGATTGATGCGGGGTTTGCAGATTTCGCGAAGCGGTGGAATCCGATCCTGGATGAGTTTGACAAGGTGGGCGTGCGGTTTGCGCTCGAGGTGCATCCGACGGAGATCGCGTACGACATTCACACGACGCGGCGCGCGATCGAGGCGGTGGGCGGGCGCAGGGCGTTTGGATTTAACTTTGATCCATCGCACCTGGTGTGGCAGGGGGTTGATCCGGTGAAGTACATCCGGGCGTTTGCGGATCGGATTTATCACTGCCATGTGAAGGATTGCATTCGCACGCTCGATGGAGAGTCGTCGATTCTCGCGTCGCACTTGTCGTTTGGAGACTCGCGGCGCGGGTGGGACTTTCGATCGCCGGGGCGCGGGGAAGTGGACTTTGAGGAGATCGTGCGGGCGCTGAATGAGGCGAAGTACACCGGGCCTTTGTCGGTCGAGTGGGAAGATTGCGGGATGGATCGCGAGCATGGGGCGCGCGAGGCGTGCGAGTTTGTGAAGAAGTTGGACTTTGCACCGTCGGGCGTGGCGTTCGATGCGGCGTTTGAGAAGAAGTGAGGGATCGAATGGGTGCTCGCGTGCTGAAGTATGGAATGGTGGGCGGGGGCGCGGGGTCGTTTATTGGGGCCGTGCATCGACGGGCGATTGCGCTGGATGGGCAGGCGACGCTGGTGGCGGGGGCGCTGAGTTCATCTCGTGAGCGTGCGATGGAGTCGGCGCGGGAGTTGGGGCTGGAGCGGGCGTATGGGACGTGGGAAGAGATGTTGAAGGGCGAGTCTTCGCGGACTGGCGCGGAGCGATTGGACTTTGTGGTGGTGGTGACGCCGAACCATGCGCACTATGCGCCCGTGAAGGCGTTTTTGGAGGCTGGTTTTCATGTGGTGTGTGACAAGCCGCTGGTGCACACGCCGGAAGAGGCTGATGCGCTGGTGAAAGCGGCGAAGGCGCGGGGCGTGGTGCTCGCGGTGACGTACAACTATTCGGGGTATCCGATGGTGCGGCGTGCGGCGGAGTTGGTGGCGAGCGGCGCGCTGGGGACGGTGCGCAAGGCGTTCGTCGAGTATCACCAAGGATGGCTCGCGACGGCGATTGAAACGAGTGGGCAGAAGCAGGCGTCGTGGCGAGCGGATCCAAAGTTGGCGGGGGCGGGATCGCTGGGTGACATCGGCACGCACGCGGAGAATCTGCTGACGATGGTGACGGGGAAGAGGATCGAGTCGCTGTGCGCGGACGTGACGACGTTTGTGCCGGGGCGGCGCGTGGATGACGATGTGGCGGTGCTGATTCGGATGAACGATGGGGCGAAAGCCGTGCTGACGTGCTCGCAGGTGTGCGTGGGGTGCGAGAACTCTTTGTCGATTCGCGTGCATGGGACGGAGGGGTCGCTCGCGTGGCGGCAGGAGAATCCCAACGTGCTGGAGTTCACGCCTCGCGATGGAACGTTGCGGATGATCACGCGCGGGGGGCCTGAGGCGGGCGTCGGGGCGAAGTCGACGCGATTGCCGCCAGGGCACCCGGAAGGATTCCACGAGGCGTTTGCGAATGTGTATCTGGGCGTGTTCGCGAAGATCCGCGGCGAGGCGGGCGTGTTTCCGACGGGCGAGGATGGGGCGCGGGGCGTGCGGTTCATCCACGCGTGTCTGGAGAGTGCGAAGAGGGATGGAGCGTGGGTGAAGGTCAAGTGAAGGGAAGCGCCACGATTCGGCGGACCTCATCGTGGGCGTGGAAGCCGGAGCGTTCACTCGGAACGCAAGTCGGCTCTCTCAGGACGGGAAGTACTCGTTCCAGCGGTGCTTCACCTTTGACACGGTTGAGTCGTCCATGCGCAGGATCGGTGGCCAGGAGCGGACGGGTTCGGCGTTGCGTTCGTCGCCTTTGACTTTGGGTGTGGCGTCGAAGGCGACGCGACGGCCACAGACGCTGGTGTAGCGGTCGCGCTCGGGCGAAGAGTGGGCGAGCCAATGGAAGAGGACGTCGTCCATGTTGGCGAGGTCGGAGTCAGGGCCGACGACGATGGTCCATCGCGGGAGGCGGACGTCGGAAGCGATGGTGCCGATGGCTTTGATGATGGAAGCGCCTTCGCCGGCGCGAGCGACGTCTTTCCCATCTTTGGCGCAGCGGATGAAGAGCCACCAGCCGCCAAGGTCGTCGGGGACGCGGGCGTCGAGCACGTTGGGGAGTGAGCGAACGCGAGCCTCGACGGCGCGGGCGTGTTCGTTTGTGGCGGCAAGGAGCGGGCCGAGGGCGCAGGCTTCGGCGGCGAGGCCTGAGAGAACGCGGTGTGTCTCGGCGTCGAAGGTCTTGCGCGTCGCGTCGAGGCCCATCTTGGAGCCTGCGCCGAGGAATGGCGCGGCGTGGTCGAGAATATCGAGGGGGCCTCTCGCAAGTTCAATGTCGCGCCCGGGGACGCAGTGCTCGCCCACGGCCCGGAGGACGGCGGCGGCGTCGTGCACGTCAACGTCGTTGTCGACAACGACGATGGACTTGGTCCATGCCATCTGGCCTGCGCCCCAGACGCTGTGCATCACGCGGCGTCCCTGGTAGGGATAGGACTTCTTTATCTGGATGAACGCGCAGTTGTGGAACGCGCCGAAGAGGGGAAGGTCGTAGTCTTCAATGTCGTGGACGATTGTCTTGAGAAGAGGCAGGAAGATGCGCTCGGTGGCCTTGCCGAGGTAGTAGTCTTCTTGCGGGGGAAGGCCCACGATGGTGGTGGGATAGACGGCGTTCTTGCGGTGCGATAGCGCGGTGACTTCGAGGATGGGATAGCGATCGGGCATGGAGTAGAAGCCCGTGTGATCGCCGAAGGGGCCCTCGAAGACGGCAACTTTACCCAGTGGGCCTGAGTTTGGATCGCGCGGGTCCCAGTTGATTTCGCCTGCATCGTTGCTGACCCAGCCCTCGATGACGATCTCGGCGTTGGCGGGGATCCAGAGCGGGACGGTGGTGGCGCGGACCATCGGGATGCCACCCTTGTTGAGGAAGCCCGCGAGGAGGAGTTCGCTCATGCCGGGCGGGAGTGGAGCGGTGGCGGCGTAGGGAAGGACGGATTCGCCGCCGAGGACGATGGCGACGGGCATGCGTTTGCCCGCTTTCTTCCATGAGCGCCAGTGGCGTGCGCCGTCGTGATGGATGTGCCAGTGCATCGCGAGCGTGCGCGGGCCCAGGAGTTGGACGCGGTACATTCCGATGTTGTGGCTCGCGGGTTTCTCGGATTCGATGTCGTCGGCGTGGATGGTGTGGATGCCGGCGAGGGTGATGTAGCGGCCGCGGTAGTGCTCGTTCCATGCGGCGTCTGTCATGACGCCGGGGATGTTGTCGTTGATGCCCGCGGGATAGCCGACGCTTTCGAAATCGCCATCGAGGGGCCAGCAGCGGAGAAGGGGGAGGCGGCGGAGGTCGATGTCGACGCCGGTGCGGATGACTTCCTGGCAGGGGCCAGTGCCGCGCTTGCGCTTGGGCGGGCTTTTGAGGAGGGGCGCGAAGCGGCGCGCGGTTTCGATGAGTTCGGAGAGGCTGCCGGGCGGTTTGGGCTGGGCGATCGCGCCGAGTTGTGCGCCGATGGCTTCGACGCCGCCCTCGGTGCAGCCAAGGGCCATCTCAACGCGCTTGTAACTGCCCCAGGCGTTGATGAGAAGCGGGAAGTCGGAGCCTTGGACGTTGTCGAAGAGGAGGGCGGAGCCGCCGAGGGCGTGGAAGCGTGGATCGGTGCGGCGTGCGGATTCGCTTGGGAGGTTCGGGGCCTTGGACTTGCTGATGAGGTCAGCGATCTGTGTGATTTCGAGGTTGGAAGAAACGCTGGCGGCAATGCGGCGGAGTTCGCCGGCGTTTTCGAGGGCGGAGATGAAGTCGTGGAGTGTGGCGTACATCGCTCAAGCCTAGGACGCGGGCGCATGAAAAAACCCCGGCACGGGCCGGGGTTCGCTTCAGCGATGTCTCTGGATGCTGCGATTAGTTCTGATCGGCTTGCGATTCTGCGCCGGCGGTGTTGTTGTTGAAGTCTGCGCCCATCTCGGCGGCCTTGGCGAATGAGGCTTCGGCGGCCTCGGGCTGGCCCGATTCCTTCTGGATGAGGCCCAGGAGGGTCCACGCTTCGGCGGAGGCGCCGAGGGCGGTTGCCTGCTTGGCGCTGGCTTCGGCGTTGGTGAAGTCACCGGCGTGGCGCATGTGCAGGGCGCGGAGGAGGTAGCCCTCGTGGCGCTTGGGGGCGATCGCGATGAGGCGCGACGCGGCCTGGCGGACGCGGACCATGTCCTTCATCATGAAGCAGACGTTGCCGAGGGAGACGTAGGCGTCGACATCGCGCGAGCCGAGCGAGCCTTGCGTGAGGCCCAGCAGGATCGTGCGAGACTCGGTGAGGCGATCGATCTTCGCGAGGCAGTTGGCCTGCATGAGGGCGAGGTCGCGACGGTCCTTGTTCGCGGCGTTGTCCATGAGTTTGGAGAGGATGCCCTCTGCCTCGGCGAACTGCTCGGTCTCGAAATAGGCGCGGGCGAGGTCTTCGCTGATGCCCTGGTTGTCGGGGGAGAGGAGGCGCGCGTCGGCGAACTCCTTGACAGCGGTCATGGGGTCGCCCTGCATCATCGCGAGGTGCCCGAGGGTCTGGCGGATGCCAGCGTTGTGCTCGAACTGCTGGAGCCGCTCGGTGAGGAAGGACTTGGACTCGTTGATCTGGCCCAGGTCGATCATGATCTCAGCGGCCGCGAGGGCGTACTGCGCATCGGTGGGGTCGAGTTCTGAGGCTTTGAGGAAGCGAGCGAGGGCGGCTTCCTTGTTGGCGGTGCGTTCGTGGAGGAGGCCCATGAAGTAGTTGGGCTCGACCGCCTTGGGGTCGATGGTCTCGGCTCGTTCGAACGCGGCGACGGCCTTCTCAATGTCTCCCTTTTCCATGTGGATGCGACCCAGGAGAACCTGGCTGCGGACGACATCGGGATTCAACTGGATGGACATGCTGACGTGCTTAAGGGCCTTGTCGAGGTCCTCGTTGGAATAGGCGGCTTCGGCCATCTGGAACTCGGTGGCGGCCTTGAGGCCGTCGAGTCGCCGCTTGGCGATGGAGGCACCTTCGCCGGTCTTTCCGCCGTGGCCCATGGTCTGGCAACCGGAGAGGAGGGCGAGTGAAGCGATGGTGGAGGCGAAGATGAGTCGAGTCGTGTTCATGGTTGAGGTTCCGTGTGTGAGGTGTGACAAAAAAGACCGCGGACGCTTGCATCGCCCTGAGGGAGCGATGCGAGCGTCCGCGGCTACGCATTCACTTCTCGGTCGTGCTTACTTCTCGATCGGCTGGTTTGAGCCGTCGCTGAAGTTTGCCTGACCGTTCTTCTCGGTCTTGTTCTTGGGAGTGATCCCGTTGAACATCCCGTTCTTGTTCGCCGTCTTCGCGCTGTTATTGCGCGACTGGCTGTTCACTTCGACCTTGGGCTCGGTACCCGTCGCCCAGTTGTTCTGGGTGGGGGTGCTGGCCTCGATCGAGCGGCTCTTCTCGCCGTGGATGATCTGCTCGAGCATGCTGCGGCTGGGGGCCTTGTCAGCACGGGAGCCGAGGATCTTCTCGCGAAGGGCCAAGGCGTCGGGCTGGGCGGGGTTCATCCACAAGGAGACACGCAACTTCCAGAGGGCGCCATCCGCGTCGCCCTTGGCGGCGAGTTGGTCGGCCTCGATGTTGTACTGACCGGTGAGACGCTCGCGGCTGAAGCCGAGGAGGCCCGTGCGGGCGCCGACGGCTGCACGCTCGACGAAGCGATTGCCGTTCGCGCCGTTCTCAGCGGCGACCTTGTCGTTCATGATGGTGGGGGTGACGAGGAAGATGATCTCGTTACGCTGGACGGTGTCCTCATGGCCGCGGAAGGCGAGGCCGAGGATCGGGACGTCGCCCAGGACGGGGACCTGACGACGGGTCGTGACGGTGGACTCGCGGAAGAGGCCGCCGAGGACGATGGTCTGGCCATCGGGGACGATGACGTTGGTGACGAGTTCGTTGGTGACTTCGTCGGGGATGGTGATGACCTGGCCCGAGGAGACCTGAACGTCACGGATCTGTGCTTCCGAGACCTGGGGCTTGAGTTCCATGCGGATGTCGCCCTTGTTGGTCACGAAGGGGCGGAAGTACAACTGGGTACCAGTATCGAGGAACTGGACGGTCTGGGTGGTCGCGGTGTCCGTCGAGGTGGTGCTGATGTAGCCGACCTTACGACCGACGAGGACGCGGCTGGGCATGCGGTTGAGGGCGAGGATCTTGGGCTTGGAGAGGATGGTCGTGTCGGTGACTTCGTCGAGCATGCGGAGGAAGACGCCCACGCCATCCTGGACGACGCCGACCTTGAAGGTGCCGGGGCCGCCGGTGTTACCAGCGCTGCTGACGGTGGCATTGGCGCGGCCGTCGAGGGGGAAGGGGTTGGTGGCGTTGCCGTCGTTGCCATCGAGCAACTGGTTCACGGCGTTGAGGGGTCCGCCACCGGTGACGAAGTCGGCGAAGTCGGCGCTGCCGAGGACGGAGAAGTCGACGCCGAAGGCGTTGTTCTCGTTGACGGCGGCCTGGAGGATGGTTGCCTCGACCAGCACCGAGACGGGCTTGGTGTCGATGGCGTTGAGCATGTCCTGGATGGCCTTGATGTTCTCCTCGAAGTCAACGACGACGAGCGTGGACATGTTGGCGAAGTCCTCGGCGCCGACGGGAGCGTCGCCCGGGAGCGTGAAGTTGGGGGTCTTGCCGTTGGCCTTGATCTGGCCCGAGTCGCTGAGGAGGGGCTTCACGAACTCGCTGGCATCAACGGCGTTGATGTAGTTGAGTTGGAAGACCTGGGCCTGGCGCTGGCGGGAGGCCTGCTCCATCGCGTCGTACTCTTCCTTGGTGTAGACGTAGATGAAGTTGCCGGCTTCCTGATACTTGAAGCCGTTGACGTGCAGGATGGCGTCGAGCGCTTCCTTGAACGTGACGCTGTAGAGGTTCGCTGTGACGCGGGCGGAGACGTTCTTGGTCGCAACGATGTTGCGCTGGCTCTGGATGCTGAGCATTTCGAGCACGTTGCCAAGGTCTTCGTCGTTGACATGGAGATCGACGACGAGGTCGTCACCGACCTTGACGGCGTCCGCGTTCATGTCGACCGGGGCCTTGTCGCCCTTGGTCGGAGCCGCTTCGGGAGCGGCGGGGGTGGCCTGCGGGGCCGCGGGGGCCTGCGCAAAGGCGATGTTCGTACCAGCGACGGCGGCCAAAAGGAACGCCGAAACGCCGGACACCGTCAAACCAGAGATCTTCATACCGTTCTTGCTCAACATTGTTGCGTCCTCGTTTTCAGATGCCTTCTCGACCGCCGGATCACTCGACCCAAAGGTCCACTTGTCAGCCGCTCCCCCGCGCCACACGGTGCGAAGCAGTGTCCGGCCTGTCGTCATACGTCGGCGAGTTTTTCCCACGTTGGGAGACTTTCACCAACTTGCCGTCTATGCCGGACTTCCAGCCTCCTCATAAACGGCATAAACCCACCTCGACTTCAGTCGTCCGAGAAAGAAGGCGTTCTGTGGCTTGTTTGGGGTGTGCGGAAGAAACGCCGTGTAACCGTGCTGGTGCACTGAAAATGGGGTGCGCGGCCAAAAGTTGCGCGGTGGCGCACTGAGAGGAGCGGCGGCGGAGGCGGCTGTTTGGGTGGAGTTCGCGCGCGAAAAGAGATGCGAGAGGTCAGATCAGGCGGTCGAGGCAGCCGTCAACGGTCTGCAACCTGGATTCCGCCTGCGCGCGAGAGAGCGAGAGGCGGTGCATGACGATCGCGGTCTTGACGGAGCCGTTTGCTTGATCGAGGAGTGTGAGCGATTCGTCGCGCGGGAGTGATGTGAGCGTTGAGACAATGCGTGCGGCACGGTCCCGTAACTTGGCGTTGGTGGCGCGCAGGTCCACCATGAGATTCTGGTAGACGCGCCCCGAGCGGATCATGAGCGTGGTGGAGATGGTGTTAAGGGCGAGTTTTGTGGCGGTGCCCGCTTTCATGCGCGTGGAGCCTGTCAGCACTTCGGGACCAACCTCGAGCACGATCAGGTGATCGGCGTCTTTCGGCTTTGTGATCGGAGAGCAGGAGAGCAAGGCGGTGATCGCGCGGCCTTGTGTCAGGGACTTGGCGATCGAGAGTGAGCCATGAACGTAGGGCGTGGTGCCTCCTGCGGCGATGCCGACGATGGCGTCGAGGGGCGTGAGGTTGAGGGCACGGAGTTCGGCGTCGCAGCCTTGCGGGTCGTCTTCCTTGCCTTCGCTGCTGATGCGCAGGGCGGAATCGCCGCCGGCGATGATGCCGATGATGCGGCCGGGTGGGATCTGGAAAGTGGGCGGGGCCTCGCTCGCGTCGAGCACGCCCAGGCGGCCACTGGTGCCCGCGCCGAGATAGATGAGGCGGCCACCTTTGAGGAAGTTTGGCTCGATTGCTTCGATGAATCGCGTGAGCACCGGACGGGCGCGTTCCATCGCGTCGGGAATGGTGCGATCCTCGGCCTGGATCGCGGAGACGCATGCTGCGACATCGAGCGCGTGGAGGTTCATCGTGCGCGGGTTGCGCTGTTCAGTGAGTATGTGGGCGCGATCGGGGAGCATGGTGTGACTCGCTAGAGGAGCGCGGCAACTGTATCGAAGTGGGAGAGACTGTCGGCGAGGCCGCCCGGGCGGGCGGTGAGGTTCCAGAGGCGGGTGTGCTCGGCGCGCAGGTCGGAGAGATCAGCCGCAAGGGACGCGCGGGCAGTGCTTGTGGTGCCTGGTTGGCGCCGCAGGGACGCGCGGCGAGTGATGAACGACATGAAGCGAGCGGTGTGGGCGAGTTCGGCGTCGAGGGCGTTGTTACCGGTGATTGGTCGGGCTTGCTCGAGTGCGTGAGCGGACTCGGCGGCGGCGTGCCAGAGGGAAGGATCACCGACATGCGAGAGTTCGTCGTGCTTCTTGAAAAGGTCGAGGAACGCGGCGCTCTGGTTGAGCAGGCGGCCTGTGCTTTCGGGCTTCGCGAGTTGAAGGCAGGTGTCGCGCAAGGCGAGGTCGGCATCGCCGAGGCGTTCCAGCCAGTTTGCGGCGTGCATCGTCGAATCGTGCAAGGCGTGGAGTGACAGGGCGGACATGTTCACGTCGTTCGGCGCGTCGGCACGCCACATCGCGTGTGCGCCGTGGGCGAGACCCAGCATGGACACGGACCACTGCTGCCAGTGGCCGGTGTCGCCCCAATCGCAGATGAGCATGCCCGCGACGCCATGCTTTGTCGCGGCGTGTGCGGCGGCGGCGATGTTGCCGCGACGCTCGGTTGTGCGGCCTGCGATGCTCCGCCAACTGCTCGTGCCGGGGCAGAGCCAGACGCCTTCGGGTCCTTGGGGCAAGGCGCACAGTTTCTCGGCCCAGGTGCCAAAGGGCGAGGATGGTTCATATCCCCAGGCGAGCGCGATCATGTCGTGCGGCATCTGCGAGAGCAACTCGGGATGCGAGAGGGGCACGTCGGCCCAGTACATGGAACGCTTGCCACACTCGCGGACGATATCGTTCACGCCTCGCATGAAGTCGAGGCAGACGGCGGCGCGGCCTCGACGGTCAACCTCATTCTTACTGCGACCAAAGCCGACGTCATAGGTCTCGTCGCAGCCGATGTTCACAAACGAGGACCGCACGCAGGGAGTGAGTTGGTTGAGCAGATCTCGCACGAGACGAAGGGAGGCGGGATCAGTGGGGCAGAGGGAGAAGGGGCCGCTGCGTTTCCAGACGTCGAAGATCCACTCGCCATGCGTTTCGGCGAGGTACGCGTACTCGGGGTGACGCAGCCATTGACGCAGGTGCCCGAAGCAGTTCTGGTTTGCGGCGAGTTCGATGCCTCGCGCGTGGGCGTAGTCGTCGAGTTCGATGAGTTCGCTGGGCGTGATCGGGGACCAGCCATCCCACACGGTGCGATGACCTTCGTAGGCGAAGGTGTGCTCGGTGTACAACTGGAGATGGTTGATCTTAAGAAGGGCGAGGTCGTCAATGATCTCGCGGAAGCGCGGCATGGTGGGGATGCGGTCGCGCGAGATGTCGAGCATGACGCCGCGATGGGCGAGGGAGGGGGAGTCGGTAATCGAGAGTGCCGGGAGAGCGGTCGGGAACTGACGCAGGAGTTGGGCAAGTGTTGCAAGGCCGGCGCGGAGTCCTACGGCGGTGGGCGAGGAGAGGGAGATTGGGGCGTCGGGATGGATGTTGAGTGTGTAGCCGAGGTGTTCGAGGGAGCCGGAGCCACACCATGCCGTGGAGCGCGAAATGGTGAGGATGCTGCTCCAGCCGTGGTGACCTTGCGAGATGGTGTTCGTGGACGCGATGTCGCCCGCGAGTGGGATCAGAGATTGGACTGCGTTCGTTGTGAACCACGCTGGCAGTGTGCGAGTGCCTTCGCTGCGGCGGACGTGGTGTGGCGTGGGGATGAGGAGGAGTTCTTCGCGGTGAGTCATCGCGTCGACTCCGACGGCGCTGCGGACGCTTTCGCTCCGGGGGAACCCAGAAAGCACACGAGAGTGGCAAAGAGCATGCCGAGGCACAGGCGCCACGGCGACGCGAGACGCAACGCGTGCAACCAATCAGGAACAAGATCGCAGTTCTTGAAGCACCACGTCCAGATCGCGGGCTGGAGGAGCAGCACGACGGTGAAACCGACGAAGAGTGCGAGGATCGCGGAGCGAGTGTTGCCGCGTTTAGTGAAGAGGGCGGTGATGAAGATGCCCAGCAGTCCGGCGTAGGCAAAGCCCATCACGCCGAGCACGAAGGGGAGAATCTCATCCTGGGTTTTCTGCTGCCAAGTCACGCAGAAGAGTGCGAACGCGCCCATGAGAACGCCCCAGCCCGCGGTCGCGAGGC
>Ga0075160_10000883_pt1 | contig 18442 bp, 15 predicted proteins | sample JI91814C2DNA_FD_70969 | JGI IMG/M metagenome (GOLD analysis project Ga0075160, IMG submission 70969) | Wastewater effluent complex algal communities from Wisconsin, to seasonally profile nutrient transformation and Carbon sequestration -... | ecosystem: Engineered > WWTP > Effluent > Algae... | reverse complement strand
GCCATCGCCAGGAGCTACTTCGCTTTCAGGATATTCCGCCTCACGTCATTCATGCCTTTATTTCTGTCGAAGATAATAATTTTTACAATCACTTTGGAATTGATTTCAAAGCAATCATTCGAGCGGGGTTTATCAATCTTATCCACTTGAAAGTAAAGCAGGGTGGATCTACGATTACCCAACAGTTATCAAAAGCGATTTTGAAAAATTCTAAAAAAAGTTTTACCCGAAAATTTATCGAAGCACTTCTGACTTTACAAATCGAGCAGGAATATTCTAAAGAAGAAATTTTAGAAATTTATTTTAACTTAGTTTACTTAGGTCACGGCTCAACGGGATTATCCACTGCTTCTACTGTTTATTTTTCAAAAGATGTGCAAGACTTAGACGTGGCAGAAGCGGCTATGCTTGCAAGACTTCCAAAGGCTCCCGTTCAATACTCTCCTTATAAAAATCCGCAAATAGCTAAGAAAGCGCACCTAACAATACTTCGCCTCATGTCGGAAAATGGCTATCTTAAGAAAGAAAGCATTCAAGCAATGCATGATGAATTCTGGCAGAGATACTGGCCAATCGTGATTACCCAGTCCCCTTCTCGCTCAACTTGGGGAACTAAACTCGACCGAGCGCCTTATTTTACAGAACATGTGCGTAAACAACTTCTAGCCGACTTGGGTGAAGATTTAGTTTACACCGGCGGCTTAAAGGTATATACCACACTCGATTTGCGCAAACAAGAAATCGCAGAAGACGAAGTAAAAAAAGCACTCACTCATTATGACAAAACTTCTTTTGGGCTAAGTAACTCTTTTAAAGCCGGAGTTGATGGACAGCTTGTAGGCTTATACGGATTACTCGGCAGTATTTTCCCAATCGCTCCGATGGAGATTAGCAAGTTCGACGAAGCGGCTAATTACCGTTCTACTCTGGAAAATGAACTCAGTGATGCGATGGATATTTTAACAGCACTCACTCCAACCGAAAACGAAGCGGCGGCCGTAGGTGAATTTAGAAAACGCACTGCTGTATTTACAAAAAATCTTCACGTAGAAGGTGCATTCATCACAATCGAACCCGGAACTGGTTATATCCAAACTATGGTTGGTGGATCCAAGTTTACTCCTAAAAATCAATTCAACCGCGCAATGCAGGCGAGAAGACAAACCGGTTCTTCTTTTAAACCATTTGTATACGGGGCGGCAATCAATGAACGAGTCATTTCAAGTGGGACAGGAATTATGGATGCGCCACTTACTACGATGAACGATGACGGACATGGCTGGGCACCGGAAGATTCTACCGGCGATTTCAAAGGTATGGTTCCGGCTTACAGGGCTTTGGCGCTATCACTGAATATTGTTTCCGTGCAGATCTTTTTTAAAGTAGGAGCAGAGGCTATTATTGATTTTGCGTCAAAGCTTACCAAAGCGAATAAGCGCCGTTTTCCGGACAATCCAACTCTCGCTCTCGGAGTAGCAGAATTAACCCCTTATGAAATGGCACTTGGATATTCTATACTTTCTAATAAAGGTCGAGATGTAATTCCATTTTCCGTTCGCTATGTAAAAAATCAAACAGGCTCTGTCATTTTTAACAAGGAAGTAATTATCCAAAAAGAACTAGCAGCTAAAGCGGCTAACGGCACAATTCAGGTAATTCCAGAAAGCACAGCTTGGATAGTAAGAAGAATGTTACAAGGAGTAGCCGATGGAGGAACTCCAACAAGTGCTCTCAGAGAAGCAAAATACGATGGAGTATCCGGTGGAAAAACTGGATCTACTAGTTCTTTTACAAACGTTTGGTATTGTGGATTCGATCCGAAACTAACTTCCGTGTTCTGGATGGGTTACGATAAGAATTCTATCTCGCTTGGTCCGGGGATGACTGCCGCGTTAACCGCCGTTCCAGTCTGGGCTAGAATTTATGCAAGATGGTATGATACGAGAGAGTATCCACAATTCAAACTTCCCGATGGAACTGATCCAATGCCAGAAGGAGTTGCTGCCGGTGGAGTGTGTGCGCATAATGGTCTTTCGCCGAAGCCCGGAGTTTGTCCGATGGGTGGTGCGCTCTATTTAAAACCTGCTGTGGTAAATGGTGTTATGCGCTCGGTTCCATGGAATAGGCAATGTGATGGAGACAGAGATCACGATAAGGCGATTGACTTTAGAGAATTTCTGCAGGATGAATATAAAATCACTGACGAAGAAATTAATAAGAATAAAAAACCATTCAAAATTAAATCTGAATAATGAAAGACAATAACTATGCAGTCCTTCGTATTCTGGACTTTAGAAACTTTGTAGTTGCAAGGTTTTTAGCCGTTGTTGGAATTCAAGTTCAGGCTGTAGTTGTTGCCTGGCAAGTTTTTGATAAAACAGGTGACCCTCTCGCTCTAGGACTTGTCGGGCTATTCGAGATTATCCCATCAATCTCGGTGGCTTTATTTGCAGGACATATTGCAGACAGAAAAGATAGAAAAAAAATAGTATTAATCTGCTACACTGTTCTATTTACTTGTTCTCTTTGCTTACTTCTTCTTAGCACTTCTCTTTTAGAATTACCGGCTAATTCTGTTTATCCCATATACGGAGTTATTTTTCTAAGTGGAATTGCAAGGGGTTTTTTAAATCCATCTCTCTCTGCGTTCATGGCTCAATTAGTTCCCAAGCATATGTATCCAAATTCCTCCGCATGGAATAGTATCGCATGGCAAGTGGCAGCAGTCTGTGGTCCTGCCCTGGGAGGAATGCTTTACGGGTTCGAAGGGGCAAAGCTTGCTTATTCGGTAGATGCTTGTTTGCTATTAGCCGCTATTCTTTTTTATTCCAGAATTTTACCAAAGCCAATTCCAGAAAAGAAACACGGAGAATCTATGTTTGATAGCCTATTCTCTGGATTCAAATTTGTATTTTCCAATCAAGTAATGCTTGCTGCGATGAGCCTTGATATGTTTGCAGTTTTGTTTGGCGGAGCAGTGGCTCTACTTCCCGTTTTTGCAAAAGAAGTTTTACAAGTCGGTCCGGAAGGATTAGGAATTTTACGAGCAAGCCCCGCATTTGGTGCTTCTCTCATGGCAATGCTATTAGCCTATAAACCTCCTAAGGAAAATTCTGGAATAATCCTACTCGTTGCTGTTGCTGGATTTGGAATGAGTATGATTTTATTTGGGCTGTCTTCTTATTTTTACTTATCCATTTTTTTACTTGCTCTCAGTGGAGTCTTTGATAGTGTAAGCGTTGTTTTGCGCTCAACTATCATGCAGACATTTACTCCTGAAAATATGCGCGGACGAGTAGCTTCGGTGAATAGCATTTTCATTGGCTCTTCTAATGAACTCGGTGCCTTCGAATCCGGTGTGACTGCAAAGTTTATGGGTGCAATTCCTTCCGTTGTTTTTGGTGGAGCGATGACTCTAATAATTGTCTCTTTCATTGCAATGAAGGCGCCGCTTTTGAGAAAACTGAATTTTAAGGATGTAGAGAATGATTCAATCAAGTAGTCTTAAAGAAATGAATTTATTCCTAAAGGGATTAAATGGAAAAAATTCTCCATTGACTATTTTTGTGGATAATCTGCACTCACCTTATATTCTATTGAACGCCGAATATATATTACCCGCTATTTCCAATACCGATTTAACAGAAAACGACATTTATCCTTATCTACAAATTCTATCAAATTTCATTCCAGAAGCAATGACAAATTGTAGCGTGCTTCCAATACAAAAGCCTAAGCGGGAATCAGGTAAAATTTCACTGGTTAGAGAAATTTCTCTTCGCGGGCATAATTATCTTTATATATTCAAGATTGATGCAGCCTATCTCGGTGGTAGCTTGAGAGACAAAATAAAAGTATCCGCTTCGCAAGTAAAGCATCCCGCTATTGAAACAGATAGAATCTATTTTTCTACTCGAATTATTCCTATCAAAAATGTAATCCGCGCTGACGGAGAGATTATAGATTTCGAAGTGCAAACCTTTGACAAAGGATTATTTTTTTCTGAAACAGAAGCGGTTAATACCGATAGACCGCGTAACTACTCAGAACTATTTGATGAAATTGATTATTCACATATCATGGAACCAATCAAGCAAAGCTTAAAAATTTCACAACCTCATTGGACATTAGGCAAAATTTATGAGCCTGTATACATTGAATATCTAACGCTTGCGATTCGTTTTCTTTCCGTATCTTACGAAAAAGTATTGTCACATTTTTCTCATTTCTATGAAATCTTAGAAATCATTCACGGGGACGGAGCAATATCAGAGATCACAAAAAGAAATTTTGTTTTCTGGCTGAGTAAACACTCATTTGAAAGAGGGACTTCACCTTCTGGAAATATGAGATGGAAAATTCTGAATTAGTGAGGCTAATCAAAGTTAATTACATGTATAAAATTTTTCTAATTCTAATTCTTACCTTTCCCGTTTTTGCTCAAAGAGGAGACTTTTATGATACTTATGATTATAATATGAAAAATCAAAAAGGCGGAGACACAGCGGGTGATGGTAATTATAAAGAATATGATCTTCCCCCAAAATTTCAAAAACCGCCGCTCGTAACTCCAAAGAATGTGCAAAGACAACCCGATTTGAGTAGCTTAATGCAGGGACAACAAAATTCAATTCGCAGAACCAACAACCAAGCTCAAAATCCGATGCAACCGCAAACTAATAATTTGCCCATAGATCCAATTACTGGGAAAATAAATCCAGAGGCAATTGCGAGACAAAGAGAAAAAGATAGGATTAATAAGGAAAAAAAACGTCAATTCTTAAATCGGGATATTGAGCCTTATGTAGAAACAAGAGGGCGGAGAATGGAGATTATATTCTTGACAACGTTTCCATTTGCGGCAGCTTTATCTGTAGGTATAACAATATTAGTCGGTAGAGCCAGCGGAGATGCAAATTTTTTGAAAACTACTCAGGGCTTTGCGTTTGCGGTTTTGTGCGCGGGAGGATTTTCTGCGGCAAATATGATTTCTGATATCAATACCTATGACGAATACATGAAAAATAAAAAAGAAACTAATCCTAATTTGCCGCCCCCGGACAGCCAAAGCCAGTTATATAAGCCGCAGCAGAACTTTAATTTTTCATTTATAGTAGGAAGTAAAAGTTTTTAAATTACAATCTCAGCTTGTGCAAGGTGATTTACAATTTTACATTTTCGGAAACATTTATCATATTGCGCAGGTAATCATCGGTAAGGATACTTCGTATTAGTTCCTTTTCCTCTCGATCAATAATTGTTTTTTGTCGATAAAGGATTTGAACTATATCGGTAGCATTCACATTGTTTTTAAGTGCATTGATAATTCCGACAATGCGCTTTAAATCCCTTTGACTACAGGGCAAAGTCTTTTCCTTTTCCATATCAAATTTCTGTAATATTTTTTCTCTTATGTCAAGGGTAAGATCGATTATCTCCAAATCTACTTTGAATTTTTCTACAAACCTTTCGAACTTTTTCTGATGCTCTTCTGATTTATCTTTCTCTTTCTTGAACATTTGAAGAATATATGTATAGAGTTCTGGATTTTTAATGAAGAAAGATTTTATCATTGAATCTTCGAGTTCACTAAATAAATCGTAGAAAAAATTTGTCTCATCATCTCGATTTCCAGTTCTTTCGAAATAATAATTAATTCCAGTTTCATCCAAATTAGAAATCAAAGCGAGTGCCAGATTCACATCTAGCTCGGCAACTTTTTCTTCGATCAAAATCTGAAGGCATTTCTCAGGAGAAAAAAGATTTGCAATTTCCATAAAAAATTCATCGGGCTCATTATCGCCAGAAATCCATTTTCCGAGAGAAAAGTAAATAAACTGAACTAAGAATTTTGTAGAAAACTTGGGATGACTGATAATCTGCTGAAATTCATTATCACCACGAAATAGCCAGAGATAATAGTTCATCCATTGTTGAAAGGATGGAAACGATTGGTTCTTTTCAATGAGATCAAAAAAATCTTCTGCTGATAAGTTTGCCAGAAAATGTCGAGTTGAATTGACACCGTGTATTTGAGCTCGAATGAGTTCAATGGAAAAGTTTTCCTCATCGGGCGTTTGTTCTAGAATCTGTTTTTCCATTGCGAATAAAGAGTATAAAAAAATAATCTATACTGTATATTATTTTTTCTTTGAGCGAAAAATTAATTTCTTTCTAAATGCAATTTAATTTAGATGAAGATGAAATTAGAAGCTAAGGTAAATCGTTTATGCTTTGGAATAAAAATAGGAAAAAAAGAGAGTTCTTTGTTTGGTTACACCAAATGGTAACAAAGCTCATCGAACTAAAAACATCCATACACGGATTTCATTTTATATATACAAGAAACGTTAGTCGCGCACTCTTCGCTCTTTGTGGGCTTTTATCTATTGCAACTTTAACAATCGAATATGGTTTTTATTATAACCGTGAATGGGGAAATTATATTTGGATTGTAAACTCATTTGCAATTAATTATCTATTACTCTACGAGATCATCGGCTTTATCTTTACTACAGAAGAATATCCTGTCTATATAAAAAATCACAAGCCTGAACTAGTAGTAGTAGCACTGGTATTGTTGCAGAAAATTTTCGAACAGGATATTGTCAATTATCTGCACCTGGGTGAATTTGGGACAAAGGACACAGCACTCCTATTTCTATCGATCAATCAGATTTTTTTAATTTTTTCAAACATGGCAAGACTTGTTCGAAATACGAGAATCTATAATTTAAAAAAACTAAATCCTTCCCGTATTTTTTTCTTTAGCTTTGCATCGATTGGAATCATTGGAACACTTCTACTTTCCTTACCAAAATCGCAAAAAGTGGATTTACGGTTAATTGATATTATCTTTACAGTTGTAAGTGCTACTTGTGTAACAGGTCTTTCTACGATCAATATATTTGATTCCTTTACTACGATGGGTCAGGTAATAGTTTTAATTCTAATTCAAGTTGGAGGACTAGGGCTTATTACTCTGACGACTTTCTTCTCAATTTTTTTAGCAGGACAGGCTTCGGTAAATGATAAATTACTTATGAAAGATTTACTGAGTGAGGAGGCAATCGGGCGGGTAAAGAAGATTATCCGACATATTGCAATTCAAACTCTTATTATAGAAGCCGTGGGAGCGCAACTTCTGTATAATTATTTACCGAATCAAGCAAAGTTAAGTGGAATGGAAAAAATTTTCTTCTCGATATTCCATTCTATTTCTGCGTTTTGTAATGCAGGATTCTCTCTTTTTCCAAATGGGCTGGCAGAAGCTTTTTTCGTAGAAGGAAAAATATATCTTACGACAATTATGGTTTTAATTATTTTCGGAGGACTTGGTTTTCCAGTCGTAAGCGAAATCTCCAAAAAAATATTTACTCCCGATGCAAGTCATATCAAGCTCTCAGTTTCGACTAAATTAGTAATCATTGTAAGTATATTATTTTTCTTTCTTGGGGCTATTGCGTATTATTTCCTGGAAACAAACTATACTCTCAAAAATCTAACATGGTCAGAGAGAATTTTTCATTCTATTTTTTACTCAGTGACTTCGAGAACGGCAGGGTTTAACACTCTAGATATTGCGAAGATGGGCGTGCCAATGGTATTCTTTTCATTTCTACTCATGTGGATTGGAGCTTCGCCGAATTCGACGGGCGGTGGAATCAAGACGAGCACATTTGCAGTGAGCGCCTTACATATAGTGGACTTAGTTAGAGGAAGAAACCGGTTGGATATATTTAATAGAACCATTTCTCCTGCTTCTATTTCGCGCGCGTCGGCTACTATTGTTTTGTCCCTATTTATTATTTTTATCGCAATTTTTTCGATGATACTAGTGGAGCCATTTCCATTTCTAGATATTTGCTACGAAGTAGTATCTGCTTTCGGAACTGTAGGACTGACACGGGGGATAACACCGAGTCTCTCCGACCTGAGTAAAATCGTAATTTCCATTGTAATGTTTATGGGACGAGTAGGAATTCTTACAATCTTAGTTGCATTTGCACCAAAGACCAAAGCGTATAATTACAGTTATCCGGTCGAATATGTGGTAGTGGGCTAATTCTATCTTTCATAAATCGAAAGCGACTTATATGACTTATTCTCATTGTTATCTAAGAAGGTAATTACTTCCGTGCGGACTCCTTTTTCGATATTGAAAATAATACTATCAGAGACTTCGCGGCAAATATAGAGTCCGCGTCCATGTGAGTCGCTTATGCCGGGAGGAAGTCCGGTGGTTTCATCAACGTTTATATGTCTATCGAGTCGGTTCAGGATTTCTTCTTTTTTGAGAGAGCCAAATTTATCGCGGGTAACAATGATAAATGTTTTATTATAAATTCCATAGCCTATTTCAAAATAATCGCTCTCGGAGAGTTCAATTTTTTCATCACTAATGAGTAAATCGCGTGCAGGAAGTTCGAGTTGGTATTTGGATTTTCCTTTTTCATCGCGGGGAGCACGAATCATAGCGTTAGACGTTAGTTCCTCGATGACTTGATTGATTATCTTGGGAGCACCTTTTTCGATTAGGAATTTTCCGATGCGATTGGATAAAAACTCTCGCTCTTTGTCTGACTTGATTGTTTTAAACACAATTCCTTTGGGCGGAGGAGTTTCAAATTTGCCAACTGTATTTTTATCATTGATGATTAGATCTTTGTCAAAATATTTTTCGACTCCAAAAATATCGCCGGTTAACAGCTTGTTTACCATAACAGAGATGAATCGCAAATCCAAAAAAGAATACTTGGGGATAATATTCCATACCCCGTAGTCTTTGGCAAATTTGATATAATCATTGATGTTATAGGCAGTGATAAGAGTATAAAGAGTTTCGGGATAATGCTCTCTAACATGACGAATTAGATCAAGACCGGATTTTCCCGGCATCTTGATGTCAGTGATCAAAAGATCTATCTTTTCAGATTTAAGAATTTCAACAGCTTCGGAATAATTTTTAGCGTCAAATGCGGAGTATTCGATAGCTAATACATCTTTGATAGCAGTTCTAATGGAGTGGATGTCTTCTACGATAAGTATTTTTTTCATTTTCTTGTCTGTGATTTAATAGTTGGGATTGAGATGGAAAACTTGGTGCGATCATCGGCAGATTTTACATTGATTTTACCGTTGTGATCTTTAACAATGGAGTGGCAAATGGATAATCCTAATCCAGTGCCACTGCCTTCTTTACGATTGGAATAAAAGGGATCAAATATTTTATCGAGAACATTTTCCGGGATTCCCCCTGCATTATCTTCAATGGTGATGATGGTAGAATTTTTTTTCTTTTTAACGTCTACTCGTATGTAGCCTTTAGTATAGTCAAAAGCCTGAAGAGAATTTCGAAATAAGTTCAAAAAGAGACGCTCAATTTTAAATGGATTAAAATAAAAAATATATTCATCGTCAGCATTGATGTCCCAAGTCACATTTTTAGAAAGATCGGGATAGAGTCTCTGAACTGTTTCTTTTGCTTTGTAAATTACCTCTACTAAATCAGCTAACGTATATTTGGAGCGCTCGGGCTTCGCGAAACTAATAATGTCAGAAACGATAAGGGCAGCTCGAGCAAGATCTTTTTGGATTAGATCGAGGCGATTCAGTATTAGCTCCGGAGCAAAGTGAGATAGATTGTTTACTAAATTTTGCACAGTGAGGCTAATGCCTGTTAGTGGATTATTCAGCTCGTGAGCAACACCGGAAATCATAATACCTAGAGAAGCAAGATTTCTCATGCGAAGATTTTCTTCTTCCTTTTCTTTGATCTTTGTGATGTTACTAATTTTTTCAACGAAAGAATAAATGGCTCCGTCCTTGTCGACGAGTGGAAAAAAAGAAAGATTTAGATTTTGATTTTTGCCATCGTATTTGAAGAGAACTTCGCGTTTGAGTTCTGGAATAGGAAAGGATTTTAAATCGAATACATCTGAAAAATCTGAATTTTCCATTTTATGGGAAAGAAAAGGACAGTAAGGACAAATATTTTCTCGCCCGTAAAGCTTGGTATAGCATTTCTGCTTGGTCAAATCCCTGTAACCCGCTTCATTCGTAAAACTCAGAGTAGCTTGATTGACCCGTTTGATATCGAAATTCTGATCAATTAGAATTAACGGTTCCGTAATACCATCGATAATGGCTTGGAGCTCTTTAATTTTCTCGTCAGCAAGAGAGCTGAATGTCAATTGAACGCCTGAATTTGCATTTTGAGGCTGCATACTCCTAATGTTTATTGATGTATAAGTTTTTCAACGAAATAATTTAGATTTTTTATAGCCGATTCTATGGGAGTTACGATTATGAAACTTACAAAGTAAAAACTAGGTTGGGGCTATGGAAAAGGAATTTCTCAAAACTAAATTTAAAAAACTATTTATCTATTTTCTAATTTCGTTCGCAGGTTTATTTTCTCTGCGGCTAATATATGGGTATACAGTATATTCCGATGATGCAGTCGGACAAACCTCAGTTCAGAATTTTAATTCTCAAAATGGCTTCGAGTTAATTCGAAAAAATTATGCGAGTGAAAAAAAGTTCTACAAGACAGAAAATCAAAGTTTGACATTACCCGCTCAAACGAAAAGTTTCGATCAGAAATATGAAAAAGTCGGCTCGCTTTCCTCTAGCACGAATGAATTTGAAAAAGAAGAAAAGAATACGAGGGAGTTAATCAAGAATTTTAAAGCGCTGATTCAATATGAAGAAAGTTCGGGACTCGAAGGGAGAAGACATTTGAATCTAGGGATAGGGGTTAATCCCGATAAGTTTGATGAAATGATTTTAGAAATAAAAAAAATCGGAAAGCTAGAATCGATACAAGTAAATAAAACTGATAAGACAAATGAATATAGTGATTTGAATGCACAAAGGGAGTCATTGGAAAAAACAAGGACTGCTCTCATCTCCTTTAAAGGAAAAGGAGGAAAAATTGACGAGCTGATAAATTTAGAAAATAAAATTCTAGAAGTAGAAGAGTCAATTCAAAAGCTAGGAGTAAAGCTTGGAGAATTTGACACAGAGAACGAATTCTGCACGATTAAATTTTCGCTATCAGAATCAGGACAAGCAAAGAAATCCTGGCTCACAATTTTTCTACATCGATTTAAGACAGCACTCGAATGGACTATCAAGTATTATTTGCTACTCATGGTATTATTTCTATTTGCCGCAGTGGGGATATTTCTATTTATCCTCATCCTTGAAAAATTAAAAATATTTCCTGACTTGCTCAAGAAATACCTGGAATAATATATGATTGATGACATACATGATGTGATCGGTCTAATAGGTGTTTTCCTCATTCTTATTTCTTATGTGCTATTACAATTAGAAAGAATTAAAGCGAACTCTCTATCCTACTCAATTATAAATTTGGTTGGGGCGATTTTAATTCTTTATTCCCTTTTTTACAATTGGAATCTTTCTTCTGTAATTATCGAAAGTTTTTGGATTATAATAAGCCTTTTTGGAGTGGGGAAATCTCTACGTTATAAAAGAAAACATCCAAATTCAAAAGATATTTCCGGGCGCTTCGGCAACTTTCATAGAGAAAAATGAGCATTTGCCGTAGGCGAGCCGAATGCGCTGTTCGTGGGTTCCGTTCAGATCAACCGGTTACGAGCATCTTCACGCGAGTAAAAGGGCGAGCCGGGTCATGGCATTATTCGAAGCAAGACAGCAAATAATAATTTAGTTGCGCATACTCTTTATTATGCCATGAGGCGCCCGATCATTGTCAGAAATAATTGTTAAGTTAGACTTGGATTCCAAGATGATTCAAATACTTAAAAATCAAATTTTTATTAGCCGCAGGACATCTATCAAAATAATCAGGCATCGATTCAGATGTATTTGCAAAATCAAATTGAACTCCAGTAGCCTGGAATAAATCGAGCGGACGGATTGGAGTAAACGCATCTCTCTGAACAAAGCCGCGAGAAATCGATAGATACAAATAAGAATCCTCTTCGCCTAGAGATTTACAATTTTCAACGTATTCCTCTATAGAAACTTCATCAAGTGTAATCCCATACTCTTTTAGAATATTCAACAACTGATCGAGCCCAAGAGATTTTGGATTCGCAATATGAAATATATGCTTATTTGCCACACTGCGCGATAACGCAATACAAGACTTAGCCGCGAAGTCGACAGGCGTAATGTCAATCTTCATTTCTTCTGATTTTATCTTGGGAATTCTTTTTAAATTAGTTAACGATTTTAAAAAGCGCGTGAAAAAATCGTCCGTCTTTCCGAACCCCGTCTTTGAATCACCTGTGATCAATCCAAATCTATATATATTAACCGACTCATAACCTTCCTGAATAGCATTATACAGTATTTCTTCACTCACCCACTTCGATTGCGCATAACCTCCATAAACCTCCTTCATGGAATTCAATCGATCTTCTTCATAGAATTTTTCCCTTGCATCGTCCGAAGATACAAATACAGAAAGAGTCGATGCATAATGAAGAAACTTATAATTTCCCGTGAGGCAAAACTTAAGTGTTTCAATAGTTCCGTTTACGTTAACCCTTTTAAGTTCCTCATACGGCAAAACAAGATTAACCTCCGCTGCAAAATGAAACACTGAGTCGATATTTATCGTAAGAAAATTCCAATCCTCACTCGACAGTCCAAGTCTTGGCTCTGAGATATCTCCCTCTATAAAATGAATACTATCCCAATTATTTATTTCAACAGCTTGCCTGGCAAGTATAGATTCAATTTTCTTCCTAGGATTTAAACCTGAAATATTTCTTACAATACAATATATTTTATTATCAACATCCCGACTCAATTCAAACAAAATTCTTGATCCTAAAAAACCAGTCGAACCAGTAAGTAAAATTTTAGAACATTTGTTTTGTTTTTTATTCGAATTCCGAATCAATTTTTTTATCTCTTCCTCCAACCTTGCTTCTTTTTCCAAAAACGTCACACTCGTTGTTTCCAATTTTTCTTTCTTGTTCATTTCAAGAATTCCAGCCACAGTTGGTTTTTGGATAAATTTTTCTCCTGAGAGGGTAATTCCCATTATACTACATTCAGCATAAAGCGAAAGCATCGAGATAGAATCTCCACCTAACAAAAAAAAGTCATCCTCAAGACCAATTGGCTCAACGCAAAGCAATTTTTCGAAGATAATACATAGTAGGCGTTCCTTCTCTGTATTCGGTTTTTTAATTTCAGGCAAATAGGAAGGACGTGAAATATCTAAAGGAGGAAAGCTTTTTAAATCCAATTTTTCATTCGTATTGAGTGGGATTTCGTTCAGTATAACAAAGCGCTCAGGCACCATCCAATAGGGTAGCTCTTTTTTTAAATAACTCTTAATTGAGGATATTTCTTTTCTCTGATTGAGTGTTTCATTTTTTAATACAATATACGCAGCCAGTATATCTCGTTTCAACTTCTGTTTCATCACATAAGCAAAGCTTATCCGCGGATATGCGGCTAATAATCGTTCTACCTCACACGGTTCAATCAAGTTCCCTCTCAGCTTAAACTGTCGATCCATCCTTCCTATAAATTCAATTTCATTCCTGCCGTGAGAAACTACCCTATCCCCTGTTTTATAAAGTCGTTTTCCATTTAAAATTACAAACTTCTCCTCTGTCAACTTTTCCTGATTCAAATACTCTTTTGCAAGACCTACCCCACTTAGATACAATTCTCCTTGCTTTGCTTTTTTTAAATCCTCATCTAAAATATATAATTCCCGATTCGGTATAGGATAACCAATCAGAGGTTTACTCCAATTATCCCCGCAGACAATAAGGCTAGAGCAAACGGTTGCCTCCGTCGGACCGTAAACATTGACAAGTCTAACTTTACCTGCCCATTCTCTGACAGTCTCTACTGGACATACTTCACCACCGATAATAATTGTTTCTAAGCTACTCGGAATTTTATGTATGTCTAGCACCGGCAATAGAGAAGGAGGAAGACATATATGTGTTATCCGTTCTTTTTCTAAAGTATTAATTAGTCCAACCGTATCTTTGATTTTAACATCCGATTCAATTCTAATTTCCGCGCCGGATAATAGAGATATACCTATCTCTGAAATCGATGCATCAAATCCAATTGATAAATATTGTAAAATTTTACTCTTAGATTTTACCTGGAATACTTTGATTTGCTCTTTTAAGAAATTAACAATACCTTCGTGTATTACGACTACTCCTTTTGGATTTCCAGTCGAGCCAGAAGTGTATATAATATACGCAACGTCATCGCTTTGAACTTTGTAATTTTTTTGCATCGAACTGAAATCATTCCATGAACTCGAACTTGTTTGCTCGGTCAAGAAATTGGTCGTTGTTACCATTACGTTTAAACTAGTAAGATTATATGCATAATTATCACTATCCACAACAATCAACTTTGGATTTGCATCCTTACAAATCCATTCCACTCTCGCAATTGGAGTCTTTCTGTCCAATGGAAGAAAAGTAGCTCCCACTGTCCATATGGCTAAAAGGCATTCAATATATTCAGGGGATTTATCCATCCAGAGGATTACTAAATCTCCTGTCTTAATACCGGAATCTTTTAAGTAACAGCTAATACTGATTACTCTCTGGCTTAGCTCAGCATAACTGATTCTTTCCGATTCAGAAGATATCGCCATTGAAGTAGGCGATTTTAAAATTACTTTTTCTAATTCATCTAAGAAACTTTCAAATTTTAACTGTTCCTGCAATTTTTATTTCACTCAACCTCAGCGCCGAAGCGACGCATCATTTCTACTAATTGTTTTTCAACATCAATGCGAAAAATTCCGTGGGTAAATGCAATATTTTCCTTCAAGAAATTTGCAACAAATCCTGTTTCCGTTTTTGTTACCTTATAATAAATCTTACTCGTTCCAAACTTTTCAAATCTTACAACTAGCGCATCAATCTCCTCTTCAAAGAAAACAATACCTGCAAGCTTACCTTTAGACAAACCCCTTTGCATCTTTACGACAAAGGTTTTCACTTCTCCTTCAACTTTGATTTTCTTCAATGCTATTATTCCTCTCTTTGCTTCAATCTTTTTAAAAAAACATTGCCTAATATTGTATTCGGCTAACAGAATCAAATTCATGCAATATCTATTTGTATTTTTGGGGGGTGGACTAGGAAGTGTCACTCGTTTTTTCTTATCGAACCTTGTGAATCAAGTTTTCGGAATTCATTTTCCTCATGGAACTCTAGCCGTAAATGTTATAGGATCTTGCATCATTGGAATTTTATTTTCTATTAATGAACATCGTCTCGATTCAATTCCAATCTTTCGGCAATTAATTTTTATAGGCTTTCTAGGCGGCTTCACTACGTTTTCCTCCTTTAGTCTTGAAACTATGACTTTGTTTTTACAGGCAAAATTCATTTCCGCAATTCTAAATGTATTTTTAAATTTAAGTCTTTGCTTAGTAGCGGTAACTTCTGGTTACCTCATTGCAAAGTATTACTAAAGCTTGGATAACGAGTATTTTCCGCAAAGACTCTGCCCTGCTATCGGGATTTATTCAATATGGTTGGCTTTGGCGTTTTCCTGATTTCAATTTTCTTCACCAAAATTAAAGAATGACAGAAATCGATTTAAAAAATACTTCTAATTCTATGAATACAGCAGAAAGAATTTTAAATATTTTCAAAGAAAACAATATTCAAGCCGGTGGCAAACTACACAAACGAGTTGTTATGGATGCAATTAAAAGCTGGGGACTCGATGTAGTCGAAATTCGAAATGCCTGGCATGCTCTCATGGGCTACGGGCTAATGCAACAAGTAGGAGACGAACTCGTATTAACCGCTAAAGGTGCAGAGATTGCCTACAAAGCGGAATGATTTTTAAAATTTGTCTTTCAAGTGAGTCTATTGTAAAATTAAGAGATACAGTCATTGTAAATAACCTCAGGGAATAGAACATTTGAAAGAGTAACTTGTAACTTTGATGAATTTCCAATACATACGCTGACTATAAATAACATGAGAGATGACAACCCATCATTTCATTGCCATTTTCTGCCACATAAAATTTGTCCGTCCCCTATAACGCTAAATATCAAGGAGGTTCATTAAGTATGAGTAGAAAGTATATCTCAAGCTGCGAAACCTACCAATACCTCATAAAAACACGAAAGCTAAACTATTTGTCGCACCTAGATCAAAGCCAATAATCATAAGGCATATGAATTCTAAAAATAATGTATAGACAAGTCTTTTTGTTTTTTAAAAAAAATTATAGAATTTAAACTAGCCAATAAAAAACTTATCGTTATGAAGCCTAGTTCAAAAAAAGCAAAGAAAAAACCTTTAACTAAATCGCGAATTATCTCGAAAACCAAAACGATTTCCATCTCCACTAAAAGCAGAACTACAAAGAAAACAATTTCATCTCCAATCGAACAACCGATAGGAATAAAAAAATTTCCCGGGCTAGGTATTAATGTTGTTTTAAAACATCAAGATGAAAATTCTCTACGGACATATATCCATTATCTGCAAGAGCTTAGAGTAGAATGGGTTAGGTTGGAATTCAATTATTATGAAATCATTCCCGATACTGTAATGGACTTTTTTGTAGAGGAACTTCGTAAAGCTGATATTAAAATTCTTGGTCTCCTAACCGGTCTTGTTCCTGGAAATTTTATCAATTGTATGATTCCGTCTCTTCGCTTTAAATCTCCGATTGATACACTTGATGATTACAAAGCTTTCTGCGAGAAAAATGCAGAGCGTTATAAAAAACACATTACTACTTGGGAAATTTGGAACGAACCAAACACTCTTCGCTTTTGGATAAGAAATCCTGAACCAATTGAATACGTGCAATTAGCCGCTGCGGCTGCCCCTATTATAAAAAAAATAAATTCGAAGAATAAAACTGTTTTTGCCGGACTTATGGGTGACGACTTACGCGTAATAGCCCCTTTCCAGAGAATCAATTACATTCAAGATTGCATAGATGCAGGAATTGATCAATACATTGATATTTACAACTTTCATCCTTACGATCCAATTTGCTATTTTGCGAAGAAACCGGCTAATGTCTATTTTCCGACGATTGCAGGCGTCATAGATTCCTTTATGCATAAATACAGGGCAATTCGGAAACCTTTTATTATAAGTGAAATCGGTGTTTGCCCCTTGTGGCTAAAAATTACTCAAACAGAAATTGGCGCTCTTTATAAAGAAATTTATCTGCATTCTATCAGCAAAAGAATCGACTGTTATTTCTGGGTCCTGACAGATTTTAAAGGTCCTGAATATTCCCGTTGGAATCCAGAGACGGCATTTGGTCTAATCGATTGGGATTTAAAGGAAAAAGAAATGTATAAGTCTTTTGTGACAGAGATGAAAAAACTATAATCATTATACAAATCCAATACTATAGAATCTTACCTTGAATCAAATAAAGCAATGCTAAAACGACTAAGATTTTATAGGCATATTCTAAAATCACAAGCACAAGAGCACTTACAAGAACCTCAGAAAGTTTTGTTTGAATTAAATATTTACGAAAGGAAGTGCTCATATCAGTGAAGGGCTTAAATACAACTCCGCCTCCAAGCGCATTAAATAGATTATCCGCTGAATTCCAAAAGGATAAATATCCAAGTGCCGGCGTTAACTCTTTTATTTTTAAAACATTTCGAATAGATAATACAAGACTATAGATGAAAAGCAAAATTGATGCAAATAAAATATAAATCGTAATAAGCGGATTATGCTTATAAGCCTCATGAATGGAAAGGATTTTCAATCCTTCACTTATTTTCAACATATACCAGAATACAGAGAAAGAGGTTATAAGCAGGGATAAATTCAAACTATTACTTACAAGTATCTTCCTTGAAAAACCTTCCTTTAAAGTGCGAAAGAATATTTTCGTATGATCGTTACGGTAAATGATAATAAATCTTACAATGTAAGAAAATAAGTTAATTAAAATTCCGAGTAAAAAAATACTCTCTACAAATTTAAAAATTCCCCAGCTTTGAACATTCAAGTTAGTATACCCAAATCTCAATAGAATTATTCCACTGTAAAATGAAAACTATTTTCTTTTTAAAAATGGACATATTCACAGATAAAAGCTAAATTTCATAGGTAGATTGAACAAAGCCAGAAGGAAAAGATTTTGTAACTACATGGCGTAGTCTAATGTCCTTCGTTAAAGCGCCAAATAGCGATAATCCGTCTCCTAATAAAATCGGAATTCGCGTCAAAGTTAAATCAGTAATATAGCCTTTTTCCAGAAAAGATTGAATTGTTTTCCCTCCATCAATATAAATACGAGAGTGATTACTCTTAGTTAGCCTCGTGACCAGTTCATCTATGCTTCCATTAAAAAGCTCAACTCTACTCAGAATCGTTTTAGGAATATCTTTCACTGTTTTAGAGAGAACGATAACTTGCTTTTCGTAAGGCCATTC
>Ga0075160_10000882_pt1 | contig 18454 bp, 18 predicted proteins | sample JI91814C2DNA_FD_70969 | JGI IMG/M metagenome (GOLD analysis project Ga0075160, IMG submission 70969) | Wastewater effluent complex algal communities from Wisconsin, to seasonally profile nutrient transformation and Carbon sequestration -... | ecosystem: Engineered > WWTP > Effluent > Algae... | reverse complement strand
CACCAGCATCGCCATGCCGACCTGCGCCTCGTTCACTTGCAGCCGTCGCCTCGTTGCCCACGCATTCTCGTAATAGAACGACGCGAACACGCGCCGGATCGCCCGGAACACCCCACGTTCGCTCGCTTCTGCCGGATCGCAAACTGAGGGACCCACCGTGTCCGCATCCAAGTCATCCGCGAGGCACCCCGAGAACGACTCGTACAAACCGGCCCCCGTGAAGTTCGCCGTGTCCTCCACGTTCGTCGATGACCGGAACCGAATCTTCTGGTTCGGATCAAGCCCAACTGTCGGGTCCTGCAGCGCCGCGATGATGCCCGCCTGCAGCGCCGGATTGAACTGCGTCTGCGCCGTGTTCTTGATCAGGTCCTGCACCCACAGCAGATCCGCACTCATCTGCGCCGGGTTCGCGATCGGCCACGTGTGCGGCGCGAGTTTGAGCGCAATCTCCTCACGCAGCGTCCTTCCGGTGGTCAGCGTCTGATCCATGAACGCGTTCCACACATCGAACGTCAGCCCCAGCGCAGGCCGCGTGTTGCCCGCAACCGCACGCCGCAAATATCCATAGTTCGCCGCCTTCCCGCCGACATACTTGATGTCCGCGGGCGTGAGCGCATCGACGTTCAGGTAGTACGCCCCGCGCGCCTGCATCGGCGTGATCGCGAGCGGCTCCTCCTCCTTCAGTGACATCACGTCGGCCAACTGCTGAGCCGTGAGCAATCCCGTCGTGTCCGTCACATCCACTTTGCCAATGCCATACCGTTCATCAGCCCGCAGCAGAACCCGCTTGCCGACCAGCGACTGCAATCGAGCGATCATCGCGGTCGTGCTCGCGTGCACCATCGGCACGCGATACGTCGCCGCCAGGATCGCCACGTGCGAGTTGGGCGTCGCCGGTGCCAGCGACACAATCCCCGCGACATACGGCAACTCCGCCGGCACGCCATCGGTCAGCAAGACATCCGCCGCCGTCAACTGCCCGTTGCGATACGCGTTCTGCACCTGCGTCGCAGGGAAGTACTTGAGCGTCCCGAGCGCCCACCCCTTCGAATACACGCGATCACCGCTCGCCCAGCGGCCCGATGTCGCAACGGGCATTCCCTGCTCCGCAAACCATGCCGCATCCACGCTCGCCGCCTCGCTCTGCTCAAACGTCGGCATATAGAAACCAGTCATCGCGCGATCGAACGTGATCTTGTTCTTCACCAGATTGAACAGGTCACGCACGCGCTCCTTCGGATACGCATCAAGCCCCACAAACTGGATCCCAAACTCCGGTGCGTTCCCGAAGTTCTGCGATGGAATGAGCACCGCGCCGAGCACGGCCTGCTGCCCCGCAAGGTGCAACGTCGCCGCGTCAAACGCGGCGCGCGACACACCCACAAACGGCGCGACCCGCGCATTCGCAAAGTCAAAGTGGAACGGATACGCAAACCCATCCTGGAAATAGACCTTCGTCGGATCGCAGTTCAGAATAATGAACTTGACCCACCCGGGCTCCTGCTCCGTCGATGGAAACCGCGTGAAAGCGTCCGGCTGAAACACGCCATAGTTCAGCGTGTGCTTCCACGTCGCGTGAGGTGTCGCCCCGCAAGGCCCGCCCTCCGCCCGCCGGCCCGCACCGACCAGAGCGCACCACACCAACGCAACCATGAGCAGCGAACGCCAAGTGGACATAGTGCTTCTCCAAGCCGTCGGCCCGCCACCCCGCGACAGTCCTTTCGGGACCAACCTGGGGCTGGGTTCCGACAAAGAGAGTGTAACAGCCTAACTGGTTGTCGTGCAAGGGATTGTGTGCGCACGTAGCGTCGCGATTACATGCTGGCGAGTATGCCAGCCAGGATGGGCAAGGCAATGATTGCGATCAGCAGCGACACCAGTGATACACGAATGATCTTGAGCCGCTTGTCATGCTTCTGGACGGCCTCCGCGTGAGATTCAACCATCGCGTGCGCCATCGAAATATCCAGCCGATCCTCGAGCAACCGGTCCAGACCAACCGCGAGCCCGACCGTGAAGTCCCGCAAGCGAGCATCTTCCTTGTTGCGAAAGTCAATGCTCGCCGCAAAGTTCAATCGCCCGCGGTCATAATCCAACCTGACTTTCAATGGCACGTCCTTGAAGTACGCAACAGCATTCGAGTCCTTCTTCCCGCGCGCAAAAGTGCGTTGGACCGAACCCGGGTCGCCGAGTCGCTTGAACCCGTACGCCCCCAGAAACCCCTCGACAAGATCAAACGCCTGGCCGGGCCCGAGCGTGGTCACCATGGAATGCTCAACGATCATGCGTTACGCCCCATCATGGAAGTGCTCAAGAAGTACGACCGACGCATTGTGGCAAAAGTGCAGCAGGATGCACGGATACAGCGATCCCGATCGATGCCGGATATACCCCAGCACCAGACCCATCACCAAAAGGTGCGGAAAGGACAGAATGCTCAAATGGAGAATCGCGAACAGAAGCGCCGTCACGATCGCCGCTTCCCTTGGCTCCAGCACGTTGCGCAGTGCCGAGTTCATCACCCCGCGAAACGCGATCTCCTCCGTCACCGCGGGACACACCGCCACAGTGAACAAAGGCAGCCAAATCCCATACCCCGCCGCTACCGCAGGTGCGCTGTACGACTGGTCAGGCAGCGAGAACATGGAGTTGATCAAGCCCACAATCAGTGATGCGAGAGTGACCGTGCCCACCGCCATGAACGGTGCCGCAATCGTCCACCCCGGATGGCCAAGCCGAGAGAACATCGGCAGCACCGACCGCCGGAAGCGAAACGCGGCGAACAACACCACCGCCGCAAACAACCCCGACACCGCGAGTTCCGCATTCACTTCCCACTCGGGCGTGACTTCGTCTCCCACCACCTGATAGGCGATGGTGAACGCCGCGATCACGCCAAGCAGCGTGAAGTACAACCACAACGCCGAGCGCAGGTTGGCTGGCGCCTGCTTCTCGTTCGAGATCGTGCTCACCCTTGAGCCCGCCGGCGTCGCGATTTCATCAACAGCCGGAGGTGCGCAACGAACGCAATGCGATCCGCCACTGATCGGCACGCCGCAGTCCGGACAAAACGATGGCTGGCTCATCCCCGGTTCGCTCATCCCTGCCCCGCCCCCGTGCCTCGGCCCATCCGTTTCATGAGTTCGCGATGCTTCACACCCGCCGACACCGCCTTGGCCAACACCGCGATAATGATGATCTTGAAAATGATCCCACGGAGAACCAACTCAGGCGCAGCCACCAGATCCGCAACCTGAAGCGACGTGTATAGAACCAGCCCCGTGATCGACGCCGCCAGCGGGCTCGTCCTCGCCCAGAACGACAGCGCAAGATAAATCCCACACAGCACGAGCAGCGTGATCCCCACGATCTTCAGGTCAAGGACGATGCCATCGTCGGTCTCCATCGGCCCGTTCCCAATCCCCACCAGCAAGAGCACCATGCCCAGCAAGCCAGCCAGGATCCCAAGCACCAGCAACACCTTCACCGATGCCCGCGCCTGCTTGCCTAGTTCCTCAGACTGCATCGCCTGGCCCGCTCCTGACTCGGCAAAGTCCTTGGATTTCCCCGAAATCACCCGTGGCGCGACCTTGACCGGCGACGGCAAGGCCCGCCCGCACGCGGTGCAGAACTTACCGGGCACCGCGTTCGACGCCGAACAATGTGGACAGATCGCTGCAGATGTAGCCATGTGTTCTCTCCGCCAACGCGCAATTCGCGACGAGAGAATACCACAACCGTGCCCGGAACGCGAGTGGCCCTCCTGCACGCACGGAGCACTCGCGGAACCAGTCAGCAGATCCCTGACCCGCCTTTCACACCTTCTCCGCCACCACCTCATACACCGGCGGGCACGCCACAAAGTCCGACGCCGACACACGCACATCGTCCAGGTCCCGCAGCAACTGCTCCAGGTCCCCCTGCGCGAGCAATCCCATCCCCACCAACTTCGGCGCGTACGTCCGCCACCACACATCGATCCACCAGAACATCGTGTCATTCCCGCGGCACACTCTCTGGTGCACATCCAAGTGCGTCACCCTCAGCCCATGCTTCTCCATGAGCCGTGGCAAAATCCCCACAATGTCCGTGTTCCCGCCCCGCGCTTCCCAACTCGCAACTGTCGCCGCAACCGCCTTCGCGAAACTCTCACGCCGCGGCGCCATCGTCATCGAGCGATAGTTGAAATAGTCATTCACGCAGAATCGCCCGCCCGGCTTCAGCGCCCGCGCCACGCCCGCCACCACCGCGTCCGGATCCTTCACAAAGCACAACACCCACCGCGCATACGCCAGATCGAACGAGCCCTGCTCGGCGCCCGCGTTGGCCATCGCCACCCCGAGTTCCTGCACATCGCCAACATGTGCCGTCAACTGAGGCAGTCCCCGCCCCCTCGCCTGCGCGTTCGCATGATCCACAAACGCCTGCGACTCATCAATTCCCACCACGCGGCCCGACGCGGTCACCAACTGAGCCAGATCAAACGACGCAAATCCGGGCCCGCACCCCACATCCAAAATCGTCTGTCCCAGCCCGATCTTCCCCAACCGCCACAATGAATGTGCCGCGTCCGCCCACAGCCGATGCTGCAGCGCCAGCCGACCAAGTTCATCGCTCCCAGTCCCAAGAACATACTCGCGTGCGTCGGTGCCCATGCCGCACGCTAGGCGGCTTCCCGGCCTGCCTCAGCACCAACCGGTTCCCGACCTACCATTCCGCAGGCCTGAATCTGCGGCTCACGCTTGGCTCTTCCGCGAACCTTTCGTTCCTCCAAGCGTCCAACCATTCGGTCTTTCCACGGAGGTCATCTATGCGCTTGAATCTCTCGGCCGCAACCCTCATCGTCTCGGCGTGCCTCTTGACCGTCGGCACCATCTCGCCGCTCGCCCCCTCCCTTTCCTACGCCGCCGCTCCAGAAACCCGCACCGCAGACCAGATTCTCAAGGCCTCCGCCGACGCCATCACCAAAGTCAAGGCCCTGTCCTACAAGGCCCGTGCCTTCTCCGAAGGCCCACTCGCCGCGGGAACGCCCGTCCACGACGCCACCGTCACCGCCATCCGCGCCGAAGCCGGTGGCTGGAAACTCGCCCTCTCAGGCACCGCCGCCACCACCGCCAAGGACGTCACCGAATCCTCCAAACTCGAACTGGGCTACGACGGCGCCTCCGCCTGGTCCCTCAAAGAGAAAGAGAAAATCGCCTTCACCGAGTCCATCCGCAAGGATTCCGACGTCGAGACCTTCTTCAAGCGCAACTCCGCAGGCCCCGCCGTCGCGTGGGACATTCTCGACGCCAAGCCCCTCTCCTTCGGCGGCAAGCCTGCCCTCGATGGCGATGCCGCAGTCGCCGGCGAAGACTGCACCATCGTCAAGATCACCGGCGCCAAGACCGATGGCGACCCCGGCAACATCGTGCGCATCTTCGTCTCCAAGAACGATGATCTCCCACGCCGCATCGAACGCCTGCGCGAGATCAAGGACACCGATGGCAGCACCAAGGTCGTGACCCGCGCCCTCGAACTCTCCAGCCTCAAGACCGACAAGGACGTCGTCGCCGTCCCCTTCACGCTCTCCGCCCCCGATGGCTACACCATCCGTACCTCGCCCGGCTCACGACGCGAGACGACGCGCCCCGCCGGCGACCCGCTCAAAGGCCCCGGCGTCAAGGACAAGGACGACGGCAAGGGCAAGTCCGACGGCGGCATGATGCAGAGCGACTCCAAGCGCGAAGCCTTCCCCGACTTCAAACTCAAGGACGCCGAAGGCAAGGAGTTCACCCTCGAGTCCTACAAGGGAGAGATCGTCGTCATCGACTTCTGGGCAACCTGGTGCGGCCCGTGCGTCGCCGCCATGCCCGACCTCCAGAAGATCCACACCAAGTACAAGGACCAGAAGGTCAAGGTCGTCGGCGTGAACGTCTTCGAAGAAAAGCCAGCCGACGCCGTCAAGTTCAAGAAGAGCAAGGGGTACACCTACGGCCTGCTCCTCCGCGGCGACGACATCGCCAAGCAACTCAAGGTCAACGGCATTCCCTGCTTCTTTGTCCTCGATGCCAATGGCAAGATCATCAAACGCATCGGCGGCTACAACAAGAACCTCGGCACGCAACTCTCAGAACTCATCGACAAAGAACTCGCGGCGATGAAGAAGTAAGCGAGATATCTTCCACAGCGACGAGGGCGACCCGAATGGGTCGCCCTTTTCATTGAGCGGTAGTTGCGATGTTGTGCGAATCTTCCTGAGCCCGAAGGGCTCCACGAACTTAGTCCCGGGTGAGTCTTCGAACGCGGGGAATGCAACGACCTGAGTGTGTCGTCCCGAAGGGACACGCGACCATCGTAAATCAGACGCCGAATCCCGCCATTCTCCGAGAAAAAAGGGCGCGTTGACGGCCGATCAGAAATAGTATAGCATTCACTAACATGAATCGCCACCTTGCTCGTGAACTGGCCATCCTCATCGCCGCAATCGCGGCCCCCTGTGCCGTCGGCGCGCTCACTGCTTGGCTCTTCGAAGGCATCGCATTCTTCTTCGGCTCGTTGTTCGTCGCGGCGACCGGAACCATCGTCGGCCTTTTCACATCGTTCCGAATGCGAGAATCCTTCGGCCCTCCATGGGGCTTCGTCTCGTTCTTGCTCGTTCTCACCGGCGGTGGCTACCTGGGGCTGGCAACGATCATGTGGATCACAACGCCCTTCGACAAGTAACCATGTCCCACGCCCACGATGAGTCTTCGAATCGTGGCGCTTCCCTGTCTTCTTCTTCTTCTTCTTCTTCTTCTTCTTCTTCCGTCACACGTCCAGGTTCTTCACCTCGAGCGCATGCTCCTCGATGAACCGACGCCTCGGCTCCACCTCTTCGCCCATCAGCGTCGAGAACAACTGGTCCGCATTGCTCGCCATGTCCCACGTCACACGCAACAGCGTGCGCGACGTCGGGTCCATCGTCGTGTGCCACAACTGCTCCGCGTCCATCTCGCCCAGACCCTTGAACCGCTTGATCTCAAGCCCCTTCTTCCCGATCTCTGACAACCCAACCAGAATGTCCGGCAGGTTCGCCGCCTCGATCTGGTTCGAGTGCCCCGCCTTCTTCTTCACCTTCGCGGTCTGCGCCTTGGCTTCCGCGGCCTCATCCTCTTCATCGACAGCCGCCGGCGCTTCCTCGACCGGCGCGTTGCCGCTCAGCACCCACACAAACTTCGACGGCATCTTCTCGCCCGTCACAGACTCTTCCTGCGTCAGCGCATAGTCATCGATCTCAAGCCCCAACTGCTTCAGTTCATGGAACAGCCGATCCAGTTCGCGGTTCTCGTGCAACTCGCGCAACTGTGCCTCGGGCGCGCCATTCACCGCCGCCAGCCCAGCCTCACCCGCCGCCGCCGGTTCACTCGCCTTCTCACCCGCTCCCGCCTCACTCGTGCCGTTCTCGCTCAATCGCAGGCCATTCTTCGTCACGATCTCAAGAGCCTCGCCCTCGCTCCAGGCAAACGCTTCCTTGCCGCGCCACATCAGGCGGTGGCTCGGCAGCCGCCCCTTGCCAGACGTGTCCTTCGAACGCTGCCCGAGCAAATCCACAAACTTGATGCCGCGACGTTCAACCACCGTCACCAACTCTTCCAACCGTCGCAGCAAGTGCACCGCCCGCTTGAGCCGATCGCCCTCGATCGTTGCGACCACCGGCGCCTTCATGGAACCGCTCGCCGCGTTGTTTCCGCTGATGTCCCGCACCTGCAACGACGCACGCCCCAGCCCCAGCGTCGCCAGCGTGTCGTCCAGTTTTCGCTCGTTGAGCACGTACTGCTGGTTCTTCCCCTTGCTGCGATTGCCCACCGGCTCGATCATGTACAAGGGCGGCTGCGCAATGAAGATGTGCCCCTTGCGCAGCAGTTCCGTCATCTGCCGGAAGAAGAACGTGAGCAAAAGCGTCCGGATGTGGCTGCCGTCCACGTCGGCGTCGGTCATGATGATGACCTTGCCATACCGCAACTTGCTGATGTCCATGTCCGTCCCGATCCCCACGCGCAGTGCGGCGATCAAGGTCAGGATTTCATCATGGCTCAGCATCTTGTCGACGCGGGCCTTCTCGACGTTCAGGATCTTGCCCTTGATCGGCAGGATCGCCTGCGTCTCGATGTCGCGCCCCTGCGTCGCGGTTCCGCCTGCCGAATCACCCTCGACGATGTAGAGTTCGCTCTCGTCCACGTTGCGCGTCTTGCAGTCGCGGAGTTTCGCGGGCATCGAGCCGCTGTCGAGCGCACTCTTGCGCCGCGTCAGTTCGCGGGCCTTGCGTGCCGCCTCGCGCGCCTGCGCCGCGACGATGCCCTTGAGCACCAGCCGCTTCGCCTCCGCCGGATGTTCTTCCAGCCAGTTGTCAAGCGCCTCGCCGACCGCAGCCGAAACGAACCCTTCCACCTCGGGGTTCAGCAGCCGCTCTTTGGGCTGGTTGTTGAACGCGGGATTCGGGATCTTCACGCTCACAATCGCGATGAGTCCCTCTCGCAAGTCCTCACCCGTCGGCACCGGGTCCTTTTCCTTCAGGATCCCCGACTTGCGGGCATACCCATTGAGCACGCGAGTGAGGGCGATCTTGAACCCACCCGCGTGCGTGCCGCCATCGACGTTGTTGATGTTGTTGCAGAACGAGAGGAGCATCTCGTTGTACCCGTCGTGATACTGGAGCGACACCTCGCAGATCATCGAGTTCGCCGCGTCTTCCTTCTTGATGTACACCGGCGCCGAGACTGGGCTCTTCCCCGTCATCAGGTACTGCACATATTCCAGCAGGCCGTTCACGGCCTTCCACGACTCGCTCCGCATCTTCCCGTCAGCGCCCACACGCTCATCCACCAGTTTCAGCGTCACGCCAGGATTCAGGAACGCCAGTTCACGCAATCGCGTCGCCAGCGTCTCATAGTTGAACGTGACATCGGGAAAGATCGTCGCGTCAGGACGGAACGTCACCGTCGTGCCACGCTGCCGAGCCGCCTTCGCCGGAATCGCGCCGACCTTGGACAAGGGCGAAGTCAGTTTGCCGCGCTCGAACCCGATCTTGTGGATCTCGCCATCGCGCCAGACTTCCGCGTCGAGGTACTCAGAGAGCGCGTTCACGCACGACACACCCACGCCGTGGAGACCGCCCGAGACCTTGTACGCGGACCCTTCCTGCCCGAACTTGCCGCCCGCGTGCAACTTGGACAGAACGATCTCGATGGCGGGCTTGCCGTTGAGCGCGGGGTCCTCGTGCTTCATCGGCCCGGTCGGAATGCCGCGGCCGTCGTCAACCACCGAGCAGGAACCATCCGCCTGGATCGTCACCGTCACCGTCGTCGCGTGCCCTGCCATCGCCTCGTCGATCGAGTTGTCAACCGTTTCATAGACGAGATGGTGCAGCGCGTTCAGCCCAGTGCCACCGATGTACATGCCGGGGCGCTTGCGCACCGCCTCGAGCCCTTCGAGCACCTGGATCTGGTCCGCGCCATAGTTCTCGCTGGTTGCGATCGACACCGGCTCATCAGGGACTGGGGCCATGACTTCGACCTTGGGTGTGCCCTTGCCTTTGCCCTTGCCCTTCGTGGGTACGGAGTCTGGGGAATCGGTCGATGTTGCCGTCGTGTCGGGCATGTTGTACCTCGTTCGGGAGGGGGCTCTCGAAAATCGCTTGGCATTTTGCCACGCGTTTCGTGCCCTGCTCGGCTCTCTCACACCATCCAAAAGCCCTGAGAATTTCAGGACGGGAATGATAGGTTCGCACCACTTCCCACGACCCGGAATTTCACCCGGAGTGACCCCATTTGTGCGCGCATTTTTGAGGCGAGTGGAATACGATCAAAATACAAACAAACGGCCTCTCGGGTGGCCCGCCACTCCGTGGCGGGTCTGATCCCACACACCTCCGTGATGCTCGAAAAACGCAGGCCGTCCATCCGCATGCACGGCCAACAAAAAACGCCCCGTTTCGGGGCGTTTGGAAGGGCGTACCAGTGTGGGGTCGCGCGGGTCGAGGCAGTCGCCTCGACGCCACTCACAACTGGATCTTGACGACGCTGATGTCCTCGCAGAGCAGTTCGTACACCTGCTCAACATCGGAGTTCACCAGCCGCACACATCCCATCGACCGCTGGTGCCCGATCGAATCCGGCTCGATCGTGCCGTGGATGCCGTAACTGAGGTGCACCGACGCGCTGCCGAGACCTTCCAACCCAATCCAGCGATTGCCGATCGGGTTCTTGGGATCCTTGCCATCGAAGCGTTCGCCCGTGCGCGGGTTGGTCCAATTCGGCTCGATCGCCTTGCCGCCAATCTTCACCTTGAACGCACCGATTGGAGTTGAGTCATTCTCGCCAAGCCCCACATTGAACGAACGGATGTACGTCCACGACGCCTGATCATCGGGGGAACCACAGAAGACGTCGAGGCGATAGTCGGACTTGTCCACGATCACGTGGAATGGCCCGTTGACCAACTTCAAACGCTGCCCCACGCGGATCTTGCTCGCGGGCGTGCGGTTCACGCGCTCGAGCAAGCGCCAATCCACCGCCAACTGCTGGCGCTTGCGGATGCGCTCGTAACTGTCGCCGCCTTGCACCGTGTATTCCTCAACAAGCGGGTCGCCGGGCGTGATCTTCTGCGAGAAAAGCAGGTCCGCATTGATCGCGGTCATCTTGTCTCGCAAGGTCGCCTGTTCGGCGTCGCTGGCGGTGGGGTGCAGCAAGGCCTTGCTGAACTTCGCACGAGCAACCACGCTCTTGCCTTCCTTCAGCGCCTGCTCACCCTCATTCATGAGCGCCGCCACCGGGCTCAACACCGGCGCAGGGGGCGTCGTCGCGGGCGCACCACCCAACGCGGGATTGGGCGTCATCGGCGTGGCCGACGGGTTGTTGTTGGGCTGCACCGTCGGCGGGGTATTCGTGGTGCCGGGCGTGTTGCCCTGATCCGGCGTGACCGCAGCCACGGCCGGGTTCGTCAGGTCCACCGGCGCCGGACGATTGGAGTCCGTGTTCGTTCCTGTGTTCCCAAGCCCGGCGGCCTGCGTGTCGCCTGCCTGCGGATCGGACTTGGGGAGGAGTTGGCTCAGGCCCCACGCCGCAAAGGCGAGGAAGAGCGCAATTCCTACCGCTCCGGCCGCCCCACGCGGCGAAACCTTGAGCGCGCGGGACGATCCACCATTGCTTCGGACGGCTGCGGGCGACGACGAGTTCTGCGAGGGGAGCGCCATACTTCACCTTCCATGGATCGGAGGCATAAACGACCAGACGTTCGGTTCGTGTGTCTCCGTACACATCGACCGAACTCGTGTTCCAGGAAAAGTTTAGACGTTCCCAAACACGCCATCCGGGGTCGCCACCGCCCGGACGGCGATGTCCCACGGATCCGCCGGGATGGAGGGGAGAATCTGCTCCGAAAGCGCGATCCCCAACGCCCGACCGACAGCAAGCGACGGGGCCCCCTCGAAGAACCGGTCATAAAAGCCGGCCCCGCGCCCGAGGCGCACAAACTGCCCGTTTTGGCTCTTCGAAAAAGCCAAACCGGGCACCAGAGTCAGGTCCAACCGGTCGTTGGGCACCACCGGGCAGGCGGCTTTGGGCTGTCGGATCGAGTGCCGGGTCGTTTCGAGGGACGCATCATCCAGAGTGGTCACCGCCGCCGGAACCATCGTCCGCGTTGTCCAATCAATCCGCGGCAGGCACAACGTCCGCCCGCGCTCGAGGCACAGGCGAAGCAAGGGCGAAATGTCCACCTCGCCCGCGATCGACACGAACGCGAAGATGGCTTTGGCCCCTGTAAAAGCAGGCAGTTTCGCAACCACCTCGCACAACCGACGCGACCCTTCGGCCCAGCGCTCGGCCGGGATCGCATCAAGCCTCGCCCGCATCGAGGTTCGCAAGGCGGCTTTGGTGAGTTCAGAAGGATGCATGCCCGTTACCTGATCTTGATCGTCGCGAGTGCCACCACAATCAGCAAAATCGTGATGATCCACGACCGCGCCACGACCTGCTGCTCCGTCCAGCCACCCAGGTGCAGATGATGGTGGAACGGGGCCATGCGGAAGATGCGTTTGCCCTTCGTCCACTTGAAGTAGCCGACCTGCATCGCGACGCTGGCGATCTCCCACAGGAAGACGCCCGACATGATGAACAGGACGACCTCCTGGCGGATCACCAGCGCGATGTACCCGAGCAGGCCGCCGAGGGCCAGCGCACCCGTATCACCCATGAAGACCTGCGCGGGTGAACAGTTCCACCACAGGAACCCCAGGCACGCCCCGGCCATGGCCGCCGCGAGGATCGGAAGTTCTTGTGAGCCCTGGATATACGGCACCAGCAGGAACTGGGCGCTCGACATGTCCTGCGCCACGAACGAGAGGATCACGAGCCCGCCCGCGACCGCCGCCGAGATGCCGCCCGCGAGCCCATCCATCCCGTCCGTGATGTTCACGGCGTTGGACATCCCCGTCAGAATCAACATCGCCAAGACCACGAACGGCACGAACCCCAGGTAAATGAGGTTGGGGTTCTGGGATTGGATCGCCCCCGCCCCCGTCACATACGTCTTCTGGAACGGCAGATTGAGGACGTGGCGGAGGTCTTCCCCGGCCGTCCCCTGTTGATAGAGGAAGAACCCGACGATGACGCCGAGCCCAAGTTGGAAGACCAACTTCTCCCACGCGTACAGGCCCTGGCGGCTGCCGGTGCCGCGGGCCTTGGCCGTCAGTTTCAGGTAGTCATCGAACCCGCCGAGGGCCGCCAGCCACACAAGGACGATCATCCCCAGTTGCACATAGAACTGGCGGACATCGGCCAGCAGAAAGACGGACCCCGCGATCGCCCCGCAGATGAGCAGGCCGCCCATGGTGGGGGTGTTGGCCTTGCTGGCGGCGTGGTGTTGCAACGCCTGCGCATCACTCAGCCCGGCATCGCCGATCTTCTTCTTGACGAGCCACGCGATGGTCGAGCGGCCGAAGAGGAGCACGATCGCGAAGGACAGCAACGCCGCAAAGAGCGTGCGGAACTGCAGTTCATCCAGAATCCGGACAAAGGAATACAGCCCCTTGTCATGGAGGAAGCCGCGGCAGAGATCGAGGAGGATGTACAGCATGAAGAAGGGGAAAGGGGCGAGGCGTGAGTGAAGAGAAGAGGTGAACAGGTGAACAGGTGAGGGGGAGAGTGGGTGAGTGGGGGAGGGGGTGAAAGAAGAGTCGGCGTCGGGAGTTCTCTTTGATCCCCCTCCAGGCTTCTGGAGGGGGTGCCGCTTCTGAGCGGCGGGGGAGGTGTCTTGCCTTGACGAGCCCGACGCGCAAGCGAGGATCTTCTCTCGTTCGCGACCGGCATGAGACAACCACGCGGCCATCGCATGCCAGCGGAAGCCAATTTCGGCGTTTTGGGGGTGTGAAGGCCAAGAGTGGCGGCGACCGTGGGCGTCAAGAGCGGGAGTGGCTCACGAACGCCCTTCGAACTTGCGTTCCCAATAGTCCCGCAGATCCGCGACTTCGAACTTCCGGCCGCACTCGGGGCAAGGGCCGGGCTCTTCTATCGCTCGTAGGTCGTAGCCACAGAACGGGCACATGCTGAAGTCCATCGCCTTGGCTTGCTTGACGAGGCGGCGGTAACACACGAAGTGCCAAATCAAGGCAAACACCCACACGCCGAGAACGGACAGAATCCCATTCGAGCCATACGCACGACGAAACGTTGAGTCGTGCGGTACAAGGACGAACGTCGCGATCTGGAACATCACGCATCCCGCGAACAGCCACCGCGTCCGACGCCCGTGCAACGTCGGATCAAGCCACCGTTGTTTCCAACTGCGTTCCGCCATGGGCTGAGTGTACGACCCCGCGCCCCGGCCGCAGGCCGAATGCCTTACGCCGCCATCCTCATCCCGAACTCGATGCTCGCGTTGCCGGTCTGGCTGCGGGCGTTGCTGCGGACGGCGGTGACGGAGTACGTCGCTTGGGTCGTGCCGGCGGGGATCGTCGTGTCGATGAACTGCTTCTCGCTGCCGACGGTGCCGACGTGCACGAACGGGCCGCCGAGGCTGCGCTTCACCTCGTACGACGTCCCCGCGACGCCGCGCGGCTGGGCACACTCCCACGCGACGATGAGGGCCCCGTCGCGCCGCAGCGCGAACGTGAAGTTGTCGGGTTTGTCGAGCGGCGGCGTGTCGCTGGGCTTCTGCGGGATGGGGAGCAATCCGAGGATGTACGGCTGGTCGCTGCCGGTCACTTTGGCGCGCCCCTTCATCGCCATGATCATCGACGCGCCCAGCGTGTGCAGCGACTCGATCGCGAGATCGGCCCGCAGCGTCGCGGACTCGGCCCGCGCCGCCGCCTCCTGCTGCGCGAGCAGCGCTTCCTCCGCGAGCGCGATGCGTTCCTTCAGGTCCTCGCACTGCTCTTCCGTGACGCCAATCGCCGAGGCATGTTGCGACCATTGCTCGACGTGCGACGCATAGAACCCGACGCGAGCGGACTTGGTGCGAGGGACGATCTTCATGGGGACTCCGAGGAGGGCAATGGGGAGTGGGCAATGGGCAATCGGGAAGAGAAGAGGTGAACAGGTGAGCGGGTGAAGAGGTGAGGGGGTGAGAGGGAGAGTGGGGGAGGGGGTGAAGAAGAGCGATGTTGGAGCGCTGGCGCGGGTGGTCGCGCGGCCAATAACGGTTCCATCGGCGTGGGGTCGCGCACGGTTGACGAAACCCGCACACATCACGGCACATTCGCGTGCGAACGGCGTTTCAACCGCAGAAACAGCGATGCACGCTCGCGAGCGGACGCCCCGCAGCGCAGAGTTTGCTCAAAACTAGCGAGTCACGGCCGATCGACCTCGGGGCAGAGCGACGCCGCCCCGAGGCGCACCGACCTTGTCCCGAAGCGCGCCAACCCCACCCCGCGCCCCGCCGACCGGGCCCGCGGGACGCACGCCGCCACTCGCGGGCGCGCCGACGCCGCCCTCGGGCCACACGCGAACGTCTCGCGGCGATGTCAACGGTCCTGCGGTTCGCGCAGTTGTTCATCGCCTGTGTGAAGCTAGCGGCACGCACGCTCGCCCAAGACTGCCTCACGGCCTTTGGTATACTGCACCCGTGATCCGCCGCCACGCTCTTGCTCGCGCAGCGTTCCGCATCGCTCTTCGTACGCTCAAGTGGGGCACGCTCGTCGTCGCGCTCCTCGTCGCGGGCGTGTGGGTGGGGGGACGGCACACGGCCTTTCTCCTTTGTAAGAACATTGACGGCTGCGATTACAGCGTTTCCGGGCATCCGGGCGGCTTTCAAGTTGCTTGCGTGCCGCCGATTGAGCCACCTGTGAACCTGACGCTTGTCTATTACCTTGGACACGATATCGGGGACTACGACGACCTTGGGCCGATCTGGATGCCAAACATCGAGGGACTATCGGGACCGGATTTGGTGATCCAGATTCCCTACTGGCTCCCCATCCTCCTCCTCGCCTCCACCTCGGGCGGCCTCTTCTGGCGCGATCGCCGCGCCTCGCGCCGTGCGACGGCCGGTGATTGCCCATCCTGCGGCTACTCACGCGCGGGGTTGGCGTTGGACGCCGTGTGCCCCGAGTGTGGGAAGGCGAAAGTCTGATACGCTGTGTGCGGGAGTCGCGGCTCACTGTGTGCGAGTGACGCACCGCGTCTCCACAATCGGAGGAAGTCTCATGCGTCGCGCCCTTCGCATCGTGTTCTGGACGTACCTCGTGCTGCTGCATGGGTTCGGGGCGTACGTCGGCTACAAGCTCTACGGCGAGTGGAAGCACAGGCAGGCGTTCGTCACGCGCGTGGAGCGGATGCGCGTCGGGCCTGCCTTTCACGCGATGATGGGCGTCAACGGCGAGAAGTCAACAGCGGTCACGCGCCTGTACACGCCGCAGTCAATCTATGTTGCGCGGATCGAAGAAGAGGCGGGCGAGGTGATGTCGATCCATGTCCAGCCCCCGGGGCATTTGTTCGAGTGGAGCTTCCGACGAGAGAACGGCCAGTCGCCCTGGAAACTCTGCGTCTGGGAGCACAGTGAGCCCAACAGGGGCGTGACTTCCATGGGCGATCTCACCCTGATCCTCGACAACAACGCCGACGGCGTGCCGGAGAGAAAGGTGGACCTCACCACCAAGCCGCCGCGCACGCGCTACAAGGCCGTGGACCAGATGTGGGTGGTCGAAGAGGCAACGCCATAGGATCACGCATGCCCACCATCTCCACCTTCCTCACGTTCAATACGCAGGCCGAAGACGCCGCTCGCTTCTACACTTCGCTCTTCCCTAACTCAAAGATCACGCGGGTCAGTCGCTACCCCGACCTGGGGCCGCAGTCGCCGTTCAAGGCGGGGAGCGTGATGACCGTCGAGTTCACGCTCGACGGCCGCTCGTTCGTCGCGCTCAACGCGGGCGCCGCGCCGAACTTCGCGTTCACGCAGGGCTTCTCGATCGCCGTCATCTGCGACACGCAGCAGCAGGTCGATGAGTACTGGAACAAGTTCATCGCCGCCGGCGGCAAGCCCATCGCCTGCGGCTGGCTCACCGACCACTTCGGCGTCTCGTGGCAGATCGACCCCAAGGTGCTGATCGACCTGATCGCGTCCCCCGACCAGACCAAGGCCGCCAAGGCGATGCAGGCGATGATGGGGATGGTCAAGATCGACGGCGAGGCGATCAAGCGAGCGGTGGGGGAGTAAGCACGCCCGCGGCGGGCGTGATCACTTCGGTGGTGCGTACGGCACGCCGCTCGGCGTCATCGTCGGCGTGGATTCGGCTGGCGTGCTCGGCAATGCTTCCGACGCGCCATCCTTCTCAATCACCGGCCAATCACCCGGCGGACCCCAGCGGATGAGGGCGTCGTCCTTGAAGTAGAACCAGAGATACTCCGTGCGCTGTTCGGTGGCCATGGTGCGCTTCCTAGAGAGTTCGTACGCGTCGATGTGGCCGCCTTCGCACGCGCGGCGCTCGCCATCTCGCAGCGTCTGTCCAAGTTTCGCTTCGACCGCAACTCGGGACATGCCTGGCCTGAGCGAGTCGAGTTGGCGTACGTAGACCACATGGATCGGTGGATCCGATTCGATGAGGTGCGCGGGCGCTGGGCGTGACATGCAGCCGATCGCGCCGACCCATGAGCCCGCCGCCAGCAGGCCTATGAGCACGGCAATCCCGAACTTCTCGCCTTTGGATATGGGCCGCATGCGCGTTGTCACAGGAGAGGTTCCTTTTCACTTGGCCACGGTGATTCGCCGCCAGCGACGCGCCGCTCACCAATCCGGATCCGACGCCCGACGCAGTCCTTGATTCACGTCGGCCTCCGCGGGCCATTGGAAAGGCGGCCCCCAACGAATGAACCGGTTGGCGAAGAAATACAGCCACACACGCTCGTACCGGCCCTTCTGATGCTCCATTTCGATCTCGTAGGCCTCGATCCATCCATCACCAAGTCGGGTCTTTGCGACAAGGGTGATCTGCGGCTCGCGATAGCCATCCGTACCTCCAAATAGACGGTCGTAAGCCCCGCTCGTTCGGAGGGTCTCGCGGGCAAAGCTCTCTGAACTGCCCGGCGAGATCTTCTCAAGCGTGCCCTCTGGAGCGAAAACCACCGGATAGTCCGGCTGCCGATAGAACCTGGGCGGCGCAACGGTGCATCCAACCGCCCCCATCCACGCCGCCGCCGCAAACACCACCACCAGCGGCAGGAGGCAGGCCGTTTCGGTGCGCGTGAGTGGCCTTGGTCCAAAGAGCATGGAGAAAGCGTACCGCCTCGCGCGTAAATGTGCAAGATGGTCCCGCCGCCGTTTCGCGCGGCACCGTCCCCCATTGTCCTCAATCGAACGCCACGAATGAACTCCGCGCACCTCGCCGGGTTACAACTCCATGACAAGCCTTCTTCCGAGGAAGTACAAGCCTTCCGGAACGCTTCGCACAAAGAAAGAGGTTCCACCATGGACGAGAACACCAACAAGGGTTCTGGCACCGACACCGCGCGCAATGCCGGGTCACGCAAGATCGATATCGACGGCATGAAGGGCGAGGAGTGCGTCAAGAAAGTACGCAATGCCCTCGACAGCGTGCAAGGCCTCAAGGTCCAGAGCGTCACCAACGGGTGCGCGACCGTCGAAGGCCCGTCGGGCCAGCCCGACGCCGCATACCAGGCGATCCGCAACGCCGGGTACACGCCCAAACTCTCCGGCTCGCCCGGCGACAAGACCGGCTCGGGCGCGAGCGGCATGACCGGCCAGGGCGGCATGGGCAAGGGCGCGCACGCGAACAACGAGAGCGATGGCCCGCCAATGGTCCAGACTCCCGGCCAGCATGGCGAGCACAAGGTCGACTCGCGCCCGTACCGCGAGCCGGCGCGCACCGACACGAAGACAACCTGATGCGTCGCATCGTTTGAACGAAACGCTCACCCGCGGGACCGCACACCGCGTCTGTCTTGGGCCGTTGTGTTGATCGACCGGCCGTCGGGCCTTCCCG
>Ga0075160_10000878_pt1 | contig 18473 bp, 22 predicted proteins | sample JI91814C2DNA_FD_70969 | JGI IMG/M metagenome (GOLD analysis project Ga0075160, IMG submission 70969) | Wastewater effluent complex algal communities from Wisconsin, to seasonally profile nutrient transformation and Carbon sequestration -... | ecosystem: Engineered > WWTP > Effluent > Algae... | reverse complement strand
CCCCCATGACCATCTCAATGAGAACGCTGAACCTGAACCTCTATGCCATACCCGTCGCCCTGCTGATCATGGCCGGCGGCATTGGCGTCCAGTCGGCTTCCGCCGAGCCAGACAGCCAGCACAAGACCTTCGAAGCCCGCTTCGTGATCAACCCGGCTGACACTGCCGAGAAGATCTACGCTGACATCAAGCGGACTGCCGAACGTCTGTGCGACAACTCCGGCCCGCGTTCACTGACGTTGCTGCGGCTTGAGCGCGAATGCGCCAACGACCTCGTGAAAGCGGCGGTCGAGCAGTATTCGCGCAAGGACGTCGCGGACATCCACACCCGCAACCAGCGCGGCTGATCCATAGGAAGCAGCCTCAAACCGAATGCCTCGGCACAGGGCTGAAAGGCCGGAGGCCGCCTGCGATTCCGCCCCTCGGATCGCTCGCGCGCTTTCGGCCGCCTGCGTTTGATGTCAACGGCGCTGGAATGTGCTAGCCACGCGCTGAAGGCCGGGGGGCGCTGAGAATGCAGTTCGGCAAGATGTCGCCATGACGAAACCGCTGCCGCCACTCAACGCCGTACGCGCCTTCGAGGTCGCCTCGCGTCATCTCAGTTTTTCCCGCGCCGCCGAGGAACTTGGCGTCACGCAGGGCGCCGTCTCGAAGCATGTGATCTCACTGGAGGATTACATCGGCGCGCAGGTGTTCGTGCGTTCGCCCACCGGCCTGTCGCTGACGCAGGAGGGCTACACGCTGATGGAGGCGCTTCGCCCGGCATTCGCGATGATGATCGACGCCTTCGCGCACTATCACCGCCGTCCGCCACGCTCCAGCATTTGCCGTATCGCGACGCTGGCCTCGTTCGCCGCCCAGGTTCTCGTGCCGCGCCTGCCCGAATTCCGCCGGCAGAATCCAGACATCGAGATCGAATTCATAACGTCCGTCCGGCTGGTCGATCTCACGCGTGAGGAGGCGGACCTCGGCGTGCGCTACGGACTTGGCCAGTATGAGGGCGTCGTCTCCATGCCGCTGGTGAAGGGCACGCTGAGCCCCGTCTGCGCGCCGGCCGCCCTGGCCGCGGCAGAGGGCGACTTCGCGCGGCTGCTCGCCGGCACGCGACGCATCCAGACGGCGGGCTACAATGAATGGCGCGACTGGTCAGCGCTGGCAGGCATCGACCTGTCGCAGGCCGAGCCCGCGCTCGTGATCGAGGATTTCCTCGTGGCGATCCGAGCCATCACGTTGGGCCAGGGCATCGCGCTTCTGCCGCGCATCCTGGTGCAGGACCTGATCGACCAGGGCGAACTCGCCCTGTTCTCGGATGTGCTCCTGCCGGTCGATCACACCTATCACCTCGCGCACACCGCCGCCTCGGTCCGCCGCCAGCATGTCCAGACGGTGGTGGACTGGCTGCGGGCCTCGCTGGCCCATCTCAACTGAATTGCGGCTTGCGCTCGCGCCGCGCGCACGCCACATCACGCCGCATGAGCGTGAAAGACCAAGCCGCAAGCCTTCGCGAGGACATGACCTTCCTGGACGACTGGGAAGCGCGCTTTGCGCACCTGATCGACCTCGGCAAGGCGCTGCCGCCGCTGCAGCGCGAGGAATACAACGAAGAGAACAAGGTTCGCGGCTGTTCCAGCCAGGTCTGGCTCGTGTCCGAACCTTCGCCGACAGCACCCGGCGCGCTGCGTTTCCGTGGAGCTTCCGACGCGATGATCGTGGCGGGCCTCGTCGCCATGCTGCTGCACCTGTTCTCCGACCAGGAGCCGGAAGACATCCTCGCCTTCGACGCCCCGGCCTTCCTCAAGGAAATCGGCATCGCCCACGCGTTGACGCCGCAGCGCTCGAACGGCCTTGCCTCAATGCTCACGCGCATTCGCACGGCCGCCTCCGCTCAACGCTCATAGGCGTTCGCGATATCCTCAAGCGCGCGGGCGAGCGCCGGGCCGAGTGTGCGCTGTCCCAACCCCGTTTGCGTCTTAATCGATTTCAGCGTCGCGCCCTCGATGCAGGCCAACCATGCAAGGCGCCAGCTGGCCTCGCCCGCCAGTCCGCGCACGCGCTTGAGCTTTGCCGCGGCGCTCGCCGCAGACGCAGACTGACCGCCCCTTCGCGGCCCCCGCCGTTGTGCATCAGCCGGCCCCGCATCCCAGTTCATCGTCAGGCCCCTGCTGTTGGAATCCAGTTCTGCATCAGCGATCAGCCGCAGCCCGGCCTTCACCTGCCGCAGGTTCAGCGGGCCCTGGCCGCGCCGCGCCAAGACCGCAAGGCCGAGGAATCCCTTGCCGGCATCGCCCTTGCGGCGTGTCCGCCCGGCAGCAATGAAGGCGTTGGCAGACAGGCTCGGCGGGGGCGGCGCGATGACGCCATCCGCCAGCACGCACGCACCGTCCGTCGTGAGACACAGCTTCCGCTCGGCCAGAAGGCGCGCCACCGTCGCGCCATCGACCGACATCATCCTGCGCGTGCGGCGATCCGGCCGGCCCAGCACGGCCCACGCCCCGGGCGCCATCTCCACCACGCGTCGCCCGCTGATCCGCAGCGTCGACAGCAGGCGGGCGTTCACATCGCGCACGATGCCCGTTTCGGGCGCGAGCTCGGCATTGCCGATCATGACATCACCGGCGCACGCACGACCGAATCTTCCAGCGCCTGCAGCCACGCATCAAATGCGGGCTCGTCGCGCTTCAACTCCAACGCCTTCACCGCATACGAAATAGTGGTGCGGTCCCGCCCGAACGCTGCCGACACGCGGCCGAGGCTGAGCCCGCACCCGACATGCAGCAGGTACATCGCCACCTGCCGCGCCAGCACGACCCGATACGTCCGGCCGCCGCCCATCACCTCCGCCCGGGCCGCGCCCAGCGCCGCCGACGCGACCGACACGGCGATCTCGGTGCGCGCCCGGTCCTCGGCGATCTGTCTCTCCCTGTCCAAGCCAACCTCCTGGTTTCGATAGACTCAGTATCGCCCGGAATCCCGTGTGTAGGAAAGTTTTCCCAGGACTATTTTCCTGTTTTGTTCTTTCGCGGGCGCGTGGCCCCTACTCCACGCGATTATAATTTTGTTTTTGTTTGATTTAATTGCCTGCGACCATGCCGTCTGCCAGCCGTCGCGGCTCTGTCACAAATGCTTTGCGCTAGCTGACTAAGGCAGCCTCGATCCACCCTGCGCCGGCCAGAAGGCCGGGGGAGACCCATGCCGTGCTGACCCTGCTCGCTCGCCGCATATCCGGTGCGATCGGCCTCGTAGCGGCGCTGCTGGCGCTCGCAGCCGGCCCGGCCACTGCGCAGAATATCACCGGCGCAGGCGCCACCTTCCCGGCCCCGATCTATTCCAGCTGGGGCGAGGATTATGCGAAGGCGGGCGGCGGAAGCCTCAACTATCAGGCTCTCGGCTCCGGAGCCGGCGTCACGCAGATCATCAACCGTACCGTGGACTTCGGCGCATCCGACAGCCCCGTCGCGACCGAGCGCCTCCAGAAGGAACAGCTGCTGCAGTTCCCGGCAATCATCGGCGCCGTCGTGGTGATCGTGAACGTTCCAGGCGTCGACGGCACGAAGATTCGGCTCACCGGCGACGTCCTCGGCGAGATATATGTCGGCCGCGTGCGCCTGTGGAACGATCCGAAGATCGTGGCACTTAACCCTGGCCTCAAGCTGCCGGGCATTCCGATCTCGCCCGCCTATCGCGCGGACTCATCGGGCACGACCAGCATCTTCACGAAATACCTCGCTGGCGTCTCGCCCATCTTCAAGGAGCGCACCGGCGCGGGCAACTCCGTCGCCTGGCGCACGGGCCTAGGTGCGCCGGGCAACGCGGGCGTTGCGGCGGCCGTGAAGAACATCAAGGGCGGGATCGGCTATGTCGAGTTCGCCTACGCTGCAGAGAACGGAATGCAGGCGCTGCAACTTGCGAATGGCTCGGGCAAGTTCGTCAGCCCCAGCGTGCCGGGATTCATGGAAGCCGCCGCGCAAGCCGACTGGGCCAATGCGAAGAACATGGCCGCCAGCATGCTCAACATGCCGGGCGAGAATTCATGGCCGATCACGTCTGCCAGTTACATCCTGGTGCCGCGCAATCCGAAGGATCCGGCAGCAACGCAGCGCGTGCTGAAATACGTCGACTGGTCGTTCCGCAACGGCTCAGCCACTGCAGACCGGCTGCACTACATCATGCTGCCGCCCGAGGTGCAGGACGAGGTGCGCCGGCAATGGACGACGCTGACCGCCGGCGGCAAGCCGCTGTGGCCGGCGAACTGATGCGACGGCTGAGAGACACCGACCGAATGCCCAGGGGCGCACGATAATGACCACGCCAGCTGCACACCGCCCCCTGATCGGCGCCCGCCGCATGCATCTGGGTGACACCACCTTCCGCATCAGCCTGTTCGCGGCTGGCGCGGTCGTGATCATCGTGCTGTTTTCGATCCTCGCCATCATGTTCGCCGGCGGCAAGCTGGCGTTCGACACGTTCGGCCTCGGCTTCGTCACGGGCACGGAGTGGAACCCGGTCACTCAGATCTACGGCGCCCTGCCGGCCATCACTGGCACACTGCTGACCGCAATCCTCGCCTTGATGATCGCATGGCCCATCGGGTTCGGGATCGCGTTCTTTCTCACTGAAACCTGCCCGGTAAAACTGCGCGGACCGCTTGGCGTGGCTGTCGAGCTTCTCGCGGCCATCCCGTCCATCGTCTACGGCATGTGGGGCTTCTTCGTGCTTGCGCCGTTCATGGCCGAATATGTTCAGCCCTGGCTGACCTCCACCTTCATCTGGATCCCGCCTATCCCGGATGCGTTCTACTGGTTCACCGCGCCGCCGATCGGCGTCGGCCTGATCACGGCCTCGCTGATCCTCGCGATCATGATCCTGCCCTTCATCGCGGCGACGACGCGCGACGTCCTCCTGTCCACACCGCAACTCCTGAAGGACGGCGCCTACGCCATGGGCGCGACGCGCTGGGAATCACTCACCGGCGTCGTCATCCCAGCCGTGCGTGGCTCGCTGTTCGGCGCGGTCTTCCTCGGGCTTGGCCGGGCGCTCGGCGAGACGATGGCCGTCGTCTTCGTCATCGGCAACGCCATCCGCATGCCTGACAGCCTGATGGCGCCTTCAGCGACCATCGCCTCAGTCGTCGCCAACAGCTTCCCTGAAGCTGAACCTGGTACGCTAGATCTCGCCGTCCTGCTCGGCCTTGGCTTCATCCTCTTCGTCGTTTCGTTCGGCGTCCTCGCCATTGCGCGGCTGCTGCTGCGCCAGGAGCGCATGTCGTGAAAGAGCTTTCTCCCGCCTCGCGCGCCCGCTATTTCCGCCGCCAGCTGCTAGACCGCGTCATGAGCGGACTGTGCATGGCCGCCGCCGGCGTCGGCCTCGTTCTCCTCGGCCTCATCCTCTGGATGCTGTTCTCTAACGGGATTGGCGGCCTGAAGCTGTCGGTGTTCACCAACTCCATGGCGCAACCCGGGGCCGATGGCGGCCTCGCCAACGCCATCGTGGGATCGCTGATCCAGGTTGGCCTTGGCGCCATGATCGGCGCACCGCTCGGCATGATGGTCGGCGTCTACCTGTCCGAGGTCGGCAAGGAGAGCAAGTTTGCCTCGGTCGTCCGCTTCGTGAACGACATCCTCTTGTCGGCGCCCTCGGTACTGATCGGCCTGTTCGTCTACCAGATCGCGGTTGCGCCCATGGGCGGCTTCTCCGGGTTTGCCGGGGCACTGTCGCTCGCTCTGATCGCCATGCCGATCGTCGCGCGCACGACGGAAGACATCCTGCGTCTCGTCCCCCAGGCCTATCGCGACGGCGCCGTTGCGCTCGGCAGCCGCGAGAACGAGGTGGTTCGCAAGGTCGTCCTCCCGGCGGCCTTCAGCGGCATTCTGACGGGCGTCCTGCTGGCGGTCGCCCGAATCGCCGGCGAAACCGCGCCCCTCCTGTTCACCTCGCTGGGCAACACCAACTGGTCAACCGACCTCACCCAGCCGATGGCGAGCCTGCCCATCGCGATCTACCGCTATGCTGGCAGCCCTTACCCGGAATGGGTTTCCCTCGCCTGGACCGGCGCCATGCTGATTACCGTCGGCGTGCTTGTCCTCAACATTCTCTCGCGCTTCAGCCACGCAGCGGTCGCCGGAAAGTCGCAGGGCTGATAGCATGACCGCCATGACCAAAGAGGTGTCCGAAACCGTGGACGCTGGCGCGCCCGTTCCGCGCTCCAGCCGCAGTGCGCCCACCAGCGCCCCAGTGGTGAACCCGACCGCGGCACTCACAGCTGCCACGCGGATCAAAATCCAGGACGTCAACGCCTTCTACGGCGAGAAGCAGGCGCTCTTTGGCGTCAATCTCGAAGTCCCTGACAACGCCATCACCGCCTTCATCGGGGCCTCGGGCTGCGGCAAGTCCACACTGCTGCGCTGCCTCAACCGGATGAACGACACCATCCCGGGCGCGCGCGTCGAAGGCCGCATCCTGATGGACGGCACCGACATCAACGGCCAGGAAATCGACCCTGTCCAGGTGCGCACCCGCATCGGCATGGTGTTCCAGAAGCCGAACCCGTTTCCGATCTCGATCTACGAGAATATCGCCTACGGCCCGCGCACCCACAAACTGACGTCGAGCAAGGCCGAGCTCGACGACCTCGTCGAACGCTCGCTGCGCCGCGCGGCCCTGTGGGACGAAGTGAAGGACCGCCTCGGCAAGCCCGGCCTCGGTCTCTCGGGCGGTCAGCAGCAACGCTTGGTCATCGCCCGCGCGCTAGCCGTCTCACCCGCCGTGATCCTGATGGACGAGCCATGCTCGGCGCTCGATCCCATCGCGACCGCGCATATCGAGGCGCTGCTGGACGAACTGCGCAAGCACACCTGCATCGTGATCGTCACGCACTCGATGGCGCAGGCCGCCCGCGTTTCGCAGATCACCGCCTTCTTCCACATGGGCAAGCTGATCGAGTCCGGCCCAACCGACCAGATCTTCACAATGCCGAAGGTCGAGCAGACTCACGACTACATCACCGGCCGCTTCGGCTGAGGCCTGTGCTTCAGGCCGCGCCGGCCAACTCGCGAACAGGCTCGGCTGCAATAATCGGCTCAAGGCGCGCCGGCAGGTACGGCGCGATCTTCTCCGCGAGAAACGGCGGCAATCTGCGCGGGCGGCCATCCAGCGCGATGCAGACATTCTCGGACACCGCTTCCAGCAGGACCTCATTGCCCCGCATGACGCTTTGCCGACAGATCACGCGCGCGCCGCTGACAAGGTCGATCACCGTGCGCACCTCCAGCCGATCATCGATCCGCGCCGGGCGCACGAAGCGCATGTCCAGCCGCGAAACCATGAATGTCACCGGCCGCTCCGCCGTCAGCAGGACCGATAGGCCCACGCCCAGCTCCCGGATGAAATCCGAGCGGCCGCGCTCAAGGTACCTGACGTAGTTGGCGTGATAGACGACACCGGAAAAATCCGTGTCCTCGCAATAGATGCGCAGTGGCAGTCTATGCTCGCGTCCGCAGAAGCGGCCCGAACCAGGCTGATGCTCCACACTTTCCTCCCCAGCCGCTTCCATCCCATCGCGTCGGGCTAGGCGCAGTCCTGCAAGGAGCTTGCCTTGGTTGATTTCCATCAAGCTTGGGCGCTTCCTGTGGGGCTACGGAGGGACAGGGACAGCCACGAGGTAACGCCATGAGCTACCGCACCATTCTCGTCCAGACCGAGGATAGCGTCCCCGGCCGCATGCAGGTCAAAGCCGCCATCGACCTGGCAAAGCGCTTCGGCGCATCGCTCAGCGGCGTGTTCCTCAAGGCCGAGCAGATCCCCGCCGTGTTCGTCGGCGACGCCTTCACGGCGGTCACTCTCACCGAGTCCTTCATCAAGGAGCGCGAGGAACTCATCGCCACCGGGTCGCATGCCGCGCGCGCGATGTTCGAAGCCGCCGCTGCGGCAGGAGGCGTTGCGTTCAACTGGCAGGCGATCAACGGCGACAGTGAAGGCGACCTCATCCACGCCGCGAGGCGCCACGACCTGTCTGTGCTGCGTCGCGAAGTTCAGCCCGTCGGCGGCGCCAGCGCGATCCTCGCCTCGCAGGTTGCGATGGCCTGCGCCGGCCCAGTCCTGATTGTGCCCGAGGCCGGTTACCCGATCCCGTTCGGCTCCAACATCCTGGTCGGCTGGAAGGAAGGCCGGGAATCAACCCGGGCCGTCCGCGATGCGATGCCCTTCATCGGCGCGGCCAGCAAAGTCACCTTCTTCACAGTGTCCCACGATGCGCCAGCGGAACTTGACCACGGGCTCGCATCCTATCTGGCCAGCCACGGTTGCACGTCGGCCTCAGCCGCCGTGGACCGCAACGACGATCACACGACCGGAACCGCCATCCGCCTGCGCAGCGACATGGTTGGCGCGAACATGCTGGTACTCGGCCTCTATGGTCATTCGCGTCTGCAGGAACTCTTCCTCGGCGGGGTTAGTCGCGAATTGCTGGTGGACTCGACGCTGCCGATGCTGGTTTCGCACTAGGGCCAGCAGGCGAGCGGTCTTGACGGCGCCGAGGCGGCAGGGTCACAACCCGCGCTCCCGGCCCGTTGAGACTGGCCCGTTTGAAGTTCCAAGGAGCTACGCCCGTGTCACAGAAAGAAATGCGCGTCGTTCCCAAGCCTCCGGCCGAAGCGACCGTGCTTGAGCCTGAAGCCGGCAAGATGGCGCTTGAGGGAACTGACGGCCCGGATACCTACCGCTGTGGCGCCTGCAAGACGCGCCTGATGGACAAGGTCGGCCACATGGAAGTCTTCCACGGCGAGCCCTTCGACGCGATCAAATGCCCGAAATGCGGCAAGTACAACGCGCTGCCGGAAGACGACCACCACCACCATCACTAGGCGGAGAACGGCCGGGCAGGTTCACGGGCCGATTCCGGTCCGTTCCCCCTCCGATTCAGACGCGTTCCAGCCGCCTGTGGATATACCGGCATGTGGGAACACGCGCGACGACTCAGGCCGGAGCAAAGTCCCCGCAATCGAGACGAAGCGCCAAGTCGACGCGCTGGGCCGCGCGTTCCGGATCCGACAACGCCTCGGGTGGCAGGTAACGATCGTGGCACAGCACCATGTCGACTTCGGTTCCATCCGAAGACATCGGCAGGCGCAGCCAGAAATGGATGCCGCCGTCCATCAGGCGCTCGGCGCCTGAGACCGGAATGGCGCGCACCAGGGCCCGCGTTGCAAGCTCGCCCCACATATGGCCCCCGCGGCAGGCCTCGATCTCGTCGGCCGTCTTGCCGCGCGCCTCGCCGCCGAAAACGGCATGAAGCCCCGTTCCCGCAAGGCGGAAGCGAAACCGCCCGTCTTCGCAGCTGAGCACGCTGACATAGGCCAGTTCACGATTGATCGCAGGAATGTCGATTTCGCCACATGTGATGAAGCTGCGGCCGCAGAGGCGCTTGCGCCACGCCTCAAGCACCTTCTGCTGCCCCGAAGGAGCAGCCGGCATTTGTTCGTACGACATAGTTCTCAGCCCCTTCGAATCGTCACTGGCACGGTCAAGCAGACCGGCAGCCAGCACGACTTCTTGTTGAATCCCGATCACCCGCGGCCAGCCCGACCGTTTGTGGTGATCATCCGTCTACTGAGGGAGCCGCGCCGGCACACACATCACGCTACTTGGCCGCGACCCGGTGATTCGCATCACCATGAGCGAACCTGATTCGGTTCGGAGTCCGAGGCAAGAGTCCGCGACAACGAATTCTTCATGTGCGTCAACAAAACATCAATGCGTGGCTGGTTTCGGAGCCGGTCCGAATGCGCCGCCGGAGCCTACTTCTTGGACTGGCCAAGGCCCATCTTGCGGGCGAGGTCCGAGCGCTGTCGCGCATAGTTCGGCGCCACCATCGGATAGTCCGCTGGAAGGCCCCACTTCTCGCGGTACTCCTCCGGCGACATGTCATAGCGCGTGCGAAGATGTCTCTTCAGCGACTTGAATTTCTTGCCATCCTCGAGGCAGACGATGTGATCGTCCGTCACCGACTTGCGGACTGAAACCGCCGGTTTGAGGTCGGGCTTCGCTTCCACAACGGTCCCGCCATCGATCTCCGTCAGGGTGGCGTGAACCTTCTCGATCAGCTTGGGCAGGTCCGCGACCGACACCGGATTGTGCGCCACGTAGGCGGATACAATGTCCGAGGCCATCTCGATAAGATAAGGCGCAGTGCGCGATTCGCGTTCCATTTGCGTCATGTCTTTCTCGACAAGCAGAATCGACGATGAGTCGAACCTATACTGCCGCGATATTCTGGCAATTCGGCAGAACTGTAAACCGCACCAGAATTCGGGGGTATCCCGCCACGCGAATGCTGGCGAAACCTATGCGAACAGCGAAATCGCCAGCACTAGCCCCAGTATTGCCAGCGAGGCGACTGCGGTGACGCTCAATGGAACCTTGACCGAAACCCAGCCCTCGGGCGCGAACACCTGACGCGCGAGCCTGGAGACCCAGTTTCCCGCCGCATCCGCGCTGGCCCCAACCGCCCGCGTCGCGTGCCGGAAAGGCCGTCCCGTCGCCGAAACGAGATCCGGCCAGCCGCGCCGCCACAGCCACTCCACGTCGATGATTACGCCGGGCTGCTCGGCCGGATATAGCTGGCGCCACTGCAGCAGCATGAACGCCAGAGTGGCGAAGACCAGAAGCTGCACCTGCTGCAACACATGCGGCGCGGTCCAGAGATCGGACGACAGGAACTCGCTCGCGGCGCGCTCAAACGGCAGCAGCTGGTAGAGCCAGCCGGGCATGACGCCGATCAGGATGCACAGCGCCGCCGCGATCCCCATCGCCAGCAGCATGTTGAACGGCGCCTCCTGCGGACGTTTTCCGCTGTCATGCCCGAAGAAGGCAAAGTACGGGATCTTGATCCCCGAATGCTCGAGCACACCTGCCGAAGCAAACAGCAGCATCAGCCACACGACGAACAGCGCCGGATCCGCGTGGCTTGCCGTCATCACCATCGACTTCGCAACGAAGCCGGAGAACAGAGGGAGCGCCGAAATCGAGGCTGCGCCCACGAGGCAGAACAGCGTCGTCCACGGCATGGTTCGATGCAGGCCGCCAAGGTCGGTCGCCTTGGTCGACCCCACGCGATAGAGCACGGCGCCCATGCTCATGAACAGCAACGCCTTGTACATGATGTGCGCGAACGCGTGCGCCACCGCGCCGTTGACGGCCAGTTGCGTGCCGATGCCCACCGCGCACACCATGAAGCCGACCTGGTTGTTCAGGCTGTAGGCAAGCACCCGCCGCAGGTCGTTCTCGATCACCGCGAAGAAGACCGGGAACACGGTCATGATCGCGCCGATCCAGATCAGCCACTCAAGGCCCGCGAAATACCGCGCCAGCGCATAGACGGCGAGCTTGGTGGTGAACGCAGAGAGCACGACGGCCCCCGTCTCCGTCGTTTTCGGATAGGCGTCCTGCAGCCAGTTGTGCACCATCGGGAACGCCGCCTTGATCCCGAACCCGGCCAGGATCAGCACCGCACCGGGCGCGTTGATGTCCATCACCCCGACCGGGAGCCCCGCCATCGACGGCGCGATGTGCGCAAACTGCGTCTGGCCCGTCGCCGCGACGAACATGCAGATCCCCGCCAGCACCAGCATGCCCGAGGATATCTGGAAGACGAGATAGCGCATCGCCGTCCGCACGCTTTCCTGCGATCGCGGCGCCAGCACCTGGAACACCGACGTGATTGCCGTCAGCTCCCACGCGATGAACAGGCTCACCAGATCGCCGACGAACACCGCCGTCACGGCGGCGCCCGCATAGAGCATCGCTGTTGTGTCCTGCAGCGGATCGCGACGGTGGAGTGAATAGATGCCGAACAGCGCCGCCGCGATGATGAACGCCAGCCCGAACAGGAAGGACAGGCTGTCAGGCCGGTAGAGGATCAGCTCGAGCCCGAGCACGTTAACGCTCGAAAGATTGCTGCCCAGCCCCTCGGCGCTGATTAGCGCGACAAGCGCGACCGCCGGCCCACCCACCATGAGGATGGCGCGCACCGCATTGTTCCGCGCGAACGGCACGAACAGTGCCGCAACGAGGATGAAGAAGCCCGGATTGGTGTTGGCCAGCCAGTCGGCGAGGCGTTCAACGGTCACGGCCGGCCTCCCCGCTTCGCGTTTCGTAATAGTCCTCGCGCCGCCGCAACAGCTTGCCCAGCGGCCAGCCGCTAAGCACCGCCAGCGCAAAGGCGATGAAACCGAACCCGGCATAGAAGCCCGGCATCGATGTCACGCCCTTGATCGGCTTGTGCGACAGCCAGAACTCAAGGCCGATGGACGCTAGACCAACCAGCCCGAGCGCGATCGCAAACACGCGCAGGAACATCTTCCCCCGCATCCACGAGAACAGCAGCACCGACAGCGGATGCTCGCCAGGCTCGCCGAGTGGCGCTTCCGGCTTCTTCTCGTTCTCGCTCATGGCGCGCCCTCCATGATGGTCACCGCCCGGATCGGCGCGAGATAGTTCGCAAGGGCATCGGCTACGAAGAACAGCACGACGCATCCCGCCGCCCCCGCACACACAGCGAACACCGCGGTGCCAGGCGTCCCGCCCGGTCGCACGAATTCGCGCGCTGCCGGCCCGCCGAGCGGAGGGAATAGCCCCCTGAATGCGATGGGCAGCAGATAGACGAGTCCCAGCAGCGAGGATGCAACCAGCGCCGCCGCGAACACCCAGTGGCCCGTCTCGAATGCCGCGGTCATCATGAGCAGCTTGGACCACATCGCCGCCATCGGCGGCAGGCCGATGATGCCAAGGCTGGCGACCAGGAATGCGGTGAAGACCCACGGCATGCGCCGCCCCAGCCCGCCCATTTCAGAAACGCGGCTCGCCCCCGTCGCGACATAGATCGCGCCCGCGCACATGAAGAGTGTGATCTTGGCCACGGCGTGGAACACCATGTGCAGCCCGCCCGCCACCAGGCCCGACGCCATCGGCAGCATCGCAGCCGATGTGATGTAGGCCAGCTGCCCGACAGTCGACCAAGCAAGCCGCGCCTTGAGATCGTCCTTCTTCATCGCAACCAGCGACGCAATCACGATGGTCGCTGCCCCGACCCAGAGTATCCACGTCGCGGCGGGAAGGAACGAGATCAGGTCCGGCCCGAAAATGTAGGCCGACACCTTTAGCACTGTGAACACACCCGCCTTCACCACTGCCACCGCATGCAGCAGCGCCGAGACCGGCGCTGGCGCCACCATCGCGGCAGGCAACCAGCCATGCAGCGGCATCAGCGCCGCCTTCGCCGCACCAAACACCAGCAGCAGCAACAGCACGCTGCCCACCACCGCATCAACGCGTCCCGCCAGCAGGCCGCCCGCAACAAAGCTGGTCGATCCCGCCACTGCTTGCACACCGACGATCCCCGGCAGCAGCAGCAACACGGATGCACCAACCAGCGTGATCAGGTAGATACGCCCACCCCTGCGCGCAGCAGGCGTGCCCGCATGGGTCACCAGCGGATAGGTGGCGAACGTCAGAACCTCATAGAACACGAACAGCGTGAACAGGTTCGCCGCCATCGCGATGCCCATCACGCCGAACATGGCGATGGCGAAGCACATGTAGAACCGCGTCTGGTTCGGCTCGCGCCTCCCGCGCATGTAGCCAATCGAGTACAGCGAGTTCACGCCCCAAAGCACGCTCGCCATCACCGCGAACAGAGCGCCCAGGGGCTCTGCGCGAAAAGCGATCGACAAGCCTGGCACGGGCTGCGTCACCATCAGCTCGGGCGGCTGCCCCTGCCCGACACGCACGAAGATCGAGATCGCGACGACGGCCAGCGCTATGCACGACACGAGCGTCAGCGTCTCGCGTACATCCGGCATGCGCCCGACCGCATAGATCACAGCCGCCGCAAACAGCGGCAGACCGAGCACCAGGAGGATCAGCAGCTCGCCCGTGTTCATGGCCGCACCTCGAACAGGCGCGCCGCACCCGCCTGCGCCAGCTGTTCGGGCAGGGAAGCGTCAAGGCCGAACCAGATCGACAGCCCTGCCAGCACCAGCAGGGGCGCAAGAACGCCAATCGGCGCTTCTTTCGCGCGCGGCGCGCCCGGCAAGGGCACCCGGAAGAAAATGACCTCGATCATGCGCCCGACATAAATCACGGTCAGCACAGATCCTGCAGCGATGACGACCGCGATCCACACCTGCCCACTCGTAATCGCCGCTTCGATCAGGCCCCACTTGGCGAGGAAGCCCATGGTGAGCGGCGTGCCGACCAGGCTGGCCGCGCCGACTGCGAACGCCACGGCCGTCCACGGCGCCTCTCGCGCAACGCCGGCGAAATCGTCCAGCCGCCGCGCGCCAATGTTGAGCGCAAGCGCGCCGAGCGCCATGAACATCGTCGCCTTCATCAGGCCGTGCGCCACCATGTAGAACAACGACGCCGAAAGCCCGTCCGCACTCGCGAGCGAAATGCCGAGGAAGATGAACCCCACCTGCGCCACCGATGAGAACGCGATCATCCGGCGCAATTCGCGCGCGAACACGGCCTGGATCGAGCACACGATCGCGCCCGCCGCCGCCAGCGGCGCAAGACCCCATGTCAGGAACGCCTGGCCGAACGCCGACCCTTGCGGGAACACTTCAAACATAAAGCGCACCATCAAGTAGATCGCTGCCTTCGTCGCTGTCGCCGCGAGCAGCACCGAGATCAGCGATGGTCCGCCGGCGTATGCCCCGGGTAGCCAGCCATGCAGCGGGAACATCGCCGCCTTGACGCCGAGCCCCGCGATGATGAACGCAAAGCCCGCCTGCACCACGGTCGACTGGTCGAGCGTCGCGAGCCGCGCCGCCATGTCAGCCATGTTGAGCGTGCCGGTTGCCGCATAGAGGAAGCCGACACCGATCACGTAAAATGTCGCGCCGACCGTCCCCATTATAAGGTAGTTGAACGCCGCCGGCAGCGCCCGCCTGTCGCGCTTCTCGCCTACAGCCACCAGCGCATACGTGCCGATGGACGAGACCTCGAGGAACACGAACGCGTTGAATGCATCGCCCGTGAAGACGAGCCCCACCAGCCCCGCCTGGCACAACAGGAAACCAGCCTGGAACAGCGTGTGCTTCTCCGCGCGCACCTCCGCCACAAGGCTGTGCCCGGAGAACACCGCCGCCAGCGTGCCGACGCCGCCGATCAGCAGGCCCATCAGCGCGCCCATCGCATCGATGCGCAGCGCAATCCCCATCGGCGGGTTGAACCCGCCCAGCACATAGACCAGCACGCCCTCGCGCATGACTTCGCCAGCCACCGCCAGCGCCATCCACGCTCCGAAGATCGCCGCTGCAACCGAAATCACCCACGCTGTCCGCGCGCTCGGCGCCAACGCCGCAGCGCACGCGCCCAGCAGTGGAATGACAATCGCGAGGATTGGCGCCTGCGCCGTCAGAGCCGGCGGGGCCACATAAAGCGCTTCGAGCAGGATCACGGCGCAGGCTCCGCCTGCTCGGCCGCAACGCGGCTCAGCGCGTCGATCTCGTCGGCCTCGACGGTGCCATACGCCTCGCGCACGCGTACAGCGATAGCCAGTCCAACGGCCAGCGTCGCTACGCCAACAACAATGGCGGTGAGGATAAGAACGTGCGGCAACGGATTGGAATAAACGACGCCATCGACGCCGAACTGCGCGACATAGGCCGGGTCCAGCGGCGCCGCGAGCGCCCTCCCCGTCTCGCTATCCGCCTTCAGCGTGATCGCCGCCGTACCACCGGAGACCTTGCTGAGCGTGATGTAGAACAGCCCCGTCGATGTCTGGAACATGGCCAGCCCGATCATGCGCTTGATCAGGTTACCGCTCGAGAACACGATGAACAGGCCCGCCATCATCAGGATGACGACCACGACATAGTTGAAGTGCGAGGCAAGCCAGGTCATGTGCGCCGCTCCGCCTCGATCGTCTCTATCGTCCGCCCGGCAAAGCCGTAGAACATGGTGACGATGGTGGCCGACACGGTCAGCAGCACGCCGATCTCGATGAACAGGATGCCGAAATGCTGGCCCCAGTGATGCACGTGGTTAGGGTCGCCCAGCAGGTTCGCCGGGATCATCGCCTCGACGCGCGGCGAGAACAGGTAATCGTAGTCGAGAAAACCGCCGCCATTGATGATGCAGACAATGCCGACACCCGCATAGACGACCACGCCCAGCGCCGCCACTGACCGCGCGAGGCTCACGGGCACCGCCGCCATCGTCGCACGCAGCCCGAACACCAGCGCGTGCAGGATGATCGCCACCGCCATGATCACACCGGCCTGAAACCCGCCGCCCGCGCCAAGATCACCGTGGAACTGCACGTAGAATGCAAACAGCACGATCAGCGGGATCAGCAGTTTCGCCACCACGCGCAGCACCACATGCTGGTCGTTCGGAATCTCCGTTGGCGGAGCCAGCGTCGCACGCGACCCGAAGCCCAGCATCAGCGCAACGCCAATGCACGCCGCGAAGATCACGACCGTCTCGCCCAGCGTATCGAAACCGCGATAGCTCGCCAGCACGGCCGTCACTACGTTCGGTGCGCCGATATCGCGATATGTCGCTTCGAGATAGGCGCGACCGACATGGCTGTTCGCAGGCGAAGCCGGATCGCCATAGTTCGGCAAGCCGCTAGCCGCATAGATCAGCACCCCCCCGACAACCGCCGCCAACACGCCCGGCACGATCATCAGCTTCCAGTTCACGCGCTCGGTTTCACCACGCGCCAGCAGGATCGCGCCGAGCAGGACGATTGTCGAAACGCCCGCGCCCACCACCGCCTCTGTGAAGGCGACATCGGCAGCATCAGCCACCATCAACCACGCAGCACTCGCCAGCGAATAGACGCTCATCAACAGGATGGCCGCCAGAAGGCTGCGTGTGCGCACGACAGCGAATGCAATCGCTACCAGCATCAGGAGAAGCGCAACGTTCAGCGCGAAGCTTGCGTCCAGGATAGGCGTGCTCATGACGCAGCCCCGTCACCAGAGCTGGCGGGTCCGGGTTTGTCGTCACCCATGATCTGGAATGTTCCGATGCGCGGACGCACGCCGGCGCCGTATGCCGCGTTGGCCAGCGCGTTGGCCGCCGCCGGGCTGGTCAGCATGACGAAGCCCCACACCAGCAAAAGTTTCAGCGTGACGAATCCCAACGGCGAAAGGAACCCCATGCCGAGCAGCATGAGCGTCGCCCCGCCGGTGTCGGTCAGGCTCGCCGCATGGATGCGCGTGTAGACATCGGGAAATCGCAGCACCCCGACCGCGCCGAGAATTGACAGCAACGCGCCCGCCACGATGAACGCGCCGCCGATCCAGTGAAGCGCCTCAACCATCCTTGCCGGCCCCCCGCCCCATCGCGCCCAGCGGCCGGGCCAGCGTGCGGTAACGGAAGAACTTCATCAGCGCGATCGTGGTGACGAAGTTGATCAGCGCATAGACCAGAGCGATGTCGAGAAAATCGGGCCGCCCGAACAGGAAGCCCATCAGCGCAATCAGCAGCACCGTCTTCGTGCCGAACGAGTTCGCGGCAAGGATACGATCATAGTGCGAGGGCCCAATCATCGCGCGCACGATCATCAGGCTCATGGCCACGACGAGGCCCGCGACGCCAGCTGCCACAAGCATGCGCTAGCTCCTGTCTGTACCAGATGGAGCCGGGCGACGCGCATCAGCCGTGCGCGCCGATTTCCTGTCCATCGCCTCGAAGCTTTCCGCACCCGCGTTCTCGCGCACCAGCGCATGCACCTTCAACGTTGCGCCGACGACGTCGACGGTCACCGTGCCCGGCGTGAGCGTGATCGAGTTGGCGAACAACGCGCGGCCAAGGTTGGACGTCGCGCTCGACTTCACCTCGACCATCGCGGGATCAATCGCGTGGCTGGGGCCGATCACCCGGGCAATCACCGCGACATTCGCCTTCACGATCTCGCCAATCAGCCAGCCAAGATAAAGCAGGAGTTGGGGCGCACGATGATAGGGCGAGCCATCCCGGTCGATCACCTTGAGACGCGCCGACAGCCACATCGTCGCGATAATCGCGATTACGGCGACGCCCAGGAAAAATGGCGATGTCTGCCCCGACAGAACGAACCAGAAGCCGGTCAGCGCCACGAACAGGCCAAACGCATAAGTCATGTTCGCAAGCCTCCGCGTTGATGAATCCGAGCCGGGAACAGGCGTCCATCGGACTTGAACGACTCTGAGGGAAAATTCCAGCAAAACCGGACCTGCCCGGTCGATTTAAGCCTGGCTCCCGCGAACGCAGGATTATCGCGTCCCGGAACCCGCACAAATGCGGGTATTACGACCGCCGCGCCAGCGCGCGCAGTTCGCGGCCAAAGCCCGTCAGGTCTTCTTCCTCGTCTTCGCCAGGCACGATTTCGGGCGAGAAGGCGGAACTCAGCGACCAGTTCCAGTAACGCAACACGGTCTGCGCCTTTGCCACCGCGATAGTCTCGTAGACCTCAGACACGCGCG
>Ga0075160_10000875_pt1 | contig 18534 bp, 12 predicted proteins | sample JI91814C2DNA_FD_70969 | JGI IMG/M metagenome (GOLD analysis project Ga0075160, IMG submission 70969) | Wastewater effluent complex algal communities from Wisconsin, to seasonally profile nutrient transformation and Carbon sequestration -... | ecosystem: Engineered > WWTP > Effluent > Algae... | reverse complement strand
ATCGTCACGTCGGCCACCATCGACACCGAGCGCTTCTCGGCCCACTTCCACGATGCTCCGGTCGTCTCGGTGGAGGGCCGCACGTTCCCGGTCGATGTGCGCTACCGGCCGTACGGCACCGGTGATGGTGACGCCGCCGAGACCATCGACGATCGCGACCAGGTGCAGGCGGTGATCGACGCGATCGAGGAGCTCCGTCACGAGGGTCCGGGCGACGTGCTCGTGTTCCTCAGCGGCGAACGCGAGATCCACGACATCGCCGACACGTTGCGCCGCGAAGAGCTGCGCGACACCGACGTGCTGCCGCTGTACGCACGGCTGTCCGCGGCCGAGCAGCACCGCATCTTCGAGCCGCACCGAGGGCGACGGATCGTGCTCAGCACCAACGTCGCCGAGACGTCGCTGACGGTGCCGGGCATTCGGTATGTGATCGATCCGGGCGATGCCCGCATCAAGCGATACGCGCCGCGCAATCGTGTCCACCGGCTCGAGATCGAGGCGATCTCAAAGGCGAGTGCGCGCCAGCGCGCCGGTCGATGCGGGCGTGTGGGGCCGGGCGTGTGCATTCGCTTGTACACCGAAGAGGACTTCAAAAGTCGCCCAGAGTTCACCGATCCCGAAATCCTCCGCACCAATCTCGCCAGCGTCATTTTGCAGATGAAGGCGCTCGACCTGGGGGATGTGGAACGGTTCCCATTCGTCGAGCCACCTGATTCTCGCCAGATCAAGGATGGATACGAGACGTTGCGGGAACTTGGCGCGGTCGATGAGCAGTACCGAATTACCGAGATTGGCCGCCGACTGGCACGCCTGCCGGTGGACCCGCGCCTGGGACGCATGATTCTCGCCGGGCATAAGGAAGATTGCCTCGATGATGTGCTCGTGATCGCGGCGGCGTTGTCCGTCCAGGATCCTCGCGATCGTCGGCTTGAGATCCAGCAGGCCGCAGACGCCGCGCACGCCCTCTACCGCGACGAGAACTCGGATTTCATCACGCTGCTCAACATCTGGGAGTGGTACGAGCACCTTCGCAAGGACCTCTCGCGCAGCAAACTGGTGAAGGCGTGCAAGCAGCGGTACTTATCCTGGCTCCGCATGCGAGAATGGGAAGAGGTCTATCACCAACTGCACACGCTCCTAAGCGAGATGGGCCTGCACCCGCACAGCAAGAAGACCGATCACGACGCCATCCACCGGGCGCTGGTCACGGGATTGCTCACGACTGTGGGGATGAAGAACCCGAACCCGGGCATGGACAGCACGCCTGGCGAGTATCTGGGCACGTTCTCGTCAAAGTTCCACATCTTCCCCGGTTCGGTGCTGCACAAGGTGCGCCCGAAGTGGATCATGTCGGCGGAGATCGTGCGGACGACCAAGAACTACGCACGCACCAACGCCGCAATCACCCCCAAGATGGTGGAGGACGCCGCCCAGCATCTGGTGCAGCGGACGCACACCAATCCGCATTGGGATGTCGACACCCAGCGCGTGATGGCGATGGAGCGTGTGCTGTTGTTCGGGCTCGAGATCGCCAGTGGCAGGCGCGTGAACTACGGACCGATCAATCCAGTGCAGGCGCGCGAACTGTTCATCCACCACGCGCTGGTCGAGGGTGAGTTCAAGACAGACGCAAAGTTCTTTCGGCACAACCAGCAGTTGGTCAAGGAAGTCGAGAAACTCGAAGAGAAGAGCCGTCGGCGGGATATCCTGGTTGACATCCAGCAGCGGCACTCGTTTTACGAGAAGCGCATCCCGCCCGATGTCCATGACCAGAACACGTTCGACAAGTGGTATCGCACGAGTTTTCAGCAGAACCCGGGGCTCCTCTTCATGTCCCGCGAGGACCTGATGCTGCACGACGCGGCGAGCGTCACCGCACAGCAGTTTCCCGACGCGCTCCAGGTGTCGGGCAGTCGCCTCAAGATAGAGTACGTGCACGACCACGCCCGCACCGACGATGGTGTCGCGATGACAATTCCGCTGGAAGCCCTCAACCAGGTTGATGAGAAACGCTCGGAGTGGCTCGTGCCAGGCTTGCTCGTCGAAAAGATCGAGGCGATGCTCAAGAGCATCCCCAAGTCGGCGCGTCGGCACATCGGTCCGGCGCGGGAGGCGGCGGAACTCGTGGCATCGAAGGTGCCCTTTGGAGAGGGCGATCTCCGCGAGGCGATCCATCGCGTGCTCGACAACGCGACGAACGTGGAAACGCCTCGATCGTTGTGGGACGCCGCCGCGGCCCCCGACCACCTGAAGATGTTCTTCCGCGTGATCGATGAGAAAGGTAAGACGCTGGCCTCAGGTCGCGATCTCGCCAAGATTCGTCGCGACCTTGGTGCCAAGGTTGAGGACAGTTTCTCCAAGATCGGCGGCGATGCTCTGCACCGGGATGGACTGCGAGAGTGGTCTTTCGGCGATCTTCCAGAACGCATCGACATCCGGCGCGGCGGCATGACCGTCTTTGTGTACCCCGCCGTCCTCGATCAGAACAACGCCGTCGGCACTCGCATCGTCGAGACTTTGGCGCGGGCCAAGGAACTCACGCACGCCGGGGTTCGCCGCCTCTTCCTCATCAAGGCCGGGCGCGAGATCAAGCACCGGGTCGCGGCTCGCAGTGGCGTCGAGCGCATGTGCGCTCAGTATGCAACGCTCGGTTCAGCGAGCGATCTGCTCGCGGATGTGCACGCGCTCGTCGCGGAACGTGCCTTCATGGCCAATCTTCCGGATGTGCGCTCCAAAGAGGCCTTTGACGCCCGCGTCGAAGCGCGTTGGGAGAAGATCACGCAAGCCGTCGACGAAGTGTCTCGCGAAGCGGAACAGATCATCGCGGAGTACCAGAAGGTCCGCCTCGTGCTCGACGTCAACTACGCGGCGCCATTCGCACCAGCGCTCGCGGACATGCGCGATCAACTAGCGCACTTGGTGTTCAAGGGCTTCCTCGCGACAATTCCGGCGGAGCACCGCCAGCACCTGCCGCGATACCTCGCAGGCATTCGCGTGCGGATGGGGAAAGTCGCCGCCAACTTGCCGCGTGATTCCAAACTGATGGAAGAAACGGTGCCGTACTGGCGAGCGGCGAAGGCCCGGGTCGAACTCCACGCGAAGGCCGGTGTCACCGATGGCGAACTCACGTTGTACCGTTGGATGGTGGAGGAGTTCCGTGTCGCACAGTTCGCGCAGGAACTCCGCACCGCGATGACGGTCTCGCCCAAACGGTTGCAGGAGCAGTGGAACAGGATTGGGAAGCCGTAGGCGAGTGCCCGCGGAGTCACGGTTGGTGCTTCAAGAGGGCCACAAGATCTTCGTGCAAAAGACCATTGGTCACCACCGCATTGCCCGAATCGAATCGGCGTGCTCCGGCAAAGTCAGTGCATCGCCCGCCGCCCTCTTCGATGATTGCAACTGCGCCGCACACATCCCACGGCTTCATCAGAGGTTCCACGACCGCATCCGCTCGTCCGGTTGCGACCAGCAACAGTCCATAGCAATCGCTCCAGCCGCGCATGACCGCGCACGACTTCTGAAGGCGGGGATAGACGGTTCCCAGGCCAACCTTCTCGAAATAGTCCAGGGACGTCGTCACGAGCGTCGCCTTGTCGAGTCGAGATTGACGCGAGACGCGAGCCGGGGAGGTGCTCCCCGCGTCTCCCGCTGCATTGAGATTCGTCTCGTGCCACGCGCCCAAGCCCTTCGCTCCCCACACGAGTTCGTTCAGTACCGGCATGACGATGACGCCACCGACGGGAGAGTTGTCCTTCTCAAGACCCAGAATGGTGCCGTACAGGGGCACCCCGTGCACGAAGGAAACGGTGCCGTCGATGGGGTCAATGACCCAGCGGTATCCGGTGGAGCCAGATTGCTCTCCGAACTCTTCTCCCAAGATGGCATCGTTGCGGAACGCCACGGCGATGAGATCGCGAATGAGCGTCTCCGCGCTCCGGTCGGCGATGGTGACCGGGGAGCCGTCGCCCTTGGTTTCGAGGTCGAGGGCGGGTGCCTTGGTTCGCGAGGTCATTGGAACGGGGCCTGGAAACCAACGAAGTGTGAGACGCGACGCTTCGATTGCGACCCGTCGGGCGAGGTTCATGCGTTGCTTCAGTGCGTCGTTGTTCACGGGCCCATGGTAGTCCCGGGCTTGACGATTTCGGGCTACTCACCCAGGGGCGATGGTGCTCGCTATTCTCTGGCATGAAAGCCGTCGTCGTCCAACGTCAGGGTTCGCCCGTCGCCGCCAACATCGAATATCGCACGGACTATCCCGAATGCCCTGAGCCGCAAGCGGGGTGGGTGCAGATAAAGACGCTCGCGAGCGCGTTCAACCAGATGGACCTGTGGGTGGGTCGCGGCGTGCCGGGGCTCCAACTTACCTATCCGCGCGTCAGCGGTTGTGATTCGTGTGGCGAGGTGGTTGCCGTTGGCCAAGGCGTGGACAAGTCTTGGCTTGGCAAGCGAGTTATCACCAACGCTGCTCTGCGCGTCCCGGAGGCAGAACGCCCGACGGATCCGCCCGCGAGCACGCTCGCACCGATCTACGAACTCATCGGCGAGCACCACGATGGCATGTTCAAGGAACGATTCAACGCGCCAGTCGCCAACGTCGCCGATGTCGGGCCCACGATGGATCCGGCGTACGCCGCCGCGTTCGGCCTCTGTGCGCTCACGGCCTATTCGATGATGGTCACCAAGGGCAATCTCCGCCCGGGGCAATCGGTGCTCATCACCGGCATCGGTGGGGGTGTGGCGACCTCGGCTCTTTCAATCGCGCGTCACCTTGCCTGTCCGGTGGTCGTCACGAGCCGACACCAGTGGAAACTCGACAAGGCGATCCAATTCGGCGCGAGCCACGGCGTGCTCGACACCGGTCAGGATTGGTCCAAGGACGTCCGTGCGTGGACGAGCAAGCGCGGCGTGGACATGGCCGTGGACAGTTCGGGCAAAGCAACGCACCTCAACTGCATCAAGAGCCTCGCGCGAGGCGGCGCATACGTCACGCCGGGCTGCACCAGTGGTCCAGATGCCACAACCGACCTCGCCCGCATTTTCTGGAACCAGTTGCGCGTTTTGGGCAGCACCATGGGGAGCAACGCCGAGTTTCGCGAGGTCGCGGCGTTGTGCAAGAAAGGTGCGCTCTCCGCTGTCGTCGACACCACGTTCGATGCCAAGGACGCGGTGAAGGCCTATCAGCGGCTCGAAGCGGCGGAGCAGTTCGGCAAGATTGTGTTGATGTGGCACTAAGGCCTGCGGGCGGACTCTGAGTGGGGCAAACTCGAGCGATACACTACAGCCGACCAATTGCTAGCGGCATTTGCAAAGGAACGAACGATGTCACGGAATCAGACCTCCCCGTCTGCTGCGAAGCAGACCTCATTGACGAGCATTCACGCTGCGCTTTTCTCCACAGTGTTGGGCGTGACGATCGTCCTTTGCGGCAGTGTTCAGGCCCAGCCCGCCAAACCCGCGCCAGCGAAAGAAACCGCCAACCCAATAAGGTTGGGCGTGCCGACCGCGAAACCCCGGACGCCCGGCACGATTCGCGTCGCGACCTACAACGTCGAAAACCTGTTCGACCACAAGGACGACCCCGCGCTGAAGGGTGACATCGAGGACATGGACCTTGCGGCAAAGCCCGAACGCTGCGAGGCACTGGCAAAGACCATCATCGCCACTGGTGCCGAGATTGTCGCGCTCGAAGAAGTGGAATCCCTCGAAGCCCTTACATGGTTTCGTGACACTTATCTGAAAAGTGCCGGGTTTGATCACATCGCTTCGATTCAGTCGGGCGATTCCCGCGGCATCGAGCAGGCCGTGATGAGTAAGTTTCCGTTCAAGTCCGCCGAACTGGCGCTCCCGGTGGACCAGTTGACGCTCGAAGGAGTGCATCCGGCAAGCCTTCCCGCGTCGGACAAGGCGAAGGTCGGCAAGCCGATCGTGATGTCGCGTTCGCCGCTCAAGGTCCAGTTTGTGATTCCCGCCGAGAAAGTCTCTCAACTGCTCGCCGAGGCGGACGCGGCGAAGCAATCGACCGCGAAAGGCGCCAAACCCAAGAAGGAAAAGGTCTTTGCTGGCAAGGAGTATTTGTTCACGCTGCTCGTGGTGCATCACAAGAGCGGGCGTGACTACGCGTACCAGCGCGAGGCCGAGGCCAAAAAGGTGCTCTTGCTGATTGAGGCCATGGAGAAGCAGAACGCTTCGTCCAACATACTCCTAGCGGGTGATTTCAACTCTCTGCCCCAGCACGAGGGGCCGCAGGTCTATTTCACCGGCGGTCTCATCGATCTCTTCGCCGACCGAAAGAAAGGCGACACGACGATGATGACGCACGCCACCAACCGCAGCATCGACTACCTCGTGGTCAACAAGAACATGCAGCCCGAAGTCGTTATGGAGTCGCGTTTCATTCTCGGAACTCCCTTGCGGCCTTCAAACTCTGATTGGAAAACCACACCCGAGCCAGCGGGATACGCATCGGATCACCTGCCTGTGGTGGTGGACATCCGCCCTGTGGACTGACTTCACGGGGCTCAGAGTGCCTTGCCGCGGATCGTCGGCGCCATTAGGCTGCGACATTGTGCCACGCTCTGCTCGTTGGATTCCTGGATCGAGGCGAGCGTCGTCAACTTGAAGTCCCGCTCGATCGACGCCAGTGCATCATCCAATCGCCGATGCAGCGGGCACAACTCGACGTGAGCGGGGTTCCCCAGCGGGCACAGCGTGATTCGCTTGATCGGCTCGATCGCGTTGACGATGTCGATCATCGAGATGCTCGCCGCGTCACGGGCAAGACAAAACCCGCCGTTGGGGCCGCGCTGCGACTTCACGAGATCGGCAACCACTAAGTCACGAAGGATCTTGGAGAGGTACCCCTTGGGCACCTTGGTCCGCTTGGCAATGACCTCGCTATTGGCCGATGTGCCGGGCTTGAGGCCGGTGAGGTAGATCATGGCCCGGAGGGCGTATTCGATGGTCTGTGAGATCATGCCATTGCACCCGCCAAAACGCCAACACAACGCTCAAACCGCTGGCGGAGTTTAGGCCCTCGGGTCACGGGACCACCATCAGCCACGGGCCGCAGTCAAATCACCCACGATCGAAAACACCGTTTGCAGACGTGCAATCTCGAAAATCGCTCGCACTCGCTCCGTGAGGCCGCAGAGCACAAGCGGGGTAGACGATCGCTTGCTGATCTGGAGCGCTTCGACGAGCGTCGCCAAACCGGGGGTGCTCATGTACGACACGCTCGAGAGATCGACAATGACTCGCTTGGGCTTCTTGTCAAAGGCGGTGCGGATGTGCGTTTTGAAACTCGGCGCTTCCTGGAATCCAACCTCGCCCTTGGGCGTGAGCACGACGACCCCGTTGTCGTCGGTCAGTGTGACGTTGAGCATTTCAGCCATTGGTTGTTCCCTTCGGAGAGTTGGGCGCGGGCGCCAGATTCGAACTTGCTGAAAGTGCGGAGACCGGCGGGGCCGGGGCTTGCCGTTTCACGAGCGTGAGGCGCATGCCGCAGTTGCATTCGCGCTTCTCGTACCGTGCCTCGTCCATCACTTCCTTGATGATGTGAACGCCAAGCCCGCCGGGACGAATGTCCTCGAGATCGCGGCTCTTGATCGTGCAGGGGTCCACCTGCTTCGCTTCGTCCTCGATCACGATCTTCATCATGAGCCCGGATTTGGCGTCTCCCTGGTGCGTGACTTCGATCCAAATCTTGCCGTCGACTCGCGCGTCGTAACCATGTCGAATGACGTTCGCCATCGCCTCATCGACCGCGAGAGCGAGTTGCGAGCAGTTGACTTCCGTGAAGCCGAGCCTTTTCGCGACACCTGACACAAACTCACGCACGCCGCTGAGGTACAACGGGTTGCTGAGCAGTTCGAGGCGGATGTTGGAGGGGCTGGTGTCCTGGGTCATGAAGCCGCTTCACACTGACGCAACCGCACATCCTTCGCCGTTCGTTCGACTCAGGTCCCCGAGGAGCGACTCTGCTCCATCCATGTCGTCCAGGCGTCCACGGCCTGCTTCCGTGCCGTCTCATCAGCCTCGGGATGGTACCCACGGGTCTCGCCCGTTAGCCTTTCGAGTGCCCGGATCGCAAGGACCCGCGTGGTTGGATCGTCACTTTCCAGCATTCGGATAAGGTCCGGTATCGACTTCTGATCATTGTCGCGGGCCGCCCGAACAATCGCGGCGTTGCGAGCCGCAGGCTCGGGGGAGTTGAAATCGGCGGGGGCGCTCGCGCACCCGGTGCCCAGAACAACAGCCACCATCAGCGCAAAAGCGAAGCGCAACTTGGCGCTACGCGAGTCTGGATCGGAACCCCTGAGCATGCACCATGTTACGGCGTGCCGCCGTCGCGAGTTTCTCCGGTCCAACCACGGTGACCACCAACCGACAGGCCGCGCGCAGGTTCGATGAAAGAGGCCCCATGCTTCCACTCGCGGTCGACCCATGCAAAGGGCACCGCTAACCTTCCCCTTCCCTTCTGAAACGCACCCCTGGAGCGCCCATGAACGTCCCGCACGACGAAGTGGTCCCGATTCTCGACTTTGGTGGACAAACGGCCCAACTGATCGCAAGACGCGTGCGCGAACTGGGCGTCTTCTCGTGGCTCGTCAGCCCCAAGATCTCGGTCGGCGAACTCAAGGCCATGAAGCCCAAGGGCATCATCCTGTCGGGCGGCCCGGCGAGTGTCTATGAAGATGGCGCCCCGCACTGCGACCCCGCCATTTTCGATCTTGGCGTTCCCGTCCTCGGCATCTGCTACGGCATGCAACTTGCCGCCCACCTCCTCGGCGGCAAAGTCCAGCGCGAAGACCACCGTGAGTTCGGCCGCGCGAACATCTCGATCTCTGACCGCTCCGACTTGTTCGCCACCGTCCCCGAAAAGACCACCGTCTGGATGTCCCACGGCGATCAAGTCACTGGTCTAGACCCAAAGTCATGGACCACGCTCGCCTCCACGCCGACCTGCCCTCATGCCGCCGTGCGACTGAAGGGCAAGGCCGCGAATGGAACCGACCGCATCTTCTACGGCGTGCAGTTCCACCCCGAAGTGACGCACACACCCCACGGCACCGACCTCCTCCGCAACTTCCTCCTCAACACGTGCCATTGCAAAGCGTCATGGCGCATGGCGGACTTCGCTGAGTCGGCAGCGAAACGCATCCGCGATCAAGTCGGCAGCGCCGACGTGATCTGCGGCCTCTCGGGCGGCGTGGATTCTGCGGTCGTCGCGGCCCTCATCCATAAAGCCATCGGCAAGCAACTCCACTGCGTGTTTGTGGACACGGGTCTCCTTCGCAAGAACGAGCGGGAACTGGTCGTCTCGACGTTCCGCGACCACTTCAAGATGGACCTCCGCGTCGCCGACGCCGAGAAGGAATTCCTGGGCGATCTCGCGGGTATCAGTGATCCCCAGGACAAACGCAAGCGCATCGGCAAGCGATTCATCGACGTCTTCAAGGTCGCCGCCAAGAGCGTCACGGACGCCAAGTTCCTCGCGCAGGGCACGCTCTATCCTGACGTGATCGAATCGGGCCACGGCCACGCCGGCACCGCCGCGGGCATCAAACTCCATCACAACGTCGGCGGCCTTCCAGCCGATCTCGGCTTCCAACTCGTCGAACCCCTCCGCGAACTCTTCAAGGACGAAGTCCGCAAACTGGGCGAAGTGCTCGGCCTTCCGGAGCACATGGTCTGGCGCCATCCGTTCCCGGGCCCGGGCCTCGCGGTGCGCATCATCGGCGACGTCACCAAGGAGAAACTCGACATCCTTCGCGACTGCGACGAGATCCTTCTGGAAGAAATCACCGCGGCGAAGTTGTACCGCCAGACCAGCCAGGTCTTCGCCGTACTGCTTCCCGTAAAGAGCGTGGGCGTGATGGGCGATGGCCGAACCTATGACAGCACCGTCGCAATCCGCGCCGTCGAGACGCAGGACTTCATGTCCGCCGACTGGAGTCGCCTGCCGTACGACCTGCTCGCGACCGTCTCCAATCGCATCATCAACGAGGTCAAGGGCGTGAACCGCGTGGTGTACGACATCAGCAGCAAGCCCCCGGCGACGATTGAGTGGGAGTGATGAATCCGCCCCGCGTCCTCATCCGCCGCCCGCTCCTCGCTGATGAGGCGGAAGTGCTTGCACTTCGCCACCGCAGTCGCGAGTTCCTCGAACGTTGGGAACCCATCCCGCCGCCCGGTCGCGACCTCTTCTCCACCGATGGCTTCGCGGCGTGGGTCGAGCATGCCCACACCGATCAGCGCCGCCGCTTCGTCATCTGCCGCGCGAGCGATGGCGTCATCATGGGGCAGGCCTCACTCAACGAGATCATCCGCGGCCCGTTGCAGCAATCTTTCCTGGGCTACTGGATCGGTGAAGAGTTCGCGGGCAAGGGATACATGACCGAGGCGCTCCCGCTCGTGCTGCGCGTTGCGTTCCAAGGTCTCGGCCTGCACCGCGTCGAGGCGAACATCCAGCCACACAACACGCCCTCGATCGCCCTCGCACGCAAGGTCGGCTTTCGCAAAGAGGGTTACTCTCCCAAGTATCTCGAGATTCGCGGCCAGTGGTCCGACCACGAACGCTGGGCGATCCTCGCCGACGAGTTCCTCGCGAAGTACGGCCCCGGCACGACGTGATCCTTCACGGCCGCGAACTCACGGCGAGATCTTCTCCGCAACTCTCCGGAACAACACCAACTGCGATTGCGTCGCGTGCGTCGGCGCCGATGTCTGCCCGCGGGCCTCATTCACATACGGCGCGAGCATGTACTCCAGCGTGAGCGCCCGATCCGCCCCGATCGTCTTCGTCACATCCACGACCCACGGCAGCGCAACATCCCCCGGCGCCCAGCCCGCGCGGTCGTACTTCCACGTCCCACCCTGCGGCCTGCACGGATTGAGATAGTTGTCCGTCTTCCACAAGTTGTTCTTGAACTCCGCCCCGTTCGCCTTCAGCGTGCGCTCCAGCGGCATGAACTCCGCCGCGTTGTTCGTGTTGGGCGACATGCCGTGTCCCGTCACCGTCATACGCACCGTCGCCGCCGCAACCCACGGCTCCAGCGCAAACGACTTCGCCTCATAGAACTTCTCCGGCGGATTCGCCGGGTCGCCGACCACCGGGTGCCCGTTCCACAGGTTGATCACCTTCTCCGCTACCAATCCCTCTTCCGTCTTCCCAGGGTAATAGTCGAGCGTGACCGAAACGAGCCATCCCTCGCCATACGTCCCACACGCCTGCACAATACGCTTCTTCCCCATCAGCAAAGGGCGAAGATCCGTCACGTCAACCTTCCATTCAAACCCGCGGTGGTAGGGCGTGATATACCGGATCAACTCCGTGCGATTGCTCCCATCGAGATCCTCCACAAACACGTGCGCGATCCGATCCCACGGATCAAAGCGCGTCTCGGGCTTGTCCAGGCGCAGCGTCGCGATGATGCGGCCATACTCGTCCGTGCTCGCGGGCAACTCCACCTCGGCCTTGTTCTCGCCTCGTGATTGATCGTTCAGCACCCGATCCATCACGACCACGCGGTGGGGGGCTTCTGCTCGCTGCCGCACGCCGAACGTCGAGACCGATACGTCATCGAGCAGCACATCGCCCGACGTCTCGCCGTTGGCCGCACCTAAGACCGCGCGCCCCGCGAACGGCACCATCCCAGCGATGAAGTATCGATCAAAGACGACTTCATCATCCAGCGTCAGCGTCACATTCGCCCCGCCCGTCACAAACTCGCCGTTCACCCGCACCTTGTGCGGCTTCTCATCACGAAACTCCGTCGCCGTCGTCTTCTTGATGATCTCGAGCCCATCCCAGTGCAGGCTCATCTCATGCTGCGGGAGGTCCATCACGTTCCCCGACCCGCCAAACGGATCGCGGTTCACGGGATTGGACGCATCGATCCCCACCCCAAACGCCCCGCGCAGGTTCGGTGCCTCCCAACTCCACCTGGGCGGCGGGATCATCGCGTTCCCACCCGGATCGCGCGACTGCTCGAACGGCATCGGCCCCGGCACGCCCGCATTCCCGCTCGTCACGTCCACCCACGCGAGGCCCATCCCCTCCGTCCCCGTGTTCATCACGAGCCTCCAGGCGATCTCGAAGCGTTCGGGGATTTCTTCACTCTCAAACGGCAGCGCGACCGCCGCCGACGACTTCATCCACGACTCGAGGAGCGTGAGCCGCCCACCCTCGACCTTGGGCCGTGGCATCCGCCGCTTGGCGTCGCCGGTGACATCAAAGGCCCAGAGGCGAATCTCCTCGGGCGCATCAAACTGCCACGACATCGTGGCCCCGGGTTCAGCAGGAAGCAGCGCACTCAGACAGGCAAGGATGGCGAGGCTCATGCCACGATCCTACCCGCCCGCGCCGCCGTTCTGTGGGGCACGACGACATCGACCGCATGGCCAGCCCGTGCTGGCCGCGGCGTTCCAAGTTGGCGATTGTCGGCGGGAGGACAGTGCCCCGGAAGGGTGCTAAACTCCGGCTCGCCGGAGAGGTGGCCGAGCGGCTGAAGGCGGCGGTTTGCTAAACCGTTATACTAGTTTAGGCTGGTATCGGGGGTTCGAATCCCCCCCTCTCCGCTTTCAGAATCGACGCCGCGCCTGGAGGTGTCACGAAGAGCCTCGCACAGGGCCGTTCCTGAAGCGGCAAGGCCGTTTTCCGCGAGACTGGCGGAAGACGTCGCGGATTCTGGAAGCACCACGACAACATGAAGCCAACGCGCAGCCAACCCGAGACGTTCCGTTCGGGCGAGTATAACGGTTGAAAACCCTGCATTTTAGTAGCTGTTAGCGCTCGTTAGTAGCTGTTTGCAGGTGTCATGACACCGTTGCAATTGGGCCGCGAGTGGGGCCCTTGGTGTCAGGTTGGGTGTCAGAAGATGGACCGTTGGTGGGCCGAAGTTGGGTGCCACGGCTCGGCAGTTTCCGTCGACGTTGGACGTGCCGAAAGGGCCGGGCCTGCGATCGGCGAGAAGGAACCGAGGGGTACTCCTGAAGTCGCGGCTCAATGGCGGCGTTGATGACGACGGCCTGTCAGCACGGCACGCAAACTGGGCCATTCGGTGAACCCATCCGCAGCCCTTGGCAGTAAAGTCTGGCATGGGAACCCGCCACGCCATCGGATTCTTCACCCTGCTCGCTGCCACCACGCTCGCGGGTTGCCAGCAAGGGCCGACGTGGACCGACGGCGCTTCCGCCAACACGTACGGCCGCTGCATGGACTCGGAGCGCTGCGCAGACTGGCGGATTGGTTGCCAATGCAGGACGGCCACCTGCGACACTTGCGCTCATTCGCGACAAGCCCGACACGCCTCGACCTCGGGCGACGGCACTGCGTGCGAAACCGCTCGCCCCACTTCGCGCGATCGCTCACACACCCGGCAATCAAGCGGCTACTCCCGACCGTCGCGCGACCGTCGGGAGGCCGACGTCTCTTCGCCACAGACCCGACCTCAGCCGAAGCCGCCCGTGGCCTCGACGCCAACGAAGCCAGCCGCCCCACGCAAACACCTCTTCGGCAATCGAGAGGACGAAAAGCCACCAGTAAACCCGAACCGGAACACCTGGCTCCCGCATGGTCGCGGCGGGACCTGACTCACTAGAAGTTCTTGGGATTGTGCGGAACGCGGCCCACGATACTCTTCCCATGCTTCGAGATCACGGGGCGACTCATCGCCCCGTCGGCATCACGCGATGCGCCCAAAGCGGCGATCGCATGATGGCACCCAAGAAAGGGAGGTCGGGCCACCCGCCCTGCGAACTGGCAGCACCCGCGCAAGCGTTCACCTAGGTGCCGGATACTCATTCTAGCAAATAGGTGGCGTCCCGTAAGCGCACGATCGGAACAGCGTCATAGTTCAAGTCACCCTGAATAGCATTTGGGATGTTGCTCTTACACTCTGCAGAAATGACAAATCGAGTACCTTGGAGACAATAGGCACTAAACTGGTGGCGAATCGACTCCTTCACGGCGAGCCAGCCATCAACTGGGGCATTCGTCAACAGCCGGTTACAATCAAGGCACGATCGCACTTCAGAGGTCTGCGTTGATACGCCGGCGATCCACCTGCTGTGATGCAGCACTACAACCTTATAGTTGTCAAGGACGCGGCCGTTCCGAAAAACGGCGCCCAACGAATATCCCGAATCTCCCAGCCGCAAATGCGGCAATAAGTCGCAACGAATCGCTATCGCGCCGCCGCAAGCACGAAGAGTCCACAGTGGACCGTGCGGCGGTGGGGTGTCTTGTGCTAAATGGACATTGAAGGGCTCCACCCTCTTGCCATTGAGAAAGTACCCACACCTTTTGCACAGGCGTGGCAACACTACTTGCTTTCTACACGTCGAGTCGACGTCAAGGACCTCGTCATAGTTAGAGTAAATAGAATACAGCATAAATTAGTACCCAAGACGTTCAAGTGCTTGCACCAGTTCTGTGTACGTATTCTCGCCATGGATTAGGTCAAATTTGGCATGTGCTGTGCGCAAGGCCTGAGCGATTCTCTCGGCGGCAACATCATGGCCAACTTCCAAGGCCCAAGCTTCAACACGTGCCCGTCCTGCGCGTTTTGAAGGAATATTAAGAGATGAACCTGCCTCGTCGATGAGCTTGTGCAGGGCAGTGTGAGCGGACGACGAGAGTCGCTTTGTGTATAGGGCGTCGGACTGCAAGCCGCCAATCCAAAGGTACTTCGCAACAAGATGGTGAAAGCCAGCTCCGCAATTATGCACCACAACGCCATCTGGCCCGACGTGGTAGGTGGCGAGGCCTTCGACGGTGAGGTTGTGCACGGTCTGTCGTTCACTGGTGAAGTGTAGCGAGAGGACCGATGCCGTGCCAGCGAGTGTAGTTAGTGTGTCGCCGGGTCGCAGCAGGTCGGCTCTGCTCCACGCCTGCTTCCAGGCTTTTTCAAGTGTCACTCGGCCAACCACCAGGAACGGATGCTCGTCGGTGGTCTCGATCATCTCAAGATGGCCGTCGCCATGCTGGAGCACGATCCTGAGGAGCATCGCGCCGGGGATCTCGATCGTGTCGGTGACCGCCCTCAGATCGATCTGGCCCGTCGATTCGTTGTAGGCGATGACTTGATCGCCCTTTGCTACGTTGGCGATGGGAACCATGCCGGTTGATGTCCATACGACTGTGGAAGCTGTGAAACAGCCGCAGACGCCGGGCGTGACGATCGCGACAGCCTTTCTGGCCATCCATTTCGTCGCTCGCCACATGAAGTCCATGCCGCTCCATTTCATGACGAAGCGGGCGGCCTTCACCGCGTAGTGCTTGGCAGCCTTCCACGCGGCCGAACCGATCTTGCCGAGGAGTATGCCGAGTTTACCGCCCGGAATGAGTCCTACCGCAAGAGCCAACGCTGTTGCGTTCGCGCTTTGCTCTCCCAAGGCCGCGAGAGCGAGTTCGCCAGCAATAGATGCGGCAGGGATCGGCAAATAGGACAAGATTGTCGCGGCGACAACTTGCACCGCCGCCACCGACTTTCCAAGGGTTGTGAGCAATGCCGCGGCGTTGCCCGCACGTTCGGCGAGGTAATCGTCGACCATGTCGAACGGATCCCACGAGAGGCCCATGGGGTCGCTGCGTCGCCATGGATTGCTGCCGAGGTATTCGTAGAGGTTGAGTCCGTCGCCGAGGCGGGAGTCCAGATCGAACGCGGCGGCGATGGCGCCCATGCCGCGGCCGCTGTGGCTGGCGCCTTCGAGCAGTGTCTGGCCGCTGGCGTTGGTGTCTGGCTGCAGGAACCTGCCCAGGCCGGGTGCATAGACGCGGTTGCGGACGTGGTAGAGGTTGTGCGCGTAGGGGACGAGGCGCAGGATCTCTTCGCCGGTCAACGGCTCGGCCACGCCTTCGTCGAGGCGTTCGAGGAAGAGCCCCTTGTGCCCGGCGTGAATGGCCGGGTGCGCGTACAGAGTGTCTGCCGTGAGGCACTCGCCATAGGCGTTGTAGGTCCATTGGCCCATGACGCGGGCGGTGGGGAGGCTGCCCGGACTGGAGAGTGGCCCGCCGAGGTCGCAAAGGGCGACGATGTCGCCGCCATCGTCCTGGAGGGTCCACCATGAGTTGCGATCCGCGTCGAACTGCACGAGCAACTCGTCGAGCCCACCGTGGCCATCGCCCGGCCCCCAAACGTACTCGCGCGAGAGTTTGATGAGGTTGGACGCGTCCTGGAGGAATAAGAGTTGTTTCTCTTCCAGTTCTGTGGACGCTGTCTTGGGGTCTGGGAAATCGCCCACGCCGTACTCGCCGGCGGCGAGGGCCTCGAGCGCGGCAATCTGAGACTCTGTGAGACCTTGGAGCGTGTAGATCTCAGGGGACAGAACTTCCTGGATACGGCGGACGCCGTCGTAGTAGAAGTGCTCGCAACGAACGATATTGGCGGTCTCGCCATCGGGCGGTGGCGTTGGCCACGGCGACTGAGTCCGGATCAGCCTGCCGAGTCCGTCGTAGGCGAAGTGTTTGAGGAGTGTGCCCGCGGTAAATGGGCAAAACTCGTCCACGGGACCAGTTTGGTAAGGAGGAGCCGCAAAGAACAACGATTGCGCACGGCTAATTTGCACCAGCCGATTCCAAGCGTCGTACTCGTAGTAGTAAGTGCCATCGCACTTGAGATTGCCCGCAGGGTCGTAGTAGAAAGTGGTAGAAGAGCTTGTCCCTGGAACGGGAACGCCATTGGAATCTACTACTGCACTCAAGCGATCGTGGAGTTGCGCGGAGTTGTCGACGGAGTCGTCGCTTTGGAGCGGAAGGCCGCCGTTGAGAGACAGGCTATGGCCCCAGGTGGCGAGCAACGCGGAATCGACCTGATCGTTGCCATTGCGATTGCCAAGAGCGTCGAGGCGCCACGTTTCGCGGCGCGAGACGCTCGGATTCACCAAAGCGCCGCCCGTGGGTGAGAGGGTGATCTGGCCAACGTCCGAACCAATGAGTTGGTTCAACTTGTTGTACTGGTGGACGGACGACCGCGCGTCGGCGGCGGGCACTCCGTTGCCACTTGCCTGTGTGATCTGGGACGCCGTCCGATTGCCCATGATGTCGTAGCGGTGCACTGAGCGGAACAAGGTCGCGACCGGCGTGCCAGCCGAGGGGCGCGTGACGTAGTGCAAGTCGACGGGTTGACCGAACTCGTCCAAGCCTTCCAGACCTGGCGCATTGGGATCGGTGTCGAGCGATTGGGCAATCGCGCCACCAGCCAGTCGCATCGTCGCGCGGCGTCCCGATCCGGTGTACCCGAACTCGGCAAGCGGCGAAGCGGAACCCGCGTTCGTTGTATAGCGAGCGACCCGGGAAAGGCGATCTGACAAGCCGCTGGAATCGAGCGGGTTCGTCGACGCGTCGATGTAGTGGGTGTTGACAACTCTCGCGGGCCGATCCTGCCATGCCGGATAGGTCGTGCTCGTCAGCCGGCGATGGCCGGTCACTTCGGCACCCACGTCGGTGGGCTCATACTCCCAGGTGTAATCAACATGGGGCGTGCTGGTCGTGACTACGCCAGCATGCTCTTGTGATTCACGGAGGAGATTGCCGTTGAGGTCGTACGTGAACTCGACGGTGGCAGGGTAAGGATCTTCCGTAAGGGTGTACCGCTCAGCGATGACGCGCTCGAGCAAACCTCGGTCATTGTAATCGTACACGACCGAGCACACTAAGTTCGCGGGCAGGGGTTGCCCGAACGCCTGCATCGAAGGCGGATAGCCCTTGTCGATGGCAGTGCTCAGCACGGGGTCGGTGCTATCGGGGTTCGTGTAGTGGCACACCTGTACCTTGGCTAGTCGCCCGGCGTCGTCGTACAAGTATCGCATGGTCACGCCGCGTGCGTCCGTGCGCTCAGCAATCTGACCAGCGAAGTTGTACCGCAAGCGGAAGCGATCCCCGGGATCGGACCCGACGCCACGGATCCAGACCATGCCAACAAGGCTGTTGTCTTTAGAAACTACCTTGAACTGGCTGTCCATCACGTCAGCACCGAACGTGACGTGATGGCGCTGAGCGTTGGTGATGAAGGGAGGACCGCCCGATGTCGCGACCATGCCACCCCAGGTTGGAGTGTACATTTCGGTGAGGCGGCCGTACTGATACTGGTTGACGGTGCGACGGCTCGTCCCTGCGGTGTCTCGCTGGGTCACCGGATCAATCGTTCCAGTGGGCAGCGCGTTCTCGATTCGTTCCTTCAGTCGGTTGTTCTGGTCGTACACGTTCCGAGACACGGCCAAACTCGGCTCAACCGTCGAGACCAAGTTGCCCTTGCGGTCGTATAGGTACACCCACACTTTCGCTCGCGCGAGCGAGGCTGAGTTTCCGGTGTCTACGCTGAACGTGGACGACTGAATCACACCATCAACAGCCCCAGCCACTGTTGGCGCTTGGGCGGGACGAGCTTCCAAACTGGTAGTGGCACGAGGAACATAAAGAGCCACGCCATTGCTGGAAAGGTCGGATTCGGCCCCAAGTTCGGCGGAGGCCACTCGACGCTTCTCGCTATCGAACCACGTCCATGTACGAGACATGACGGCATTGGCGGTCGC
>Ga0075160_10000873_pt1 | contig 18541 bp, 15 predicted proteins | sample JI91814C2DNA_FD_70969 | JGI IMG/M metagenome (GOLD analysis project Ga0075160, IMG submission 70969) | Wastewater effluent complex algal communities from Wisconsin, to seasonally profile nutrient transformation and Carbon sequestration -... | ecosystem: Engineered > WWTP > Effluent > Algae... | reverse complement strand
TGCCATTGGCGAACTGGACGAGTTCTCCGCGATCATCTGGCCCGATGAACTCCGCCGCTTTGATCGAACGACGCAGGGGCGCGTCATCGGCATCGGCGTGCAACTGGAGTATGACGACCAGCAGAACATCCGCGTGGCGGCCCCGATCAGCGGAGCCCCGGCCGACAAGGCGGGCATCCGCGCCATGGACGTCATCTCGAAGGTGAACGGCTCGAATGTGCTTGGTATGGGCCTCGACCAGGCGATCGACCTGATCACCGGCCCGGTCAATACCGACGTTGTCATTACCGTTCAGCGCGAGGCAGGTGAGGGGAAGACCGAAGAGGTCGAGTTCCCGATCCGCCGAGCGGTGATCGATGTGACCACGGTCCGGGGCTGGAAGCGCACCGGGCTTGGCGAACGCGATTGGGACTACTTCATCGACCAGGAGTCGGGCGTCGGATACGTCCGTCTCTCGCAGTTTACTGAAACCACGACGCGCGACTTTGACGTGGCGGTCGCGAAGATGAAGGCAAAGGGGCTCAACGCGCTGATCCTCGATCTGCGTTACAACCCGGGCGGGCTGCTCGACGAAGCGATCAAGATGTCGCAGCGATTTGTCGACGTCGAGAACGGCACACTCCTGCGGACTCGCGGGCGGGGCGGCATCGAAACGGAGAACCCCGAGATCACGGACCCGGCGCGTGCCACGCTCGCGCACATCCCCGTCGCGATTCTCATCAACGAGAACTCCGCATCGGCGAGCGAGATCGTCTCGGGGGCGCTGCGGTATTACACGCACACGGGCCGCCCTGACAACTCCCCCGCCATCCGCGGCATCGTCGTGGGCCAGCGTAGTTATGGCAAGGGGAGCGTCCAGACTGTGACGCCCTTGGGCGAGAATGCCAAGACCAAAATCACCATCCAGTACTACTTCGTGCCCGACGAGGTGAAGAGCGAACGCATTGTGCACCGCCGTCCTGGTGCAAAGGACTGGGGCATCGTGCCCGACCTCGCGGTTGAGATTCTTCCCAAGCAGTTGGGAGAGGGGCTGACGATCCGTCGAAATGCGGACATTGCGCTCCGCGAGACGCCCGCACCCAAGCCCGTCAAGGACTTGGATGGCGAGGAAGAGCCCACGTCGAATAACCCCGACGACCTCCTCGCGAAGGGCCTGGACCTCCAACTCGAATCCGCCCTGCTGCTCTTGCAGGCCGAGGTCGCCGCTGGACGTAGCCCCCAGGTTCGAGCCGCCCGCTGAACCCGATGAAGCGTCGGCTGCGAATGGAAGGGACTCGGTGGAGGCGTTAGGCGGCCCTGTCGCCTCCGCCCACGCCGACCCGGGAGGACCCCTAGGATCCCACTGGCGGGTGGTTCATACCTTGTACGGGTGCCTGTTGGGCACGTTGGTGATGAGCCGCTCATGCCCCTTGCCCGAAGGACCGACGATGGCTCCAGTGACCGCGAACTCGTCTAATCCCGCCAATACCTCTGCCGGCCCTGTTGGGCGCGTGCCGGACGCGGAACGCCGCAGCCGCGCGAGCGATCTCGTCCCGGATGCGACGCTCGTGAAATGGCTGCGTGACATGTTCCTGATCCGCGAGTTCGAGAATCGCTGCGGGCAGGCGTATCAGCAGGCCAAAATCGGCGGATTCTGCCACCTGTACACGGGTCAGGAAGCACTTGCTGTCGGCACGATTCAGAGTCTCAACCACGACGATCCGATCGTGACCGCGTATCGCGATCACGGACATGCACTGGCTCGCGGCATGGATCCGGGCGCGTGCATGGCTGAAATGTTCGGCAAGGCGACCGGCTGCGCGAAGGGCAAGGGCGGGTCGATGCACATGTTCGACAAGCCCAACTGGCTCTTTGGCGGGCACGGCATCGTCGGCGCGCAGACGCCATTGGGCACGGGCCTGGCGTTCGCCGCTCGCTACGAGTGGGAAGTCATGGGCAAGAGCCTCTCGGGTGAGGCCGCCAAGAAGAAGGTCTCGCTGGCGTATCTCGGCGACGGTGCGCTCAATCAGGGCGCGTTGCACGAGGCTATGAACCTCGCGGGGCTGTGGGATATTCCGGTCATCTACATCGTCGAGAACAACGGCTATTCGATGGGCACTGCGATCGCGCGTGGCACGACGATGGCCCATGACCTGACGAAGAAGGCCGACGCGTACGGCATTCGTGGTGAGATCATCGACGGGTTTGACCTCATTGAGTTGTACGACGATTTCAAGCCGCTGGTGGATTGGTGCCGCGAGAACCAGAAGCCGGCGTTTGTTGATCTCAAGACGTATCGCTACCTCGGGCACTCGATGTCCGATCCCCAGAAGTATCGCACGAAGGAAGAAGTCGAGCAGTTCAAGTCCAAGGACTCGATCGACCGCTTCGCTTCGTACCTGATGACGCAGCGCAAGGGCAAGGACGGAAAGTTTGTCCTCAGCGAGCAGGCGTTCATGGACCTGCAGACGGACGTCAAGGAGCAGGTGCGCAAGGCGGTCGAGTTCGCCGAGAACAGCCCGATCCCGGACGTCAGCGAGTTGTACACGGACGTGCTGCTCAACCCGATGAAGAACATGAGCCCGACGCGGGACTACACGCACGGCGCGAAGAACCCACTGCTCTGAGCGAGAACTTTCGACAGATCAAACACAAAGGCCCGGGCCGAGCGCCCGGGCCTTTTTAGTTTGTCATTTGTGACGCCAACGGGCCAGATGCCAAGAGAGTTGACTACTTTGGGTTCTTCCCAGAGTCGGTCTGCGAGTCGGAGTTCGATTCAGTCTTGGAATCGCTGGTCGAATCGCTCGCCGATTTCTTGTCGGACTTCGTGCTGGAGTCGGACGAGCGTTTCTGGTCCTTGGACGTCTGGCGATCTGCCTTCTTGGCTTCCGCCGCAGCGCGACGAGCCTTGTCGGCGTCGATGATTTTCTTGACGACCTCTTCGGTGAGCGCGTCCTCTTGACTGCCAGGGAAGCCCTGCCAGCGTACGACGTTGTCGGTGCCGATGATGAGAACGTGCGGGATGCCGCTGACGCCCAGCGCCTTTTTGGTGGCACCCTTCGGGTCGACAGCCATCGCGTACTTCATCTTGTCCTTCTTGAAGAACTCGAGTACCTTTGCTGGCTTCTCATCGCTGAGGCCGATGACGACGAGATCGTCCTTGAACTTCTCCTGCCAGCCCGCAAGTTCGGGGATGAGTTTTCGACACGGCCCGCACCACGTCGCCCAGAAGTCGATGAGGATGACCTTGTCCTTGGTCTCGGGCTTCTTGAGCAGCCACGTGCCAAACTCGATCTTGGGGGCTTCCTGGCCGCGCAGGTCGTTGGTGGCGAAGAGGTTCTTCTTGATGATCTTGGGAAACTCGGGCTTGGGCTTTGCTGCGCTCGTTTCCCTTGCGGGGGTTGTTGGCGTCGCGGCCTTCGCGGGCGACTCCTGTGCGAACGCCGTCATAGCGCATCCCGTGATGATGGTGAGAGCCGCCGCGATTCCAACGTGCCGAGCGTTCATCGATTGATCCCTTCCGCGTGAAGAAGCACCCCACTCCGAACACAGCCTACCAGAAAAGCCATGACTCGCCTAGGAAATAAGCCCGCGGCAGGAGCCTAAGGCGTCGGTGATACGGGGACGGCGGGCGTCAGCAACTTCAGCCCCACGATCCCGCCCGCGATTGCGACCAGGCACAGGATCTGGCCGGGAGAGAGTTTCTCGTGCATCCACACGACGCCCACGATGCACGAGCCCACGGCACCGATGCCGACCCAGACCGTGTACGACACACTCAACGGCAGGTGCTTCATCGCGAAAGCAAGGAGGGCGAAACTTGCGAGCATCGCGATGATTGTGACGGCTGCCGGCATGGGCTTGGAGAAGCCGTCGCTGCGCTTCATGGCCGTCGCCCAGACGATTTCGAGCAAGCCGGCGACGGTGAGGAGGATCCAGGGCATGTGCAACTCCCATTGGTGCCCGCGCAATCGAGGCGCGGGCAAAAAGGAAAACGGCGGGCCCTGATCGAGCCCGCCGTCAGAGTATTCAGTGACCTGCGACTTACTGGGCGACCTTGACGGGCTCATCGTTGGGCACGTCTGTGGTCTGGGTGCTGGTGGTCATGGTCTTGACGACCTTGTCGCCGGCGGCCTTGCACGTTGCGGTGAAGCGGAACGTGACGGACTTGTCGACGGGAATGGTGCCGAGGTTGAAGGTGACCTTGGAGCCATCGCGCGTCGCGGTGCCGGCGTAGTCGGTTCCGATGTAATCGAAGGAGTCACCAAAGTCCACAACGAGGACGACGTTGGTGAGTTCGACGTTGCCGAGGTTTTTGGCGATGTAAGCGAACTCGTTGGATTCGCCGACTTTGCGGGTATCTGCGGCGGCCTGGACGCCGGTGCCGAGGTTGGCGCCGTCCACGGGCTTGACTGGAGCAGGGGCTGGGGCCGGGGCGGGGGCGGGAGCCAGTGCAGGCGCGGGTGCCGGCGCGGGTGCGGGTGCCGGGGCTGGTGCAGGTGCTGGAGCGGGAGCCGGTGCTGGGGCTGGGGCAGGAGCGTCCTTCTTCTGATCGCTGCCCTTGTTGGACTCTTCCTTCTTCTGTTCGGAGCCCTTCTTTTGCTCGCTGCCAGCGTTGGCTGCTTCGTCCTTGTTCTGCTTCTTCTGCTGGAACCAACCGGTGCGTTCTTCCTTGTTCTCTTCGGCTTTGGCTTCATCCTTCTTCTGCTGGCTGGAGCCCTTGTTCTGCTCGGAGCCGGAGTTGGCGTTCTCGTCCTTCTTCTGCTGGCTGGAACCCTTGTTCTGGTCGGAGCCGGAGTTGGCGGCCTCGTCCTTGTTCTGCTTCTTCTGCTGGAACCAGCCGGTGCTCTCGCCCTTGTTCTGTGCGGAGCCGCTGTTCTCGGCCGGGGCGTCGCCGTCCTTGTTCTGCTGGGAGCAGCCGACGACGGCGAGGAGGCCGACGATCGAGAGGGACACGAGCGATTTCTTGAACGGGTTGGACGACATGAGAGACTCCTAAAGTGCGCCTGATTGTCTGGCGAATCGAAGCCCGCCGACAGACGGCCGGCAGGCCTCGCCGATCATCGGCAAGGGCCCTGCAGCAACGCGAGAGTAGACGAGGGGGCAAGAAGCGTCAACCACTCGACAGGCTGGGCGGACGCGCGGACTCTGCGCGTTTTCGAGGTTTGGTGCCGAAAGCACTTGCGCCGCGAGGGAGTCGTATGATCCCGGGCTCATCGTCGGGAAGTGTGGCGATCAACCGCGACGCCCGAACGGTGACCCAGCGTTAGTACCCACATGGAGAGTTTCATGGCCCAGTCGATCGCCGAGCCCGGTTCGTCCACGTCCAACGCGGAGGGGGCGACGATCGCTCGCCGCAACGTGAGCGTCCCGGCGACGCAACCTGCGCCGCGTGTGCGGTCGGCGGGGCAGATGTTCATCGACTGCGTGACGTTCCCGATCCGGGCGTTCACGCTGTTTCACCATGACGGCTTTGGGCTGTCGTGCCTCGCGACCGATCGGTTCGATTATGTGGCTCGCGAAGTCCGGGGCTTCAACCTCGACATCGGCTGCGGATACGGCAACACCTTTGTCGCTCACCACCTTGGCGGATACGGCGTCGGCATTGACCTGTTCGCGTACGAGGGCCTCACCAGCGAGAATCTCGTCGATTCGCTCACGACGTTTCCGTACCACGATAACACCTTCGGCACGATCACTTTCATTGCCAACATCAACCACTGCCCCAAGCCCGACCGCGACCGGGAACTCGGCGAGGCTCTGCGCGTGCTCAAGCCGGGCGGGCGAATCATCATCACGATGGCAAGCCCCATTGCGGAACTGCTCGTGCACAAGGTCGTGTGGCTGTGGGACAAACTCTTCAAGACCAAAGTGGACATGGACTCTGAACGCGGCATGGAAGAGGGCGAAGAGTACTACCTGACCGACGAGGAAATCCGCACGCGTCTGGCGCGGGCTGGCTTCACGTCGATCACCAAGAAGCGTTTCGCCACGCAGTGGTTCATGAACGCGATGTACATCGGGACCAAGCCGGGCTGATGTTCGCGACCGCGTGAATTGAGAAGATGCAGAACTAATAGCCCCGCTCGGATTCGAACCGAGGACCAAGCGATTATGAGCCGCCTGCTCTGACCGCTGAGCTACGGGGCCAGCGATGGTGGAAGGGTACGTCGATCGGCGGGCGCAAAGAAACGGCCCGGACTGATGGTCCGGGCCTGTGGAAACGTACGTTGATGGAGGGTTGCCTGCGACGTCAGGGCTTGCGCCCTGGCCTCTGACAATCAACTTACTTGATCAGGAGCATCTCGCGATAAGTTGGCACCGGCCAGTGGTCGCCCGCGACGCGTTTCTCGAGTTCGTCCACGGCGTCGCGCAGTTCGCCCATGGCGGGGCGGACGGCGTCACGCATGTGGGCCGCGTGCTTCGCGACATCGCTGTCGCTGTGCCCGGCGGCTTCTTCGAGTTTCTCGATCGAAGCACGCAGCGTGCCGACGAGTTCGCTGAACTCTTCGAGCATCTCGCGAAGGCCCGACGCGTCGACATCCGCCGCCTCGGTCGCCGCGACGGACTCGGCGAGTTCGGTCTGCTGACGGATCGCGGCGGGAAGGAACTGCGTCTGCGCCATGACGATCGCGGTCTCGGCCTCGATCTGCACCTGCTTGATGTACTTCTCGAGGAAGATGTGCGCGCGGGCGACGGTCTCGTCCTTGTTGAGGACGCCGTACTTCTTGAAGAGGTCGATCGACTTCTTCGTGCCGATCTGCTGGAGAGCGGCGACGGACTCCTTGAAGTTCGGCATGCCGCGTTTCTTGGCCTCGTTCTGCCAGTCCTGGGTGTAGCCGTCGCCATTGAAGATCACGCGCTTGTGCTGCTTGATCGTCTTCTGGAGCACTTTGCGGACGGCCGATTCGAGTTTCGCTGGGCTGGCGTTCTTGCCGATCGCCTTCTCGAGTTCCGTTGCGAGGGCGTCGAGGGATTCGGTGACGATCGTGTTGAGCACCGTCGCAGGCCACGCCGCGGCTGCGGACGAACCAACAGCACGGAACTCGAACTTGTTGCCGGTGAACGCGAAGGGGCTGGTGCGGTTGCGGTCGCCCGTGTGGCGCGGGATCTGGGGGAGCGTGCGAGCGCCCAGGTCCAACTGACCGCCCTTCATGGTGCGTTTCGCGGTGCCCGCCTCGATCTGATTGACGATGTCCGAGAGCATGTCGCCCAGGAAGATCGACATGATCGCGGGCGGAGCCTCGTTGGCACCGAGGCGGTGGTCATTGGCGGCCGACGCGACCGAGGCGCGAAGCACTTCGGCGTAGGTATCCACAGCGCGGATCACGGCGCAAAGGAAGACGAGGAACTGCATGTTGGAGTGCGTGTCGTCCCGGGGGTCGAGGAGGTTGGCACCGGTGTTGGTGGACATGGACCAGTTGAGGTGCTTGCCAGAGCCGTTGACGCCAGCAAAGGGCTTCTCGTGCAGGATGCAGTGCAGGTTGTGGCGGGTCGCGACGCGCTTGAGCGTTTCCATGACGACCATCTGGTGATCGCAGGCGACGTTGGCGGTTTCGAAGATTGGCGCCAACTCGAACTGTCCCGGCGCGACCTCGTTGTGGCGGGTCTTGACGGGCACGCCCAGCGTGTACAACTCACGCTCGGCCTCGTGCATGTAGGCCATCACGCGTGCCGGAATGCTCCCGAAGTAGTGGTCTTCCAACTGCTGACCTTTGGGCGGGCGAGCGCCAAAGAGGGAGCGGTCGCAGGCGACAAGGTCGTGGCGCTTGAGGTAGTACGCGCGATCGATCAGGAAGTACTCCTGCTCGCAGCCACAGGTCGCCATGACGCGGGTTACGCCGGCGTCGGTGCCAAAGATCTTGAGGATGCGGATTGCCTGCTCGCTGAGAGCGTCCATAGAGCGCAGTAGAGGCGTCTTCATGTCGAGCGCTTCGCCCGTCCACGCGACGAAAGCGGTCGGGATGCAGAGGGTGGCGGTGCCGCCGCTGCGGTTGATGAAGACTGGGCTGGTGCAGTCCCAGGCGGTATAGCCACGTGCTTCAAAAGTGGCACGAAGGCCGCCACTGGGGAAACTGGAAGCGTCGGGCTCGCCCTGCACGAGGGCGTCACCGGTAAACTCGCTCATCGCGCCGCCATGCCCGTCGGGGACCATGAACGCGTCGTGCTTCTCGGCGGTGCTGCCCGTGAGGGGGCTGAACCAGTGCGTGTAGTGCGTCGCCCCCATCTCGATCGCCCAGTCCTTCATCGCGGCGGCGACGATGTTGGCGATCTCCGGGTCCAGCGGCTCTGCGTGCTGGATCGTGCGCTGGATGTTCTTGAAGACGTCCTTCGGAAGCCGCGCACGCATCGTGCGTTCGGTGAAGACGTCGATCCCGAAGATGCGGTCGATCTCACCCGCGGCGCGGCCGCGCTCGGTCATGCCCATGCGGGCGTGCTTGCTGGTCTCGGTCGTCGTTCCATTCATACTCATGATTCCATGCTCCTGAGGCATTGCTCGTTTGCGGGTGCTGATCGGCGTTTCTGGCCAGCACCGCGTTGGTTATCACACTACTTTGTCCGAATAAGTACTTTTCTGACGTTGCTCACGGCTCGCCGCGAGAGTTCCGGTATCCTGCCCAATACAGGGCTGGCCTGACACGACAACGCATACGGGCGACGCGCGTCAGGCCAATTGTTGGATCGTTTGCTGTTGTGACTGGGCATCCGTGTCGGCGTGGCGACCCGAGAGTCCTGAGTTCAACTCGCCCATGAAGGCTTCTGCGTCGTGGACAGGGTCCTTGCCGGAGGCTCTCGCATCACCCAAGCGGCGCAGCAACGCATCGCCGACGATCGCACCATCCGCACCAGAAGGCTCACCGGGACGCACGACACTTCGCACGTGCGGGGCGGACGCGATCTCGCCCGACACGAGCACGGGCAGGTCTGTCATTTCTCGCAGTTTCTTGACCATGCCCGACACGTTCGGCGCGCCGTGCGCCTCGCTCGCGATCCAAACAAACCCGCGACAGTCCTTGAGCATCGCTTCGGCACGTTTCGGGGCCGTGGCCGGCGTCAAGACGAGCGTCGAAAGGAGCCCGGCCTGTTCAGCAGACTTCAGCCATTCAGGTGACGATTCAAAGGAAAGGTCGGCATAGACCACGCCATCGAAACCTGACGAGGCAAGCATGCCCGCGAAGCGATCTGGCCCACCGAGGCGAGCGGCCGTAGAGATGCTCGCGACGGCCATCAGCCCGACTTTCATCCATTCCCGCAGTGACTTGACTTCATTCAAGATGGACGAGGGGGTGGTGCCGATCGAAAGCGACTCGTCGATCGCGCCAGCCATGGCTGGGCTGTCTGAAAAGGAGTCGCTCGCGGGGATCCTGACCAAGACTGCCGGTGCCCCGGCCCGCTCCAAAGCGGGGAGCACCAAGGACGTCACGCCGCGCGTCGGATGCCCACCACAGACGTAGGGAACCAAGCCTCGACGGCCTGACCGTCGAAGTTCGCCCAATGGTTCGGAAATGCGGTGTCCCGGAGCGTTGCCCACGGGCGCGATAGTAGGTGCGGGGTTTGGAGGTTTCCCCGGGACGGCTCATTCCCCAAGGATTCTCAGGGATTTGTCGGTTATTGGGGCTTGGAAGTCAAGTTTTCGGAGCGCAAGGCGGGATTCGCCTTTGGGACCGCAGAAAGGAGTTTCCGGGTGTATTCGTGGGCTGGCGAACCGAGGATAGCGTCGCGTGACCCCATTTCGACTATCTTGCCAGCGTTCATGACCGCGATCCGATTGCTCACGTGCTGGATGACAGCCATGTCATGCGAGATGAAGAGCAGCGACAGGCCGAACTCCGACTGAAGGTCCATCAGGAGGTTAATGATCTGGGCTTGGATCGAGACGTCCAGGGCGCTGGTTGGCTCGTCGCAGACGATGAGTTTGGGCGTAAGGGCCAAGGCTCGGGCGATGCCGATGCGTTGGCGCTGGCCCCCCGAGAACTCGTGCGGGTAGCGATCCGCGGCGGTCTTTGGCATTCCGCAACGCAGGAGCAACTCTTCGACCTTGGCTCGCAACTGGTCGCGTGATTTCACGAGGCCGTGGACGACCAAAGGCTCGCCAATGGCGGTTGCGATGCGCAGGCGAGGATTGAGTGAACTTCCCGGATCCTGGAACACGATCTGCATTCGATGGCGGAGCAGGCGAAGGTCGCGTGGGGACGCATTCAGGACGTCCACACCATCGAACTTGACGGAGCCACCCGTGGCGGGGATGAGTCGCAGGATCGCCCGCCCGACGGTGGTCTTGCCGCAGCCGCTCTCGCCGACAAGTCCGAGCGTTTCGCCTCGCGCGACCTCGAATGAGACGCCGTCGACGGCTTTGACCTCGCCAACCACACGCTGGAAGATGCCGCCACGGATGGGGTAATGGACGCGAAGGAGCTCAACTCGCAGAAGCGAAAGATGTTCGTCCTCGCCAGTGGGACGGTTGGCGGTGGTCTTTGGTGACGGCGCTCCTTGCACCACGGATGATTGGCTCATGCGAGGGTCGGGGTTTCACAGGGGTGCAGGTTCCTGAAACGCCTGCCACGCCACCCATTTGACCGGCGACGGCAAGCGTCTACCCTTACCTCCCCCGGCGAAAGCCCGGGAGGGGCAGTTAGCTCAGTTGGTAGAGCACCGCATTGAAAATGCGGGTGTCCCCGGTTCAAGTCCGGGACTGCCCATTCGTCTGGTTTGCGAGCGGTCCTGAATCTCGGGACATTGCTGGATTCCACGAGTCACCTTTGGTTTTCGCGACTGGGTGGGTTCCGCCACACTGCTGTGGTTTGCGCGGCCGATCGGTCGGTGCCGCTACCCTCCAATCGATGGATCGTGCGTACCTCAATCTCGCCGCTCGGCACGCCCTTCGCGGCCTTGGTCGAGTCGAGCCCAATCCTTTGGTTGGGTGCGTCTTGGTGCGTGGTGGCGAGGTCCTTGCAATCGGACACCATCGTCGGTTTGGAGGATTGCACGCGGAGCGTGATGCGCTCTTTGCATGCAAGGTCAGGGGTATTGACCCTGCTGGTGCGACTGCGTTCGTGACGCTTGAGCCCTGCAATGGACATGGCAAGCAGCCGCCTTGCGTCGATGCGTTACTCGAAGCCAAGATCGCGAGGGTGGTGTACGCGAGGCCTGATCCGACGCCGGCCAAGGGCGGCGGCGCGACGCGTCTGCGGTCAAACGGCATCGAGTGTGTCGAGTGCCGGGACTCTCGCCTTGCAAACTCGCTGCTCGATCCTTTCATGAAGCGGCTTGAAACCGGGCTGCCGTGGGTGATTGCGAAATGGGCACAGACCATCGACGGCCGGGTTGCGACGCGGTCAGGTGAGAGCAAGTGGATCAGTGGCGATCGCTCTCGACTGCGCGTTCATCGCCTTCGCGGGCGGGTGGACGCGATCCTCACTGGTATCGGCACCGTTCTCGCCGACGACCCGCTGCTGACGGCTCGCCTGACACATGCCCCGCGTCGCAATGCGATCCGGGTCGTCGCGGACACGGATCTGGACATCCCTCTCACGGCAAATCTGGTGCGAACGGCGAGAGAGTCGCCGACGATCGTCGCGTGTGCCGCGGAACTGCTTTCGGCCGCGATCACGGCTGACAAGAGAGCGGCGCTCGAGTTGCAAGGGGTGCGACTCCTGGGCGTGCCGACCAACACGAATGGCCGCGGGATCGATCTCATCGCACTCCTGGGCGCGTTGCGGGCCGATTGCGGGGTTTCGACGCTCATGCTCGAGAGTGGCCCTTCGCTCCTGGGCGCGATGCTTGAACACGATTTGATTGACGAGGCGGTCGTGTACGTGGCTCCACTGCTGCTGGGCGACGAGTTTGCGCGGGCGGCGGCGACGGGAAGGGTCGCGGATTCACTGTCGGCCGGCAAGCGGCTTCGGCTCTCTCGTGTGAAGCCGCTAGATGGGGATGTCGAGTTGACGTATCGAACGCGTTGAGTGGCACCGACCTACGCCTTTCTCACGAACTCTGATTTGAGTTGCATCGCCCCGATCCCCTCGATCCGGCAGTCGATGTTGTGGTCGCCATCCACCAGGCGAATGTTCTTGACTTTGGTGCCACCCTTGACCACGAGGGACGAGCCCTTGACCTTGAGGTCCTTGATGACGACGACAGAATCGCCAGACTGGAGGACGTTCCCGTTTGCATCGCGCACGCCCGCGTTCTCGGGGGCCGCTTCGGCCGCGGGCTCTGCGGCATTCACCTCGGACCACTCGTGGGCGCATGATGGGCACACAAACAGCAGGCCATCGCGGTAGGTGAAGTCCGCGTCACACTTTGGACACTTTGGCGCATCGCTCATATCGCACGTTCCCGGGAGGTTCGGAGGTAAAACATGACCATAGCCTCTCAGTGAACTGCCGAGATTCTTGGGGAGAACTCATTGGGCCTGGACCCGTCCACCAAGGCGTGACCTCATTTCCCCTCGCATACGATCCCACTATGCAAAGGAAAGCCGCCGTTATCTGTGCGTTGCGAACCCCAATCGGCCGGTACGGCGGGGCCTTGTCATCCGTCCGGCCCGACGATCTGGCCGCGCTCGTGATCCGCGCGGTGATGGCGCGGACAGGGATAGACCCAGCCCTCGTGGACGATGTATACATGGGTGCGGCGAACCAGGCAGGCGAGGACAATCGCAACGTCGCACGCATGGCCACACTGCTCGCGGGGCTGCCAGTGAGTGTGCCGGGCAGCACGGTCAACAGGTTGTGCGCTTCGGGGCTCGAAGCGATCAACATAGCCGCGAGGATGATCGAGGCCGACCACGGAGACGTGTTTATCGCCGGTGGTGTGGAGTCGATGAGCCGGGCGCCGTTGGTGCTCAGTAAGGCCCAGACGGCCTTTGACCGCGAGCAGGAGATCGTGGACACGTCGATCGGCTGGAGGTTTGTCAATCCCAAACTCGCCGCGATGCACCATCCGTATTCGATGGGCCAGACAGCGGAGAACGTGGCTCAGAAGCACAACATCAGCCGTGAAGATCAGGACCGCTTTGCGCTGGCGAGCCAGAAGAAGTGGGCAGCCGCGAATCAGAAGGGGCTTTTCGCCGACGAGTTGGTCACAGTCGAGATCCCGCAGCGCAAAGGCGAGAAGTTGGCCGTGTCTGTGGATGAGCACCCACGACCCGACACGACGATTGAGCAACTAGCCAAACTGCGTCCCGCGTTCACCGACGGCGGGCCGGGCACGGTGACGGCAGGCAACTCGTCTGGCGTGAACGACGGAGCGGCGGCACTCCTGCTGGTTGAAGCGAAGCGGGCGGCGGCACTGGGTCTCAAGCCCATCGCGTTCGTCGGCCCGAGCGCGTCTGCGGGGGTTGACCCCGCGCACATGGGAATCGGGCCGGTGCCCGCGACGCGCAAGGCGCTCGCAAGGGCCGGCCTGTCACTCAAGGACGTCGGGCTTTTCGAACTGAACGAGGCGTTCGCCGCCCAGTCGCTGGCGTGCATCCGCGAACTTGGTTTGGATGATTCACTGGTGAACGTCAACGGCGGCGCGATCGCGATGGGTCACCCGCTGGGGTCCAGCGGCGCGAGGATTGCCGCGACGCTGGTGCACGAGATGTCACGGCGCGGCGTGCAACGCGGCGTTGCGACGTTGTGCGTGGGCGTCGGTCAGGGTCTGGCGACGGTGTTCGAGCGTGCGTGAGCGTTCGCGAACCACGTTCGCGGGAGAACCGGCCTCTCAACCCATCGCGACGAGTTTCTTGAAGCCGCCCCGGAAGGCCGCGACGAGAACATCCACGTCTTTCTCGGTCATCGGAGTCGAGAGAGCGGCGGAGCACGAGTTGATGAGGATGATTCCTTCCGACATCATGTGATTCAGCAGGACCTTCAGCCGTTTGGTGTCCTCGGGCGATTGGTGCGCCTGGCGATAATCGAGCGGCGGAGTCGCGGTGAAGTGCAGACGGAACATTGAACCCGTGCCCGTCACGCTCGCCGTCATGCCTGTCTCGCGGATCGCGTCCTGCACCTTCTTCATTGCAAGTCGAGTCAAGGCATTGAGGCGATCGACTTCGGACCGCGTGAACTTTTCCATCGTCACGAGTCCGGCCCCCACGCTGACAGGATTCGCTGAGAACGTGCCCGAGTGTGGATAGCAATACTTCGGGGAACGCGGGTTGAGCACGTCCATGATCTCGGCCCGCCCCGCGATCGCACCGATGGGAAATCCTCCGCCGATCATCTTGCCCATCGCGGTGAGGTCGGGCGAGACGTTGTATTGCTGTTGCAACCCGCCATAGCACGAGCGGAACGTGATCACCTCGTCGATCAGGAGGAGAACGTTGTTGCGAGTCGTCCAGTCGCGGAGCGCCGCCACATACGCCGGATCGGCGGGATTGAGGCCGATGCGGTGCGGCATCAGGTCGATGATCACGCACGCGAGTTTGTCCTTGGCGCGATCAAGCAAGGCAATCGTGCGATCGATGTCGTTGAATGGAAAAACGACCACCTCGTCCATCACGGACTGGGGCGTTCCCTTCACCAACGGCACGCGGTTGGGCTCATCAAGCGTGCCCCAGTTGGCGGGCGTCGGAGCCTGGCTGACCTCGATGTAGTCGTACGCGCCGTGGTACGCGCCCTCGGCCTTTGCAAGCATCGGACGACCGGTGAAGGCGCGCGCCACCTTGATGCCCGCCATGACGGCTTCGGTGCCCGAGTTGACAAACCGCATCTTCTCGAACCCCGGATTGCGGGATCGAAGGTGCTCCGCGCAGCGAATCTCGATCTCGGTCGCGACGCTGAACGCGGTGCCACGGCGGATCTGCTCGGTCGCGGCACGCACCACGTCCGGGTCGGCGTGCCCGTGCACGAGCGACGCCATGTTATTGGCGAAGTCGATCCGCGTCACGCCCTCAACATCTGTGAGGAGACACCCCGACGCGTGATCGACGTACAGCGGGTGTGGATCGTGCAACGCGGCGTTGCGGCTGACGCCGCCGGGAAGGACCTTGAGCGCACGCTCATAGAACGCGGCGCTCTTTGAGACTTCTCGGGAGACTTCGACCTGCCTGCTCATGGGATTGTCCAGTTGAAAGGAGTTAGCGTCGCAGCAAGGGCGCGCCGGTGCATCTGCGAACGAACTCAAAGTCGACGCCGGGGCACAACTCGACCAGGGCAAAGCCTGCGGACGTCACGTCGATCACGGCGAGTTCCGTGTAGATCCGGTTGACGACGCCGCGCCCGGTAAGTGGATACGTGCACCGATCAACGAGTTTGGGCTCGTTGTTCTTGGTGCAGTGCTGCGTGATGACGTACACGGACTTGACGCCCGCGACGAGATCCATCGCACCGCCGACGGCTGGGATTGCGTCGGGCTCGCCTGTGGACCAGTTGGCAAGGTCGCCATTGCACGCGACCTGCATCGCGCCCAGAACGCACAAGTCGATGTGCCCGCCGCGAATCATCGCGAAACTGTCCGCGTGGTGGAAGTACGCCGCGCCCGGCAGCGCGGTGACCTGCCGTTTGCCCGCATTGATCAGTTCAGGATCGGCCGCGCTCTTGTCTGGGGAAGGCCCCATGCCCAGCAAGCCGTTCTCGGTGTGGTAGACGAACGTGCGTCCCTCGGGCACGAACTTGGCGACCAACTCAGGGATGCCGATGCCCAGGTTCACGTACGAACCATTGGGAATGTCAATCGCCACGCGCTTGGCCATTTCGTCCCGGCTCCAACCAACTTGGCTCGCTTCGGTGGTCATGGGTAGGTCGCCCCCGCCGCGACAAGGTCGGACTCGTGCTTGGGCTGAGACACTTCGACAACGCGATCAACAAAGATGCCCGGCGAAACAACGACTTCGGGATCGATGCCGCCTGGAGCGACGATCGAGTTGACCTGCACGATCGACACCTTGGCGGCCATCGCCATGATGGGCCCGAAGTTGCGAGCCGTCTTGTTGTAGATCACGTTGCCATGCGTATCCGCACAACGCCCCTTGATGAGGGCAAAGTCCGCGCGGAGCCAGCGTTCGAGCAGATACTCCTTGCCGTCGAACTGGCGTGATTCCTTGCCCTCGGCCAGTGGCGTCCCCACTGCTGCGGGTGTAAAGAACGCCGGGATGCCCGCGCCGCCCGCGCGGATGCGTTCAGCAAGCGTCCCTTGCGGAACCAACTCGAGTTCGACCTTTCCCCGCCGGTACAAATCGGGGAACACGGTCGAGTTCGCAGTGCGTGGGAAGGAGCAGATGACCTTGGACACGCGCTCGGCCTTGAGGAGCGCAGCCAAGCCAACTTCGCCACTTCCCGTGTTGTTGCTGATGACCGTGAGGCGTTTGGCGCCCTGGTCGATCAGCGCGTGGATAAGTTCGATCGGGCTGCCGGCCTCGCCAAAGCCGCCGATCATCACGGCCGCGCCATCGTGGATATCAGCGACGGCGTCGGCCGGTGAGTTGACACGTTTATTGATCATCGTCGGGATCGGGTCGCGAGGAAGTAGAGTGCTTAGTGCGTCGTCAGGGTGGTAGCGTTCTTCACTCGGGAGTAATCGTAGAGACCGGCCTCGTCGAACAGCACGCGATCCTCGTAGTCGTTGAACCAGATCGCCTTGGGATTGCGGCCGACGATGCAGACCTTGTAGCGATCCGGCGCGCTGCCGACGCTGCGCAGGAGTTTGAAGATAAGAACCCCGTTCTCCGACCCGGCCAAGCCCGGGATCGCCTCGTTGGTGACGGCAACAACCTCGGTCTTACCCTTGTAGTGCGTGATCGACAGGCGGGCATGGGCCTCGACGCCAGACAAGCCCTTCTGCGACTCGTTCAGGATGTGCCAGGCACGCTCGATCGGAACGTTGAACGCCCTGTACGCCACGATGTCGCGGCCACAGAAGAAATAGTGGTTGTCCGCACCGACACGCTTGATCTCGCGCTGCATGATCCGAAGCGCGTCAGGATCGTCGTTGATGTCGCGGATGATGGGCGTCTGGTTCTCGACGGTGACCCAACTGCGAGCGAGCACGCCACGCATCGCGGCGCCGGTGTCAGGAACCCACTTATAGAAGCCCTTCTCGTCCTGGACGTAATCGCCATTCTCGTCCTTGACAAGGAACTCGTCGGGGTGCTCGAAGTGCACCATGATGTGCACGCCGACCTCCGGGTAGGTCTCGTGGAACGCGTCGAGCATCGCCAAGAACGTCTCATCGAAGCGATTGGGATAGAACGCCATTTCCTTGGTGCCGATGCGGATCGACTCGACGCCAGCCTCAGCGAGCGCCGCCATCCACGCTGCGATCTTCGAGTTGTTGAGCACCATCGGATCGCCACCGGAGAGAAGGATCTCGCGGAGTTTTTCGCGACCCGAGTCAGGATGCCGCCCGCCATTCGCGGCGACCTTGGCGTTGAAATCCCTGATGTACTCGGTCACATCGAGGATCTCTGCAAGGCCCTTCTTCGCGACGGTGCCGTCCTGACGCTGGATCTCCTTGCGTGCGATCAACTCTTCGCGATAGCAGAATCGGCAGTGGGCCGAGCAGGTCGAAACGGTGTACAGCAAGCCCATCTCATACTTGTGGAGCAACCCTTCGACCGGGCTGTAGTCCATCTGGTGCCCGGGGTCTTCTGAACCCGCGAGGTCCATCGTCTCATCCGGGCTGGCCTTCACCAGGCGCTGCATCGGCTTGCTCTTGGTCGCAAGGTCGAAGTAGTGACGCGTGACCTTGACGGGCATGCGCTTCTCGACGTCTCGCTGGGTGCCCTTGAGCCCGCCCAACTGCACCAGTTCGCTCTTGCTGTAGAAGTTCATCATGTCCTGGGGAGCGCGCTCGTCGATGAAGGGCGCCAGACCATTGATGATCTCGCGCTTGTACTGGACGTCGACAACGCGTTCAAGGAATCGCCGCTCGCGGTCGGTCTGCACGTATTGCTGGGTCAACGACATCGCACGATCCTCCCTAACAGACACCCCGGACACGGGGGTATTTTGGAATCAGACAGCCATTATACCACAAAATCGGTTCCCCTCGGCACCCGTCTTTGGAATCGGCTCCTCCCGACCTGCCGGACCGAGGCGGCCCGTCAAACACGCCATAAATCGTGAATCCCGCGTTCACCCAACCCCTCGAAACCCCTGGACATGCCCCATAACGGCGGGGGATTTGGGCTGGACAACCCAGGGCGTGCGACCGGGGTATTCGGGCGTCATCGTCCCACACAACGAGCGGTTGAGTTCGCACGCGGCTTGGATCGCGCCGGTTGCGTTACTCCATGCGTGCGCGTGGCGTGGCCATCCCCTGCGACGACGCCCATTGGGCGATGTCCGAGCCGTTAATCGCGGCCGCCATGAGTTCGGGAAACTTGTCCGGGGTGCACGCGAAACTGGGGACGCCGAAACCCGCGAACGCGGCGGCGTTCTTCTCGTCAAAGGACGGCGCGCCCGAATCACCCAGCGCCAGCAGCGTCACCATCCGCGCCCCAGAGCCCGCGATCGAGGCGGCTCGCTTGAGCATCTCCGCGTTGTTCCCGCCTTCGTATAGATCCGTCACGAGCACGAAGATCGTGTCGCGCGGGCGAGTGATCAATCCCTGGCAATAGGCGAGAGCACGGTTG
>Ga0075160_10000870_pt1 | contig 18572 bp, 16 predicted proteins | sample JI91814C2DNA_FD_70969 | JGI IMG/M metagenome (GOLD analysis project Ga0075160, IMG submission 70969) | Wastewater effluent complex algal communities from Wisconsin, to seasonally profile nutrient transformation and Carbon sequestration -... | ecosystem: Engineered > WWTP > Effluent > Algae... | reverse complement strand
ACCATACCAGGTGCCACCCGCCGGACTGGCCGTTACCGTGGTCGGGGCTGAGTTATTACAAAGGGGTGGTGGCATCGTAAGAATAGGTGTGGGTGGATTGTTTATTTGCACCGACATGGTAGTAGTGTAGGGACAATTGAGTATTGTGGGGGTAACGACCACACTATAAACCGCTATGGCTGTGTTGGTAGAAATGGGATTCGTTTGCACAAATGTCCCAGAACCATTGGGAGATGAGAAATTGAGGAGTGGTGAATTGGTAATCCACTGATAAGAATAATTCTGTGGGTTGCCGTTTATAGAGGTATTAGCGATGAAGGACCCGTTCTGACACACAGTAGTTGTTACGGGGATCACCGTATAATTAGGCAGCGGAACTACCGTAACCATAGTGGTAGCCTGACAGCTACCAGTTGATGTACTTCCTATAAAAGTATATGTTGTACTCGTTTGTAGTCCTGAAACGACATTAGAAATATTATTTGAAACAAAACCATTTGGACCGCTCCACGTGTAAGTATTAACGGAAGTCCCGGTTGTTGCGGATATGGTCGCTGTGCCACCCGGACAAATTGGACCGGAGCTTACTGGTGTTACCGAACAGATAATTCCACAGTTTGTTGAAGCTGTTCCCCCAATCTGATTTATGTTTATATTTTGAACCTGATTCGACCAATTGGTAACCAGCAAAACATAAAATTCTCCTACCTGGGCATTAGCCAATACAAGCGTTTCGGTCGGTGAACCCGAAAAACTACATCCGTTGTTACCACCACCAACAGGCACCTGAGTGGCGCCGGTTAAATTATTACAAACATTGGTAAGATTGGGAAACGGCCCCCAGGCTATAAAATCGACATCGAAGGTTGAAGAAATATTGACACTTATTGTGCCCGGTGTCGCCATCTGCATAAAAAACCATGCCGGATTAGGCTGACCACCAAGACAGCCATATGCCGGGCCTTGTTGCGCCTGACCAGCATTTACCTGAGCCGGAAAGTTCATTGGGTTCGCTGTGCAAAAAGGAGTAGGGTTCTGACATAACGAATTACCTTGCGAATACACGTAATTACCCGCAAAAAGCGAAAATACAAGCGCCACAACCTTTATTACCCAAAAATCCTTCAAAAAAAATCTCATAAATTGTAGTACATTAAATGATCCATAACAAAGATATCATTATTTCGGTATCGCAATTGTGAACCTTGCTCATTATAATTGCCGTTTCACTAAATTGTTGTAGGTTTTTAACCTTGCATGGTTAAAAAATAGCAGCCAACCCCGTGAAATAAAAAAGCCACAGGGTTGTCCTGTGGCTTCTGACTTTACAAATTTTAGTCCCGCTTACCGCCGAACAACCTCAACAAAAAGAGGAAAAGGTTTACAAAATCAAGATAAAGCGTCAGGGCGCCCATAATCCCAAGTTTGGAAATAACCGGCGAATCACCCGCCTCCTGGCCCAAATTCTTTATTTTTTGAACATCATACGCCGTTAAACCGGTAAAAATAATTACCCCTAAAATGCTAATCAAATAATCCATTTGGGCACTCCCCATAAACAAATTAATAAGAGAAGCGATGACAATGCCGACCAACCCTATCATCAAAATGCTCCTAAGCTTTGTGAGATCCGTGCGCGTGGTATAACCCGCTATAGCCATTACGGCAAACAGCGCGGTTGTGCTCAAAAACACTTTTACAATGGAACCGACGTGGTAAACAAAAAAGATGAAGCTAAAACTTACTCCATTGATAATGGAATAAGCAATAAATAATCCCACCAAAGCAGGAAAGGACATCTTATTGAACCCAAAACCGATAACCATCACAAAAATAAGAGGGGCAAACATGACTGCATAAGCCAACATGGTTGGTTTAGACCCTCCGAAATCAGTGGGCTGCATCAGCAATTCCGTGAGGGCCGGCACAAAGGCAAACAGCAACGCAGACAAGGATGTAAGGAGCATGGCCAAAGCCATCCAGGAAAACGAAGCCCGTAATAATTTATTCTCGCCAACAATGGTCGCGTATTCAATTTTATCGATATCTGTACTTCTGAAGTCTCTTTCCATAGTCATTTTAATGTTAGTGCCGTAAAGATAGGAAATTTCACGAACCTGATTTGGTTAAGAATATTTAAAAGTAAAGGTCGCTGGTTTTTAATCTCAGATAACGCAATACGGCTAACATGGCGCTAAACGCTGAGATAATAACCCCAATTAAAATGATACCGGCAAACAGCACAAGTAAAACATTTTCATCCTGTAACTGAAGTAAATCGGGAATAAAGCGGGTGCTCAAAACAAGAAACCCAGCCAGCATAAGACCCGCAATGATGCCTGCCAAGATGCCCTGGCGAAACCCTTTAAGAATAAACGGCTTGCTTATAAACACCCTCGTAGCGCCAACAAGGTACATCGTGCGAATGAGGAAGCGTTGTGAATAGATAGATAAACGGATGGTATTATTGATTAGTGCAATAGCAACCACCAACAAAGCACCACTAAATATTAGAATAAAAAAAGCAACCGCCTTGGTATTTTTGTTCAGGTTATTGATCATTTCTTTTTGATAGACGACTTCTTTTACAAACGATTTTTGAAGCAAGTCCTTTTCAATGATCATCAGCGTATCTGTGTTGGCGTAATTCTCGTCCAATTTAATTTCTAGTGAATTAAGCAATGGGTTGCTTCCCAAAAAAGAAACAAAATCCTCCCCAAGATCTGCTTTTAATTTTTCGGCAGCTTGTTCCTTATTGATGAGGATTACACTTTTCGTGAATTTTGAGTTTCCAAGTTCCTGAATCAACGCATCTGTTTGAGCAGATGTCGCGGTATCTTTCAGGTAAACCTGAAAACCCACATTTTCTTTAAAATGTTTTGACAGTTTATTTGCATTGATAATCAGCAAACCCAAAGCTCCAAGCATGAAGAGTACCAGAGATAAACTAATAATAACGGTAAAGCCTGATGTACGGAGTCTTTTTTTTGTTAATCGATCGCTCACAATTTTATTTTGAGCTAAGGTATTTTATTCCACTTCAGGATTTTGATTCGCCAGGAGGATTTTATTAACGGCTGTTTGTTTAATCTGTTAATACAAGGCCCGTGCTAAGCGCGTATATAATGAAGAGCAGACCTAATACGATTCTGTAGTAACCAAAGTGTTTAAACCCGTATTTGTTTAAAAAGGCGATAAAGCCTTTAATTGCAAAAATAGCTACTACAAAAGCTACAAAACCACCAAATAAGAGAATCTTGATGTCTTCAGAATGAATGTTGTCTTTTTCTTTTAATAGATCATAACCCGAAGCAGCCAGCATAGTTGGTACGGCAAGTAAAAAAGAAAATTCAGCGGCCTGTTTACGGTCAAATCCCGAAAATACACCGCCAAAAATTGTAGCCGCCGCACGTGACACCCCTGGGATCATAGAAAGACACTGAATTAAACCTATTTTAAATGCCCCTCCATAATTAATGTCTTCAATGTGTGTGTACTTGCTTGTTTTTGTTGCGGTCCGTTTATCCAGTAAAATAAGAACAACACCGCCTACTACAAGGGAAATACTTACCGTAAATGGGTTAAACAAATAGTGTTTGATGGTTTTGTAAGCTAACAGACCAACAATACCCGTGGGTAAAAAGGCAATAAACAGTTTCAAATAAATATAAATGCTCTTAAAAAAACGTTTCAAATAAACGATAACGACCGAAAAAATTGCGCCAAGCTGAATAACAATTTCAAATGTTTTCGCAAATTCCTTGTCCTGTATTTTCATCAAAGAATCGGCCAAAATCATATGGCCCGTGGAAGAAACCGGCAGAAACTCTGTAATTCCTTCAATAATAGCGATAATTAACGCCTGTAGGTATGTCATAAACTATTTAACGGAAGTAACGCTGTAAACAAAATAATCAGATTCGCCCTGCCAAAAGAAATTTTTGATGACCTGTTTGTAATGTAACACTACTTTTTTACCCTGTGATGCTTCGAGTTGGTCGTATACTGATTTTTCGCGAACCGAAAATTGAAAAATAGAAAGAGGCATAATGGTCCCATCACCCTGGTTAAGCCCGCCAACATTAAGTTCCCCCTCATAAGTTTTAAAAACAACGCCTTTCCGGCTTACCTTTGTTAACACACCAGAGCGGCTTCCCTCACTATAAGTGAGTCCGCAAATGAAATAATAGATAAAAAAACCAGTAAGAAGTACTATGGAAGACCAGATGAGAAACTTCCTGAATTTGTTTTTCTTTTTTACCGGGGTTCCGGACCCATTGAGACCTTCCATGTTAGCTGGTAATTTCGGTTGTTTTTGGACGCCACATAATAGCAAAAATAATCACAACAAATCCCAGCAAACACGATACCGGTGCCAGTGTGATCCTTTGAAAATCAAAAATAGCGGGATTAAATACATTTGGATCCTCGCTACCACCCCCAATCATTAATAAGTATCCCAATCCAATAAAAAAAATGCCGGCAAGCAGCAGATAATAGTTCTTTTTTGTGAATGTTGATTTCATGGTATGTATTAAAAATTAGTGAATAAACCGATTTAAATGTCAAATATAAATAATTAAAACCGTGTAAATCCATTCCGGGGATCATTTTAATCTCTTAATTTTTTGTAATATTGTTATTTGATTTTAATATGGCGAAAGTAGCATTAATAACGGGCGTAACAGGACAAGACGGCGCATATTTAGCAGAACTATTATTGAACAAAGGATACATTGTTCATGGGATCAAACGCCGTAGTTCCATGTTTAACACGGATAGAATTGATCATTTGTATCAGGATAAACACGAAAAAAATGTGAATTTTATTTTACATTATGGCGATCTTACCGACAGCACCAACCTTATCCGGATTGTGCAGGAAGTACAACCAGATGAGATATACAATCTTGCGGCGCAAAGCCATGTAAAAGTAAGTTTTGAAACTCCAGAGTACACCGCTAATTCCGATGCACTGGGAACGTTGAGAATATTAGAAGCCATAAGAATATTGAAACTGGAAAAGAAAACACGTTTTTATCAAGCCTCTACTTCTGAACTATACGGATTGGTACAGGAAGTACCTCAAAAAGAAACTACACCCTTTTATCCGCGCAGCCCATATGGTGTGGCGAAATTATACGGTTTCTGGATCACAAAAAATTACCGAGAAGCTTATGGACTGTATGCCTGTAATGGCATTTTATTTAACCACGAGAGCCCCCTGCGTGGTGAAACCTTCGTTACTCGTAAGATCACGCGTGGTGTAGCAAAAATAAGTCTTGGCATGCAAGAAAAATTATTCATGGGAAATATTGATTCTGAAAGAGACTGGGGACATGCTAAAGATTATGTGGAAGGCATGTGGCGGATGTTGCAACAGGATGTGGCGGACGATTACGTATTGGCAACAGGTATCAAAATTACCGTGAGAGAGTTTATCAACATGGCTTTTGCCGAAGTTGGCATGCAGCTGAAATGGGAAGGCAAAGACGAAAATGAAAAAGGAATAGATGTAGCGACCGGGAAAGTAGTTGTGGAAATTGATCCTAAATATTACCGTCCCGCAGAAGTTGAGCTATTAGTTGGTGACGCTACCAAAGCAAGAACAAAATTAGGTTGGACTCCTAAACATACGGTGGAGTCGTTGTGTAAAGAAATGGTACAGTCAGACCTTGAACTTTTTAAGCGTGATAAATATTTACTCGAGGGTGGCCATAAAGTTTTAAACTATAAAGAGTAGCAATGCCCTTTTTTGTTACCAAAACTTTCTGTACACTCACAATTATTTATTACTGATAACATGGATTTAAATTCTAAAATATATGTTGCCGGGCACAGGGGAATGGTGGGTTCTGCTATACTCAGAAACCTCCGGCTGAAGGGATTTACGAATTTCGTTTTAAAGACTTCCGATGAACTAGACCTTCGTGACCAGGGGCAAGTAGCAATTTTTTTTAAAACGGAAAAACCTGATTACGTTTTTCTCGCGGCCGCCAAAGTGGGGGGCATTCAGGCGAACAATACATTTCGGGCAGATTTTCTATACGAAAATTTAATGATTCAAAACAACGTGATTCATTCTGCGTACGAAAATAAAGTGACTAAACTATTGTTCTTGGGATCCTCCTGCATTTATCCAAAGTTGGCGCCGCAACCACTTAAAGAAGAATATCTGCTGAGCGGCTTTTTAGAAGACACCAATGAGCCTTATGCCGTTGCTAAAATAGCAGGAATCAAACTCTGTGAAAATTACAGGCGGCAATATAATTGCAATTTTATTTCGGTGATGCCTACAAACCTCTATGGCCCGAATGATAATTACAATTTAAACAATTCACATGTACTTCCTGCCCTTATTCGCAAATTTCATGAAGCGAAACAGAACAATGCGCCCAGTGTTGAAATGTGGGGCACGGGATCACCTCTACGTGAATTCCTGCACGCGGATGATATGGCTGACGCTTGTGTGTTTCTTATGCAAACCTATAACGGCTCACAGCATGTTAACATTGGCACGGGCACCGATCTTTCTATAAAGGATTTGGCACTACTCATTAAAAAAATCGTAGGGTATAACGGCCATATTACACACGATTATGGTAAGCCAGATGGCACACCGCGCAAGTTAATGGATGTTAGCTTTCTTCACAGTTTGGGCTGGAAACATACCATTGATCTTGAAGAAGGTATTAAACTGGTGTATGAGGACTTTAAGAAAAAAGAAAACGTGAAAGTGTGGTAAAAAACGGTGAGAAAAAACGGAAACCGGCCGGCGCTTGCACATCGCTGCTTGCTGTTTTTTTTCTTTTGTCTACCCCAGCAAAATCGCAATTCTATAACTTACCAAACGATTACTTCTTTTCACTCCTTACCGAAAAACAACTTTCCGGGAAAGACGCGTCCCTTCACGCTGGTATTAAACCTTACATTCATTTTTTTTCGGAACAGTATATTAACGTCCCCGACTCCCACAGGATTTTTAAATACATTAGCGAAGATCCTGCTCTCGATGCCGTTTTCTTTAAACACCTGATTCGCATCGAGCCGCCCAAACAAAATTTCAAACTTCAGCTGGATCCATTATTGAACTTTGAACCGGGAATGGACTTATCAAAAAAAGACAAGTACCTGCTTACAACCAATACCAGAGGATTTATTGGAAGTGGTTATGTGGGCGATAAAGTGTATTTTGAAACCATCTTTGCCGAAACACAATCCATTTTTCCAGATTACATTGCCAATAACGTGCAATCCACCGCGGTCGTTCCGGGTCAGGGGCGATGGAAAACATTTAAAACTAATGGTTTCGATTACGCTTTTTCATCCGGCTTTATCTCGCTGCAACCAATAAAAAACCTGAACATCCAGGTAGGACATGGGAAACAAAAAATTGGTAACGGCTACCGTTCCTTGCTATTGAGCGATAATTCGTTCAATTATCCATACGCCCGTATCACCCAACAGTGGTTAAACGGCAGAGTTCAATACAGCAACATTTACGCGGCGCTCATGAATTTGGAACCGGCGGCCAAGATCCAAAATCCAAACGTGGAACGGTTATTTCAAAAAAAGGCAGCGTCCTTCCAGTATTTAAGCGCGAATATCAGTAAAATGCTTGATGTGGGCTTTTTCCAGGGTATGATCTGGCAAGCTGGTGATGAAAAAAACCAACAACACCTGGAATGGCAGTATTTTAATCCGATTATATACACAAACCTTGCTTATTACGGTCTCAATAACCGAAATAATATTCTTGTGGGGGCCGATGTGAAACTTAAGCTTTCGGATCGGATTAATATATATGGGCAGGCAATGGCTGACGATCTCAGTAATACAAAAAAGACCGGGAATGCAATTGGTTACCAGGCCGGGATCAATTATTTTGATTTTCTGGGCTTAAAAAATTTATTTCTTCAGATAGAATATAATAACGTAAAAGAAAGTAGTTATTACAGTCCTTTAGGAACCGCAACGAATCAGTCGTTCGCCCATTATAACCAGAACCTGGCCTTTACACCGGGGAGCGGCAACGAGTTGATTGTTATATCAGATTACAAATGGAGGCGTTTCTTTGTTAACCTAAAATATAATCATCAAATGGTTTTATTGAACGGAGAAAAATACTACACAAATACTATTATTCACCCAAAAATAGGTTACCTACTAAACCCTGCCTATAATTTAAATGTTAGTGTTGGAATCAATTATAGATTACAAAATTTTTATAACTTTAAACTCTTAAATAACGAAACAAACTATATCTATATTGGCATTAAAACCAGCTTATATAATATGTATTACGACTTTTAGATGACAGCACTTATCCTTGTTTTTTTAACATCCTTCGTAGTGGTACTCTACTCTACCCCGGCGTTGATAAAAGTAGCTGTTTTAAAGCGCCTTATTGATTCCCCGACAGAAGACCGCAAAATCCACAAACGTTCGGTGCCAACTATAGGCGGCATTATTATTTACGCGGGTACTTTATTTGCCTATACCCTTTGGTACAATATTGATGACATGATCTATTACGATAAGATCCTTCAATCTATTAAGGAATTTAAACTCATCATCGCTACCAGTCTCATTCTTTTCTTTGTTGGGGTAAAAGATGACATTATTGGTACCGCCGCGGTAAAAAAATTGTTTGCGCATATTATAGTGGCTTTAATCCTGGTGTTGATGGGAGACATACGCATTACGGGTCTCCACGGTATTTTTGGCGTTTATGATATTCCTTATTGGGGGAGTGTATTTATTTCGATTTTCACGTACGTAGTTGTAGTAAACTCGTTTAACCTGATTGACGGGGTAGATGGCTTAGCCGCGGGAATAGGGTTTTTGAGTTGTTGCGCTTTTGGTATTTGGTTTATTTTTGCCAACGAGTTTCCTTACGCGGCATTGTCCTTTTCTCTGGCGGGAGCGTTATTAGGGTTTTTGATTTTTAACTTTTCTCCGGCCAAAATTTTTATGGGTGACTCGGGGTCGCTGGTGATAGGTATGTTTATTTGTGTACTGGCTATTAAACTTATAGAATACCCCATACAGCAATTGGACGCATTTTGGGTAAGAGTAAGTAAACCTGTATTTGCGATCTCCACACTTGCCTACCCGTTGCTCGACACCCTGAGGGTATTTATCATCCGGGCAGTAAAGGGTCAGTCGCCCTTTAATGCCGACCGAAACCATATCCATCATAAACTGTTGGATTGCCGTTACGGACACATCAAAACTGTTACTATCATTTACGCCTTTTCGATTATTACTGTTGCCACTTCACTGACAACATATTTTTTCAATGCACCCACCTATGGCTTGCTCACTGTGGTTTCCGTGGGCATCATTTTTTTAATGATTGTTATTTCGCTTAACAAGCGTAAAAATAAAGCACGGGGAGCGGTCGGTCACAACAAAGAATAAATGAGTTCCGTTTTCGCCCCACTCCGGGTACATTCAGTCCTTAAAGCCCTCCCCTAAATTTTCCTGAGTGTTTTTAATTTCAGGCGTTTTATTCCGCAACAGCATTCTAACATTAAAATTTACCGCTAGTGTAAGTTTTCACTTCGGCTATTTCTCTGATGAATAAATTAACTACATTTATTTCATGAAATACCTGCTTTTTTTATCTGCATTCTTAACAGCTTTTTCCGCCAGCGCTCAAACCGGCTGGGACCTGCAACAATGTATTAATTACGCCCTAACCCATAACTTAACACTGAGGCAGCAGGGCGTTACAAACGAAATAAACAAAAACAACGTAACCCAAAGTAAAGCGCAAGTACTACCAACTCTAAACGCGGGAGTTTCTCACAATTACAACTTTGGCCAAACCATTGACCGATTTACCAATACGTTTGCAAATACCCAGGTGCTGTCACAGAATTTTTTCATAAGCAGCGGTGTTGTTCTATGGAGCGGCCTCAGCCAGTACAACACCATCAAAGCCAATGAATATAATTATCTGAGCGGTGTCGAAAATTTAAAACAATTACAAAACGATATTTCGTTAAACGTCGCTAACGCATACATCGGCGTTATTTTCTCCGAAGAAATTTTAAAGATCTCACAAAACCAATACCTTGTAACCCAGGAACAATTGGACCGCACCCTTAAACTTGTAAATGCCGGTGCAGTAGCTAAAAGCGTAGAATACGATATCCGTGCCCAGTTGGCCAATGAAGCGGTAAATGTAACTACAGCGGACAACAATTATCAGATCTCTCTCTTAAACTTACGACAGCTCATGAACCTCGACAGTCTTGGGAATTTTAATATTGTTCGTCCTGAGATCAATATGCAGGAAAACCAATTGCTGCAAAACAACATACAAGGTGTTTACGAAGAAGGTTTGAAAACGCAACCAAGTATTAAACGTGGGGAATATGCTATTCTGAGTGCCGAAAAAAACCTCGCTGCCAATAGAGGGCGAATCAGCCCAACACTTAGTTTCAACGCCAGCATGGGTACAGGTACTTCAGGGCTAGCAAAAGATATTCTCGGGTACAATTATCGCCTTTATACAAGCGGTATCACCAGCCGGGGCGACAGTGTATATTCGCCGCAAGTGGAGGCCATCACCCGCAAAACACCACTTAATGAACAGTTTAAAAACAACATCAACCAATCCATAGGTTTTAGTTTAACTATTCCATTGTTCAATGGTTTGCAAACGCACACCGCCATAAAAAACGCCAAACTAAATGCCTTGAACGCGCAATTTAGCCAGGATCTTGCTAAACAAAACCTATATAAGAATATTGCTCAAGCTTATGCAAATGCCAAAGCGAGCCTCGACAAATACAACGCTACAAAACTAAGTGTTGATGCTGCTAACGAATCATTCAAATATGCGCAACAAAAATTTAACGCCGGGGTCATCAGCGCGTTTGATTTCAGCACCTCAAAAAACAGATTGTACGCAGCAGAAAGTAATTTGCTTCAAGCCAAATACGATTACGTGTTTAAACTAAAAGTGCTGGACTATTATCAAGGTAAACCGCTTGGTTTCTAGCCTTGTTTTTTGTTCGGCCGTTTAAAAATAAGGCGTAGGATAGGGAGCGAAGTGAGGACAATGAGTGCGATAAAAATATACCCCATGTAATCAGTTATTTCTGGAAACACCTGCACGAGGAAGTACCCAATTGAGGTAAGACTTACAATCCAGGCCACAGCACCAATAACATTAAACACCATGAACTTAACGAACTCTATTCTTATCACACCCGATATAACAGGTGCAAAAGTACGGATTACCGGCAAGAAACGCGCCAGTATTAAAGTTACATTTCCACCGTATTTGTGGTAGTAGGTTTTGGTTGCTTCCAGATGTTTCTTTTTAAAAAACCAACTATCCTTGCGTGAATAAAGCCTTTCGCCTACCCGCCGACCAAACCAGTAACCCGCAATATTACCAAGCACTGCCGCACCCGTCATAAGTGTTACGAGCCCAAAATAATTTACATGAATTAGATCCGGTCGGGCTTTACACAAAATGCCTGCCAGCAGAATGAGGTTATCTCCGGGAAGAAAAAAACCTACCAGCAAACCTGTTTCGGCAAAAATTACAAATAACAGGAGCCAGAGTCCCCCATATTCTATAATGCTGTTTGGGTCGGTAAGTTGTTTTAAAAAATCCCACATAATTTATGAAGGTTAAGTGTTTTGTTTTTTAAACGGCGAAACTTTTAACGCATCGAGTGTTCCTCTTGGAATTGAATCGATCAGGCGTTTCGTATAATCGCTTTTTGGATTTTTATAAATCTCATCGGCGTCGCCCATTTCTTCTATCTTTCCTTTTTGCATAACAACCATTCGGTCGCTCATAAATTTTACAACACTTAAATCGTGGCTAATGAATATATAGGTAAATTTGAATTCCGATTTAAGATCATTCAACAAATTCAGCACCTGCGCCTGCACACTCACATCCAATGCGCTTACACTTTCATCACAAATGATAAACGTAGGATTTAAGCCCAATGCCCTTGCAATACAGATGCGCTGGCGCTGGCCACCGCTAAACTCGTGAGGATAACGGTTGAAGTGTTTTGGTTCGAGGCCAACTTTTTTAAGCAATTCAAGCACTCTTTCTTTTCTTTCTTTATCCGAATTAAGGATGCCATGAAAGGTCATGGGTTCCAAAATAGCATTGCCAATGGTGATGCGGGGATTGAGCGAGGAATATGGATCCTGAAAAATGATCTGCATGTTCTTTCGGTATTTCCTAAATTCTTTTTCCGGCATCCCCACCAGGTTTTCGCCCCAATATAAAATTTCTCCACTCACTCCTTCGGCTAATTTTAGAATACTACGGCCTAAGGTTGTTTTACCACAGCCACTCTCCCCAACCAAACCAAGGGTTTCACCTTCATACACGTCAAAACTCACGTCATCCACCGCCTTGGTGTAACCCAGCACTTTGCCAAACAAACTTCTTTTAGCTGGGTACCAGGTTTTCACGTTTTTTAATTCAAGAATTTTTTTTCGTTGGTATAACTCCTTCAGTTTTTTTTCCCGTTCTTCACTAGTTATTACCTCCGTTTTGTGCGCATGCTGCACTTCCACGATACGACCACCCTCATCCCTGGTCATAAAATCGCTTACCACTGGCAGGCGCTTTACACGAAAGTCCAATGGCGGTCTGCACGCCAGGAGGCTTTTTGTATAAGGGTGTTGCGGGTTGGAAAAAATATCACGCACTAAACCCTGCTCAACAATCTCACCCTTGTACATCACTATGACTGTATCTGCTAACTCCGCAATTACTCCCAGATCATGGGTAATAAACAGAATACCCATGTTGTGTTGCGCCTGCAGTTTTTGCATCAGGTCCAGGATTGTTTTTTGAACGGTAACGTCCAGAGCGGTTGTGGGTTCGTCGGCGATCAATACCTTCGGATTGCAACTCATGGCCATGGCGATCATTACCCGTTGCTTTTGCCCGCCCGATAACTGGTGCGGGTACCTGTCCAGCATAATCTCAGGTGTAGGGAGCTGCACCTCTTTAAATAATTCGATTGTTTTTTCGCGGGCTGCTTTCTTCGAAACTTTTTGATGCAATAATATTGCCTCCATCACCTGTTCTCCACATTTAATAACTGGGTTGAGGGAGGTCATTGGCTCCTGAAAAATCATGGCCACATCATTGCCACGGTATTTGCGCATCTCCTGTTCACCGGCCTTCACAAAATCAATCTGTCGACCATCTTTCCCATGGTAAATAACTTTTCCACCCGTTACCTTTCCCGGAGGGTTGGGAATGAGTTGCATAATGGAAAGGGAAGTAACCGATTTGCCAGAGCCGCTCTCGCCCACGATACCGATGGTTTCACCAGCATGCAGGGTAAAAGATACATCGTTAACCGCTTTCATTAGCTCCCGCTCGGTCCTGAACTGAGTCACCAGATTTTTTACTTCCAGTAGCGGCAAATTGTGCATAGTTAAAAATAGATGCCTGTAAATTACATTTTTATTTTGAGGCCGCTAAATACAATACAAGGGAATTATTCACCGGGCAAAAGGGATAAAGATGTATTTTAATAGAAAAACGACCTCAAGGCATTTAAAAAAACTTTAAAATAATGCTAAGAAGTGCGGAGGAAGAAAAAATTGGGAAAGTTGCTTTCAACTAAGTTTAAAACACACGTACTTAATATCCTCCCCTTTTTCGGTAAACAATTTTTCGTAATGGGTTTTAATTGTGATCAGTTCCTGCCGATGGGCAGGGCAATGTTGATACAAGTTATTGGTTTGCCATATAACAGGTAGGTTGTTTTCTTTAATCACCTCCAGGGTGTATTCGTAAAAACTGGTGCTATCCGTTTTTAAATGGACCAAACCTCCCTTCTTTAAAAATTTGCGGTACCGCTCCAAAAAAATAGGATTGGTAAGTCGCGCTCTCTTCCGCGTACTTTGTGGTTGCGGATCTGGAAAGGTGATCCAGATCTCGTCCACTTCGTTTTCGGCAAAACAATAATCAATAAAATCGATACGTGTTCTGATAAACCCAACATTTTCCAATTTTCGCTCCAACGCCTGTGTGGCGCCAGTCCAAATTCGGTTGCCTTTCACGTCTACCCCGATGTAATCATTTTCGGCGTGTTCCGTCGCCAGGCCAATGGTGTACTCGCCCTTGCCGCAACCCAATTCCAACACCAGAGGGTTATTATTTTTAAAGTAGTCCCTCCGCCATTTTCCTTTTAAAGGGAAACCAGCTTCCAGGTTTTGAAAAAAGAAGGAAAAACAATTTTTGAACGTTTCAAAGTCGGCGAATTTTTCTTGTTTACTTGGCATAGCGCTTTTTAGATGTGATTAACGTATGTGTTGCGGCTGAAATGAGCTATCATCAGGTTTTTAGAGATCTTCCAGAATCTCGGCTTTGTTCTGAAGTTCATACAGTTTTTTGAATTTACTTTCCCGCCCAAGCAGTTCATGGATGGACCCCTCTTCAATAACTTCTCCTTTCTCAAACACCATTACTTTATTTACATGTTTAATTGTTGATAAACGGTGAGCAATGATAATGGATGTTCTGCCCTCTGATATTTTCTCGACGGCCTGCTGGATCAGTAATTCGGTACGTGTATCGATGGTCGCCGTGGCCTCATCCAAAATAAAAACAGCGGGTTTGTAAACAAAAGCCCGTATAAACGCGATCAGTTGCCGCTGGCCGGCCGATAAGCTTTGACCGCGCTCGGTGACCTGGTAATTAAATCCTCCAGGCAATGACAGTATGTAATCGTATAAGCCGATTTGTTTGGTAGCGGCCACCACCGCATCCAATTTAATTTCGGGATTATTCAATGTAATATTGTTTATGACGGTGTCGTTAAACAAGTATACATCTTGCAAGACTACGCCAGTGTTTTTACGGAGCGATTCAAGCGTGTAATTATTCAGCTCGGTGCCATCAATTAAAATATGTCCTTTTTGGTAATCATAAAAGCGACTTAACAAATTAATGATGGTGGATTTACCAGCGCCAGTTGCGCCCACAAGCGCTACCGTTTGGCCTGCTTTGATGTTAAACGAAACCCGTTTGAGTACAAAGTGCTCGTCTTTATAGGCAAACCAAAGATCTTTGAATTCAATGCCACTTTTCACATTCTCAAAGGTGATGGTCCCTTTGTCTTCAATTTTCTCATCGGTATCTAGAACTTTAAAAACACGTTCAGCGGACACAATTCCCATTTGTAAGGTATTTAGGCGATCGGCCAGCATGCGGATCGGGCGGAACAACATGTTCACCATCATGACAAAAAATGTAATATCGCCCAAGCTGATGTTGTATTCGTTTTTATTTGCGCCCACAAACCAAATTACCAGTGCGATTGAAAAGGAAGAGAGAATTTCGACAACCGGAAAAAACACCGAATAATAAAAAATAGATTTAATGTTGGCCGAACGGTGCTCACGATTTATTTTTTTAAACTTTTCATACTCCTCGTCTTCACGGTTAAATAACTGAACTAATCGCATACCCGTAATGTGTTCCTGCGTAAACGTGTTTAGTGCCGCTACCGCATTGCGCACCATGGTGAAGGTTTTTTTAACACCCCTTTTAAACATGGCCGTTGCCACAAAAAGTAAAGGAATGGTACTTAACGATAGTAAGGCCAGTACCCAATTCTGAAAAAACATGGCAGTAACAAAAATGAGGAGCATCACGATATCACCTGCGATCACAATAAAGCCCTGCGAAAACACATCGCTTAAGCTTTCTATATCAGAAATGGCGCGCGTAACGAGTGTCCCTACCGGGGTGTTATCAAAATAAGTGTTTTTAAGGTGGATCATGTGTTTGTACACCTGATTGCGCAGGTCCCTCACAATGTTTTGACCCAGTAAATTGGTGATCCGCATGTTGATTACCTGACAAAGCGCCTCCATTAAAAGAAAAAACAAGATCAACAGGCACATCTTGTTTAATCCGGTTATGCTTTTATGGTTCACCACAAAATCGTTTAGTGTTCGGCTGATCAACAATGGCCTTACAATGGCCAGCGCAGATAACAACAACGTGATGCACACCGACGCGAAAAATAACTTTTTGTAGGGCTTGGTATAACTTAATATTCGTTTTATTAAACTAAGATTTAAGCCTTTATTTTTTTGTTCTTTAGTCAATGTAAACCTCCTTTGGGTAACTTACCCCTACTAAAAACAGTGCGTTGGGCGCGGCGTTTTTGCCCGCTGTCTGCCGGTTCTTTGCTTCAATGATGCGCCTGAATTCATCGAGCGAAATTTTATTTTTGCCCACCATTAAAAGTGTTCCCACAATGGCACGCACCATACCCCTCAAAAACCGGTCGGCGCTAATCGCAAAACGCCATTGATATTCGCCTAGTTTTTGCCACCTCGCTTTTGTGATTTTACAATTATTGGTTTTAGTTTGTGAATGCAGTTTGCTAAAACTTGTAAAATCAATGTACTCTAATAAAATGGCTGCCGCTTTGTTCATCAATTCAAAATCCAGTTCACCGTACACATAAGCACTAAAAGCGTCGGTAAACGGATCTTTATGTAAATTAATGTAGTAATGATATACCCGTTCTGTAGCATCAAACCGGGCACTGGCGGTATCCCTTACCCGCCGGATATCATAGACGGCAATACCGGCCGGAAGCACCGTGTTGAACTTATAAATCCAGTGTTTTTTATTTTCGATCAATCCGTTGGCCGACGCGTTAAATTGCGCCACATAGTTTTTGGCGTTTACCCCTGCATCGGTTCGTCCGCAGCCCAACAATTCAATTTTTTCTTGTAAAATCATGGACATTTTTTCTTCCAGCACCTGTTGCACGGTGTTTGGCGTGTTGTCCTGTATTTGCCAACCATTAAAGCCGGTACCGTTATAAGAAAGGGTTAAAAAAAAGCGGGGCATCCTGCAAAATTACGATTTTAATACAAACATGAGAGCCCGAACCGCGAACTAATTGCTATTAAACCCGGAATCTAAGGGGTAAATGTGAAGCCTCGCCTGTGAGCTACGTGAACGTATTATGTGCTTAAGTTTTCGTAAATTTGGCGCCCTGTTATGAGTAAAATTAAAAAAAACTTTATTTTAGAAAACCTGGAGGTCATTGACATCAGCACCGAAGGAAAAGCCATTGCGAAGCAGGATGGGTTGGTGGTTTTTATTGACGGTGCGGTGCCGGGCGACGTGGTGGATGTAATGGTACGCCGAAAGAAAAACAATTTAGCTGAAGGTAATGTTCACCAGATTAAACAGTTCTCTAAATACCGAGTGGAACCGGTTTGCCAACATTTTGGCACGTGTGGAGGCTGCAAATGGCAAAATCTGGATTACACGACGCAACTTACTTTCAAACAAAAATACGTTTACGATGCTTTTACCCGCATTGGCAAACTTTCATTTAGAGAAATCAGCCCTATACTGGGAAATAGGTCCGACTATTTTTACCGCAATAAAATGGAGTTTTCGTTCTCCAATAAAAAATGGCTAACCACTGAGCAGATAGCTGCTAAAGACGAGGTAGAAAACAAAAACGGTTTAGGCTTTCACATCCCAGGCATGTTTGACAAGATCCTTGACATCCATACCTGCTCATTACAAGCGGATCCGAGCAACGATCTGCGTAATTTGGTAAGGCAATACGCATTTGAACATCACCTCAGCTTTTTTGACATTCGTAATAAAACCGGGTTCCTGCGTACCTTGATGATCCGTACAGCCAGTACCGGCGAAATTATGGTATTGGTTGCCGTGTTTGAATGGCTCGAAGCCGAATTATTTGGGTTGCTTGATTTCTTAAAAAACAGGTTTCCGCAAATTACCAGTCTGTTATATACGCATAATCCGAAGGGCAACGATACCCTGCATGATCTGGAGGTGAAGGTGTATCATGGACGCGATCATATTATTGAAGAAATGGAAGGTCTTAAATTTAAGATCAGCGCTAAGTCCTTTTACCAAACCAACTCAGAACAAGCTTACGAACTTTACAAAATTACGCGGGATTTTGCAGGCCTTAAAGGAGATGAAACGGTGTATGATTTGTATACGGGAACTGGCACCATTGCTAACTTTATAGCCCGGCAGGCCGGGAAAGTAGTGGGTATCGAATACGTGGAAGATGCTATTAAAGACGCCGAAGAAAATTCTAAAACAAACGGCATTCACAATACAATTTTTTTTGCAGGCGACATGAAAGACATCCTGAACGAAGCGTTTATATTAACACACGGTAAACCCAATGTTATTATTACGGATCCGCCACGGGCGGGCATGCATGAGGAGGTGATTCAAGTGATCCTAAAAGCAAGTCCCGAAAAAATTGTGTACGTTAGTTGTAACCCCTCCACGCAGGCACGCGACTTGGCACTAATGGCGGATCACTACGAGGTAGTCAGAGTTCAACCGGTGGACATGTTCCCCCAAACCGCACACGTAGAAAATGTCGTATTATTACGGCTAAAAACCTGATTAAGACCGATCGACACTATTTACTGATTAACTCCACAAATTTGTCGTTTAATAAAATTTAAGCTATTTTTGGCGCCAACAACAAAACCCCAAAACCATGAAAAAACTTACAATTTTAGCCTTA
>Ga0075160_10000864_pt1 | contig 18658 bp, 13 predicted proteins | sample JI91814C2DNA_FD_70969 | JGI IMG/M metagenome (GOLD analysis project Ga0075160, IMG submission 70969) | Wastewater effluent complex algal communities from Wisconsin, to seasonally profile nutrient transformation and Carbon sequestration -... | ecosystem: Engineered > WWTP > Effluent > Algae... | reverse complement strand
TTTTTTTTAAGAAGAGGGACGCACGAATATGCGCCCCAGAGAGTTTTTTAGAATTAATTAGAAACGGCTTTAATAACTGTGCTTGGAGCTTTGATGTCGTTAGAGAAAATAACTTTCTTAATGTCGCTTTCATTTCCAACATTATCAATAGCCTTTGCTTCGATAACATGCTCGCCAGAAGTTCCGAAGGTAAGAGCTTCAACGTATGGAACGAAATCAGGAGCACCATCTGTTTTTACTAGAATTTGCTTGATTCCACTTTGTCCATCAGCCGCAGTAACGGTGAATATAGTTTCTTTCTTTGCATAAACTTTGTTGTTGATTACGATGTAAGGGATAGATTCTTTGATGTCAACAGTTGGTTTGATTCCATCTACGTTCACAATGTAGCTATTCTCTTGGCTTACGTTTCCAGCATTATCAATTGCATAAAAGTTGACAACATGAAATCCAGGCTTCTCTAATTTGAGTGGCTCATTTTTATAATCTTGTTTAGGCTCATTGTCAACAGAGTATACAATTTGCTTAACGCCAGAAGATTTGTCTTCAGCAAGAATTTGATATGTATTCTTCGGAGAAGAATACTGGGTATTTCCATTTGTAAATAAAGGCTCAGAAGCTTTAACACTTACAGAAGGTGCAGTGTTATCAACAATTAAGTTAATGACTTTTGCTAATTCTTTATTTCCAACTTTATCAGTTGCTTTGTAAGTAATGGTAGCAGGACCTTCTTTGCTTAAAGAAATAGGAACAGTATATCTTGAGTATTCGCCATCATTAATTTTGTATTCAATGTAATCAACACCACTTAAGTCGTCACCAGTTACCAATTCGAAAGCAGTTCTTGAATTGATATAAAGAGCAGGTGAGTTACCTAAGTTCGGATCAATTGCTCTTGTAGTTGTTACAGGCGGTTGAACAGGTTGAGCAGGTGCAACGGGAGTAGAAGTAACCGCAGGCACTGTTGAAGTAGTAGTTGTGGTCGTTGTAGTTGTTGTTTTAGACTCAGTTTTCATTTTGTCAACTGAAGTCGTAGGAATTGTTTCGATAGCTTTCTCGGCTTTATCCATTTTCCCGTCGTTAGGAAGAGGTTTAATACCGGACTGTGCAACCAATGCGATAGTAAAGGTAAGCATGAGAAAGAGTTTAATGATGTTTTTCATCTAAAGTCTCCTAGTAATGTGTAATTTAACTGTTTAATTTACCATATATTACAATACAAGCATGTATGTCAAGGATTGACAGCTATGCGAGGAATATTCAATTTGAAAAAACACATTTACTCTTGAAGTAAAATGTCGTAAAATCAACATTGTTTTTGCCTCCTATGCTCTATTTTAAGAAGACAAAAAAAATATTAATGTTGATGATAGGTCTATCAACTCTTTTACTTTATGGGCAAGAGACAAAAGTCCTTGATTATAAAGAAAAGATTCTATTGGAAGATTTTGAATCAATCCAAATCACGAATAAATCGATTCAAGTGCAGGCAAACAAACATTATCTACCAGAAGTTCGAATGAGTAAGAATTTAACATCGCCGGATTTACAATCCAATACTAGTTTATTTATTCGAATCCCGACAGAAGGAAACGGTATTCCAATAGATTTATTATTCCCTAGCCCATACAAATTGGAAGATTATATTATCGAATTTGAATTCTATATATATTCAAACCACGCGAATGGTGAATTATTTCTTTACTTGCAGGATGCAAAGTTTGAAAAGCATAAGATTCGAATCGCTAATTTAAATTATGATGGTTGGCAACGCTTCCGTATACCGATTGGGAATCGAATTGCACAATCTGATTTTCTCATCGGGAAGCATGGTAACAGTAAAATCACTGGAATTCAATTCAATCCGCATCAAAATGTAACAAAAGACAAGGAATATCTGATTGCAATTGATGATATTTTCGTCACTAAAAGAAAAAAATACAAACTTCCAGCGATGGGGCTCAGTTCATTTCATTGAAGTTTTTTTTAATTGCATTTCATAGTGAGTAAATTATTTAAGAGTAGCGAAAACGAGAGAGGTTTATGATTTAATGAGTGACCCCATAAATGAGAAGGTAGAAGAATATTTAAAGCAATTGGCGGAAGTTGAAGGCTCATTTCATTTTCAAAATCTTTTACAAGAGTTGAAAGAAAAAGCACTAGAGGACGAAAAGGCAATCTGGTTTTTATTTAAAAACATTGTTGGCGATTTGATAAAAGATAGCAATATATGGAATGAGAAAACCAATCTTGTAGTGGGTATATTCTATGTATTAATAGATATTGGAAATGAAAAAGCCTATGCAATAGTAAAATGGTATATCCAAAACTTTAAAGAAGACACGCCAAATGGTGCGATTGAACTTCTTTCCACATTGATTCCAAGTTTCTCGAATATAAAATCCGAAGAATTCTTCGGTTATCTAAAATCGGAAAACAAAGCATTATCCGCCCTTGGATTTCTTACTCTATTCAATATTTCAATGGAACGAAAACTCAATCACGAGGAAGAAAAGCAATTATATGAAATCTCCAAAACTTATACGAATGACAGATATTATACAGAACACATTGTGGATATGATCTCTTTCCGATTCAAAAAAAGCGAGGATTCATCTCATGAATCAGAAAAGATAGATATCAATTTAGAATAAGGCATTGCATGAAGAACCTTGACCAAACGTATAGTAGAAAATATCTAAGCAAAGAACTAAATCCCAAAAATGAATCAGAGCTAAAAACCGTTTACCAACAATTACTCGATTATAAAATTAACTCAGTAGATAATTTAAAATCCTTCCTTGAGTTCTGGTCAGAACTTAATTCAATTGTAGATGAAGCAATTTCCATTAGCTATGTAAACATGACTGTGGATACTAAAGATAAAGCAGCAGAAGCTGAATACCTACACTATATTGAAAATATTTCCCCGATCATTGATCCCTTTGAAAATTCATTACAAGAAAAATTTCTAGCATCTTCCTTTATAGATCAACTGGATAATAGTTATTATGCGGTATTTATTAAAAAGACCAAGTCTGAAAAAGAAATCTATCGAAAGGAAAACATTGATTTATTTATTCAAGACGCAAAGTTATCACAGAACTATCAAAAGATAACCGGCTCTTGGATGGTGGAATACGAAGGTAAAAATTACACTGTGCAGCAAATGGCTGTTTTTCAAGAAAACCCAGATCGCATAATACGTGAGAAAACATACAGAGCAAGAGTTGACGTTCACCTAAAAGATGCAGAGCAATTAGAAGATTTATTTGACGAAATGTTAAAAATCAGAACGCAAGCAGCACGCAACGCAGGCTTTGCGAATTATCGCGATTATGCATTTGTTTCAAAAGGAAGGTTTGATTATACTCCCCAAGACTGTTTAAATATGCATGACTCCATTGCCGAAACATTAGTTCCTCTAATTTCAGAATGGACAAAGGAAAAATGTAAGAAGTTAGGAATAACTAGCCTTCGCCCCTGGGACTTATACGTTGACCCGGATGGATACGGAATTATTAAAGCATTTGATTCAGAGAAAGAACTTTGCGATAAGACAGAGAAAATATTTTCTTCCTTAAATCCAATCATCGGTGGCTACTTTCAGTATATGCGAGAGCATAAGCTATTAGATTTGTCAAGTCGTGAAGGCAAAGCACCGGGTGGATACATGACTGAGCTTTCCGAAAAAAGAGTTCCCTTTATCTTTATGAATGCAGTTGGCTCCAAAAGAGATGTAGATACATTGTTACACGAAGCCGGTCATTCTTTTCATGCATTTCAAGCACGAGATCAATTCCTAAAAAGCTATCGTTCGTCTCCTTTAGAATTTGCAGAAGTCGCCTCCATGTCCATGGAACTCCTAGGAAGACCATACTTTCACAATGTATACAAGCAAGAAGAGATAACGCGTGTTAAACGAGAGCAACTAATTAAAATTGTAGAATTTTTCCCATTTATGTCTATGATTGATTCTTTTCAGCACTGGGTTTACACAACAGAAGATAACGGACGGGATGCTAGAGGTAAAAAATGGCAAGAACTCAATCGCAGATTTCAACCTTTCCTTGATATGAGTGGATTAGATAGAATAGAAAAGACGCGTTGGCAGTATCCTCATGTATACACATCTCCTTTTTATTATATAGAATATGGCATTGCACAATTAGGTGCTTTGCAATTTTGGCGTAATAGTCTTGTAAACGAAAAAGAAGCAATAGAATACTATCTAAAAGCACTTTCGCTTGGAGGCTCCGTCCCATTGCCAAAATTATTTGAATCAGGGAATATTAGTTTCGTAATGGATAAAAAAAGTTTGCAGGATTTGGTGAATCTAATCAAAAAAGAGATTAGTGAATAAAAATTTCTTTTCTACTGAGTAAAAATTTATGAATTTTAAAAAAGCAATTTTCCTTTTTCTTATTTTCAGCACAACAATTATAGCAGCACCTTTTACAGGATGGGAAGTGGGTAACAACCATTCCATTCTATATATTAATGATATAAATAGTTTCGATACAAGGGATACGATTCGTTATCTGCCACAAAAGTTAAACAGTGACCAGATACAACAATATGCTCTATTTGTCTCTGAATACTATATTGCTCGTGGAGATAAAGACGGATTAACCAACCTAGTTAGTCTTCTTAAGAATGACAAGAATAATTATGAGTTCCTAGCTAATCTTATTTTAGTATTTTGGAAAATTGAAAAAGGAGAAACTTCTGATGCTACTGTTAAGCTTGATGACTTAATTTATAGAGAAGAAAATCCTTTAAACGTTAGCATTGCCAAATTAATAAAAAGCAATTTAAAGAAAACAGCAGTTGCTGCAGACACAAAAGAAGCAATTAAAAATCTAAACTGTAATCGAAACAAACCCATGTATGGTTATTGCAGGCTGATGAAGCTCTCGATCCATTTAGAACATTTAGTGGAAAATAGCGATTATCCCCACCGTGACTTTTTAAATCTCGACAGATTGGTTGCTCCTTTCTTTGAAGAATCTGAATTATCCCATATTAGCTACCTTTCACAATTCTCGACTGACCTACCAACTAAATTAGCCTATCTCGGATTTGTATACGAAGCAGTGCATTTTCAAAAAACGTTAGTCAATCTACAAAAAGTAAGTGGCTCTTTCGATCCTGTCGATCATGAAAGACTATCGTATTACCAAATGTTAAATGATGATTTATTGGGAGCAGAAGAATCACTCGTTTACGTATCGAAACGAACACCATCGATTAGTTCAAATAAAAATCATTTATTCTTAAAGCTCGGCGCCATAGCATACCTGCGAAAAGATTACAAACAGTCATTAACCTATTACTTGGAATTGAATCTAAAAGACTGGAATAAATCTATGAAAAATCCATTCTATGATGATTACATTTCTATTAACGGTGCCCGAAATCTAATTTCCCTTTCTTTATGGAAATCGAAGTCAGCAGTGAATGCAGTCAAAGCACTTAAAAGCTTAAATCCTGAAGGGAGAGTGACAGAGGATAGCCTCTTTATAAGACTTCGCATTGCGCAAATAATGATGTTTGATAAACCAGAAGTAGCAGAAAAAATTTCAGAGGATATTCTGTATATAGCGCAAAGCAAAGGCTGGAAACGTGTAGAATATGCGGCGACTTTGATGAACGGTTATTGTAGTATCTTAAGTAAGAAATACCGCAAGTCTACTGTTCAATTCACAAAGAGTTATGGCATCATCGGTGGTTCAGATCCAGTGTTTAGTTCAGAATGGATGCGATCTTCCGGCATTTTATTTGCTCGTGTGCAAGGCGGAGAACGAGGTAATCATGCTGCATCTTATAGGTCTCTACTTCACTCAATGCGAAATGAAGAACCGTTAGACGATATACTTGGAGTGAAAAACTTTCTCGATTCTCGTTTTGATTCAGAAGCATTCTTTCGAAATGCAGTTCAGTTCTTTATTAACACTAAAAATTACCAATCACTTGCTGAATTTTTATACTACTATCAAAAGATGAGAGTAAAATCTCCTATCATTGCAGGAAAAAGCATTTCACAAATTCCAGATGTTGTAAAAAGAATGAAGCAATACCGAGCATTTAGACCTGCGAACGATATGTATTATAGTAAAAGCGGTTACTCTAAATTACGCGATGCAGAAGCCGCTAAGATTATTTCAGAAACAGAAACATTTGATTTAGGTATCCTTAAAGATTTAAGGGATCCGTTTGTATCAGCGTTCTCATTTAACGAAAAAATCTATGTTATCTCTTATAATCCAGAAGCAACAAGGGATAAATGGAATTATAGTCAGCATAATTCTATCGACTACAGAACAACAGCTTATTACAATAAGGTTTTTGCATCTATTCCATTTTTAGAAAGGGCAGGGAACGTGCAGATATTCTTAAATCCAATTGGTATCGATTTATACCAGGCAATGAAAAAGAATAATGCATTATTAAATGTAAGGCTATTTTATCGATTTGGTAAATCTAATTCTAAAAAGTTAGAAAGCGACTTACAACCTGTTGCCGTAAGTTGTGAAAATGGAAGTGAAGTATCTACCGGAGCAATTCAATATTTACCAACAGATTATTTTGAAGGACTTAAAACTTTTCCTACAGAGGATAGGCTTCATATTTGGAACACAAGAGACTTAGGAAATCGCGACAGTTCTTCCATAGAAAACTTTGAATGGAGATGTCAAAATAATTCATCTATATCATTCTTAAAGATGCAACGTCGCGTAGATCTAAGGATGATACCAAATGCAATCTTATTTTCTAATACAATCTTTCCGAAATCGTCACTTGATTCGGTTTCCCTTGATTATTATTTCTGGTCAGACTTCTGGATGAGAAAAGGAGTAAACACGCTTTATTATGTTGATAGATTAGAGGGAGACAAATACCCATTTGCCGACTTAGTTAATGTATTGTCAAAACCAGCACAGACTTCAGACGATTTAGGAAAAATTCAATCTATTCTAAAATCATCAGATAAAGATATTCTAATATTATCAAGAGATATTAAATAAGGCGTTGTGTCAAAAAAAGATTTGTTCACGCGAAGGCGCAAAGAAAAGAGTTAAAAAATCAATACTCTTTGCTTTCTCTGCGTCCCGGTGCCTCTGTGGCAATGCACATGTCTTAATTCTCAATAATCAAAGATATGGAAGTAACTAATGCGCATTCCCCTGTCCATTTGCCTTTCTGGAATAACAGGAAATTGTAATGATGCAGAAAGAAATCCACCATTATAAATTTGATAACTGACTCCCGGATACACATTCCAGAATTTTGTATGAACATCTACTGTTGGGTTATAAGGCTTTCTGTATTCTGTTTCAGCGAATATGCGGAAATTCTCTGTTAGCCCATAAGATAGAGCAAGGCCACTCTGATAATATCTTCTGAATTCTTCTTTTGGGTTTTCTTTGAATGCCCTGTTAGTCTCAGTTTGAAATTGTAAATCTACAATGGCTTCAAATGCTCCTAGCTTTAATCCAAAATTTAGATTTGGCCGCAATAAGTATAACTCAGGAGCCTGACCATCACGAGCATATTTTTTGGATTGCTGGTCAAACCATTTAACACCTCCACCCCATACGATGGAGCCGAAAGATAATTGATGTTCTTTTGCAAATTTAAGCCCTGCATATAAACGATCCATTTGCGTTAGAGTTTTAGATCCAGATTTTTCCCATTGCGATTTTGTAGTTCCTACTTTTACAGAAAAGTATTGTAGAAATTTCAATTCACCTTCTATATTACCTTGCTTTTCTCTTTCGTATACATTGGCTTCTCTATTTTCTGCTGCTTGTCCATCGATACGGATTTTTGTGTATACCGCTGCTGGCTCTACTCGGAGAGGAACAGCAAAGGAGCTTTTATCGTCAGCATATATTCCAATTGTAAAGGCTAACAAACCGAAAACGCTAATCACTTTATTTTTCATAATTTGTATATCCTTCTAAAGCATTTACATATTTTTTAGCAATTAAATTAAACCCACCCGTATTAGGATGAATACAATCCCACATATTTCCTGCTGATGATGCTGGCGGACCGCCTAACGTTGCGCGAAGATCAATGTAACGCAATTGAGGCTCTCTCGTAGTGATGTCACGCAGCATATTATTGTAATCCGCTAAACCATCTACTACTAAGGCTGTAACTTCTGCATCCGTAAATCCAACAGATTTTAGCGTAGGTCTACAACCAGTAGAATCCGGCATGCTTGGAACATCTGGATTTGGAAAATCATATCCATGAATAATCCAAAGCAGGGGAGCTCCTCCGTATTTCTGAACCTTATACGCATTACCCGTTCGAATCATATTAAGCAACGTTGTCTGGACAAGATTAAATCGTTCTTGTTTTTCTGTAGCGAATCTACCAACATATCTTCCAGGATTTCCTTGAATATCATTGCCCCCCAAAGAAAGTAACATGTATTTAATATCAGGACCAGCTTCATCGATTACTCTTGTATGGGTGCCTGTTTGGTAAATTGTTGTCATTGTCTGACCCCCAAGAGTAGATCCAACCATCTTATAATTATAATGCTTTTCAAGCTGCACACGAAGGGTTTCTATGAGTGGAACGCCTAATACCAAATCCGTCCAGCTATCTCCCAAAATGCCATACTTTACTCCACGCTGCGTAGGACAAATTGCTCCTACGTAACAAAGCAACTGTGATCTAAATTGCTCAGGGTATTGATTTTTCTTAGTATCACAATTTATTAAAAAGCTTACAAGAAAACCTAACAGTAATATTCTTTTTATCATAGTTCCAAACTAGAAAATCCTTTTAGGTTTGTCGATAGATTATTTATTTATTTGTTAGGGTATTTTTATAAGAAAAAAACACTGTGGATATTTGTATGTTTTATGAATTATTAAATCTTCAACTTCTTCACAAAATTTAATAGTTTGTTGCGAATAAACTCATCCTCTTCCTTTTCTATAGTTTCGACTAATTCTGATTTTCCTTCCAGGGTATCTATTGACGTTTCTCGAGAAGCTGGCTTATACTGCAAATTCCCAACTTGAACTTCGATTTTCTTTAGAAGTGGTTGTTGAAACAATTTATTTGCAGTTCTTAAAATAGATTCTTTTATAAATCCTATCTCCATCTTGTATGCTGAATGCGCGACTCGCACAAAAAGAACATCTCGATCTACTTTAAAAGGTTGTGCTTGATTCACATAAACAGGTCCAATAATCTCTTTCCAATTCTGAGTTACTTGGTTAAGGATAACGGTATTTAACAACGATTCTTTATCATATCCAATTTGATGAACAATAGATTCTAGATCGGTAAGATTTACTTTGTGTATTTCAGACATAGTTTCAACTGATCTCAGAAATATTCCCATCTTGAATTACAAAAACCTGCTTTACTTCTTCTAAATTTCCAAGGTAATCCTGAATACCCTCTAAGTCGGTAGTCGTAAAAAAAGCCTGTCCGCAATCTATGATGAGATCTACAAAGTATTCTCTGCGTTTAACATCAAGCTCGCGGATAACGTCATCAATTAATAATATTGGAGCTTCTCCAATTTGGTTTTGGATAAATTTGAATTGAGAAGTTTTAAGGGCAATGACGGTGCTTCTTTTTTGTCCTTGCGAGCCAAATTCAATAATATCTTTGCCATTAGCCCCTACAAAAATATCATCACGGTGAATTCCTACAGAAGTATAACCCAAATGAGTATCGCGTGAAACTCGCTCGGCAAGTTTTTTCGCATACTCTTCGTTATTCGCTACGTTGGGTTTATAGACTACTTCAAATTTGTCTTTTTCTCCACTGAGTTTAGCCAAATTCTCTTTATACATTTGATTGATGATATTAATTACACGCCCTCTTTCATTTGCAATCTCAACGCCTTTTTTTACAAGCATTTGATCCCAGGGAGCAAGCTCTGAACTAGAAAAATCTTTTTTCTTGAGAAGCGTATTTCTATGTTTTAGAATTTTATTATAGTCTAAGATATTCGCGAAATATGATCGATTAATCGTTGAAATAAAACTATCTATAAAACGTCTTCTCTCGGAAGGACCACCGTCAATTATTTTTAAATCAACGGGGGAGAATACAACCGCTTTGAGTTCTCCGATTATATCTTGTTTCTTCTGAATAATTTCGCCGTTTAATTTTACTTTGCGTTTTAAAGAATCAGCTTTGCTATATCCTATCTCGATTGTCTTCTTCATTTCTTCTGAAACAAGATCGCCTTTGATATAATAAAAATTCGAATTCCAATTTACAAGTTCTTCATCTGAATTATCACGAAAACTTTTAAGTGTCGCAAACTGATTAATAGCCTCAATAACGTTAGTTTTACCCGCTCCATTTTCTCCAATGAAGAAAACTAGTTTGGCTTTGAAGTTTAATTGAACCTCCGCATGGCTGCGGAAGTTTTGAAGTTTTAGTTTAGTTAAGAACAATTGCCGTGCTTCACAAGATGTCATTCCCGAATTTTTCTGTCGGGAATCTCAAGTAAATTCAAACTCCTCTTAGAACAAGAGATTCCCGATAGGGGATTTCGGGAATGACAAAAGACAATCATTTTATAAATTTTCCTGTCGTTTAAAGTTTCATCGGCATGATGACTGAAATGTATTGAGCGTCAGACGGGTCTTTGAAGACGGCAGGAGAGTTTGAACTAGAAAATTCCATGATGATTTCAGGATCGTCAATGGATTTAATTACGTCAGCAAGATAATCACCTTTAAAGGCAATGGAAGTTTCTTCGCCTCTATATTCTACCGGTATACTCACATTAACCTCTGTTGAGCCAGGAGTAGAAGAATTGATATGAAGTAGGTTTCCAGAAAAAGTCATTCTGATTTGTCTAGATGGCTCTTCTGCAGCAATAAGGGCTTGTCTTAAGGCAACTTGTAATTCGTCTTTGTTGATGCGAACAGAGTTCTTTGATTCTTTTGGAATTACTGCTTCATAGTCTGGATAGTTTCCATCAATTAATTTGCAAAGTAATTCAACATTTCCTATCCTGAGGTAAATCTGATTATCCACAATTCCAATTTTTCCAGAATCATTGGAATCAATCATCTTCATAATTTCTTTGATTGCTTTGTGGGGGATAATAACGCCTTTGCTGAATGGAAGAGAATTTGGAATCACTCGATCAATTTTCGCTAATCGTCTACCGTCAGTTCCTACGAACGAAATTTTTCCTTCACTAGAAGTTACATAGAGACCGTTGAATACAAATCTAGTGTCTTCGAGAGCTACAGAGTAAGAAGTCTTCTTTATCATTTCAGAAATTGTAAAACAAGGAAAATCAACTACAAGAGAATCATCAACTTTGGAAATGGTTTTAATTTCTTCGCCTTCAATTCCATTGATATTCATTTTGAAATCTTTCTTTTTCTCGGAGTCAGTGATAACCGTGCTAACAGTTCCTTCTGAATCTGGGTTATGAGCGATTAACGCTTCTGGAAAATTAATTGTTTTAAAAGTATTGCTAAGTTGCTTTGCAGGAATGGAAGTTAATCCTGGCTCTAATGTATCTGCACTTACAGATGTCTTAATAGAAATTTCCAAATCAGTAGCGGATAAGAATACTTTGCCGTCTTCAGCTTCAACTTTGATATTAGAAAGTATTGACTTTATTTCCCGAACAGTGATAACCCCTTCTACAGAACTAATCGCTTTTTGAAAATCAGATGTTTTAACTTTAAATTTCATGTCTTACTCCCTATCATATTATAATTATATATATTAATTGTTGTGATTGTTGTACCCGTCAATAAGTAGATAACTTAAAAGCAGCGTGTTTTTATAAGGAATATGTCGCATTGATTTTTGAAAATAACTTTTTTTGTTTTCTACAGAAAGATTCAATCGAAAAAAATTTTAATCTAACCAATGAGTTATTATGTCTTATTGACATTGCTTATAAACTTACTTATGTCTTATTGACACATTTGTGACATAATTAGATTATATATGTCCTATTGGAAAGATTGATTTTAATTTTTAATCTCGCCTAAGAGAAGAATGCATAAGTAAACCCTAATCAATAATTCCTCGGATTGCTTTAGTTTTTAAAAATAGTGTAGAATGAATTTTTTATTAATGAATATATGCCTTTTGGTCTGATAAGTGCATAGTTATAAACTGCAAATAGGATTGGCAGAAAATGATTATTTTTCTATCACTAAGTCTATTTCTAAATCCGCAGAATACTTATATATTGAGCAAAAAAATAATGTAATATTTCTATATTTATTTTATTTGCGAATTTGTTTTTAATTTGGCAAAGTGGGTTTATTGTGTATATTTAAGAAAAAGAAAGCTGCAAATTAAAATCAAATAGAGGAAAAAATGGCAAATACATCTATTAGTTCACAACTTATCGATGCAACAACTAAAATCGTTAACATTTTAAGACAAATCAAGGACATTAATAGCACAACCAAATTGATTGCAATAAATGCAGCAATAGAATCTTCAAGGTCTGCACAATTAGCGGATAACTTTTCTTCTCTTTCTGAACAAGTTAGAACTCTCTCTACACGATCGGAAGAATCATTTAGTGAAATCCAAGTCTTGATTGAAAATTTGAGAATATGTTGTGCGAAAGCTATCGCAGTTCGTCTTGCAGATTTATCCATAGACATCATTGATAAAATTGACCGCAATTTATTTGAGCGCAATTGTGATTGTCAAGCTTGGGCAACATTTGAGGATAATGTCAACGCTTGCTTGACTGGAAATGGATTTGATGCTAGTAATCTTTTGAATAACCTTGTAAATGTATATGAGGTTTACCATGATATATTTCTTTTAAACAAAGATGGATTTGTCATTGCAACAGGAAAAAATCCGCACCTACTTGGACAGAATCAATCAAATCGGCAGTGGTTTCGCGATGTTATCCGCTCTAATTCTGTGCATGTAACGGATATGTATTTTTCTGAATCCGTGGGGAATTATACCGTTAGCTACTCTGCTCCTGTAAGAGATCAAAATAAAAATATTATAGGTGTTCTTACAACCAGGTTTAACTGGGATTTTGTTTATGACATCATTGAGAAAGTTAAACTAGAAAAGCACTGTAAAATATTTTTAATTTCATCTTTCGGAACAATCATTTCTTCCAAGCATATGTATGATATTTTGCGCGATAATCTTTTGTGGCTCGGAGCCGGTGAAAGCGCAATTCAAGGTCATAGGGGCTATAGTATAGAAACCGCTCGTAATGGACAATGGAAAGCTTACGGTTATTCTCGAACAAAAGGATACAATGCATATGCCGGTAAAGGTTGGTCTGTAATTGTAGATGAGCCAATCCAATTAGAAAATCCAAGGGTTATCATTGAATCATTTCCGGAGGCAAGTGAAAATAAAATTGGAACCAGATCAAGAGCCCACTCAGAGGATGTAAACAACCAGCTACTTCAAATTACCCACCAACTCGGTGAATCGATTGAATCGATTAATAAAATAAATAATGTTACAACAACACTTGCGTTAAACGCTGCCATTCGTGCTGATAGAGCAGGAGACCAAGGTCGCGCATTTTCCGTATTAGCCGAAGAAGTGAGAGCTTTTTCTCAGAAGTCAGATCAGCTTACAGAAGAAATTAATTCTACACTAGATTCGTTAAATCAAGTTGTAAGAGAAACAGTTTCTACTCGTCTAGCGGATGCCGCATTTGATACAATTGACAAAGTTGATCGAAATCTTTTTGAAAGAAATTGCGATGTGCAAGCCTGGACTACGTTTGATGAAGTAATTAATTGTGCGGAGTCAGGAATGAATCGAGACGAGGCGTGCGCACTTTTGAAAGATTTGCATGGAATTTATGAAGTGTATTACGATATTTATCTTTTAAATCAGAAAGGAATTGTCTGTGCAGCCGGCATTAGACAAGATTTAATTGGTCAGGATCAATCCGATAGAGATTGGTTTCAGCAAGCAATTCAAGGCTATATCACAGTAACTGATATGTATAAATCAGATACTATCGGAGTTCATACAGTTACTTACTGCGCTCCTGTAAAAAATAAAATGGGGCAAATCGTTGGTGTCCTCACAACAAGATTTAATTGGCATTTTATTATGGATATTATTAACGCAACGCAGGTATACAGTGATTGTAAAGTTTATTTATTAAACTCAGCAGGACTTGTAATTGCATCGCAAGATAATCGAGAAATTTTAAAAAAAGATTTTAGTAAGTTTGAGGCATTTAAACTCGCGATGGAAGGAGGGAATGGGTTTATTGTAGAGCGAGATTCTGATTCCAATAATATTTATCTTGTTGGGTATTCAAGAACGGAAGGGTATAATAAGTATCAGGGTAAAGGTTGGTGTGTGTTGATTTTACAACAAAAACGTTTTGAATAACTAGTGGGTAATGCCAAATGTCCAATGAATTAACGATTAATACTCTAGAAGCAAATACTGTTTTGGAAAATAAACAATTCGTTTTTTTATACGGTGCTGCTTATTTTTCTATTCAACTAACAAGTGTCATTGAAGTCTACGATTCGCCTGATGTAAAAGATTTGCCTTGGGAAGAAATTGGTCTTCGTGGAATGATTCAATACAGAGGAATTCCTATTCCCGTTATTGATCCGATTGCAATCGCAAATATAAAGTCCGATAAAAAAAATCGTTCAATTAAAGCCGTTGTTATCTTTGAAAAAGATAATTGTAAGATTGCATTAGCAGTTGATAAATTTTACAATATTATACCTGAGCCCGAGAAAGACTCTGAAGATTTTCAAGAAGATTCACTTGAAAGTTTTATTATTGGTTTCTCTATGTTAGCCGACAAACCGCTTGTTATTTTAAACGAAGAAAAAATAACCAAACATTATAAGAAAATTTTTACAAAGCAAGTTTCTCTAAAATCAAATCAAAAAGAAGAGACTTTTATTTCCACTAAACTGCAAGTTCTAGAAAAATTTATTTTCTTTACAATTGGCGAAGTAAACTTCGGAGTTCCGATTAAGGAAGTCTTAGAAGTTTTAGAAAACTTAGATGTTACTCCGTTATTTAAAGTCGTTCCTGTTTTACGCGGGCTTATTAATTTAAGGGGAAAAGTAATTCCCTGTATGGATATCTCCACATACTTAGGATTATCCGCTCGCAGTCTGAATGAGAATACTAAATTTGTAATTTTGCAAAGTGGTGGGGCTGAAATTGCTCTATGTGTTGATTCAGTTTCCAAAATGAAAGAAGTAGACAATGCTTTGATCCAATCAAACGAAGGTGTTTTAACTGGACCGATTAGTGAATATGCTACAGGGATTTTACAATTACAAAAGCAAACACTTCTCATGATCTCAGCAAAAAACCTAGTTGAATCGAGCGACTTACGTGGGTATTTTTCATCGGAGGTGCAGTGATGTATTCTGAAGAAATTTTAACTATTTGGCAAGAAGATAAAAGTCCTGAAAACCCATTGATAGAAGCGCAGAGTCGGAATTTATTTAAGCAATTCATTACTCAATCTCTCTCTGAAGTGCAATTAATATTAGCCATTGTAAATGGACTTGATATGAGTAAGAACAAGCAAGGAGATTTAGATTTAGCCTATAGAAAGAATCATACAATTCTTGGATTTGCAAAAATTCTTAGAATTCAAAAAATGATTCATCTCACTTCCATTCTTGATTTTATATTTGATTTTGCTAGAAAAGAGAATTCCGTATCGAAATTTTCTGTAGATTATTTAATAAAATTAATTTTAAATTCCGAAGTAAAAGTTTTGAATCAACTTTCGGATGCTGGTTTTATTAAAGAGGATATTTCATTATTAGTAGAAGAGGCTAAAGTGTATTTGTCTAAGCCATTAGAAATTTGGAATGAAAGACAGAAACAAAATCAGATTGTATTTGCAAAGAAAACCTATACAATCCCCTCGCAGTATAAATCAGAAGAACCAGTTGCACCTGCGCAAAATACAAATAATTCGCTAGAACAATCTATTCAAAGAGAGAAGCCATCTCCCATTATTAATGATAGCTTAGCCAGTCAAGCTCAATCAGAAAAGATTAACGATGAGCCAGAAGATTTGAATATTCCAATCGAAAAAATAAGTCTCATCAGTGATTTCTATGAAGAGAGTTACGAAAATCTTTCAAAAATAGCAAATCGTTTAATTGATTTAGAATCCAATCCAGATTCATTAGAAATTATAAATGAATTATTTCGTTCTGTTCATACTGTAAAAGGGGGAGCCCGACTTCTAAAAATAGTAAAGATTGAAAAACTTAGTCATGCGGTAGAAAATCTTCTAGACTTACTTCGCAATCAAAAGATAGAAGTTACGCCGGTTCATATTGATTATCTGCTCGAAGCTAGAACTGCAATTAGTGAAATGATTGAAGAAGTTGCCTCTAAAGGTCCTATTCGAACAAGAATTGCTCCTCTAGTCAGAAAACTAAATGAAGCCTGTGGTATTGGTCTTCCTGAAGTTAAAGCTAATAAAGAAAAACCAAAACAAGAAGTTCCAAAGGAAATTCAAAAAAAAACTCCTCAAGAAGTTAGCGTTAAATCGGAATTACCTGCTCCTGTTCTAAATAAATCAGAAAGTATTGTAGTTAAAGACAAAGAGCCTGTTGTTAGAATTAAGGATAGACAAGTTGAATCTATTCGAGTCAGCATTGATAAATTGGATGAAGTAATCAATACTGCTTCCGAACTTTCCATTTCTAGAATTCAATTTCAGGAGCAAATAGCGAATATCTCACGAATGACTCGTGATATAAAAAGAAGCCTTGTTAATTCAGAAGAATTTGAATCAAAGAAATTGCTTGAGAGGATTTCGCGCTCGAATCAAACTTTGATTTCGGAATTAAAAACACAGTTAGAAAAATCAGGAGCATACATTCCAGAAAATATATTGTATGATTTGGTGTATCGATTTCACAATGAAATGAAATCGGAAATTTCAAGAAATGAACTAAGTCAGCAAGAGGAACTAACGCTTATTTTAATTTCATTTCAAGAGTTAAAAAATTCCATGATGAAAAATGTGGAAAATCTTGAAACGCTTACTTCTAAATTACAAAATGAAGTAATGAATTTTAGAATGGTTCCTATTGCTACACTATTTGAAAGATTTCCTTCTTTGATTCGCGATATGGCGAGACAAGCAGGCAAAAAAGTGAAAATGATTTTATACGGACAAGAAACAGAGCTTGACCGGGTAATGATAAATACCCTCTTAGATCCACTTCTTCATATTTTAAGAAATTCAATCGATCATGGCTTAGAAGAGCCATCGGATAGAATTAAATCTGGAAAAAATGAAACAGGTAGTATACATTTAAGTGCTTATTATCAGGGATCTCATGCTATTATCGAAATTAAAGATGATGGTAGAGGAATTGATACAGACGCAGTGCTAAAGCGTGCTTTAGAAAGAGGTTTGATAGCTGAAGATAGGGTCAGTATTATTAGCCAGAAAGAGATTTTGGAATTTATATTTGCTCCTGGCTTTTCTACTGCCGCAAAAGTTACAGAGCTAAGTGGACGTGGTGTTGGAATGGATGTAGTGATGTCTACTATTAAAAGTTTGCAGGGAAGTATTGACATTCAAACTAAAAAAGGACAGGGCACTTCTATATTTTTAAAAATCCCTCTTACGCTTGCTGTCGTTCGTGTTTTACTCTTTGAGTCAAGCACTCAACTTCTAGCATTTCCAATGACAAACGTCGATGAGATTTTGACAGTTTCTAGAGAAGAGATTGAAAGTGTCGGCTCTAAACTCTTATATCATTTGCGATCGGAAGTAATTTCGTTGGTTCCCATCTCTGACTTACTTGGAATTGCACAGCCTGTTTTTTTTAAGGAGGAGATACCTGTTATTATCCTCTCGGATGGAGTTCAAAAGGTCGGACTCATTGTAGACTCACTTTTAGGACGCCAAGAAATCGTAATAAAAAATTTAGGAAACTTATTAAAGAAAGTTCCTTTTATCATGGGATGCACAATCCTTAGCGATAGACGCTTGGTGTTGATTTTAAATCCGAGAGAACTAATAGAAATAGCCACTCAAACTGTCGTAGCATTAGACAATCGAGAAAACAAGTTAGAAAATAAAACTCCATTTCTTAGAATGCTTAAAAAAGAAGATCCTGTATCTATACTCGTTGTAGATGATTCGCCAATGCAAAGAAAAAGTATTAAATCAATTTTAACTCGCGCGGGTTATATAGTGGATGAAGCGGAGAATGGATTTGATGCATTGAAAATGGTTCGAGTAAAAAAATACTCTCTCTTTTGTGTCGATTTAGTTATGCCGCTTATGGACGGGTTTGATCTTGTTACCCGCTTGAAAAGTTTGCCGTTATACAAAAGTATTCCAGTTATTGTAATCACTTCTAAAAATTCAACAGAAGATAAAGAGAGAGGATTAAAAATTGGTGCAAGCGAATTTTTAGAGAAGCCTGTGGATCCTGATATACTAACTGATTTGGCTAAACGTTATATAGGAGTTGAATAGTGGAAGAAACGGTTATAATAAAAAATTCAAATTATCCTATTTACGTTTGCGTGGATAATCTGCTGTTAAATGAATATTTAGGCAATGAATTATCTATCAATAAATTTGCCTTTGAAAAAATAAGCTTTGCAGAGCTTACCTTAAAAATCTCTGAGCTTAAGAAATCTCTTT
>Ga0075160_10000859_pt1 | contig 18694 bp, 19 predicted proteins | sample JI91814C2DNA_FD_70969 | JGI IMG/M metagenome (GOLD analysis project Ga0075160, IMG submission 70969) | Wastewater effluent complex algal communities from Wisconsin, to seasonally profile nutrient transformation and Carbon sequestration -... | ecosystem: Engineered > WWTP > Effluent > Algae... | reverse complement strand
GCGATTTTTTTTCGCCATAGTTCATTGCCATTAGCGTCCGTTTTAATGAGTAGGCATTTACTATATGGAGTATTACTATTATTCTGAAAAAACCCGGTGATTAAAAATCCTCCGTCCACACTGCTGGTGACCATCTGAGGGATTACGTCCTCCAGTGGGTCGGTATCCCTGTATATTTTTTGCCAAAGGGTGTCCCCGTTTAAGTTAAATTTTATGAGCACACCAATTTGTTTGTTTAAACTGTCTCTCACACAACCAGAATAATATATATTGCCCCCCTTTTTGTAATAGGAACGTGAGATCAGATTGTTGTTCAGGTATTCAAATTTAGAATTACCGTATTTCTTTGTCCAGGTAATTTGGCCCTGAGCATTTAATCCCATTATACAAAGCCTATTGTAAGAAACATTATTCATGACTTCTACGGTAATGCCCCCGGTTATGTAATTGCCCGCTGTGGCTTCAAAAATCGCTTTAGATAGATGGGTACTGGCGCCGGGCAAATAATGCCTTACCCTGAAACCCTGACTTGTTAAAGTCAGGGTCAGTGATAAGAGCATATAGAAGAAATAATAATGCATAATTTAATGTATGTCTATAAGTAACAACAGTAAGACAGTCGATTTATCAATCACTAATTTTGTTTAACAAGTTTTGTTTTGTAGATCAACTCTTTATTGCGTGTCACACTCAGAATGTAAACCCCGTTACTTACATCCTGTAATGGCACATACTGTTCTTTGGTGCTACTTATAAAGTTAGTATAAATTACTTTGTCCAGCAAATCTTTTACTTCGATCAAGAGAGGTGTTTTGTCGTCACTTTCATATTTTATGTTTACACCACCTTGAGCCGGGTTAGGATACACTTTGATCTGGCTCAATAATTCTGCCTGCTGATTGGGTTCCTGGAAATCACTGCCATGAGCTTTCCTTTCACTCGTTTCTTCCGGCAGGGGTCTGGGTTCAGTATAATCAACGCCACACACAAATTTCAGAATGGCTTGAGCAATTCCGCGCCCGTCTTTACCCTCCGTGTTGGCATAACCTTCTAGGAAAGACCGGTAAGCCGTATTGGTGTTCACCGCGTAAATTTTCTCCGGTTCCTGGTAAATGTCAATCAGTTTTAGGAGCAGGGTTTTCCAGTCTGCAAGGCCCGTAGGCATGGAATTGGCCGTGCTGGTGGCGTGGGTATAATCTTCTTTGTTCATGTAAGCAAATGTCAGTTTGACTTTGATATTACTCATGTTGCCTGGGTTCGCCAAAAGCACATTAATCACTGAGTCCTTGGAGGAGGGCAGGGTGTCCGTTAAAAAACACTCCAGTTTAGCGGCCATCGCTGCTTTTAGTTCAAACAAATCGGCGCTACTTCCCTGCGCAATTAATCCACTGATATAGCTGTTAATGTTTGGTAACCGTGTCCAGGGATCTCCCGTACCACCCCCCGAAGGAAGAACGGTCGGGCAATGTACATTGTAATTCAGGCTAATATTAGAAGCAACCACATTGACGATGGATGAATTACTGCAACCAGGTTGGGGTAACGGTTTGGTAATCGCATCGGAATTGGTGCCGTGTTCTACCACCTTGGTGCTGTTGCCGGCGGTGTACCATTTACTCTGGTTCCAGCAGGCGGCTCCGTACCTGTTGCGAACTAAGTTTGAGCTGCTTTGATTCACAATAGCTCCTTGCGTCCTCATCACCGACGGTACATTAGCCCCCGTGCCGCTTCCCGCTATCATGATATCGTATTGGTTGGCGGTTTCACTAAAGTCATTGCAATTCATTTTTAAACCATCAATGATATTAGTTGCTCCGCTATTATTGTCCACCGCCCCAATGCCCATGTAAAGGTTCGAAAATTTGTTGCGGTACACCTGATGTGAGCCATCCAGGCTCATATTCGCATACATGCCGGTCCCCCAGCTGCCAGTGCCTTCAAAGGTATTGTTCTTTACCAAATAGTTCTGGCACTCGTTCAGGTACAGGCCATTACCAATAGGCGTGATGTTCGACATTTTGAGGTAATTGCTTTCAAACACCACGTTGTCCATGTTGTGGATATACATCCCGTCTATATCATTTTCAATAAAATGGGTGTTTTTCACATTCACTACTGCCGTCATGTTGCCGTTAATGGCATAAATGCCCCTGGTAAATTTTTTAAACGTGGTCACTGAGGTTGCGGACTGATCCACGGTATAAGCCGCGCAGAAACTATTTATACCTTCACCCCGCTGGGAAAACAAGTAAGTATTACCTGCGGCGTATTCAAAATTACACCCCGTAAAATGTATGCCATATATATTACATAAATAAACACGCTCGTCCGGCTGGCCATTTTCATTGATCGTATCGTTGATTAAAAATTCGCAATCGTCGAAACGGCTGATGCTCGGGTACACCTGATAACTATGAATAGACACATCCCTTACATTATTTTCAAAAGTGGTGAAATAAGCACGCACAATGCCCCCCATGCTGGTCCAAACCGTATTCCCGCTATTGTCCGTTATGTTAGCGCGTACACCCACTAGGGCATTACTTACCTTAGAGCCGGGCCAAAACCAAGCGATGCCCTGTTCGGTTGAAAAACCGCCGCTGCCCATAACTTGTTGTTTGGTCACATCCCCTTCCACCTGCACACCGTTCCAAAGTTGACCCGAAATATTGGTAAGAACACCACCGTAAACTAATAACTTGCCTTTCTTTTTAACAATTATTTTTCCCCCTCGAGGCATGGCTGCCAGGCAGCCAATGGTGAGTTCCGCACCTGGTTCGATGATAATGTCTCCTTTCATGTACCGATCAGCCGCCCAGGTTTCGTTGCCGGTTATAGTATAGTCAAAGGCATGGTTAACCAAGGTAGCATCAAGCCGACTTTGTGCTGTAAGCACTCTTAGCAACGATGTCCTCAGGTTATAATGCATAATGCCCATTTGCCTGGGCGAAAAATTTTTGCGGCACTGCCAGTTATAACTCATAATGTTATTTGTAGCACTTCCCGGGTATGCGCAAGGCGCCGGGTATATGTAGTTAGGGTCTCCATTGTAAAATGCCTGGCCCGGAAGCTTGGCCATATCTTTTGCGTAAATATTGGCACAACAAGCACCCGGTGGGGATACATGTGAATCGGGATCCCAGGTCGAATTGTGCTCCAGGCCAAGCGCATGGCCCATCTCATGCGCCAGATCGTATCCGAGCAAAGATAATGTAGGAGTTGGAGGTGCAGGAAACAGGATAAAATCACTAGGTACCATGGTTGTTCTTGCCGTGCAACCCCATGATGCGCAACCGCCAAAAAAAACATTAATAGCGTTAAGGTCATACCAGGCCGGTGCAGATAGAGTAGCAGTTCTAACATCATTATAAATAGAAGTGTTTGTTATCGCTGTGAACGTTTTTAATGTAAACCATATTCTCGTGTTGTTTACATAAGGTACACCAGAGACTTGGTTGTCGGGCGGCTGGATGTTAGAATAAATGCTATTTAGAGAAGCTATTAAATTAAGCGCATCCGCCTGGGTTGCAGTGTCAAACACCCCGGTCCCAATAGCGGGCTTAAAGATGACAATATTTAAATTCACCGTAAGGGTTGGGTCAGCACTCGTCGGCACCAGGTCGTCGAGAAAATTAAAGTTAGAGACTGATTGACAGTCGGAGGTGATTACCTGTGCTTTGATTGGGATTGCAAACAAAAGAAACAATAATAAAGCTATTAAAGCACTTTTTTTGGGTTTCAACCGGGTTAATTGTGAAATTAAACTTTGTTTCATGGTTTTGATTTTAAATTAATTAATATTCCTTTTTTTGTTTTTGATTATTTAAAAATCCTTAGCCCCGCAACAGGCATTAGCGTTGTAATATTTAGAGCTTTTAAATTTTCTGATAAAATTTTATCTCTTCTGTAAATTAAAGAGTCTATCACTCTTTTATTTTCATCGGCGGTGAAAAGTAAATCTTGGCTAAATGGAAAATTTCTAAGTATTGGTGTTAGTAGTAGCTTAATTTTTTTCATTTTTGGACAATTTAATTTAATACAAAGGTATACTGATAGGAGGAAATAAAATTTCCACTAAGTATTTTCCGCAATTGTTGGAGGGTTAGTGTTAAAATAAAGTCAATGGTTATTCGTACTTAAAAACAAACTTCTTGTCCTCCTCATAATAGTAGCATTTTTCGCGTTCGTTGTATTTTATAGGCGCACCCAAATCTTTCATAACATTGAGTATATTCTGTACCTGCCGGGTGGTAATATTAACTTTTGCGGATATATCCCTTAAGGAATTTGCCTGTTTAGAACGAATCAAATGGTCTATATATTGGATTCTTGATAGTTGCTGTTTTAAATCCATAGTAACAGTTTATATTTTAGAAGTTCATTTTAAAACTAGCGTTTGCTTATTTATTATATGAAAATTGACGATTTTCTTATAAACCCATCCTACACCCAAATCGGTATCACGATAAACGACAGGAATTAACTGAATGCTATGGACTTTAAGTTCAAGTAAAGCCTCCCTGAGTTCTTTTCGCATATCTAATTGATGAATTGGGGTTTGTAAAAAGTTATCAAACCCACTTGGGCTTTCCTTAGCAAATTTGATGAGTGTACATAAGAAATCTAAAACCACTACCTCCTTAAACACAGGATAAGAAATGTTTAACTTTTTAGTTAGCGCTTCTAGCTTCTCAATTTCCCTATACTTATCCATTCCAGTATTTATAAAAGAAATAAACCCGGTTTTAATATAATAGTTAAGGGTTGTGACCTCGTCAGGGAATAAATTGCAATTTTCATTACTCACCCATTCTTCCCAAAAGAACAGATACAGGGTTAATTCATTTTGTAACTTTTGCAATATCATATAAAAACAATTTTCCGGAATAAAATTAAACAGTTCTTAAATGAAATACACCTAGCCACGTGGCTAGTTTTTTGGCGTCACTTTTTTATATAATTTCGATACAAAAGCAATATAAATTTCAGTGTCGTAATAAAAGGATAGTAAATTTTATGGAAACAATTACACTCATGATCGCAGAAGATCATAAAATATTCAGGGAAGCTATTAATGATTACATAGAAGAATCAGTCTCTTATGTTAAGATTCTTGGCGTTGCGGAAAACGGAATCGAATTGTTGAATTTAGTTCGCAAAAATGTTCCTGATGTCGTGTTACTGGACATTTATATGCCTGAGATGAGTGGTTGGGAAGTCCTTGAAGTATTTAGAGAAAAACACCCGACTATTAAAACCATTATGTTTAGCGGTGAGTTTGATACCGCACACGTTACCCGTGCAATTTTAAAGGGAGCGGCTGCTTATATTGATAAACGGAAGGGTGATTTAGATGAAATTATCGCAGCTGTTGAAAGTGTTTATCGTTACGGCTATTTTTTTAATGATATTGTTGCACAGGAGATAGTACTCACTCTTAGGAAAGGCAAACAAAACCCTATTTTAGAAGAAGCAAGTAAATTTTCTGATAGAGAGTTGGCCGTCATTGAAATGATTTGCGATGGAATGCAGGTAAAAGAAATTGCAGCAAGTCTAAAATTAAGTGGTGGAACAATAAAATTTCATAAAAGCAATGTTTTCAGAAAAACGGAAAGTAGAACCAACATGGATTTACTAAAATACGCAATAACAAGAGGCATTTACAATATAATTCAGCCTCTTGGCGTTCCAAAAAAGGACTAGCAAAGTAGTTAGCCAAAAGGGCTAGTATTTAGTTATTAAAGTTTCAATAGTTTACAGCATTAAAGACTAATTTTTTGAGATTTTAGAGTTAAGATATTTATATTTATCCAATAAACTCAAAATCGAAAATTATGACATTCACAGGAACAGAAGACCAAGAAATAACCTTATCTCAAGGCAGTGCTATGACACTGGCATATCGTACCGCGCATCCATCAACCGACACAATTAAGGCCGAGTATTTTGGGAAATCAATTCTCGAGACAATCCTGAATCAAACAGGCTGCGTGGGAATTAGAGTTTACAATGGACTTGGCTCCGATGGTAAACAATCCAATGTTCTTGTTGGGGTAGATGCTAACGGAAATGACATGGTAAATGGAGTGTTAGGAGATAGATCTGTAAAAAGCCCCCCTTTTAGTGGGAATGCCAACTCCTTAAACTCTTAATGACTTTTTCCCAAGCTTATAATTACCTGACTTACCTATCAATTGCAAGTGTAGGGCTGCCATTAGTTGTTGGCTTATTGAAACTTAAAGCCCTCAATGCTGTTTTGAGGGCTTTGTTTGTTTTCCTATTATTAAGTGGAATTTCAGATATTATTTGTGTCATTTATTTTGATAATGTTAAATTATTAAATACTTTCCTTAACTGTTTCGGCGTGATCGAGACGTTATTTGTTTTAAACCTTTATCGGATAAAATTAAGAAACAAAAAAGTGATCCCGGTCTTTGCCGGGATATTTTTGCTCATTGCGGTCAGTCGTTTTTTAATTCAAAACAAATACTCGATGGAAGACAGCATTGTTACCACCTCCGAAGCCATTCTAATCGTTTTATTATCTGGAGTTTACTTTTACCGGTTGATTAACAGCGGCGAAATTGAAAATTCCAGTGAAAATTATTTCTTTTGGATTAATTTTTCTTTCTTATTGTATTTCGGCTCCGGTCTTATGCTCTTTGCCGCAACTGAATTCATAAACCATGCTCCTGTTGCTATTGCATCTATACTTTGGAGCTTACATTTATTTATAAACATAACTTGCAACATATTGTTTGCAACTGGGATATGGAAAATCCAAAAATAGCTGCGCTAATTATCGCAATAGGTGTGCTTATGGCCCTATTTTTAATTACCCTTATTGCGGTTAATTATCTCATATCTAAACGTAAGTTATTGCAAAAGGAAAGCAGGCTACAAGAGCTTGAAAACCAGAAAAAGATTGAGTTGATAAAAGCAATTGTACAAACAGAAGAAAATCAAAAAAGGAAAATCGCAAGTGATTTACATGACAACATAATTACTGAGTTAACATTAAAGGCGTTAAATCTTAAGACCTTCATTGCAGAAATTGAGGAGGGGCATAACGATTTTACGAAAATAAAACGGGGAGTGGCGGAAATAGCGGCTTTATCTGACAGAATAAGAGAGATCGTTCATGGAATTATTCCCAGATTGTTTACTTCTTTTGGATTGATTAAGAGTATAGAGGTGGTTGTTAATGAAATGAATAATATAGACAACTCTGTCGCTGAATTTAAGATTGGCTCCGGGCTAAAAAATGAATTAATATTATCTGAACAACAACAATTGACCCTTTACATAACATGCACTGAGATATTAAATAACTTAATTAAGCACGCTCATTATAGCTATCTTGAAGTATCTATTGAAGCCTCGGATGAGCATCTTTTAGTTGTCTTTGCTCACGATGGAACCGGTATTACAAATAAAGAAATAGGGCGGTTAACAATAGAGGGTTCAGGGATCGGATTGAAATCCATTCAGAGCAGAGTGCTATCACTTAGAGGAAAAATTGACTATTCAATCGAAAAAGGCGTCTCATTTGTCAGACTTAATATTCCATTAAAAAATGAAATCAGCAATTAAGATCGGTTTGGCCGAAGATCATGGGGCTTTGAGACAGGGTTATGTTACACTGTTGAAAGAACAAAAAAATATTGAAGTGCTTTTTGATGTCAGTAATGGGAAAGAACTTTTGGAAAAATTGAAAATTTCCCGGCCAAATATACTTTTGCTTGATCTCGAAATGCCGGTAATGAATGGCCCAAGGGTTTTGGAAATAATAAAATATAAATATCCGAGCATACGGGTAGTTATTGTTAGCGCTTATTTTACAAAAAGCCACATTGTCGAATGTTTCAAATTAGGAGCAAAGGCGTTTTTAAAAAAGCAGTATGAAATCGAAAAAATTGTGGAGGCTATAAATACTACTTTTGAGCATGGCGCCTGTGTTGATAACGAGGTTGCCTGTATTCTTGCTAATGAAATGAGCAACCTTGGTACAGCAAAAAAAAGAGACCTTACGGATCACCAAATAGAAGTTCTTATTTTGATTTGCAAAGGGCACACTAATAAAGAGGCGGCAGATGAACTGAAGATTACTACGGCAGCCATTAAGTACCATCGAGGAAATATTATGCAAAAAACTGGTTCAAAAAGTCTTCAAGATTTGATTTCATACGCACAGCAAAATAAATACATTTAATAGAAGTCCGAAATAGCTTTATCAAAACATGGATACTTCTATTTATCTTAAAAATCTTATCTTGATAGTGAAAAAGGTATGAAAAGGCTAACGCCACTCTGCCAGTCTCTGGTACCGGGTATGTCAGCATTGAGTAACAACAATCTTGCTTTAATTTCCTTGAAGTTTGAGTCCAAAAATGAAGCCATCAGCTCCACATCAGCGGGGTTATTAGTCGTAGCTTTTTCAAATACAATACTTAATCCATTCTCGGTTGTATCATAAGTTATCGTTAATTTTTCGTTGGTTTTCAAAGTAAACCACTTCAAAAAAATCAGATAGACCCTGAAAATATTTATATCCTCCTGTTTTGAAAATGCTAATCCTTTTTCTCCTCCTATTCTATTTTCCACGGCTATCATCATCGGGATATTATTTGCAGTTTCTTTGGTATAAATTTCTAATGCTTTTGCCAAAGGCAATATTCTCAGGAGTGAAGGGTGTATTTGACTAAATAAGCCTTTTAAGTGGCTAATTACCCCGTCTACAAGACTTATTTCCGTCTCAAAATTAGTGTCTACATCGCCCGGCTTTTCAGAATAATCTTTCGTGTGCCTCTGCAATTTTAGTTTTATTATGATTAATTGCAGCATTATATCATCATGAAACGGGTCGGTGAATTTTTCTATATGTCGTTCGTGATTTTCAATAGTTTCTTTAAACACTTCAATTAATTCCTCCCGAGGAATAGCATTTAAATCAGTTTTTTTGTTGGTTGTCAACATAGATAATTATTTTTTGTTGGGATAATAAACTTAAATAATATTATTGTACCAAGGTAAAAAATCAATACAACAATCCTAATATAGATTTGGTGTGAAAAACCCTAGAGACATAGAAACCTATTATTCCATATCCAAATGCAATGAAAAGAAAAAGCCCAGGTTGTTCATTAAAGATATTTATTAATGACCAAGCAATTAACACCATTCCTGCCAGTATTAACAATATTGTTATAATCAGATTAAACAGTAGACTACCTTTACTGTTCTGATTCGTCAATTTTTCAAATTTCCCATTTTTTTTATTGACTTTCTTTCCTGTTTTTTTCTGATAACAATTAAAATTTTTACCAAAAAAGAAGAATGATATGGCTAAAACGGTTCCCTCATTCTATGGCATTCAATTATGCTTTTAAATAGTTCCAAAAAGCCCGCTCGTACATAAAAGTTTTAAATTATCTCGAAATATTGTTTTACAAAATCCAGATTTAAAGTTCAGTGATTTAATATTATTTTAAAAGCGCTACCAACAATTGTCCACTAAAACCTGCTACTAAAAAGATCAAGCCAACATAGTTATAGACTCTAGCCTTTTTGGTTATTTGGCCAAACCGAGTGAGTAATTCAGATGAAATCGGGTTATCCTGCCAAAAGCCAACTGTTTTAGCTGATTTGATTGTTATTTCGCTTATGACACTACCTAATTTATCTGAAGCGATAAATAATAAAATCACACCTATGATATCCAAAATCAATGAAATTGCTGTAATAATGATCATATAAGTATTTTTAATAAAGATAAAGAAATCAAATATCACAAGTGGATTTTAAATATTACTAAAATAAAAACAACTCTTTGATTTATTATTGTCAGAGTAAAAAGTAAATATTTGAAAAAAATATAAATCCGTCGGTAAACCGTCACTTTTGCTGTAAAGTGCTTAAAGCTGCCATCTTCGGGACTATTTTAACTAAATAGAAAATTATTAGCCGACCTTATTTTAAGAAAAATTTGTCCCTATCTTAGAGAACCAAAAAATGCACCTATGACAAATGATGAAAAGATGTTATTTACTAACACATTCGGTTCTGTAACAGATAAAAGAGTAATACTTAATTACAAGGGAGGTTCAGAAAATATGCTACTATCTCAAATATCTTCAGTAGCTTATATACATTCTAGGAATTACTTCCAGTCAGTTGGCGGATTTATTATGGCTTTAATAATACTGTTTATTATGATCTCTCAGATTGATGAAATCTCTGGTGGGACAGTATTGTTCATTGTGCTATTAATCATTTTTCTATTACTTTCAGGACTCGCAAATTGGATTGGGCATCATAACATTGTCATCACAATCGCTGGAACAGAGCGAAGACCGTTAAAAGCCGAGTTGGCAAAAACAAGGGAAGGTCGTGAACTAGTAGACGCTATTAGAAAGGCTATAACCAAATAATTTGATAGACTTTTAATAATTCATATTAATTGACCACATACTACAAAACATAGTTTGGATAAAAGCGCGTTAGTGGTAACTTCAATAATTAAAAAAACATGGAAAAATTGAAAAATGAAATTGAGAAGCATCTCAAAGAAAATGTAGAAGACACGAAAAGAGTCCAAGATTACTATTCCGCAACATTAGAATGTGAAGAGGATTACAATACTGTTCGGGAAGTCGTTATTCTTCCAGCTCTTACTTTGGCATTAAAGACATTCCAGGAAAAGAGCTTTGAGGGACGGGTATATCAACCAGACAAATATTCCGAAGAACCTCCGTTTGGTGATACATTAGAAATATCAGTGAATGGAAAATACTTAATTGTTTTTATTCATCCCGACCCGCCGGAATTTAAAGTGGTTTTGGAGACAGTTCATTTTTTGAAACAATATGGCAACAAAAAAAGTTTCAAAACTGATGATTTGTCTTCCCAAGTTATTGAAGAATTTATAGCAGATGCTTTTGTGGCAATCAATATATAGTCACTTCGTGCAATTGAAAGCTTAAATAGAAATACATTGCTGGAGAAAAGAAGTAAATTTGTCAGTTGGTTTTATGCTGAAAAAAGAAAACAAAATATTTGACGCTCCGTTCTGGTTGTCCATTACTGTATTTCTTATTCTGATAGGATTAATTTGTTTTTTTCCATTATGGTTGACTTATCCCGCCCAAATAAAGAACCTAGATTTTTCAACTTCGGGGCAGATTGGAGATACAATAGGAGGGACTATGTCACCATTTATTGCAATTGCTTCATCTTTGCTTACTTTTATAGCCTTTTGGGTACAATACAAAGCTAATCAACAACAAACCCGACAATTCAAAGCCCAGGCAATTGAAGCAGAAAAGACCCAAATCGAAAAATATTACGATAATCTAAATAAGGACATAAGCGAAGCGAGTTTTGGCGAAAAAAAGGGAGTTGATGCTTATCTAGCATATAAACTCAATAATGAAAGGGATAATGTAATTCTCGATAACTTAAATCTTGTTTTATATTCCTTTGAAACCTACTTGCGGCTAATAGAAAAAAGTGACCTTATTTCCGAACCTCATAAGATATTTAGTATGAATAGATTGCACCTTCTTTTTTACTCTAAGGTTCTTTGGCCTTTACATAGTACAATTGTTACGGATGGCAAACCGTTTATTAATGGCGTCAAACATGACGATTCTAAAATTACCATTAGGAAATTTGCGACATTAGGAATAAGCACTATCAATTACCTTATAAATAACAAATTAGCTGTTGATTCAACTTTTAAGCAGGATAATTTGAAATTGCTTGAGCAGTTGTTAAGTGAGGAATAAATAAGACAATAAATTGAGTTATTATCCCAACGATGGCGTAAAAACAATATTTAAAAAGATCACTAAATATGAAACAAGTTGAAGCAGAATTTACATTATTTCTAAAAGAGGACAATTGGTCGTCTGTCAGAGTGGCGTTGAAACAGAATTGGAAGAATAATAGGTTGAATTTGCTTACAGAACAAGAAACTTATTTAGAGAGGTTCATTGCTGACCCTTACTTCTTGCCGGGCCAGGAAAGTATTCAGCTATTGAATGAAATGGCTATCCATACGACAAAAATTTGGAAGCAAGGACAAACTCTAAATATCTATTTCATGGACGGCAATGATGAAAATAAGAATAAAGTCAAACAGTATGCAATCGAATGGTGTACTCATTGTTCAATAAAATTTAACTTCAAATCTTCACTTGCAGATTCTGACATTAGAATTTCTTTTATGCAACAGGGTTGTTGGTCGTATATGGGAACAGATGCAAAAGCAAGCGAATTGATAAACAAACCGACAATGAATTTTGGATGGCTGGGACAGTTAGTAGCAGAGGTCGAAAAAAAAGGAATTATTTTACATGAATTTGGACATGCTTTAGGATTGATACACGAACATCAAAGTCCTTCAGTTAAAGTCAACTGGAACTATTCTTATGTTTACATGTACTTTGCCACATATTACCAATGGACAACTCAAAAAGTCGATTATAATGTGTTCTATGAGTTTGACCCAAAACAAATAAAGAATTCTGTTTTAGACAAGGACTCTATAATGGCCTATCATATTCCGCCAGAATTTACAACAGACGGTTACGAATTTCCTAAAAATATTGTTCTTTCACCAACTGATATAAAAACAATTGGAGAATTCTATCCAATAGTCTAAATTCTGACATAAAAGACGGCTTTTACGTAAACTGGTGCCTTCTTAATTAATTTTCTAATATTACCTGTTTCTATCAATCAATTTTTTAACATTTGCCAATAATTTCAGTTCTTCTAGTTCTTGGTTCGAGATTTGGTCAGCCGGGGTCACTTGTAAATACTGAAGGCGCTTTTTAGCGCCTTTTTTATTTTCTCGCAATGATAAAAACCTTACTTTCGGACAAGAGGCTGATAAAAGAGGAGATCATTAGCAACCAATAGTCTCAGGGTTGCAAACTGAACAGGGAGTACCAGACGATGCAAAACATGCCGTGTGGCATATTTTCCTCCTTCGTCTTTTTAGTCTACTGTAGTTAATAACCAGCCATTACTTGTTGTTGTCTTTTACCTTAAAACACCCCCCTAATGTTGAAGCGCCATTGGAAAATAACTACCGCCCAACCATAGGGCGAAATTTTTTGTATAGGTTGGGAAAGCTCAAGATTTAACCCTTTTAATACCATCGTCATGGTTAATCTATGTTTACCACTTAAATGGCGAATCGGCCATTCGCTTGTAACATTGTTTGTTTTTCTGGCGTGGAACACAAACGCTCAAACTACGCAACGTAATGGCCTCGCAGAAGAGTTTTCAGCTTCGACCTGCCTGCCCTGTAAATATTTTAACGATGAATACCACCCTGCGTGCGACAGTATTGGTGTGAACGATACAGCCAACCATGTGAACGCGATCTCTTATCAAATGGATTATCCAGGTTTCGGCGACCTCAGTTATAACCTGCACGCCCAGCAACGGTATAATTATTATTTTATCCTTGGCCTGCCACACTTAAAAGTAAATGGAAAAGGCATCGCAACTAACCTGATGGAACCCATGTTGTACACGGCATTAGATACCAGTAGGAGCGCTCCGGCAAAATTTAAAATTACCGGCAATTACGGCATAAACACACAAACACAACAATTAAACATTACCGTGAACGTAAAATGCCTTACCACCGTTTCAGGAAAATTTCGTGTACACATGGCGGCCATTGAGCGGCACTATAAAAATTACGCCGATACGGATGATGTGGATATGCCAGACTACTATTATGTGATGCGCCGGATGTTTCCCGACGGGAACGGCAAAGCGGAAACGAGCTGGACCGCCAACGTTATAAAAACTTACACGTACAACGTGCCCTACCAAATTAATAATCCTCCGTCGCAGGGTAGTTTCGATTTTTGGAATAGCCCCCTTTCCAGTGACCTAATTGCTTTTGTACAGGACAGCATATCGAAACGGATTCTTCAATCGCAGTTAATTAAACCCGCCCTTACTGTTACAACTACGCCAGGCCCAAATGGCATTCATGAATTGTCACCCATTGACGGCTTTACCTGTTACCCTAACCCCGCAAAGGACTTCGTTCATGTTGGGTTAACGCTTAAGCGTAAAGAATATTTGTTGGTGCAGGTCTACGACCTGGACGGGAATTGCATTTATTCGGAAACCCATCCGCAAAATATCGGTCATCAGCGTCTGGATATTCCTGTAGAACAATTCCCTAAAGGCCTTTATTGTCTTCGGTTACAAGCTGGCGACAACCAGGTGACCCAATTAATTTCAGTATCAGGGAATTAAATTCCAATTAATCGTTTCCGTTTTCTTTTACCCCCTAAGCAAATTGGGTGATTTTTCCGTTCCATTTTATGGTACCTGGCAATATTCTTTGAAAGGGTTAAATTATTGGATACATTTGATGGGCAGCCTACCCGCTTCGCAGTCACGCATTAGTTGCAAAGGCTTAAATTTTTACAGATGCAAAACCAAAAACCTGATAATCAAGAAATGGAAGTGTGGCATAACGATCCCTCCAATTGGATTTGGGGACTCTTCTATTACAACAAAAAAGACAAACGAATTTTCCCTCCCAAACGCTTCGCTTTTTTTGGCTGGACCATTAACTTCGCTAATCCTTTATCAGTTTTGGTCTTTTTAAGCATTCTACTTATCATTCTGGTTTTAGCTGGATTTACTGTTTATTTGCAAAGCTAAACTACAAATTGCTGGCACAAACTGGTGAAGTAGTTTCCAAACCCACGTTTTCGAAAATTCTATCTTCGCATTTCCATAAAAAAGTTCTTTTACATGCGTTTAACCACACCATAATTTTATCTACTCCCCATCCGTAAATTAAAGTCAAAGCGGCTATATCATTTCTAATTCATGCATCATTCAACAGGGGATTTCGTTTGATCCCGGTCAAATTTTAACACTGTTCATCTGAAAATTGAATCCTGACAGGGTTTATTTCAATTTCAATGCTATTTTTGCAACAAAATACTAAATCCATGAAAAAAATCACATCGTTACTACTAATTGTTTTTACCATGTCCCTGGCCCCGCTGAAGGCCGATGAGGGAATGTGGCTGGTTCACCTGATTGGCGACAAAACTTACGCTGATATGGTAAAGAGGGGGCTTAAACTTAGCAAAGAACAGCTTTACAGCATGAACAAAAGCAGCCTGAAAGACGCCATTGTTATTTTTGGCGGCGGTTGTACGGCTGAACTGGTAAGCAAAGAGGGTCTCTTGTTTACTAACCACCACTGCGGTTATGGGAATATTGCCGCGTCGAGCACTGTTGAACATAATTATCTAAGAGATGGTTTTTGGGCCAAAAGCAAACAGGAGGAAATAGCCTGTCCGGGTTTAAGTGTACAATTTCTGGTAAAAATTGATGATGTAACAGATAGTGTAAAAGCCAAACTAAAGGACGTAGCGCCAAACAATTATACTGCCAAACTTCCAGGTATTTTAAACGAAATGTCAACCAAAGCTTCAACTGGTACTGGGTTCGAAGTGCGTATAAGCAGTTTTTTTAAAGGAAACCAGTTTCTGCAATTTACTTACCAACGTTATAAAGATGTGCGGCTGGTTGGAACACCACCAGAAAATATTGGAAAATTTGGCGGTGATACCGATAACTGGGAATGGCCTCGTCACACCGGCGACTTTTCAATCTTCAGGGTATACCAGGCGGCAGATGGTAAGCCGTCCAGCGAATACAAATCGGATAATGTGCCTTACCAACCTAAACATTTTTTACCAGTTTCTATAAAAGGAGTTAACGATGGCGATTACGCTATGATATATGGTTACCCCGGAGGGACCAATCGTTATGAAACATCTGCGGGAATCAAACTAAAAGTAGATATAGACAACCCGAGCCTGGTAAAATTACGCGACCAACGTTTAAAACTAATGTTAGCTGAAATGATCGCTGACCCGGCCGTAAAAATTCAATTAGCAAGTTCTTATGCGGGTATAGCCAACTACTGGAAGTTTTTTGACGGAGAATCGAAACAATTGATCAAATACAACGTAATCGGTCAAAAAGAAAAAGAAGAAGCTGCTTTTGAAATCTGGGCGAAAGGCAAAACCGAATACGACAATTTATTTGCCAGTATTAAAAACGCGCACGACGCCTGGATGCCTTACGCTAAAGGCCGTGTTTATTTGTTTGAAGGCATCATGGGTTCGCCGTTAATGTCTTTCGCATCAACCCTTAAAACCCTCGAAACCGCCCTTCTGGCTTCACCTGCTAAACCAGAAGACCTTACTAAAACTATAAACACCGCGAAAACAGCCCGTGAAAAGTTTATGAAGGATGAGAACATCGCTTCCGACAAAAATATTCTGGCTTACGTTACACGCATATTTAATAAAGATATTGTGGCCGACCAGCAACCTACCGCTTTTTACAGCGCGCTCAATTCGGCTTATGGAGACCTGAACAAAGAAGAAACCTATAAAAAATTCGCTGAATTTGTTTTTGCCAACACGATGATCCTTGATAACGCTAAATGGGAAGCATTTATTGCGAAACCTGACCTGGCAGCTCTTCAGGCAGACCCGGCTTATAAAACAGCCATAGCCTTCCTGAACAATTATAACGATCGTTTCAATAAATTTTTCACCGATTTTACAGCTGTTAATTACGCGCTCACTAACAGGTATCAAAAGGGAATACTTGAAATGAAAAAAGGAACTGCCCTTTACCCGGATGCCAATTTTACCATGCGCATATCTTACGGCAATGTAAAATCGTATGTGCCAAGAGACGCTGTTAAATACAGCGAGATCTGTACGTTAAAAGGAGTGATGGAAAAATACAAACCAGGCGACTATGAGTTTGATCTTCCGGCCAAATTAATTGAGTTAATTAAAAACAAAGATTACGGTCAGTACCTCGACAAAAAAGCGAACGATGTGGTGGTGTCGTTCATAACTACCAACGACATTACTGGTGGTAATTCAGGGTCTCCCGTAATAAATAGCAAGGGGGAATTGATAGGTCTGGCCTTTGATGGTAATTATGAAGCACTGAGTCATAAGATCGCTTTTGATAAAGATCTCAACCGGACCATTTGTGTTGATATCCGCTATGTATTGTTCATTATCGAAAAATTAGGTGGTGCTAAAAACCTAATAGACGAATTAGTAATCACGAAAATTTAATTTTCTACTTCCAACAGAAAAGCAGGCGTATATGCCTGCTTTTTTTGTGCTTATTTTTTTGTGTCAGTGATTATTTCCCTGTTTTTTTGTCTTTACTTGGTAAAATATAACCTATTCGAAAGCCAGCGGTGCCGGAAAGACCTATGCCCGGATTACGCAAAAACCCATGATAATTGGAAATGCGGAAATACTCGCTGCTGTAAGGTCCAAGACTCTTCTTATAATCAGGATTGGTGTAGTTGACACTCTGTCCGGAAAACCCTACTCCAATATAATATTCAAGTGTAAAAACATTTCCAAGAATAAATTGACGGCCATAATTTACAAATCCGCCATATGCAAATGTGTTTATGTTGGTAGAAACATTGTTAGGTGTCGAATTATATGGGTTATAATACGCTGTTGTTACATTGGAAAAATAAAGATAAGAAAGTGCCAGGTCCAGCTTTATATAGCGTCCTTTTAATGGATGCGCGTACCTCAGCCCTTTAATCGCAAAATCCTGGCCCAAAAAGAACTTAACACCGGGTTTCAAATAAACACCCGTATAATCAGCTACCCTATAGTTATTATACAGCCTGTTGGGTGCAATGTTTTGTCTGTTAATCGCGTTGTTTATATAACCCAATTCAACATCAAGATTAGTTCCGACTTTTATGACCCGCTCGTAAGCAAATGAAAACTGCGAATTAACAGGGCTGAACGGATGAATCTTAATGACGCTCCGGTTATTGAGAATTTCTCCGTGTTCATTCTCGATGGATAGTTCGTCCGGTCTAAGCGCCTCTGAAAAGCCATTAGACAACGTATATTTAATCAACTTTTCTCGGCTAATCACATAAATAGGCCCATCCATGGCGATCGCCAGGCGGTACTTTACCTCGAGGTCGTTAATCTCGATGATTTTACCAGTAATTTTTTCTTTTTTCTTAGTATAAAGTGTGTCTGATTGCGAATATCCTGAAAAGACAATACACAACAGAATGATGGATGTAATCAGTTTCTTCATAGCCATGTGTTTTAATAAAGATATAAAAAAAACTAATTAATCCGACAAAATCGAATTAAACCCTCTGCTAATAAAGAAATGGCTTTAAAGCCGGGTCCATGCGTGAAGGTACGGGATTGGCCTGATAATACGAGTAAAAATTTTCATTGAGCATCTGCACAGTGAGCATTAACCTTTCGTAGAGATAACTTTTTTGTATAAAAACCTCCATCCTCTCTCCATTATAATTAAAACTCATGGCATCTTTTCTCCTCACTAAGTTGACTACATTAAAGGGAGTGGAAAACCCATTGAGCATTATGTAACTTACTTCCGGTGTTTTATCCAATCCCGCTTTTATTTTGCTTGAATATGGAAATGGTTTTTTGAGCTGATGGCCATATTTATTTTTTATCACCATAAATTCTTCGCTGGTAGTAGGGCTCCCTTTTTCCGTCACCACCCTCGCCGAGTCTTCGGGAATAAATCCGACAGTCGAATTATAGATGCGGTCGTTCTCTGCTAGGAGATAAAATTT